>Ga0307476_10002751_pt1 | contig 10446 bp, 6 predicted proteins | sample atmos_gasesECM2C_2_FD_203314 | JGI IMG/M metagenome (GOLD analysis project Ga0307476, IMG submission 203314) | Hardwood forest soil microbial communities from Morgan-Monroe State Forest, Indiana, United States - atmos_gasesECM2C_05 | ecosystem: Environmental > Terrestrial > Soil > Temperate...
GGCCAGCAGCTGCGCGAGGTACTGCCCACGCGCCGCCTGCATTCGGTATCACTGTGCGATCACCAGGCGAACGTTCTGTGGCTGAGTGAAGGGGCGTTGGGCCCCGATGAGCACGCCCTGGTGGTCGAAGCGCTCGAGCTGCTGTCCACCGAGACCTCACTTCCCTGCCATGAGATGGGTCTGGACGACGGCCGCCGGGCGCTGTTCCTGCCGGTGCGCACACCGACCGCCGACCTGGTGGGGATCGCGATGATTCTCGCCGACGGCAAGGCGGTCGGCGACGATACTCTGGAGCGCATGGCGGCAGCGCCGGTGCGCGCCATCATGCTGCGACTGGCGGTGCTGCTGAAACCCGCTGCGCTGCGCAGCGCCGCTGCACCCGTGCCCCTGGAGCCCGGCGAGCTCCCCGGGGCCGCGCCGAAAGATATGAGTCCCGCGCAGGTGAACGACGTCCTCGAGTTCGAGCTGCTGCCGAACGAGATGTCGGCACCGGCCCCGCACCCGGCCCAGTCCGCTTCCGCCGCAGCCCCCGCGACCCGGCCGGCCACCGCGCGGGGCACGGCCGCCACCGCCTCCGACATGGTGAGCCTGGAATTCATCGACATACCCGTGATCGACGAACCGGCCTCCGATCGCGATCGTGCGCCCGCTGCCCCCGCTGCCCCCACATCCATCCCCGTGCAGCCCGGGGCCAGGCCCGGCGAAGCGATCGACCTTGCAGACACCGCGGCCACCGCGGAGGCGCCCGCGCTGCAACCCCACCCGGCGGCGCCCGCCGCCGTAATGCCGGTTGCAGCCCCCGCCATCCGCACACCCAAAGCTGCCGCGCCGGTTGCGCCGCCGGCGGCAAAGGCCGCCGCGGCGGCGGAAGACCTGCCGGGCGCGGTGCGCGTGACGACCCCCGCGCCTGCAGCGCCGCTGGTATCGTCCGCAGCGGCCAGCGATCCGAACCTGCTGCTGGAAGTGCTGCCCTTTGCGAAGCTGCGCGCCGGCGGCCAGACGCGACGCTTCCAGGTGATCGCGCGCATGTCGGCAGGTCCACGTGACCCGGCGGCGCTCGATGCGCTGGTGCTGCAGCGCCTGATGACGTGGCTCGCTGCGCACCGTGCGGCCTGGAGCTCGCAACCGACCAGCTTCACCGTCAACCTCTCGATCTCGACGCTGGAAGACGAGCGCTTCGTGCAGAAGCTCGCCGCTGCGCTCAACTCCCAGGGTATCGGCGCCGAGACGATCGGCTTCGAGATCACCGAGGCGCTGTGCACCCAGCGCCGCGCCCAGGTCGAACGCTTCATCAGCCAGTGCGAGAAGATCGGCGCCTGGGTGCTGATCGATGACTTCTCCTTCGATGCACAGGTGCTGGCACTGTTGCGCTCCAAGGCGCTGCGCATGGTGAAGCTCAGTGCGAAGCTCAGCTCCTCGGCGCTGAAGGACAAACTCTCGCAGGCCATGGTGGTCGCCACCGTACAGGCGGCCAAGGTGCTCGGCATCCACTGTGCAGCGAAGAAGGTCGACTCCCAGGCGGCGCTGCAGTGGCTCACCGCGATCGGTTGCGACTTCGCGCAGGGGGCGGCGCTCGCCGGGACGCAGTCGCTTGATTCTCTGGCCGGCTCTCCGGATCCGACCGGGCTCACGGCGCTGTTGCGACCGGAGCTGATCCCTTAAAATTCAATAACTTGATGATACGGACGCCCCGCCCTCACCCGCGCGGGCGCGGCGCTGCCTGCGTGCGACGAAGCGAGGGGGCGGTGCGCCGCCGGGGCGGCCGACGCGGCAACGGATACCCTAAGCTTCAATGGGGTGCCGCCGCTCATGAAGATGCTGACGCTCGAGCAATTCCGTTCCAACCGCAACGTGCTGTTCTGGAGCCTGCACACGGCCGGCTGGGCAGCCTACGGGCTGACGCAGTACTTCGGCGCATTGCTGTACGAGAAGCCCTCGAGTTACGCGCGCGTGATCGCGGTCTCGGCGATCGCGGGCTTCGTGCTGTCGATGCCGATGCGCTACATCTACCGGCGGCTTTGGAGCCGTTCCCCGCGCGCCCGCTTCCTCGGAGTGCTGGCGACCTGCTACATCACGGCGCTGGCGCTGCGCATCGTCATCAATCTTTCATACAAGGCCTTCATCGACCCGGACTGGCAGCCGCAGACGCTGTTCGAGCTGTTCGGCGGCACACTGTCGACCACCTACCTGCTGGTGTGCTGGAGCGTGCTGTACTTTGGCATCAAGTTCTACGAGTCGCAGCGCAAGCAGGAGGAGGCGATGCTCAAGGCGGTCGCGCTGGCGCAGCAGGCACAGCTGAAAATGCTGCGCTACCAGCTCAACCCGCATTTTCTGTTCAACACCCTGAACGCCATCTCCACGTTGATCCTCGACAACCAGAACCGCACCGCGAACCACGCGGTGACGCGGCTGTCAGAGTTCCTGCGCTACACGCTCGACCAGGACCCGATGAAGAAGGTCACGCTGCGCCAGGAGATCGAGGCGCTCAATCTGTATCTGGGCACCGAACGGCTGCGCTTCGGCGAGCGCTTGCGGCTCGAGTACGCGGTGGAGGAGACGGCGCTCGACGCGCTGGTGCCGAGCCTGCTGCTGCAGCCGCTGCTCGAGAACTCGCTGAAGTACGCGGTGTCGGCGCGCGAGCAGGGCGGCATGGTGCGCATCGAGGGCCGCGCCCGCGAGGGGTTGCTGGAGCTTTCGGTGATCGACGATGGACCCGGCCTGCGTGAAGGCGCGGTGGCGGGCGAGCGCCGCGGCGTCGGCCTCGCCAACACCCGCGAGCGGCTGAGCGTGCTTTACGGCGAGAACTGCCGTTTCGCGGTGCTCAATTCGCATCCGGGACTGCGTGTGGAGATGGCGCTGCCGCTCGAGACCGCCCCGGCGAGCGCGGAAGCGGCCGCGACCCGCGCGACGACGCCGCCGCGCGTCTCCGGCGGGGTGCACGCGTGAAGATCCGCACGCTCATCGTCGATGACGAGGTACTCTCGCGCCGCGGGGTGGAGATCCGTCTGCGGCACGAGTCCGACTTCGAGATCGTGGCGCAGTGCGCCAACGGACGCGAGGCGCTCGCGGCCATGCAGCAGTACAAGCCGGACCTGGTATTCCTCGACATCCAGATGCCGGGCATGTCCGGCTTCGAGGTGCTGGCGCACCTGCCGCAGGAGTCGCTGCCACTGGTGGTGTTCGTCACCGCCTACGATCAGTACGCCATCCAGGCCTTCGAAGCGCGTGCCATCGATTACCTGCTGAAGCCCATCGACGATGCGCGTTTCGGCGCTGCGCTGCTGCGCGTGCGCGAACACGTGCGCGCCAAGAGCGCCGCCGCGCAGCGTGACCGCCTCATGCAGATCATTGCCGAGATCACCGGCTGCGGACAGCTGGCGCTCGAGGAGCTGCTGGCGCAGGGCCGCAGGGCGATCGACGGGCTGCGACCGGAGGTGCTGCCGATCCGCCAGGGTCGCGAGACCGTGCGGTTGCCGGTGGCCTCGATCGAATGGATCGACGCGGCCGGGGATTACATGTGCATCCATGCCGGGGGCAACACCCACATCCTGCGCGGCACGATGAAGGAGCTCGAAGAGATTCTCGACCCGAAGCTGTTCCAGCGCGTGCACCGCTCCACCATCGTAAACCTGCGACTGGTGAAGAGCCTGCGCGCCCACATGAACGGCGAATATTTCCTCACCCTCCAGGGCGGCCACGAGCTCAAGCTGTCGCGGACCTATCGCGACAAGGTGGAGTATTTCCTCAGCGGCTCCCCCGGCTGAGAACGTGATGCAGTTCCCGCCGCAGTTTCCACGCGCGGCAATTGTGATGCACGTCACGAAGTTGGCGAACCTAAGCTCGATCTGTGAGCCATCGCGACGCCGCTGGCCGCGCGCGTTGCTTAGATATGTCTCTATATGGAAGCCGCGTCTCGCCCTTCGCTGGAGCCGCTCCCCGATCTGCCGATCGAAGAGCCGCAGGATAACGCTGCGACGCGCAGGGAGCCGCCGCCAGCCCCCGGTGCTGCCGCGACCGAGACTTCCGCCAAGTCCGCTGCGGCGGCCAGGGACCCCGAGCAGACGGGCCTGAACTTCGTCGATCCGGAAATGTTTCTCGCCCCCGGGCAGCAGCCCTCAGCGATCCCGGTAGCCGCGGCTGCCGGCGTGAAGGCCGCCGAGCCGCTCGAACTGGTCCTCGAGGATCCGTTCGTCGACGACATGCTGACCTCGCCAGCGGCTCCCGCCGCGACCGCCGCGGCGGCAGTACCGGCCGCGCCGCCCGGCGCCCCGTCCGCGCCGCGCAGCACTTCCTCTCAGGCCACACGCGGTGCGACGCCGGCCAACGCTGGCACGGCGGTCAACTCCGAGGCGACGCGCGCCGCGGCGCGCGTGCCGATTGCCAAGACGGCCTCGCTGAACGCGGCGGCCACGAAACTGGCGGCCGCAACCGCCGCGAGCCGCGCGCAGTCCGCGGTGACGCCCAGCGCGCGGCCGGCAGCAGAAGCCGCGACGAAGCCTGCGGCCCCGAGCCTTGCAAGCTGGGCACAGGCGCGTGCCAGCGCCGCGAAGTCGGCCACGCCCCCCGCCGCAGCGAGCGCAGTCGCCCCGGGCGCGAGCGCACCGGCGGCGCCGCGCGCCACCCCCGCGCCAGCCGCGACGTCGGCGGTGCGGCCGAGTGCACTGCCAAACACCGCCACGTCGACGTCCGCAGCCGCGGGCGCGAACCCGCCGTCCCCCGTGCCGACCGCGGCACCGGCCATGCCGCCCGCTCCGCCGATGGACCGCGACTTCATCGCCCGCAACCAGATCGTCGAGCGCTACCTCTCGGGAAGATTGCCGCTGAAGGGTGCCACCGATTTCGAGCGCTTCTGCCACGGCAACCCGCAGCTGCTCGATGAGATCGGTCTGCCCGAGCGCGTCAACGCTGGGCTGCGTCTGCTCGAGGCGAGTGGCAAACCCGAGCCGTGGCAGGAAACTCCGCGCCCGAAGTGGCAGAAGCCACAGGTCACGCTGGCGCTCGCCGCCGCATCGCTGCTCCTCGCGGTGGCGCTGGTGATCGTCGCCACCGGCAGTGCAGCCAAGAATCACCGCATTGCGGCGCTGCAGAAGGTGGTCAGCGAACGCGCGCTCGATCCGGCCACCAGCACGCGCGAGATCCGCCTGCTGCCGAACCGCTCGGGCGCCTCCAACTCGCCGGCCATCATCATCGGCGGCGGCGTCACCCAGCTCGCGGACTTCAGGATCGACGAGTCGCGCTCGCCGTACCACGCGTTCCGCGTCACCATCGATCGCATCGACCAGGGCCGCGTCGCGATCCTTGGCAACCTCGCCAAGGATTCCAACGGCCATCTGCGCCTTGCGCTCAACAGCTCCGCGCTCGGGCCGGGCAATTACCAACTCACCCTCGAAGGCCTCGACTGGCGCGGCGAACCGCAGCCGGATTCGTGGGTCACGATCGGTATCGCACGCTGAGCGTGCGCCATCACGCCCGCAGCGAGGTGAGCGGCGGCTGATTGACGACGCTCCTCGTGGCGAGCCAGCCGCCCGCGGCCACCAGCAGCGCGCCGCCCGTCACACCCTCGACGCACGGCAGCCACTCGAAGGTGTAGTGCAGATCGAGCCAGTGGGTGGTGAGGAAGTACGCCGCCACCGAGGCGCCGACCACGGCGATCAGCCCCGAGAGACTGCCGAGCGTCAGGAACTCCGCCAGCACGCCCTGCACGACGGTGCCGCGGCTCGCGCCGAGCGTACGCAGCATCGCGCTCTCGTAACGGCGCTCGTCGCGGCTCGACTGCACCGCTGCCAGCAGCACCGTGAGTCCCGCAAACAGGGTGAACACGAACACGCTCTGCACGGCGAGCGCCGCCTTGTCGAGCACCGCGCGCACCTGCCCGAGCAGTTCCTCGATGTCGAAGATCGACACGCTCGGGAAGCGGTGCGCCAGCGCAGCGAGCGAACGTGCGGAGCCCGGCGTGAAATAGGCGCTCGTCATGTAGGTGCCGGCGGTGCCCTCCAGCACGCCCGGTGCGAACACGATGAAGAAGTTGGGCTGGAAGGTGTCCCATTTCACCTTGCGGATGGAGGCGACCGTGACCTCGCGCGTCTCGCCGGCGATGTCGAAAGTGAGGCGGTCGCCGACCTTGACGCCGAGCGCCTGCTGGAACTCGCTGGCGAGCGACACCAGCGGCTTGCCGAAGTCCGCGCTGGCCCACCAGTGTCCGGCGATGATGCGGTTGTCTGGCCCGAGCTCCGCCGCCCAGGTGAGATTCTGCTCGCGGGTGGCGAAGCTCTCCTCGCCGCTGTGCGCCTTGCCGCCGCTCTCGACGGCGCGGCCGTTGATGGCGGTCAGTCGGCCGCGGATCATCGGCAGCACGCGTGTGGTGCGGGCACCCTGCGCCGCCAGGAACTGCACGAAATCCGCGCGCGCCTGCGGCGGGATGTTGACGAAGAAGTAGTTGGGTAGATTGGCGGGCAGCGTACGCCGCCAGTCGCTGTCCAGGTCGCCACGCAGGATCGACAACAACAGCAGCACCATGATGCCGCTGCCGAAGGCCACGAGCTGCACGACACTCTCGGCCCGACGCCGGCTGAGGTTCGCCACGCCGAAGCGCCACGCCACGCCGACGCGTCCGCGCAGCCGGCCGGCGCCCGCCACCAGCAGCAGCCCCGCGACGGTGAGCGCCAGCACGAAGCACGCCAGACCTGCGATGAAGTACAGGAACATGCGTCCTTCCGGCACCACCCAGTAGATGAGCAGCAGCACCACCACCACCGCCGGACCGAACGCCAGCAACACCAGCATTGGCGGCGGTCCGACGTCGCGCCGCAGGACTCGCAGCGCCGGCACGCGCGCCAGCTGCAGCAACGGCGGCAGCGCAAAGCCGGCCAGCACCGCGACGGCCGTCACCAGGCCCACGGCGAGCGGCACGAGGCTTGCCGGCGGCAGCTCGGTGACGGCAAGCAACCCGCGGATGGTGCGCAGCAGCCATTCCTGCGCGAGAAAACCGAGCACCGCACCGCCGGCCGCTGCCAGCAGTGCGAGCGCCAGCAGCTGCACCACCGCCAGCGTCAGGGTGAAGACGCGCGAGGCGCCGAGCGTCTTGAGCAACGCCATCGTATCCAGGTGCCGGTACACGTAGCGGCGCGCCGCCATCGCTACGGCGATCGCGCACAGAAGTACGCTCACCAGGCTCGCCAGGCTGAGGAAGCGTCCGGCACGGTCCACGGCGTTGCGCACCTGGGGACTCGCATCGGTGATGTCGCGCAGCCGCTCGCCCGGCCGCTTGTGTGCGGCGAGCCATGCCTTGAAGGCGTCGATACGCGCGCGAGCGCCGGCGAACAGCCCGCCATAGCTGACGCGGCTGCCCGGCTGAATGAGCCGCGTCGCCGGCAGGTCGGCCGCATTCATGATGAGCGTCGGGGCCAGCTCGGCGAAAGTCCCGCCCTGGTCGGGGCTCGAGATCAGCGCACGCGCTACGCGAAAGTTCGCCGCGCCGATCGACAGCTGCCCGCCGACATGGCCGCCGACGGCGGCGAGCAGCTTCGAGTCGGGCCACACCTCGCCCGGCAGCGGAATACCCGCGGCCGGCCGGCTGCGGCCGAAGGGCTCGTCCGCCACCAACACCCGCCCTCGCAATGGATAGCCGGCGGTCACCGCGGCGATGTTGGTAAGTTGGTCGGCATCGCCGTTGAACACCACCGACAGCAGGTGGGTATTGCGCGCGCTGCGCAGGCCGCGCCGGGCGGCCTCGAGGAAGTAGTCCTCGCCGAGCGGCTGCGGCGAACCGAGGCGTATGTCGGCCGCCAGCACGCTGCTCGCCTGCAGCGCCACCGCGGCGCTGATGCGGCTCACCAGGAAGCCGACACCGGTAAGAGCGGCGACCGCCACGGTGAGCGCAAGCAGCAGCACGCCGAGCTCGCCCGAGCGCCACTCGCGCAACAGCATGCGCAGCGCCAGCCGCAACACCTTCATGGGCTGCCTCCCGGCTTCATAAGGCGCGGCCCGCTTCCATGCGGACCACACGCGCGCAGCGCGCCGCGAGCTCGCGGTCGTGTGTGACCAGCACCAGCGTGGTTGCGGCGCTCGCATTGAGCTCGAACAGCAACTCGCCGACGCGCGCGCCGGTGACGGTGTCGAGGTTGCCGGTCGGCTCGTCGGCAAACAGCACTGCTGGACGCGTCACGAACGCGCGGGCAATCGCCACGCGCTGCTGCTCGCCGCCCGAAAGCTGCCGCGGGTAGTGCCCGGTCCGTTCGCTCAGCCCCACCCCGGCAAGCGTTTCCGCGGCGGTGCGCCGCGCGTCGGCGCGGCCAGCCAACTCGAGCGGCAGCATTACGTTCTCGAGCGCGGTGAGCGCCGGAATCAGGTGAAACGACTGGAAGACGAAGCCGACGCGCTGCGCGCGCAGACGCGCCCGCCCGTCCTCGTCGAGTTGCGTCAGATCCTGGCCGTCGAGCAGCACGCGCCCGCTGCTGGGCACGTCGAGCCCGGCGAGCAGCGCGAGCAACGTCGATTTGCCGGCGCCCGACGGTCCGGTGACCGCCACCGATTCCCCGCCCGCGATGCTGAGCGAGACGTCAGCGACGATGGTCAGCAGTCCTTCCGGACTGCTAACCTGCTTGTAGAGGTTTTCAGCCTTGAGAACGTGGTTGCGAGTCACCGGCGCCTGGGCGCTGGGCATCGGATTGCTATTCATCGCGCTCCAGAGCGCGGTGGCCTCCGCGCGTACGATCCTTGTGTTCGGCGACAGCCTGAGCGCCGCCTATGGAATCCGGGCGGAACAGGGTTGGGTCTCGCTGCTCACGCAGCGACTTGAGTCACAAGGTTACGGGTACCAGATCGTCAACGCCAGCGTGAGCGGGGAGACCACCAGCGGCGGGCGTGAGCGGTTGCCGCGCGCGTTGCAGCTGCACCAACCGGCGATCGTCGTCCTGGAGCTCGGCGGAAACGACGGCCTGCGCGGCCTGCCGATAGGGGAGATGCGCGCCAATCTCGCCGCGATGGTGCAACTGGCGCAGGCGGCCGGGGCACGCGTGCTGCTGGTCGGCATGCGCATTCCCCCCAACTACGGGCCGCGTTACAGCGAAGGGTTCGCCCACGTGTTCCCCGAGGTCGCAAGTCAATATCATGTGCCGCTCGTGCCGTTCCTGCTGCAGAACGTGGCACTTGACCCGGCGCGCATGCAACAGGACAGCGTGCACCCCAACGCCCGCGGCGAGCCGCCGGTACTGGAAAACGTCTGGCCGTATCTGCTGCCGCTGCTCGGGAAGAATGCGCAGCCAGGGGACTCCTGATGGACAGAATCTGGCTCAAGTCCTATCCGCCGCACGTGCCGGCGGAGGTCGATCCGACGGAGCTGCGTTCCCTGAAGGAGCTATTCGAGCAGGCGTGCGCGCACTATCCCGAGCGGGTGGCGTTCGTGCAGATGGGCACCGAGCTCACCTTCCGGCGGCTCGAGGAGCTCAGCGGCGCATTCGCCGCCTGGCTGCAGCACTCCGGTTTCTCAAAGGGCGACCGCATCGCCATCATGCTGCCGAACACGCTGCAGTACCCGATAGCGATGTTCGGCGCGCTACGCGCCGGGCTGGTCGTGGTCAATACCAACCCGCTGTATACCGCGCCGGAGCTCGAACATCAGCTCACCGACTCGGGCGCCACGGCGATCGTAGTGCTGGAGAATTTCGCACACGTGCTGCAGAAGGTGCTGGAGCGCACCAGCGTCAAGCGGGTGCTGGTGACCGCGGCCGGCGATCTGCTGCGCTTCCCAAAGTCATACATCGTCAACTTCGTCGTGCGTCATGTGCGCAAGCAGGTACCAGCGTGGCAGATTCCTGGCGCGCTGCCGTTCACCACCGCACTGGGCCAGGGGCGCAAGCTGCCGCTGACCCCGCTGCAGCTGGATACGGACGACCTTGCATTCCTGCAGTACACCGGCGGGACCACCGGCGTGGCGAAGGGCGCGATGCTGTCGCACGGCAACGTGAGCACCAACGTCCTGCAGGCGGAGGCGTGGCTCGGCAAGTCATTTCACGATCTTGCCGGAGTGCTGATCACCGCCATCCCGCTGTACCACATATTCGCGCTGTCGGCGAACTGCATGCTGTTTGTGCGGCTCGGCTGGAAGAACGTGCTCATCATCAATCCGCGCGATCTGCCGGCGTTGATTGCCGACATCAAACGCTATCCACCCAATTTCCTCAGCGGCGTCAACACTCTTTTCAACGCCATGCTGCACGCGCCCGGGTTCGACCAGATCGACTTCAGCAAACTCAAAGTGACTCTCGGCGGCGGCATGGCGGTACAGGCAGCGGTTGCCGAGCGCTGGAAAGAGGCGACCGGCAACGTGCTCACCCAGGCCTGGGGTCTGACCGAGACTTCGCCGGCCGCCTGCATCAATCCCAACAACGAGCCGTTCAACGGCTCGATCGGCCTGCCGATCCCGTCGACCGAGATCGCGATCAAGGA
>Ga0307476_10002753_pt1 | contig 10437 bp, 8 predicted proteins | sample atmos_gasesECM2C_2_FD_203314 | JGI IMG/M metagenome (GOLD analysis project Ga0307476, IMG submission 203314) | Hardwood forest soil microbial communities from Morgan-Monroe State Forest, Indiana, United States - atmos_gasesECM2C_05 | ecosystem: Environmental > Terrestrial > Soil > Temperate...
GGTCTTGCCGAGCCGTGCCGGGGATGGAGACACGGTAATTCCGGCCGATTCCATGGCTGCGGTCTTGGAACCGGCATCGCCCTTGCCACCGGAGATGATGGCGCCGGCATGGCCCATGCGCCGGCCGGGAGGCGCGGTGACGCCGGCGATAAAGCCGACCATCGGTTTCTTGCGGCCGCGCTTGGCCTCGTCCTTGAGAAATTGCGCGGCGTCTTCCTCGGCCGAGCCGCCGATTTCGCCGATCATCACGATCGAGGTGGTCTTGGGGTCCGCGAGAAACATCTCCAGCACGTCGATGAACTCGGTGCCCTTGACCGGGTCGCCGCCGATGCCGACCGCCGTGGTCTGGCCGAGGCCCTCCTGCGAGGTCTGGAACACTGCTTCATAGGTCAGCGTGCCCGAGCGCGAGACGATGCCGACATTGCCGGGCTTGAAGATATTCGCCGGCATGATGCCGATCTTGCATTCGCCCGCGGTCATGACGCCAGGGCAATTGGGTCCGATCAGCCGCGACTTCGATCCCGACAGCGAACGCTTCACCCGCACCATGTCGAGCACCGGAATGCCTTCGGTGATGCAGACGATCAGCGGAATCTCCGCATCGATCGCCTCGCAGATCGCGTCCGCCGCGCCCGGGGGCGGCACGTAGATCACCGACGCATCCGCGCCGGTCTTCTCGCGCGCTTCCGCAACGGTGTCGAACACCGGCAGGCCGAGATGTGCCGAGCCGCCTTTGCCCGGCGACGTGCCGCCGACCATCTTGGTGCCGTAAGCGACCGCGGCCTCCGAATGGAACGTGCCGTTCTTGCCGGTAAAGCCCTGGCAGATGACTTTTGTGTTCTTGTCGATCAGGATGGACATGGGTGAGACTGCTTTTTCGCGAGAGAATGGTTTCAGGAAATTCGCCGGTAGACGCCGGTGAGCACGTCGGTCCACCCTTCGGCATCAGGCGAGAACTGGATCTTCATCGAGTAGCTGTTGTCGTCGATGACTTCGTAGACGTGGCGCGCGTTGCCGCGCAGCGAACCGCGCACGAGAATGAGCGACTTGCCGCTCCAGCCGCCTGACGCGGGCGACGGCGGATAATAGCCGAGCGAGTCGTGCCAGAATAACTTGTAGAGCCGGTCTTCGCGGTCGTAGGTGAATACGCCATGCGTGGCGAAGCTTTCCTTGCCGTCGCGGCTCTGGCGCGTGTCCTGGATCAGGTAGAAGCCGTTGAGGTCGATGCGCGCACTGACCTTCGACGTCGCCGGCCCGCCGGCGGTCCAGCGTGACGGATAGACCATCTCGTCACCCGCCCATTCGCCGGCAAACGCCGCGAGCTTGCGGTGTGCTTCCAGCGGGGTCGGGGCGTCGAGATGATCGGCCATGGGCTTACCCTCCCTTGACGGCCTTGACGATCTTCTGCGCGGCGTCGTCGAGATTATCTGCCGGCAGCACGTTGAGGCCGGATTGGCTGATGATTGTCTTGCCGGCGTCGACGTTGGTGCCTTCGAGCCGGACCACCAGCGGCACCTTGAGGCCGACTTCCTTCACCGCGGCCACCACGCCTTCGGCAATGACGTCGCACTTCATGATGCCGCCGAAGATGTTGACCAGAATGCCCTTCACGTTGGGGTCGGCGGTGATGATCTTGAACGCGGCGGCGACCTTTTCCTTGCTGGCGCTGCCGCCGACATCGAGGAAGTTCGCCGGCGCCATGCCGTAAAGCTTGATGATGTCCATGGTCGCCATCGCAAGGCCCGCGCCATTGACCATGCAGCCGATAGTGCCGTCGAGCGCGACGTAGTTGAGATCGTATTTCGAGGCTTCGATCTCCTTGGCGTCTTCTTCCGTCTCGTCGCGCAGTACGGCGACCTCGGGATGGCGGAACAGCGCGTTGTCGTCGAACGACACTTTCGCGTCGAGAACGCGGAGCTGGCCCTGCTTGGTGACGACAAGCGGATTGATCTCCAGCATCGCCATGTCCTTGGCGGTAAACGCGGCATAGAGCTGCCCCACCAGCTTCTCCGCCTGCTTGGCGAGATCGCCGGTCAGGTTCAGCGCCTTCGCAACCGTGCGGCCATGATGGCCCATGATGCCGGTCGCGGGATCGACGGAGAAAGAGACGATCTTCTCAGGCGTCTTGTGCGCGACCTCTTCGATGTTGACGCCGCCTTCGGTCGACACCACGAACGAGACTTCCGAGGTTTCGCGGTTGACGAGGATCGAGAGATAGAACTCCTTGTCGATGTCGGAGCCTTCCTCGATGTACAGGCGATTGACCTGCTTGCCGTGCGGACCGGTCTGCACCGTCACCAGTGTCGCGCCCAGCATCTGCTTGGCGAATTCGTTGACCTCGGCGACCGACTTGGCGATGCGCACGCCGCCTTTGCTGCCGGCCGAAGCTTCCTTGAAGGTGCCCTTGCCGCGGCCGCCGGCATGGATCTGGCTTTTCACGACCCAGATCGGACCGGGAAGGCTTTTGGCCGCGGTATCGGAGTCGGCAGGCTTAAGCACCGGCACGCCCTTGGAGATGGCGACACCGAATTCGCCGAGCAGCGCCTTGGCCTGATATTCATGGATATTCATCTGGACGTTCCCCGAAACGTTAGCTCGCAGCGTTCTTTGGCAAATTCACGCCAGCTCTTGATCTGGCATACCATATACCAAAGGAACTGCAACCCGAACTGCCTCAAAAAGCGAAATGCCGAAGACCCTTTTCGATCTTCGGCAAAAAGCCTAGCCCGATCAGCGCCCTAACAGGTCCGGCGCGATCTTCTTGCAAGCCTCGACCAAGCCCTGCACGGCGCCAACCGACTTGTCGAAGGCCTCGCGGTCCTTGCCGGCGAGGTCGATTTCGACAATGCGCTCGACGCCCTTCGATCCGATCACCACGGGCACGCCGACATACATGTCCTTCACACCGTATTCGCCGTTGAGATAGGCGGCGCAGGGCAACACGCGCTTCTTGTCCCTCAAATAGCTCTCGGCCATCGCAATCGCGGACGCCGCCGGCGCGTAGAAGGCCGAGCCGGTCTTCAAGAGGTTGACGATTTCGGCGCCGCCATTGCGGGTGCGATCGACGATCTCATCGATCCGCGACTGGGAGGTCCAGCCCATCTTCACCAGATCCGGCAGCGGAATGCCGGCCACCGTCGAGTAGCGCACCAGCGGCACCATGGTGTCGCCATGGCCGCCGAGCACGAACGCGGTGACGTCCTCGACCGAGACGTTGAATTCATCGGCGAGGAAATACCGGAATCGCGACGAATCCAGCACGCCAGCCATGCCCACCACTTTCTTGTGTGGCATGCCGGAGGCCTTTTGCAGCGCCCAGACCATCGCATCGAGCGGGTTGGTGATGCAGATGACGAAAGCATTCGGGGCATATTTCTTGATGCCGGCGCCGACCTGCTCCATCACCTTGAGATTGATGGACAGGAGATCGTCGCGGCTCATGCCCGGCTTGCGCGGCACGCCGGCCGTGACGATGCAGACATCAGCGCCATCGAGCGCCTCATAGGAATTGGCGCCGGTGAGGTTCGAGTCGAACCCGTCCACGGGCGAGGACTGCGCGATGTCGAGCGCTTTGCCCTGCGGCACGCCCTCGGCGATGTCGAACATGACGACGTCGCCGAGTTCCTTCAGGCCAACGAGATGGGCCAGCGTTCCGCCGATCTGGCCGGAGCCAATCAGAGCAATCTTGTCGCGCGCCATGGGATGTCCTTTGAAGCGATGGAGGTGGATGAAAGCCGTTTTAAGGCTGGTTATCCCTTTCGCTCCGCCCGTTCAAGCCGCAGCATGCTCAATTGTCGGGCGGGCCAGGGAATTACGTTTCCACCAGCCCCGTGGTCGAGCCGCTGGCCGCCGAATCCTTGTGGCCATGCGGCCGCGCCAAATAGGATTCCGAGCCCATCTCGATCAGCCGCGACGAGGTCCGCTTGAACTCATTGGCCTCATTGCCTTCGCTCGCCAGATAAAGCGAAAGCGGATCGGCCTCGGCGGAAGCCATCAACTTCACGCCATTGTCGTAGAGCGTATCGATCAGGGTGATGAAACGCTTGGCGGCGTTGCGCTCGCCATAGTCCATCACCGGAATGCGGTCGATCATGATGGTGTGATAGTCGCGCGCGAGCCGAAGGTAGTCCGATGCGGCGAGCGGCTGCTCGCAGAGTTCGGCAAAGCCAAACCGCGCCACGCCGTGCGACGAGCACGGCACATGCAGCGTGCGGCCTTTGATCGAGATATCGCGGGGACGACACGGCGCATTGCCGGTCATCTTGGACCAGGCCTTGTCGAGCGCGGCGGCAGCAGCGGCATCCGGCGGGACCAGCCACATTTTCACGCCGGCGAGTTTTTCCAGCCGGAAGTCGGTGCGGGCGTCCAGCCGCAGCACCGTCATGTGCTCTTCGATCTGCGCGATGAACGGCAGAAACAGCGCCCGGTTCAGCCCACCCTTGTAGAGATCGTCAGGCGCCACGTTGGAGGTTGCAACCACCACGGTGCCGAGTTCGAACAGGCGAGCGAACAGCCGCCCCAGGATCATGGCGTCCGCAATATCCGTGACGTGAAATTCGTCAAAGCACAGTAGCCACGCCTGCTCGAAAATCGCATTGGCCGTGAGCGCGATGACGTCGCCATCGGGCGTTTCGCCGCGCGCGATCTCCTGGCGAAAGCCATAGATCCGTTCATGCACCTCGGTCATGAATTCGTGGAAATGGGCGCGGCGTTTGAACCGGACCGGGCTCGCCTGGAAAAACAGGTCCATCAGCATGGTCTTGCCGCGGCCGACGTCGCCATGAATGTAAAGGCCGCGCGGCGGGCCCTCGTGCTTGTCGGCAAACAGCCGATCGAGCAGACGTTGCCTGCGCAAGGGCCGGTAGCGCTCGACCCGCTGATCGAGATCGTCAAAGGCTTCTGCGACCTCGCGCTGCGCGGCGTCGGCTTCGATCGCGCCCGAGGTGACAAGCGCCTCGTACTGATCAAGAAAGGAGTTGGGAGAAGACGACATTGCCTCTGTTACGGCCCAAGCTTGCACAAATTGCAAGTCGCGAATTAGTATCCGTCACCTGCGCTCGCCGCAAACAGGCGCGGCTAGCAGCCTTCGCCGCGAGCAAGACTGCCGTTACGCGCTCAGCGCGTAGGAATCCTCGACCACATAGGGCCCGCCGCCAACCGACGCGCGCGATGAAAACAGCACGAAGCGGGAGGCGGTGAATACCTTGGTCGGGAAATAGCCCCGCACCGAAAGATAGTCGGCGACATCCTGCGCAGCCGCGTCGCGCAGCCGTGCCAGCGTGACATGCGGGGTGAATTTTCGCCCTTCGGGATCGAGTCCGATCCGCTGCATCAGCCGTTCGAGTTCGGCCTGCAATTCGATCAGTGGCCGGCTCGGCGTGATGTTGGCCACCACAGCGCGGGGCTTTTTCCCGCCAAAACTAGAGAGGCCCTGGACCGCGACCTCGAACGGTTTGCGGTTGACCCGAAACAGCATGGAGGCGATTTCGTTGGCGGAAACGCCGTCGATATCGCCGATGAAGCGCAAGGTGACGTGGTAATTTTCGGGGTCGATCCAGCGTGCGCCTGGTAGTCCGCCACGCAATGAGGAGAGGGTTTGGCCAATCTCGGCCGGAATTTCCAGTCCCGTGAATAAACGCGGCATCGTTTAAGACTCCCGATGCTGGAACATGATTCGGAAAGCAGAATAACAGCTTTCCTAAAAAGAACATGTTCGCCGACAGACGCCCGTGACGAATCACCAGCAACTATTTTTTACCGTAGTTCCATGACTCTGCGAAGCATCTCACGTTAACCGATCAGAAAGGTTCGTCGAAACCGAAACGCAAACAGCTTTGCTGTTCGTTTTTTCAACTCGCACGCCTCGAAATCGGGCCGAGAAATGCTTCAACACCAGGCAGGATGTTTTTGACGATGATGTCTACTCCCTCCGCGGTTGGATGCATGCCGTCAGCTTGATTGAGTTTTTGATCGGCCGCTACCCCCTCGAGGAAAAAAGGATAGAGGGGCACGTCAAACGACTTGGCGAGATCCGAATAAATGGAATTGAAGCGCGCGGCATAGTCGGCGCCGTAGTTGGGCGGCGCGAGCATGCCGCACAACATTACGGCAACGCCGCGCGCCTTCAGCTTCGCAACGATGTCGGCGAGCGCGGCGCGGGTGACGGCAGGATCGATCCCGCGGAGCGCGTCATTGGCGCCGAGTTCGACGATGACGGCCTGCGTCCCTTCGGGGACTGACCAGTCGAGCCGGTCGCGGCCGCCGCTGGAGGTGTCGCCGGAAACCCCGGCGTTTGTCATATCGACCGCTATGCCTCTGGCCTTCAATGCCTTTTGCAGCTTGGCCGGGAACGCATCCGCTCCAGCCAAGCCGAAGCCCGCGCTCAAGGAATCGCCGAGCACGACCATTTTGATCGGAGCACCAGCGGCCGCCGAAGATTGGGCAAGGGCCGGTTCGGCGGCTGACAACAACAAGCCCCACACGAGCATGTGCTTGAACAGGGATAACAGTGCTGCTGAGAGTGATCGCGAATTTCGGAAAGTGGGCGCTGACCTCTCGACCATGCCGCCAGAAGTACCATATGACCAAACCATGGACAGTCTCATCGAACCCTCATCCTTGTCCGGCCTCGCACCGGACAGCATTTCCATCTCCAACGTCAACCTCTCGCTCGGCTCGGGCGCAGCGCGCGTCCATATTCTCAAGGACATCAGCCTTCGCGTTGCGTCCGGCGAAGCGCTTGGCCTGATCGGCCCTTCGGGTTCGGGAAAGTCCACGCTCCTCATGGTGATGGCGGGACTTGAGCGTCCCGACAGCGGAGAGGTGGTGGTCAACGGAACGCCTTTCAATGCCCTCAATGAGGACGCACTGGCGCGTTTTCGTGGCCGCCAGGTCGGCATCGTCTTCCAGTCGTTTCACCTGATCCCGACCATGACCGCGCTGGAGAATGTCGCGGTGCCGCTCGAACTCGCGGGAAATCCCGACGCCTCGGAGCGCGCGGCGCAAGAACTCGCTTCCGTCGGACTCGGTGATCGGCTGCATCATTATCCGACGCAGCTCTCGGGTGGCGAACAGCAACGCGTTGCGCTCGCCCGCGCACTCGCGCCTGATCCCGCGATTCTCGTGGCCGACGAACCCACCGGCAATCTCGATGAGGCCACCGGCAAACAGATCGTCGATCTCCTGTTCACCAAGCATGCCGAGCGCGGCATGACGCTGGTGCTGGTGACCCACGACACCACGCTGGCACAGCGCTGCGACCGCGTGGTGCGGTTGCGCTCCGGCCGCATCGATACGCAAGTTGCAGGGCGCGGCTCAGCGTCATGACGATCGTTGCCGACCCGATCGCGAACCGCCGATCCGCCTCCATTCCGCTGCGCTATGCCTTGCGCGAGCTGCGCGGCGGCTTGCGCGGTTTCTATGTCTTCATCGCCTGCATCGCGCTCGGTGTGATGACGATTTCCGGCGTCGCCTCGGTCGCAGCCAGCCTCAGCGACGGACTGGCGCGCGAGGGCCGCACGCTGCTCGGCGGCGACGTTGCCTTCTCGCTGTTTCAGCGCGAGGCGCAGCCAGAGGAAATCGCCTTCCTGCGTTCGCGCGGCACGGTCTCGTCGATCGCCGCACTGCGCGGCATGGCGCGCGCTGGCGACGGGCGTCTCGCATTGGTCGAGATCAAGGCCGTGGATGGCGCCTATCCGATGCTGGGCCGGCTTTCGCTCGAGCCCGATATGCCGATTGCCGACCTTCTCGCCGAGCGCGACGGCGCATTTGGCGCGGCAGCCGATCAGACGCTGTTGACCCGGCTCGATCTGAAACTCGGCGACCGCATCACGGTCGGCAGCGCGAGCTTCGAGATTCGCAGCATCGTCGACGCCGAGCCCGACAAGCTTGCCGGTGGCCTCGGATTTGGTCCGCGGTTCTTGGTGAGCGACGCCGCGCTTCGCGCCACGCAAATGCTTCAGCCCGGCAGCCTCGTGCGCTGGACCTACCGGATCAAACTCCCCGATGCGGCAAATAGCGACCGCGACGCGACGCGCTTGGTCGATGGCGCGCGGCAGGCTTTGCCGCATGCCGGCTGGGAGGTTCGCTCGCGCGACAACGCCTCGCCTCAGCTCGAACGTACGATCAGCCGCTTCACACAATTCCTGACGCTGGTTGGATTGGCCGCGCTTCTGGTTGGCGGCGTCGGCGTTGCGAATGCGGTCAAGAGCCATATCGACCGGCGCCGCGACGTGATCGCAACCTTCAAGGCGGTCGGCGCCACTGCGCGCGACGTCTTTTCGATTTATCTGACGCAGGTGGTCGTGCTCGCGGTGATCGGCTCGATCCTGGGCCTCGCGGCCGGCGCTGCGCTGCCGTTCATCATCGTCGAGGTGTTCGGCAAGCTGTTGCCACTGCCGATCGAACCGACACTGCATACGGGTCAACTCGCGCTGTCGCTGGTTTACGGACTGTTGACGGCGCTCGCCTTCGGCCTGTGGCCGCTCGGCCGCGTTCATGACGTGCCGGTCGCGGCCTTGTTTCGCGACACCGTCGCGAGCGCGTGGCATCGGCCGCGCTGGCGCCATCTGCTGTCGATGGCGGGCGTGATTGCGGTTCTGATCGCCGTGATCGTCGGTCTCGCCTACGACAAGCGCGTTGCGGCGATCTTTGTCGTGTCTTCGATCGTCGTCTTCCTGCTGTTGCGCGGTATTGCCGCCGCATTGATGGCACTGGCGCGCAGGATGCCGCGATCGCAGATCACCATGCTGCGGCTTGCGGTCACCAATATCTACCGGCCCGGCGCGCTGACGCCGTCGGTCGTGATGTCGCTCGGCCTTGGCCTCGCCGTCCTCGTCACGATCACACAAATCGACGGCAATCTGCGGCGGCAGTTCATGGCGGCCCTCCCCGAGCACGCGCCGTCGTTTTACTTCATCGACATTCCCGCAACCGAAGCCGATCGCTTCACCGCGTTCCTGAAACAGACCGCGCCGGGATCGACGATCGAGGAAGTGCCGATGTTGCGCGGTCGCATCGTCTCGGCGCGCGGCGTGAGGGCCGAGGACCTCCATCCGTCGACCGACAGCGAATGGGTCCTGCAAAGCGACCGCGGGCTGACATCGACCGGCGAAATTCCGAAGGGCTCCAAGATCGTCGAGGGAAAGTGGTGGGGCGCCGACTACAACGGGCCACCGCTGGTCTCGATCGAGAAGAAAATCGCCGACGGGCTCGGGCTCAAGCTCGGCGACGAAATCGTCGTCAATGTGCTCGGCCGCGACATCTCAGCAACAATTGGAAACATGCGCACCGTCGATTGGCAGGGCCTCGGCATCAACTTCGTGCTGGTCTTTTCGCCCAACGCCTTCAAAGGCGCCCCTCATACACACATAGCAACGTTGACGGAGGCGCATCCGGAACCCGCAGGCGATGCGGCCATTATCAAATCCGTCGCATCAGCGTTCCCCATGGTGACGAGCGTGCGGGTTCGCGAGGCGCTGGAGACCATCGGCTCGGTCGTGACCAATCTTGTGCTGGCGATCCGCGGCGCCAGCGCCGTCACCCTGATTTCGGCCATCCTCGTGCTCGGTGGCGCACTGGCCGCAGGTCATCGCCACCGCGTCTATGACGCGGTCATTCTCAAGACGTTGGGGGCGACGCGAGGACGCCTGCTTGGCGCCTACGCGCTCGAATACCTGCTGATCGGCTTTGCGACCGCAGTCTTCGGCGTGATTTCCGGCTCGGTTGCAGCCTGGCTGATCGTGACGCGATTGATGACCTTGAGCTTTGTCTGGCAGGCGGGCAGCGCGGCCGGCGTCGTGGCGTCCGCGCTGATTGTCACCGTGGGATTGGGGCTGGCAGGAACGCTATTGGCCCTGAACCAAAAGCCGGCCGCGGTGTTGAGAAACCTCTAGCAGAATGCATTTGACACTCACTCGCACATAGAGCCGGGTTCATTCAGCGAATGGCGGGAAGTCAGACCGCAGATATAAAAATTGTATAAAAATCTGGGTTCGCGCGGACGTCCTGTCGCATCTGCTCGCGACATTCAGCCGCGCATGAACGCTTGCAGCCGATGTGCTACTTTCCCAAATACTGAAGCGAAGACCAGACGCCGTTTCATGACGCAAAATTAATGTCGGTCAGCGGCGATATCTGGGTTAATTCTAACTGGCGAGACGAGATGTCGTCTGCCAGGCAACCAATGGGAATTCGACCATGTCGGACCTAGACCGCAACTATGCTTCCCCCTTCGGCCGGGCCGCCGGGCGTGTTGACGCCGCGACCGTCGACGCCGGTCTGCGCGCCTACATGCTGCGCATCTACAATTATATGAGCATCGGCCTCGCCATCACCGGCCTTGCCGCGCTTGGCGTTTACATGGCCGCGGTGACCACCGATCCGTCGGCGACCGCGTTCCACTTCCGCGATATTGCGCTGACCTCGTTCGGTTACGCG
>Ga0307476_10002755_pt1 | contig 10434 bp, 1 predicted proteins | sample atmos_gasesECM2C_2_FD_203314 | JGI IMG/M metagenome (GOLD analysis project Ga0307476, IMG submission 203314) | Hardwood forest soil microbial communities from Morgan-Monroe State Forest, Indiana, United States - atmos_gasesECM2C_05 | ecosystem: Environmental > Terrestrial > Soil > Temperate...
ACCGCCACCTGCTCCCCTCTCCTCCTCACCTGCTCCTCGATCAAATCCTCTATCCGTTTACCCCTCTCGTATTCCACCCTCCGTCCTCGGCTCAACTTCACCAACTCTTCTCGCTCTGCCTCCCCGATCAGCGCCACCTCCTGAATCCGCTGCTCTGGCCTCTCCGTCATCTCCTCCAGCAGCACCTTCCAATGCCTCAACATCCGTTTGACTTTGTCTATGCTAAGACGATTAGCGTCATAGCTAATCCGAGCCGACAGACGGCGCCCAGCACTTACAGTTACAGCCACGGGGTAATTGGTTCGCGCATCCGTAGTACGGACATCGCTTAGACTGAGAGTTTCCAATCTCCTTTCTACATCGTCGGCGACCGGGTAATTCTCAAACGTCAAAATATTCTCGAATAAGTGCGAATTATGTATCTCACTCCACTCCTGGATTTGCACCAGCGAGGAGTGTTCGTTTTCCCTAATCTCGGCAACCTGCTTTTGTAGGCGCTGCAGCCACTCGACAACGCCGATGTGAGATGGAATTTGGACACGGATGGGTACGACGTTGATGAATAGACCGACCATTCTATCGCACCCTTCTAGCTCCGCAGGACGACCTGACATGGTTGAACCAAATAGCACATCAGGCTCTCCGGAGTACTGACTCAATAACAGGGCCCACGCACCGTGAACAGCTGTGCTAATGGTAAGCTGATGGCGGCGTGTAAACGCTTGCAGCGACTGTGTAGCTTCGAAATCAAGTTCGATTTCTTCGTCAGCATAAATCTGCTCGCGCCAGTTCCTTCCCGATGCGCTGATTCCCTTACATATCGAAGTGACACTTCTAAAACCAGCAAGCTGACCTCTCCAAAATGCCTCTGCGCCCGCCGGTGTTCTCTGCCGTAACCAACGGACAAAATCCCCGTATGGGCGTGTGGCTTCAAGTTGGCAACGCTGGCCAGTTCGATAAGCATCGTACAATCGTGCCACATCGCGCAAAATCAGTGCGGTGGACCAACCATCTAGAATTATGTGGTGGTGGATCCAAACAAACTCGTAGCGATCCATCAAACGGACCAAGGCGAATCTCATTAGAGGGGCTGTGGCAAAATCCAGCGATCGCGCTAGGGTTTCGCGAAGGAGCTCCAGACGCCTATTTACTTCCGCAGGGTCGCTGCCGCGCCAATCTTCTTCCACCCAAGGAAGGTCCACATGACGCCATACGATCTGAACGGGTGCTCGAATTGCCTCCCACGCAAAACTGCACCGCAGCACGTCGTGCCTCTCCATTAGCCTCTGCCACGCTCGCTTGAACGCTCCCACGTTCAAGTCGCCCGCTAAGCGGCATTGCAAATACCAGCGGTAGACCGAAGTATCAGGCAGGTAAAGGCTATGAAACAGCATCCCCTGCTGAGCTGGCGTTAGCGCGTAGACGCCTTCCACGGCGTTGTCAGGCAACTTCATGGCTGTTAGCGAGAATTGTGTTTCTGTAGACTCAGGCTGCCTATCAAGTGTTGGAGATCCTGATCGCTGAGCCCCGAGTCTTCTGTATTGATGCCCTCGCACGCCTCTGCTGCGACCAGAGCGCGCAGATCCGTGATGTAGCGGTCAGCGATCGCGTCCACTGTCGACGGAGAGTACAGATTCGAACTGTGCTCCACTTCTAGGCAGACTTGCCCTTGCAATAACCACACCCGAAATTCAAGCGGGTGCGACTGGGCACCGCGGGCATGCGCGGACGAGCTTGCTGATTCTAATGACCAGCCGAGCCGGGCCGGCTGATTGAATGCGCTATCCATTCTTCCCAAATAGTTAAACAGGACCTCGGGCTCAGCGAGGTTCTTCATCCGGTCTCTCAGCGTCCTTTCCGGATGTAAGTAGCGTAATAGGCCATAGCCCATCCCGTGACGTGGTACCGCCTTTAGTCGCGCACTGACGATCTTCACCTGATTCGACAAAGAGTCCCCCAACGGCACCACAAGGGGAAATATTGAAGTGAACCATCCAACAGTTCGGGAAACATCCATATGCCGGGGCATTTCGGCTCGTCCATGCGCTTCAAGCCATATCACCAGCTCTTTCTGACCACTCCAGCAACCCAACGTTTGCACCAGTGCGGCAAGCAATAATTCGTTCATCTGCGCGCTGTGCTTCCTGGGCGTTTCGTGAACCAGCTTCATGGTAACTTCGGTTTCCAAAGATCTCGCGACTATGCGTGAAGACTTCATTGCGATCAGGGCTGGCGGATAATCAACAGGCAAGCGCCTCCCGCCGGCGTTCAGGCCGAGCCAGTAGTTAGCCTCTCGTTCATACGCCTGTGATTGCACTTGGTCCAATAGCCATTTCGCCCAGCCCTGGAACGATGTCGTCTTCATTAGACCACGCACCTTACTACCCGCCAGGCTCTGCTCGACCGACCACTGCAGGTCCTCAATAAGGATCCGCCACGAAACTGCGTCAATAACCAAATGGTGTACCACAATCAGCAGCCGAGCACGATTCGAATCTAGGTGGAAATACGCACTTCGTAGCAACGGCCCATCCTGAAGATTAAGCGTCGTCTGAATTTCTGCAGAGATCGCTTCGATCGCGCGCTTCTGCTGATCCTCTGGCAGGGACCGCAGGTCAAAACGCATGAATGCAAGCGGCTCCGGTCCGTTATTGAATGCCTTCCAGACTCCGTCTTCCGATCGAAAACGTAGTCGCAAAGCATCGTGATGGTCGTACACCGCTTGCAGGGCTAGTTCCAATGCGGGGGCAGCTGCCTGCGGGGGTACCGTCAGTAAGGCCGCTTGCCAGCAGACTCCAGGCTGCGGAAAGTCCTGGTCAAAGAACCAACATTGGACAGGCGCCAAGGGAACTGGGCCTATCCCCGACTCGGGTTCGACAGCATCGCAAAGCGTGGAACTCGATGATGCGAGTTTGTCAAGCGTCGGATATTCGAACAGATGGCGCGGCTCAAGGTGAAATCCGATTTGGTTGGCGCGTGCTACTAATTGAATTCCGATGATCGAATCACCGCCAAGCTCAAAGAAATTCGACGTCCTGCTTACACGTTCAACGCCTAGCAGTTCTGTCCAGATAGCGGCCATCTTGAATTCGGCTAACGTCTGCGGAGGCTCGAAGGCCTGGTCGGGGACTGCTTCGGGCAGAGGAAGTGCCTCGCGGTCGAGTTTTCCATTTGGCGTCAGAGGCAAAGAGTCGAGCAAGATAATCGAGCTCGGAACCATGTAATCGGGAAGTTGCTGATGCACATACTGTCGTAACTCCTCCGCATTGACGCCGCGCGATCGTACGGCGGCTTGCTCGTGACCGACGTTGCCACCCTTTGAGATGCCTCGCATCAGTTGCACCCCACCGGACGGAATAGCGAATATGCTGAAGATGTCAGTTTCCCGAAGGAGCGGATCCTGTTCCACCAAGCATTGGTAGCCGTGCTTTTCAAGAAGGGCTAACGCCTGGGTCAGACCGCCGCAGTCCCGATGGGCTTCAATAACAATCTGCCGAATCTTGGGCCAGTCCGCCTCTTGAATTCCACGGAGAACGTCAACCTCGCTTTTTTCCGTGTCGATTTTCAGAAGGTCGATACGACCGATGTTGTACAGTCGAATTACGTCAGATATGGTAGTCATCCGGCATTCGACGGTTCGGCTTTCGACGCGTTCGTTTACCACGTTGTTAAGCACACCGCCGTCGGCGTTCTCACCCATGCGGTTCTTGAGAATGGTTAGCAGCGTCTTTCGATCGTATTCAATATCCGCGTGGCATCCTGACATACAGGTTTCCAGGGGATAGTAGGTGAAGACGGCCGATTCTTGGCCGTCCGAGAGGCCGCATTGAAAGAGCTCAGCCCTGACCTGATGTAGGTCAAGATTTTTTCGCAAGATATCGAAGACGTCTGGGATCGGTTCGAAAGCAAATACGCGAACGTTCTTCGCTCGCCCGTGTGCATAGAGAGCAAATAATCCAATATTGGCGCCTACGTCGAACACGGTATCGTTATCATCTATCCGAATGCTGCTTCCTAGCGTGCCATCTCCGAATATTTGTCCTGCAAAAAATTCGGTTTCATAGCCATTCGTCTGATATATCGAAAGCCCGTTCTGCAGTTCAACTAATCCATCAGGGTGAGGGGTCGCTTGTGGTCGTGCTACGACATACGCCACGAGTTCAGGCTCGGAACGACGGTTGTGACCGACAGAAACATAAGCATCTTTGACTGCTTCGTGTTTTCGTAGCGCAGCCTCCACTTCTCCCGTTTCAACGCGGTAACCGCGGATTTTAATCTGCAAATCCATGCGTTGAATATATTCGACGGTTCCGTCAGGCAGCCTTCGCACGACATCGCCTGTCCGATAGAATCGCGAACCCGGCACCTCCGAGAACGGATCAGGCAAAAAGCTTTCCGCTGTTATTCCGGGCTGTCGCAAATAGCCACGCGCAACGCCCGCACCTCCAATGTACAACTCTCCACAACCACCTGGAGGCACCAAAGCACCGGAGCGATCTAATACATAGGCCGTAACATTTGCGAGCGGCCGCCCGATGGGAACGCTTCTGGGCTTATACCGCGACAGATCCTCAGGCAGCCGGGGAGAAAACGTCAGGCTTCCTATAGTGGCCTCGGTGGGACCGTAGTGATTTGTCACGGTGCAGGAGGGGGCCAGGGAACCAATCTGCTCCCAGAGGTCGTTTGTTAGTTTCTCTCCCCCAATGATCAAATGTGTTCTGGGAAGCAAATGCTTGGCTCTCGGGGAATCCAGCAGTGCGCGGATGTGGGAGGGGACAATCTTAAGAACGTCAATCCTATTCGCGATCATGTAGTCCGCAAGTCTTTCGCTGTCCGTGGCTGTGCTGCGCTCGATCATATGTAGGCATCCGCCAGAGAGAAAGCACGGAAAAATGGCAGTATTGCCGAGATCAGCCGACACGGTCGACACAGTTGCAAAGGTCAGACGGTCCATATTCGCCTGGTGCAGCTTCAGCCTCCCGATGATGGATAGGCAGTAGTTCGCTAGAGAGCGGTGAGTAATACCGACTCCTTTGGGCTGGCCAGTCGAACCTGACGTGTAAATCACATACGCGAGGCTCTCAGGGTCGCAGAGGGCTCCCTCGCGCGACACGATCACTTCATTGTCACAGACTTGATCGAGAAGCACCTTCTCTCCTGCAAAGTGTTCAAAATACGGGGAAAGCCGCCGCGTCGTTACAATTATCTTCAGATCTGCATCGACGATTTGATGGCGGGCGCGAGCAGAGAATAGGCTGGGATCGAACGGAACATAACCGCCTCCCGCTTTCAAAACGCCCCAAACGGCAGTTGCGAAGTTTGTGGCGTCCTCGAGCAACACGCCGACCAGCACATCGCTACGTACACCGAGGCTACGCAACCGAGCTGCCAACGAATCCGCTCGGTCATTCAACTCCTGATACGTCAATCTGTCAGACCCGGAAACAACCGCCGTCTGATTGGGTGTCCTTGCAACCTGCTCTTCAAAGAGTTGGTGAATACATTTTGGTCCCGAGAATTCCGCTACTGGCCCGCACGATAGTTTCACGATTTGCCGTTGAGTGAACCTGTTTAAGACCTCTACGCGCTCAAGGGATTGGTCCGGCTCTGCCGACACCGAGCGAAGCATCTGCTCAAAGCACTCGAGGAGGACGCCGGCCATTCGCGGTTCGAGCAGGCCGGTATCGAATTCCAAGCAGGTTTTGACAAGGTGTGGCCTCGCCTGGCAATGAAGCCTTAGATCGGACCAATCAATGTGGTTGTGCCATCCTTCAATACTGAATCGGATGCCTTCCACGTCGTATGATGCCGGCTGTTCGCTATAGTCGAAGCCCAAAGGGAAGTATGTTTCGTTCGTGCCGGCTGATGTTTCCGAGATGGGGTGTTGATGCCACCCGAACGATTCTTGCATTGCCACGTAAACGCTTCGAAGTAACTGGCCAAAACGAAGCTCTGGATGTAGGTCGCACGGCACGGGCACAATCTGCGCCAACGGCCCCACTGCTTCGTCGAGGACCGGCGCATTTCGACCCGAAGAGACCGCCCCTATCACCAGTTGGGATTCATCGCTCACTTTCCAGAGAACGACTTGCCAGCTGGCTAGCATCAGTGATTCCAAGCTCACGGCGAAATGCGCGGCAGCACTCTGAAGCGCGTGGAGGTCAGGACTATCGAGCGTAGACTCTACGAATTCGACGTGTGACCGTGATGTATTGGACTTCTGAAAAAACGGCGGGCGGTGATCCAGGAATCGGCTGATGTTGTGTCTGCTCCAATACCCTTCTGCCTCGTTGGCTGCCTCTCGGCAAACCTCCTTCAGCCATTCCGCGATATCCGCATACTGAAGGTCTGACGCTGAGATGGGCCGGCCCGCGAGACGAGCCGAATAGGCCCTTCCGAGCAATATATATAGGTTGCTGAGGCTGTGGCCGTCAGCACAAATAGGTGCAGCATTGATGACCAAAAAACGTTCCATCGAGGAAGTGTTCAACAGGCAGGCGCGAAAGAGAGACCCACCACGATAATCGAAGCTACGCTGCCGTTCTGCTTCGCAAAATGCCTTGGCTACCTTCTCGCGAGTCGTCATGCAGTGCGCCGGGAGGTCCACCTCTTTCCACTCTGGCGCGAGGTGTTCGTGTACCTTCTGAAGCACATATTTCATTGACGCGTGCCATTCGAAGGTGGTGCGAAGAACGTCGTGGGCCCGCACAAGGTCTTGGAAAGCTAGTTTGAGAACTTCCACCCGGACATCTCCGGTGATACGCACTGTTAGTTGCGAACCAAGAACTGGGTGTCCGCTATGCAACCCCCACTCACGTCGTTGGTGAGGAGAAGCACTGAAATGCCTGGTCGAAACTGTTTGAGCACTCATAGAGGAATGTGGTCTGCGAAGATTGCAGAGAAGAGAATTAAGTCGGATCGTTTAAAAAGAAACAGATCTCTTTCGCATAGATTTGATACGGTGTCTTTGTGAAACGGCCCAACGAACCTTCAGTTCAAGCCCGGTTCGGACGCGATAGCCGGTCGTTGTCCCGCCACCTTCAACCTTGCTACGTCAGCTTGGTATCGAATGTTTCTGCGCCTTAGCTTGAGTTGAGTAAGAGATTGCGAGAGCACGTCGAGAGATGTGTCCGGACGTTCACCTATTTGCACGATCAAATCGGTGTACGACGCAATGAGAGTTTTGGCAGTCACGGAAGAGAACAAATCGCTGTTATACTCAAGAGCCCCGGTAATGTTTACATTTCTTTCTTCGAGGACCATAGTCAACTCAGCTTTGGCCGCGGAAACAGGCAAGAGACCAAGCAGACTACAAGAAATTCCGTCCAATTCGAGGCCGCCGTGCTTCAAGGTGTCCAGTCCGAATACCACCTGGTAAAGAGGTGGCCGACTCGGGTCGCGTATCAACTCTAATTCGCTGAATAGCCGCTCGAATGGCAGGTCCTGATGCGCGTACGCGCCCAAAGTAGTCTCACGTATGCGACTCAGCAGTTCGCGGAAGGTTGGGTTTCCTGCTAAATCTGTTCTTAATACCAAAGTGTTTACGAAAAATCCGATGAGTGGCTCCAGTTCCGAGCGACCGCGATTTGCGATCCCTGCACCTACGGCGATGTCGGTCTGACCACTGTGCCACGCGAGTAGTACTTTAAACGCCGCGAGCAGGGTCATGAAAAGCGTGCTACCTTCCGTTCGAGTCAGGTCACGCAGCCTGTTTGTAGCTGCGTTCGGCAGTGTAAACGTCTCGATTCCGCCGCGGAACGTTTGTATCGCAGGGCGGGGCCTATCCGTTGGCATATTCAGAGGTCTGATGCCCTGTAATTTCCGACGCCAATAGTTCACTTGATTTTCTAAAGCCGCACCGTGCAGCCATTCGCGCTGCCACATGGAATAATCCGAATACTGCACTAGCAACGGTGGCAGTTGGCACGGCTTGCCGGTTAAACACGCAGAGTAAAGCAGGCTGATCTCGCGCGCCAAGATTCCGAAAGACCATCCGTCGAAAATGATGTGCGACACAGAGAGCAACAGAACATGTTCGTCGTCCGCCAGGCGCAGGAAGGTTGCTCGTAGCAAAGGTCCACTTGCAAGGTTGAAACCGCGCCGAGACTCATCCGACGCCAAAAACGTTATCTGCTTTTCTAGTGTTTCCCGCTGCAGGGCGCGGAGGTCGATGAGTGCCGTTCGCAGTTGAAGTGTTGGGCACACCATCTGGATGGGTTCGCGATTTTTCCTGGTAAACACTGTTCGCAGTATTTCATGCCGCTCGATGACCTTATTCATGGCGTTCTCGAAAATCTCGCGGTGAAGCTTGCCGTGTAGTCTCAAGGCTAAAGGAATGTTGTACAACGAACTGCCCGGTATTAGCTGATCCAATATCCACAATCGCTGCTGAGCCAACGATAGCGGCGCCTCCTGCTGCCCTCGTCGCCGCATTGCAGGTGACGGGCGAGCGGATCCTATCTGTTGCGATGATGAAAGTTTCGTCGCTAATGCCTGAACGGAGGGATTTTCGAACAAGGTACGGAGGGGGAGTTCGATCTGGAAGGTATCGCGGATACGAGCCATCATTTGGGTCGCCAGCAGCGAGTGCCCACCCATTTCGAAAAAATTATCTTGCACCCCGAGGCCTTTCCTCCCCAACAACTCACACCAAATCCCGGCCAGCACTTGTTCCACCGCCGTCCTCGGTTCCTGTCCCCCTTCTCCTCCTCCCTCCCCCTCCTCCGGCTTCGGCAGTCTTTTGCGATCCACTTTCCCGCTGGCGCTCAGCGGCAACTCACCTAACTTCACGTATACACTCGGCACCATGTATTCGGGCAACTTCTCCCGCAGATACTCCCGCAACTCAGCCCCGCTCACTCCTCCTTCTCTCCCCTCTTTCTCCACTACATAGGCCACCAATCGCCGGTCCCCCGGACGATCCTCGCGCACCACTACCACCTCCTCAGCAATCCCTTCGTGCCGGCTCAACACCCCCTCGATCTCCCCAAGCTCAATCCGAAACCCTCGCACCTTCACCTGCTGATCCTTACGCCCCAAAAACTCCAACTCCCCATCCCGCCGCCACCTCACACGGTCCCCCGTCCGATACACCCGACGCCCTTCCCCTTCGCCCCATCGATCCGGCACAAATCGCTCGGCTGTTAGCCCCGCCTGCTGCAAATATCCATCACTCAAACATTCCCCTCCAATGTACAACTCCCCGCCCACTCCCACCGGCGCCAGATCCCCTCCTTCTTCTACGCTGTAATACACCGCATTCCTCATCGGCCTCCCATATGGAATGCTTACCCAATCCTTCTTTATCTCCCTCACCCGATGCCAGTTCGACCACACCGTCGCCTCGGTTGCTCCTCCCAGCGCCACCACCTCCGCTCCCACATACCTCTCTTTTACCGCTTCCACCAGCCCCATCGGCACCCAGTCCCCGCTCAGCAACACCAGCCGCACTCCCGATGATCTCCGCTGCTCTCCTTTACCCCATACTCCAGCCACCTGCTGTAATGCTGCCGGCGCAGAATCCCACATCGTGATCCTTCCCTCATCCAACCGCCGCGCCAGTTCCTTCGGCTCTGCTATTTCTTCTTCTCCGGCTATCTCCACTACCCCTCCAGCCGCCAGCACCCCAAAAATGTCGTACACCGAAAGATCAAAGCACAATGACGTCACAAATAGCACACGGTCCGCGCTCCCCACTCCAAACTCCCCGTTCATCCACTCGATCAAGTTCACTGCCGACCGCTGCCTCACCATCACTCCCTTCGGCCGTCCGCTCGACCCCGACGTGTAGATCACATACGCCAGGTTCTCCGCGCTCCCACTGCTTCCCGGACCCTCCTCCTCTTCTCCTCCTCCACATTCCTCCACCGTCACTACCCGCAATCCCCCTCCCATCCCCTCCACTACCCGCTCCACTTTCCCCCGCAGCCGCTCCTCCGTCACCACCACCTTCGGCCGGCTCTCTTCCACCATGTACTTCAACCGCTCCTCCGGATATCCTCCTTCCAGCGGTACATACGCCCCTCCCGCCTTCAACACCCCTAGTAACACCACCACCATCTCGCTGCTCCGCCCCACGCAGATCCCTACCCGCTCCTCCGCCCCAACTCCCCATCCCTGCAGCCGCTTCCCCCACGCATTCGCCCTTCGCTCTAAATCCCGGTAGCTCAGCTCCTCCCCGCCGCACACCACCGCCACCTGCTCCCCTCTCCTCCTCACCTGCTCCTCGATCAAATCCTCTATCCGTTTACCCCTCTCGTATTCCACCCTCCGTCCTCGGCTCAACTTCACCAACTCCTCTCGCTCTGCCTCCCCGATCAGCGCCACCTCCTGAATCCGCTGCTCTGGCCTCTCCGTCATCTCCTCCAACAGCACCTTCCAATGCCTCAACATCCCTTCCACTGTCTCCCCATCGTACAAGTCCGTGTTGTAGTC
>Ga0307476_10002758_pt1 | contig 10431 bp, 8 predicted proteins | sample atmos_gasesECM2C_2_FD_203314 | JGI IMG/M metagenome (GOLD analysis project Ga0307476, IMG submission 203314) | Hardwood forest soil microbial communities from Morgan-Monroe State Forest, Indiana, United States - atmos_gasesECM2C_05 | ecosystem: Environmental > Terrestrial > Soil > Temperate...
ATTCAGCTGCGCAGGATTCGCCTTGCCGCCCGTCGCCTTCATGACCTGGCCGACGAAGAACCCGAACAGCTTGTCCTTGCCGGCCCGGTAGTCGGCGAGCTGCGCGGGGTTGCCAGCCATCACTGCATCGATGGCGCGCTCGATGGCGGCCGTGTCGGTGATCTGTCGCAGGCCCCGCGCCTCGATGACGGCGTCCGCCGCGACTCCCTGCGACCACATCGCCTCGAACACCTCCTTGGCGATCTTGCCCGAGATGGTGCGGTCGCCAATGCGCGCGAGCAGTCCCGCCAGACGTTCGGGCGGCAGCTTGCCGGAAGTGACGTCGAGGTTTTCCTTGTTGAGCGCCGCGGCGAGCTCGCCCATCACCCAGTTGGCGGCGAGCTTCGGGTCCTCGGGCGCGGCCTTCACCACCGCCTCGTAGTAATCGGCGAGCTCGCGGCTCGCAGTCAGCACCCCGGCATCGTAAGCCGACAGCCCGTAGTCGGTGGCAAAGCGCGCCGCCTTGTGGTCGGGCAGCTCCGGCAGCGTGGCACGCACCGATTCGATGAAGGCCTCGTCGAGCTGCAGCGGCAGCAGATCCGGATCCGGGAAGTAGCGGTAATCGTTGGCCTCTTCCTTGGAGCGCATGGGGCGCGTCTCGCCCTTGTCGGGATCGTAGAGGCGTGTCTCCTGTACCACCGCGCCGCCGGACTCGAGGATCTCGATCTGGCGGCCTACCTCGTAGTTGATGGCGCGCTCGACGAAGCGGAAGGAATTGAGGTTCTTGATTTCCGCGCGCGTGCCGAAGGTGCGGGTCCCGGTCCGGCGCACCGAGACATTGGCGTCGCAGCGGAACGAGCCTTCCTGCATGTTGCCGTCGCAGATCTCGAGGTAGCGCACCAGCGTGTGCACCTTCTTCATGTACGCCACCGCCTCCCGGGCCGAGCGCAGCTGCGGCTCGGAGACGATCTCCACCAGCGGTGTGCCGGCGCGATTCAGATCGACGCCGGTCATGCCCGGCACCGCCTCGTGCAGCGACTTGCCCGCGTCCTCCTCGAGGTGTGCGCGCGTGATGCCGATGCGCTTGCGCTCGCCGTCCTCGAGCATGATCTCCAGCGAGCCGTCGGCAACGATCGGCAGCTCGTACTGGCTGATCTGGTAGCCCTTCGGCAGGTCGGGGTAGAAGTAGTTCTTGCGCGCGAACACCGAATGCCGCGCGATGCGCGCCGCCAGGGCCAGCCCGAGCTTCACCGCCATGCGCACCGCTTCGCCGTTGAGCACCGGCAGCACGCCCGGGTAGCCGAGATCGACCAGGTTGGCCTGGGCATTCGGCGCGGCACCGTAGGCGGTCGCCGAGCCGGAGAAGATCTTCGACCGGGTGGCGAGCTGAGCGTGGATCTCCAGCCCGATGACCGTTTCCCACCCGCTCATGCATAGCCTCGCGGTATGCGGGTGTGCCAGTCGGTGACGCGCTGGAAGGCGTGAGCGGCGTTCAGCACGCGCGCTTCGCTGAAGTGCGGACCGACGATCTGCAGCCCGACCGGCAGATTCTGTACGAAGCCGCAGGGCACCGATACTGCCGGCAGTCCGGCGAGATTGGCGCCGATCGTGTAGATGTCGTTGAGGTACATGGTGATCGGGTCGGCGGTCTTGGCGCCGATGGCGAACGCCGGCGTCGGCGTCGTCGGCCCCATGAGCACATCCACGCTCTGGAAGGCGCGGATGAAATCCGCATTGATGAGCGCGCGCACGCGCTGCGCCTTGAGGTAATAGGCGTCGTAGTAGCCCGCCGACAGCACGTAAGTGCCGGTCATCACGCGGCGCTTCACTTCGGCGCCAAAGCCCTCGCCGCGCGAGCGGCGGTACATGTCATTGAGGTCACGCGGGCTGTCGCAGCGGTGGCCGAAGCGCACCCCGTCGTAGCGCGCGAGGTTCGCAGAGCACTCCGCCGGCGCGACCACGTAGTACACCGGCACCGACAGCGGCAGATGCGGCAGGCTCACCTCGCGCAGGCTGGCGCCGAGGCCCTCGAACACCCTGAGCGCCTCGCGCACGCGCTGTTCGTTGTCACGATCAAGGCCCTCGTCGAAGAATTCCTTGAGCAGACCGATCTTCAGTCCCGCGAGCGGCGCCGCGAGCGCCGCGACGTAATCGGGCACCGGCGTGTCCACGCTGGTGGAATCGGCCGCGTCGAAGCCGGCCATCTCGCGCAGCATCAGCGCCGCGTCGGCGGCGCTCACCGTGAGCACGCCGCCCTGATCGAGGCTCGAGGCGAAGGCGACCATGCCGTAGCGCGACACCCGCCCGTAGGTGGGCTTCATGCCAGTGATGCCGCAAAGCGCCGCGGGCTGACGGATCGAGCCGCCGGTATCGGTGGCGGTGGCGCCCGGCACCAGGCGCGCGGCCACCGCCGCCGCCGAGCCGCCGGAGGAGCCGCCCGGCACCAGCGCCGGGTTCCAGGGATTGCGCGCCGGGCCGTAGTAGCTGGTCTCGTTGGAGGAGCCCATCGCGAACTCGTCCATGTTCGTCTTGCCCACCATTACCGCCCCGGCGCGCTTGAGCCTGGCGACGACGGTGGCGTCGTACGGCGAGACGAAGTTGTCGAGCATGCGCGAACCACAGCTCGTGCGCACACCCGCGGTGCAGAACAGATCCTTGTGCGCAATCGGTACCCCGGTGAGCGCGCCGCCGCTACCGGCGGCGAGCTCGCGGTCGGCGCTGCGCGCCGCGGCGAGCGCGGCATCGCGCGTGACGGAGATGAACGCGTTGAGCGCACCCTGGTGGCGCTCGATGCGCGCGAGCAGCGCACTCACCAGCTCGACACTCGAGAAGCGGCGCGCTCTCAGGTCAGCGGCGAGCTGCGTCAGCGTGCTGCTGTGAAAATCGGCCACGGTCGTCTCACTCGATGACCTTGGGCACGAGGTACAGCCCCGCCGCAGTGAGCGGCGCGTTCGCCTGGTACAGATCGCGGCGGTCTTCCTCGGTGACCACGTCCGGCCGCAGCCGCTGCGACATGTCTGCCAGCGGGTGCGCCATCGGCACGACGTCGGCGGTATCGCAGGCGTCCAGGGCGCCGACGAACTCGAGGATGCGCGACAGGCTCTCCTGGTAGACCGGGATCTCTTGCGCCGAGAGCTCGAGGCGCGCCAGAGCGGCAATGCTGGCGATCTGCTCGCGTGTGAGGGCCATGAGAATGTGAGGTGCGCTGAAGAACTGAGAAAACCAGCGCAAAATCATACATGTTGCCTTGCTCAATGTCCCCTCGGTTGCTAGATTACGCGCCACTTTTGGGGTCTCCCGAAGCTTTCCGGTCGCTTCATGCTCAAACGCCTGCGCGGTTATTTTTCCAGCGATCTGTCGATCGACCTGGGAACGGCCAATACTCTTATCTATGTCCGCGACAAGGGCATCGTGCTGAACGAGCCCTCGGTGGTGGCGGTGCAGGACGAGCCGACGCGCGGCGGCAAGGTGATCGTCGCGGTCGGCACCGAGGCCAAGATGATGCTCGGGCGCACGCCCGGGCACATCACCGCGGTGCGGCCCATGAAGGACGGCGTGATCGCCGACTTCACCTACACGGAGAAGATGCTGCAGCACTTCATCAACAAGGTGCACGGCAACCGCACGCTCAAACCCTCGCCGCGCGTGCTGGTGTGTGTGCCGTTCGGCTCGACGCAGGTCGAGCGGCGCGCCATCCGCGAGTCGGCCGAAGGCGCCGGCGCGCGCAGCGTTGCGATCGTGAGCGAGCCGATGGCCGCCGCAGTCGGCGCCGGGCTGCCGGTGCACGAGGCGCGCGGCTCGATGGTGCTCGATATCGGCGGCGGCACCTCGGAGGTCGCGGTACTGTCGCTGAATGGCGTCGTGTATGCGAACTCCGCGCGCATCGGTGGCGATCGCTTCGACGAGGCGATCATGAACTACGTACGCCGCAACTACGGTATCTTGATCGGCGAGGCGACTTCCGAGCGCATCAAGATCGAGATCGGCTCGGCCTACCCGGGGCAACAGGTACGTGAGCTGTCGGTCAAGGGTCGCAACCTCTCGGAGGGTGTGCCGCGCAGCTTCACGCTCAACAGCAACGAGATCCTTGAGGCGCTGCAGGAACCACTGCAGAGCATCGTGAGTGCCGTCAAGCAGGCACTCGAGCAGACCCCGCCCGAGCTCGGTGCCGACGTGGCCGAGCGCGGCATCGTGCTCACCGGCGGCGGGGCGCTGCTGCGCGATATCGACAAGCTCCTCACCGAGGAGACCGGGCTGCCGGTGGTGGTGGCCGACGATCCTCTCACCTGCGTCGCGCGCGGCGGCGGGCGCATTCTCGAGCTGATGGACGAACTCGGGCCAGGACACTTCGGCCTCGAGTAGCACCAAGGAGCGCGCAGTCTTAGGTGGCAGCGTTCGGGACAGCAACCACCGGCAGACCCCTGGGGCGGAGCGGCTCTCCCGGTTTTCGCTTCACGCTGTACGCGCTGCTGGCGGTGATCGTCATGTACCTCGACCAGCGCCAGCATTACCTCGAGCACGTGCGCTACGCGCTGCAGGCGGCGGCTTATCCGATCCAGCTGGCGGTCAACTCACCGCCCGCGGCGTGGCGCTGGCTGCACGAGAGCGTCGCGACGCGCGAGTCGCTGCAGCAGGAGAATGCACGGTTGCGCGCCGCGCAGCGCGACCTGGAGTTGCGCGCCATGCGCTACGAGGCGCTCGCCCGTGAGAACGGGCAGCTGCGCGGCCTGCGCGAGGCGCTGCCGCCGGTTGCCGAGCGCTGGCTCGCCGCCGAGATCGTCAGCATCCAGCTGAACAGCCTCAGGCAGCGCCTGCTGCTCGATCGCGGCGCGGTCAACGGGGTGTTCAAGCACCAGGCGGTCCTCGACGACAAGGGGCTCATCGGCCAGACCACCCATGTCGGACCGTGGAGCGCAGAGGTCATCCTCATCACCGATCCCGAGCATGCGGTGCCGGTGCGCATCGAGCGTACCGGCCTGCGCACCATCGCGGTCGGCGGCGGCGACACCAGTTCGCTCGCGCTTCCCTACCTGCCGGGCAACGCCGATATCCGTAGCGGCGATCTGCTGGTGACGTCCGGCCTGGGCGGAGTCTTCCCCGAGGGCTACCCGGTGGCGCGCGTCACTGAGGTGCATCGCGACGCGGTGCAGCCACTCGCCCAGGTGCGCGCGGTGCCGCTCGCCCATGTCGAGACGGACACCGAGGTGATGCTGGTGTGGCTGCGCGCCGATCAGCCGGCCGCTGCCGCCGCCGCCCTCAACGCCGCCGGCGAGCTCACCGGCGGCAACGCCGCCCTGCAGCCGCAGCCGGCGCCGCCGAAAGCCGCGCCAGCCGCGCCAGCCGCGCCAGCCGCGCCAGCCGCGGCGGCCGCGGCGGCCGCCGCGCCGCGGCCACCCGCTCCCGTCAACGAGACGCGACCGTGAGCCCCGACTCGCGCGGCCGCATGCTGCTCAGCGCGCTGGTGGCGCTCATTCTGACGGTGCTGCCGCTGCCGCCGTCGCTCGAGGTGGTGCGGCCCGGCTTCCTGGTGCTCACCGTGTTCTACTGGTCGATCAATGCACCGCGCACCGGCGGCATCACGCTCGGCTTCTTCGCCGGCCTGGCGCTCGATGTGTTTCAGGGTCCGGTGCTCGGGCAGCACGCGTTGGCGCTGGCGCTGGTCAGCTACCTGGTGATGCGCGAGCATCAGCGCATCCGCTCCAAACCCGCTTTTCAGCAGGCATTCATGGTGTTCGCCGCCCTGGTGATATACGAGTTCGTGCTGTTCGCGATCGATGGCTGGACCGGGCATCCACTCGGCAGCCAGCTGCGCTGGATCCACGCCGCCACCGGTGCGCTCATCTGGCCGCTCGCCGCTCCCATCCTCGCCTACAGCGCCGGCAGGCTCACGTGAGCGGCCCACGCCGGCCCGCTCGCCGCTGAAGCCGCACCGCCATGCCGGCCGTACGCATCAAGGATCACTGGCGCGAACAGCGACTGTTCGACCAGCGCTCGCTGGCGTGTGCGGCCATCATCGGCCTGGCGTCCATCGGGCTGATCGTGCGGCTGTTCGTGCTGCAGGTGAGCCGCCACGAGTACTACGCGGATCTCTCGCAGGGCAACCGCGTGCGCAACGAGCCGATTCCGGCGGCGCGCGGGCTGATCCTCGACCGCCACGGCGAGGTGATCGCCGGCAACCAACCGGCCTACCAGCTCGAGCTGGTGCCCGAGGAAGTTCCGGACGTCGACAAGACGCTCGCCAACCTGGTCGGACTCAGCCTGATCCGCGCCGAGGACGTCGGGGAGATCGAGCGCACCATTGACTCGAGCCGCACGTTCGACAGCGTGCCGATCCGCCTGCGCATGTCGGACGAGGACGTGGCGCGCTTCGCGGTGCGGCGCTTCGAGTTTCCGGGACTGGACATCAAGACGCGCCAGACTCGCTGGTACCCGCACGGCGACCTGGCGGTGCACGCGCTCGGCTACGTGGGTGCCATCAGCGAGCAGGATCTCAAGCACATCGACCGTGCCGCCTACGCCGGCACCGCGCTGATCGGCAAGCTCGGCGTCGAGAGCACCTTCGAGCGCGAGCTGCACGGTGCCAACGGCTTCCGCGAGCTGCTGGTGAACGCACAGGGCCGCTCGGTGGAGCGCCAGGGCGCCTTCATACCCACCAACCTGCGCACCCGGGCGCCGACCGCCGGCGATGACCTGATGCTGACCATCGACCTGACCGTGCAGCGCGTGGCCGAGAGCGCGCTCGCCGGTCACCGCGGCGCGGTGGTGGCACTCGATCCGAACAACGGTGACGTCATTGCGCTGGTGTCCCTGCCGGGCTTCGATCCCACCATGTTCGGCCGCGGCATCACCGCGGCCGAGTACGGGACGCTGCAGGGCGACATCGACCGGCCGCTGTTCAACCGTGCGCTGCGCGGCACCTATCCGCCGGGCTCGACCGTCAAACCGGTCATCGCGCTCGCCGGGCTCACCTATCACGTGGTGGACCCGGAGGCGCACCGCTTCTGCGCCGGCTCGTACCATCTGCCCGGCAGCTCCTTCATTTACCGTGAGTACCACAACGAGCATCACGGCGCGGTGAATCTCGACGATGCCATCGCACGCTCTTGCGACGTGTATTTCTACGGGCTCGCCAACGAGATCGGCGTCGACCGCATCTCCACGTTCATGGCGCCGTTCGGCTTCGGCAAGCCGACCGGCATCGACATCGGCGGTGAGAAGGCCGGCATCCTGCCCTCGCGCGAATGGAAGGAAAAGGTGTTCTCACGGCCGGCGGACCGGGTATGGTTCCCGGGCGAGACGGTGAGCTTCGGCATCGGCCAGGGCTATCTCACCGTGACCCCGATCGAGCTGGCGCACTACGCCAGCATCGTCGCGACCCGCGGCCGCATCTGGCGGCCGCGCCTGGTCTCGGCCTGGCGCGATCCGCGCACCGGCCAGGTCCACCCGATTGCCCCGGTGTCCGAGGGCGAGGTCCCGGGGGTCGCCGCCGACGACTGGCAGCGCGTGGTGCACGGCATGATCGGAGTCACGCAGCGCGGCACCGCGGCCGCGATCGGCGCGCATGCCGCGTACGTGTTCGCCGGTAAGACCGGCACCGCGCAGGTGTACACGGTGGCGCGCAACGAGAAGTACAACGCCAGCAAGATCAACGAGCGGCTGCGCGATCATTCCTGGTTCATCGCCTTCGCACCCGCCGATGCACCGCGCATAGCACTCGCGGTGCTGGAGGAAAACGGCGGCGCCGGGGCGAGCGCCGCGGCACCCATCGCCCGCAAGGTGCTGGACGCCTACCTGCTCGACGCCGACGGCAAGGTGAAGCCGCACTCATGATCTACGAGGAAGTGACCGCCGGCTCGCGCACGCGTCGCACGCTCAGCGGGGCCGCGCGCGTGCTGCTCGAGTTGCGCATCGACGGACCGCTGGTGGTGGGACTGTCGTTGATCGCCGCCTACGGACTGGTGGTGCTCTACAGCGCCTCCGGCCAGAGCCTGCCGACGGTGCTGCGCACGGTGGCACGGCTGCTGCTCGGTGCCATCGCCATGCTGCTGCTGGCGCGCGTCAATCCCAACTTCCTGCGCCGCTCGACGCCGTGGTTGTACCTCGGCGGCTGCGCGCTGCTGCTGGTGGTCGCCGCCATCGGCCACAGCGGCATGGGGGCGCAGCGCTGGCTCGATCTCGGGGTGTTCCGTTTCCAGCCCTCCGAGCTGATGAAGCTCGCCGTGCCGATGATGTGTGCCTGGTATCTGCACGAGCGGCCGCTGCCACCCACCTGGTCGGCGCTCGCGATGCTCGCCGTGGTCATCCTGGTGCCCGTGGCGCTGGTCGCGGTGCAGCCGGACCTCGGCACGGCGGCGCTCATCGCCATCGCCGGCGCGCTGGTGATCGTGCTGGCGGGACTGCGCCTGCGCTTCATGCTGGCGCTGCTGGCGCTCGGCGCCGCGGCGGCCTGGTTCGGCTGGAGCTTCATGCACGACTACCAGCGCAAGCGCGTGCTCACCTTCCTCAACCCACAGACCGATCCGCTCGGCGCCGGCTACCACATCATCCAGTCGCAGATCGCCATCGGCTCGGGCGGGGTGTTCGGCAAGGGCTGGATGAACGGCAGCCAGGCGCAGCTCGAATTCCTGCCGGAGCGCTCCACCGATTTCATCTTCGCGGTCATCGGTGAGGAGTTCGGGTTGCTGGGGCTGCTGTTGTTGCTGCTGCTGTACGTGTTCGTGGTCGGCCGCGCCATCTACCTCGCCACCCAGACGCAGGATACCTACGCGCGGCTGCTCGCCGGCAGTCTCGGGCTCACGTTCTTCGTGTACGTGTTCATCAATGCCGGTATGGTCACCGGCCTGCTGCCGGTGGTCGGCGTGCCACTGCCGCTGGTCAGCTACGGCGGCAGCTCGGTCGTGACGCTCCTCGCCGGCTTCGGTATTCTCATGGCGCTGTATTCACGGCGGAAACTCGTCGGATCGTGAACACCTGCTGTCTCCTGTTGCTTGCGGCGCTGATCGCTGCGCCCGTCGCCGCGCAGCCGCCCGAGGCGCCGGCGCTGCCGGCGCACTTCGATCTGCACCGCCCGGAGATCGCGGCATTCGTCGACGAGGTGGCGCGCCGTGATGGCATGCCGCGGCACGCGCTGCGGCAGTTGCTGCAGGAGGCGCAGCCGCAGCCGCACATCATCGAGATCATGACCCGCCCGCTGGAGAAGGTCGCGCCCTGGTGGGAGTATCGCGAGCGTTTCATCACTGCCGAGCGCGTCAGCGACGGCGTGCAGTTCTGGATCGACCACCGCCTGAGTCTCGCGCAGGTTGCCGACGCGTACCAGGTACCGCCGGAGTACATTGTGGCGATCCTGGGCGTTGAGACCCACTACGGACGCAACACCGGGCCGTTCCGCGCGCTCGATGCGCTCACGACGCTGGCGTTCGAGTATCCGCCGCGCGAGAAATTCTTCCGCAGCGAGCTCGAGGAGTTCCTGCTGCTCGTCCGGGAGAACAAGCTCGACCCGCTGACGGTGCGCGCCTCCTACGCCGGCGCCCTGGGCGTGCCGCAGTTCATGCCCTCGCAGTACCGCCGCTACGCGGTGGCGGCGGATGCCGACAAGCGACGCGACCTGTGGAACGACTGGGACGACATATTCGCGAGCGTCGCCAACTATCTGCGCGAGCACGGCTGGACGCCCGGCGGACCAGTGCTGGCGGAGACGCGGCTCGATCCCGACCCGAACTTCCAGATCGAGCCGCGCAACCTCGAGCTGAACGAGACGGTGGACTCGCTGAGTGTGCGCGGCGTCAAGGTGGCGCTCGACGTGCCCGCCGACACCCCCGCGGTGCTGCTGTCGGCCGAGCAGCGCGATGGTCCCGCCTACCGCGTGGGCTTTCACAACTTCTACGTACTCACGCGCTACAACTCCAGCGCCCGCTACGCCATGGCGGTCTACGATCTGGCGCAGGCCATCGCGCAGCGCCGGAACGCCGCGACCGCGGCTGCCGCACGGTGAGGACGCGGCGGCGTCGGCACGGCGGCCGCGGCAGCACGGCACGCGCTACCGCCGCGCTCAGTGCCGGCGCGCTGTTGCTGGCGGGCTGCTCGGTGGTCGCGCACCGTCCGCCGCCGGCGAGCGTTGCGGCTCCAGCAGCGGCAGTGCCGCCGCCGCCGGCCAACGTCGCGGCCGTTGCGGATGCCGTACCGCGCCCCGAGCCGCGCAGCGCCCACGGCAATCCGCCCTTCTACGAGGTGCTCGGCAAACGCTACTTCGTGCTCGCCGCCGCCGACGGCTACCTGGAGCGCGGTGTCGCCTCCTGGTATGGCCCGACCTTCCACGGTGGCAGCACCTCGAGCGGCGAGCCCTACGACATGTACGCCATGACCGCCGCGCACAAGACGCTGCCGCTGCCGACCTACGCGCGCGTCACCAACCTGCACAACGGCAGGAGCGTGGTGGTACGCATCAACGACCGC
>Ga0307476_10002762_pt1 | contig 10423 bp, 10 predicted proteins | sample atmos_gasesECM2C_2_FD_203314 | JGI IMG/M metagenome (GOLD analysis project Ga0307476, IMG submission 203314) | Hardwood forest soil microbial communities from Morgan-Monroe State Forest, Indiana, United States - atmos_gasesECM2C_05 | ecosystem: Environmental > Terrestrial > Soil > Temperate...
AGCCCGGCACCTGCGAGCCCGGCACCTGCGAGCCCGACACCTGCGAGCCCGACACCTGCGAGCCCGGCACCTGCGAGCCCGACACCTGCGAGCCCGGCACCTGCGAGCCCGACACCTGCGAGCCCGACGCCGCCGTACCTGACTGCGACATATACAATCCCCGGCGCGCCAACCGACCGATGCTACTTCTTCGCATTGCCCGAGAGTGATGCGCCGGGGTTCTCGTACAACGACGCGAAGACGGCGGTGATCGAGGCCGATCTGCAATCGCCTTTCGTGGGATGGACTCCGACCGCGGTCCAGCCGGCCGGTCAGGGCACGAACAGCTCGACCCAGACGTACACCGTCAATATCGTGAGCTCGCAGACCACTCCCGGTGAGGGTCCCGGCGACAAGCCGAGCCCGGTGGCCATCGCCTTTGGACAGTCGTACCGGGTCTTCGCGTATCGCGTCCCCCAGGGGGGAGCCTACGCGACCAACGCCAGCGATCTATCATCTCCGTCCAGGACGATCGCGGTCTGGAACACGATTCCGAATCTTGGCAATTGCAAGGTGTCGCAGGGTAGCGAGACGCCATCGTCGACCCTGTTCAACGTCCAGGTGACCGTCCCCGGGGACGCAGCGGCGTCCATCATGGAGTGCCGCGCCTTCGTGTTTCTCGAGGACGTGTACCGCGCCGTGAAGGACGACGCCGCATTCCTGACCGGGCTGCTCCCGGCGAGCTCCTACAAGGCGTCGCAGCTGTCGAGCTCCGGTGGGCCGGCGGCGGTCGCCAGCGTGACGGTCAGCTTCGTCTACCGGGAAGGCGACACGGACGCATATGGCGACATCATCACCGCCGACGCGAACTACCAGGTGCTGGTGATGCTCGCCCCCAAGCATGGGGACACCACGGCGAGCGCGTTCCTGCCGGCCCTGCCCGTCAGGTGGACACCGCCGGCGCCGAGCCCGACTCCGGTACCGTCCGGGCCGGCGAGCCCGACCCCACCGCCGGGCGGCGCGCCGGCGCGGACGACGACCTCGGCTGGTAAGCCGACTCCCGATAGCGCGGCTCCGAACGCGGGCCAGACCCCGTCGGGCACAGGTGCGAAATGATGGCGATCGACTTCGACACGCAGACCTACAACACCGTCGCGATGCTCCGGGAGGACGTCGCTGCGGCGCAGGCGGCCAACGACACCGCCAGGGCGGCGTCCGACGCCCTGACCCAGCGGCTGTCGGCGTTCTCGACCGAGCTCGGCGTCGCGAAGGAGCGCCTGTCCACCGCGGAGAGCGACAAGGCCGCCGCCGATGCCGCGGAGAAGTCGGTCGCCGGCTCCCTGCTCGAGGCGCTCAAGGCCACCCGGCAGGCGCTGATCATCTACGCGAGCGCGCGGAGCACCCTGGCGCTCGCCGAAACCGCCGCACAGCAGGCGCTCGCGGCGGGCTACGAGGTCGCCGAGACGCTGTCGTACGTGACCACGGCGTCTGCCAAGAACTCCTACATCACCCGCAAGCTGCTCGCCGCCGCCGAGCAGGCCGATGCCGATGCGAGCGTGGCGGTCGGCGCCGCGGTCAGCGCGCTCAAGGACGCCACGGACGCCTTCATCGCCGCCGAGCGAGCCGCCGGCGCGTCGTTCCTGGTGGTGGCGTCGCTCGTCAACCTCCAGATGCTCGTGTCCGGCTATACCAGGGCGCAGCGGTCCAACGAGGACGAGATCCCGAGCGCGCTGCGCGACGTTCCGGCGCTGACCCTGTCCGGCGCACCCTCGGTTTCGGGGAAGCTCGACGCCAGGGCCGTGCGCGACTTCGATCGATTCCTGCTCCAGCAGACACCCGAGCTGGTCTCGCAACAGGCGCTCGATGACTCGCCGTTCAAGGACGTCCCCAGGAGCGCGGACCTCCTGGCGTTCACGGTCGACGAGTACATGAAGACCACGGAGGGCCTGAGGACCCAGAGGCTGCTCGCGCTCGACGCGCCTGCGACCAGGGTGCCCGCGGCGAAGGCGCTTGCGCCCGTCCCGAAGGACGTGGGGTTGCAGCCCGGGTTCAAGCTGGTTCATCACACCGCGCAGGACTACGAGACCGAGATGCAGGACGCCACCACGCTGACCCAGAAAGCTGCGACCGAGGCCTCGCAGGACCTGTCGCGCAAGACCGCGAGGCTGCAGACCGCGCAAGCCGCTCTCGCCGCCGCTCAGCAGGCCGCGGGAACGTGATCGGCACGGCGCTCAATTTCGTGCGACGAGAGCTGAACGCCGCGTTCCGCCAGCTCCAGGGCGACGCGCGCGACGTCGTGGTGCTCGGCGGCCTCGCCGGGGCCCAGGGCGCGGGGCAGGACGAGACCAACAACCGCATCCTGCTCTCGCTCCTGCACCTGCGGCAGGACACCACGTTCCGCAACCAGCAGCCGCCGCCGCGCGGCGACACGACCCGGCCGCCGCCGCCGATCTCGATCGTGCTGCACACGGTGTTCGTCTCCAACTTCATGGACTATCAGACCGGCCTCGACCTGCTCGCCGACGTGATCGGCCTGCTGCAGGCCAAGTCGGTGTTCGATCACGCGAACTCGCCGGACCTCGACCCGCGCATCGAGCGCCTGATCTTTGCCATGCTCAACCTCGACTACTCCGAGCTGAGCTACGCATGGGGGCTGCTCCGCACCGATTTTCGCCCCTCGGCATTCTACGAGGTGCGCATGTTGCCGCTCAGCGACCCGCGGCGCACCTCATCAACCATCTCCACGAACACGGGCGTGACCAATGATTGAATCCACGGTCGTCAACCTCGCGACTCCCGGCGTCTATACCCAGGAGATCAACGCCTTCCCGAACTCCGTGGTGGCGGTGGCGACCTCGGTGCCGGCGTTCGTCGGTTACACCCCGCGCGCCGACTACAAGGGCAAGTCGCTGCTCGGCAAGCCGTGCAAGATCTCGTCGCTGGGGGACTTCCTCACCTACTTCGGCGCGATGCTGCCGTCGTCGCCGGGCGCGCCCCCGCAGCCGGCCCCGCCGAACGGTCAGTACGATCCCGTGTACTACCTGTCGCCGTCCGCGGGGCTGGGCGATCTCACGATCGGCGGAAAACCCTACGACCTGCTGCCGGACGCCGGGACGATCTTCTATCTGTACAACAGCATCCGGCTGTTCTATGCCAACGGCGGCGGCGACGCCTACGTGGTGTCGGTCGGCAGCTACGGCAAGCCGGTGGGCAAGTCGATCGCGGCCGGCGCGGATCTGGTCAATCCCAACGTCAAGCTCGCGGACCTCCAGCAGGCCCTGATCGCGCTCGCGGACGAGGACGAGCCCACCATGCTCGTCATCCCCGATGCGAATCTGCTCAAGGCGGCCGAGAACGCGTCCCTGATGCAGAGCATGATCATGTTCTGCGGCTCGACCAAGGCGAGCATGGTGGCGGTGCTCGACGTCCAGGGCGGGTTCGAGCCCGATCCGATGACCTGGAATGACTCGATCACCTCGTTCCGCACGAACGTCGGCATCAACTTCCTGAACTACGCGGCGGCGTACTTCCCGTTCCTCCGGACGACGATCACCGCGAGCGGGGACCTCGACTTCACCAACGCCGGCGGCGCCGCGGCGCTCGCGAAGATCCTCCCCGAGTACACCACCAGCCCGGCCTGCAAGTCGATCATCGACAGCATCCTCAAGCCGCCGGCCAGCGCTCCGTCCACGTCCCAGATCAACGCCGCGCTGGTGCAGGCGAGCTCCAGCTACGCGCAGATCGCCCAGGCCGTGCTCGACCAGGTCAACATCCTGCCGCCGAGCGCTGCGATGGCCGGCGTGATCAACATGGTCGACCACACGGCGGGGGTCTGGACGGCCCCGGCCAACGTGAGCCTGACGGCCGTGACCGACACCACGTTCAAGATCACGGACGCCAAGCAGGCCGGTCTCAACGTCGACGCGGCGACCGGCAAGTCGATCAACTGCATCCGCATGTTCATCGGCCAGGGCGTGCTGGTGTGGGGCACCCGCACGCTCGACGGCAACAGCCAGGACTGGTGCTACCTCAACGTGCGGCGGACGCTGATCATGATCGAGCAATCGATCAAGCTGGCGGCGCGCGCGTACGTGTTCGAGGCCAATGACGCCAACACGTGGTCCACGGTGTCGAGCGCGCTCATCAACTTCCTCACCGGCCTGTGGCGCCAGGGGGCGCTGGCGGGAGCCACGCCCACCGATGCGTTCAACGTCGCCGTGGGCCTCGGCACCACGATGACCGCCCAGGACATCCTCGATGGCCGGATGAACATCAACGTCTCGGTCGCCATCACCCACCCCGCCGAGTTCATCGTCATCAGCTACGTCCAGCAGATGCAGAAGAGCTGAGCCGGGCGGCCGGCATGAGCCGCACGCATCAGGTTCCAGGACAAGGAGCTCGCAATGGCAGACGACGGCAGCCAACAGGATGCAATCTGGCCCCTCCCGAGTTTCAGCTTCCAGGTGAGCTGGGGCTCGACGCAGAAGATCGCGTTTCAGGAGGTCTCGGGCCTGGAGGCGGAGACCCAGATCCTGGAGTACCGGCACAGCAACAGCCCGGCGTACTCGACGATCAAGATGCCCGGCATTGCCAAGTACGGCAACGTCACGTTCAAGAAGGGCATCTTCGTCAAGGACGCGACGTTCTGGACCTGGTACTCGCAGATCAAGATGAACACCTACCCGCGCGTCACGGTGGTCATCCAGCTGCTCGATCAGACCTCGTCCCCGACCATGACCTGGACGCTCAACAACGCCTGGGTGACCAAGATCAGCGCGCCGACGATGAAGTCCGACGGCAACGAGGTCGCGATCGAGTCGATCGAGGTCGCGCACGAAGGCCTCACCATCGCCAACAAGTAGGCGGATCCGCGTGACGGCGCTCGACTATCCCCCCACCGGCTACTACTACGCCGTGCGGCTGGCGGCGGCGGCGGTGACCGCCCCCGATGCCAGCTTCAAGGAGGTGTCCGGGCTGGCGGTGGAGCTCGCGGTGGAGGAGCTCGGGGAGGGCGGCGAGAACCGCTTCAAGCACCGCCTGCCGACCGGCGCGAAGTACACCAACCTCGTGCTCAAGCGCGGCCTCGTGGTCGCGTCGTCGCCGTTCTTCCAGTGGTGCAGCACGACCATCCAGGGCAACTTCGTCAAGCCGATCGTCCCGAGCGGCATCATCGTGGCCCTGCTCGACCAGAACGGCGCGCCGCTCAAGACCTGGAGCGTGGTCAACGGCTGGCCGGTCAAGTGGAGCGTCTCCGACTTCAACTCCATGGACGGGCAGGTCGTGATCGAGACCCTGGAGATCGCCTACCAGTACTTCAACGTCAGCTGATCGGAGCCGAGCCTGCCATGCCCATCGAGATCCACGAGCTGGTGATCCGCGCCGTGGTCGATCCTCATCCGTCCCGGACCCCCGCCGGCCGCCTCGCCGTCGATCCCCAGGAGCTGCAGCAGCTCAAGACCGAGATCGCCGCCGCGTGCCTCGAGCGCCTGCGCGACGAGCTCGCGGCCAAGACCAGCCGGTGACGGCGACCCGCGATGCCCAACCTTCCACCCGTCAAGCTCGTCATCTACGCCTACTCGGACTCGGTCATGTCGAGTCAGGTCGGGAAGTACACGGTCCGGGTCAACCCGGAGAAGTACACGCAGACCTTCAGCATCGTCTACAACCAGAACGGCGCCGCGGGCAGCGCGAACGTGCCGCTCAAGTTCGATCATCAGCGGCCCTCGACCATCAAGTTCGAGCTGCTGTTCGACGCCACCGGCGCCATCCCGCAGAGCGCCACCGACCTCACGACCGAGATCAACAAATTCCTCGGCGTCGTGTACAACTACCAGGGCAGCATCCACGAGCCCTACTACCTCAAGCTCTACTGGGGTGATCTGACGTTCGGCGCGCGCCTCACCGAGCTGTCGCTGTCGTACACGATGTTCCGCCCCGACGGCACGCCGCTGCGGGCCCGCGGCGACGTGACGTTCACCAACTACGTCGACCCGTCCACGCTCGCCAAGCTGGAGAAGAAGCAGTCGGCCGACCTGACCCACATCCGGCAGGTCGTGGCGGGCGACACCCTGCCGGCGCTGTGCGGCAAGATCTATGGCCAGCCCGGGCTGTACCCGCTGGTCGCCCGGCACAACCAGCTCCGCCACTTCCGCAGCCTGGAGCCCGGGACCCAGCTGGTGTTCCCGCCGATCGCCGCGCTCTCGACGAGGAGCTGAGCGAGCGCCGTGGCGGCTCCCTCCCCCCAGATCGCCGACAGCGATCTCACCTCGTACCTCATCACGAGCGGCGGCGCCGTGCTCCCCGGCGCCTACCAGGTCACGTCGCTCCGGGTCTACTCCGCGTTCAACAAGATCCCGCATGCCGTCATCGAGCTGGTCGACGGCGACGCCGCGGCCGGCGACTTCCCGATCAGCGGCGGCGCGGTGCTGGCGCCCGGGCAGCCGCTCGAGATCGAGCTCGGCTACGAGGGTTCGGAGCAGCTGGTGTTCTCGGGCGTGGTGACCCGGCAGACCATCCGCAAGCGCGGCCGCGATGGCTCCGTCCTGCAGGTCGAGGCGCGCGACCACGCCGTGAAGATGACGATCGGCCGCAAGAGCGCCGTCTACCAGAATACAACCGACTCGGCGGTGATGAGCCAGCTGGTGCAGAACGCCGGCCTCGGCGCGACGATCGCGAGCACCACGCCGCAGCTCGAGGAGCTGACCCAGTTCCAGGCCACCGACTGGGACTTCCTCGTGACCCGCGCCGAGGCCAATGGCCAGGTCGTGTGGGTGAACAGCGGCACGGTGACGACGCTCGCGCCCGATCCGTCGACCGCCGCGGTGCTGTCGCTGACCTACGGCTTCGACGTGATGGACTTCCGGCTCGACGAGGACGCGCGCACGCAGGTCCCGTCGGTGACGGCGTCCGGCTGGGATCCGGCGACCCAGGCGATGCTGTCGGCGACCTCGCAGATCAGCGAGCTGAACCCGATCGGCACGCCGACCGCGGCGGTGCTGGCCGCCGTGGCGAGCCCCAGCGTGGTCGCGCTGCAGTCGAGCGCCGCCCTCGCGCAGGACCGGCTGACCGCCTGGGCGCAGGCCACCATCCTGCGCTCCGAGCTGGCCAAGGTGCGCGGCGAGCTGCGGTTCCAGGGCTCGCTCCTCGTGCAGCCCGGCACGACCGTCCAGCTGAACGGCTTCGGCGCGCGATTCACCGGCACCGCGCTGGTGTCCGCCGTGATCCAGCAGCTGGCCGAGGGCATGTGGACCACGACCGTCGAGATCGGCCTCGACGAGACCAGCTTCGCCGAGCGGATGCCGGTCAGCGTGCCGGTGGCGACCGGCCTTTTGCCCGGCGTGTCCGGCCTGCAGAACGCCACGGTCCAGCAGATCGACCAGGATCCCGACGGCCAGTACCGCGTGCTCGTCCTGGTCCCCGTGCTGGGCGCGACCGCGCCGGGCATCTGGGCGCGCCTGGCATCGCCCTATGCCAGCAACGCCGCCGGTATCTACTTCTATCCCGAGATCGGCGACGAGGTGATCCTCGGCTTCGTGAGCGGCGACCCCGGCTTCCCGATCATCCTCGGCAGCCTCTACAGCAGCTCGCAGAAGGTGCCGCCCTACACACCCGACCCCCAGAACACCAACAAGGCGATCGTCACCCGGGGTAACCTCCAGGTCCACTTCGACGACGTCAACCTGGTGACGACGATCAGCACTCCGGCGGGCAACACGATCGTGCTGTCCGACGCTCAGCAGTCGATCGTCGTCACCGATCAGAACACGAACCAGATCGCGATGTCGTCGAGCGGGATCGTGATCAAGAGCGCCTCGTCGATCACGCTCGAGGCGCAGTCCGGAGTCACCATCACGACCGCGACCGGCGACATCTCGCTCACCGCCTCGGCCGGCACCGTCTCGGCCGCCGGCCTCAACGTCGAGCTCACCGCGCAGGCCGAGCTCAACGCCACCGGGAATGCCGCCGCCACGCTCAAGGCCAGCGGGATCATGACGATCCAGGGCGCGCTGGTCAAGATCAACTGATCGAGTCGATTCCAACGGAGGACTGGATGCCGACGCATCAGGCACCGGGAAAGGACGCGGTGGTTGCCACACAGGGGCAGAGTGCGGCGCCGCAGGACAGGCGGCCGGCGGCGGCGAAGATCGGTCCCGCGGGGGCGCTCGGCGCGGTGGTGCAGAAGCGGGAGGCGCTGGGCGCGGAGGGGGTGCTCGCGCTGCAAGCGGCGGCCGGGAATCGGGCGGTGGCGGGGCTCGTGCAGGCCCATCGAGAGCGGTCGAGCACGGAGGACAGCGTGCGCGTGCACGAGGCGGCGGAGCGAGGGATTGGCGGAGGGAGTGGTAAGTTGCCGCATCTGGACCGGATCCAGCAGTCGTTCGGGCGACATGATATGACCGGCGTGGTGGCACACACCGGCGCGCAGGCGACGGCCGGGGCGCAGGCGATGGGGGCGGCGGCGTTCACGATGGGGAATCACGTGGCGTTCGCCGGGACAGCAGATCTGCGAACGGCGGCGCACGAGGCGGCGCACGTGGTGCAGCAGCGGGCGGGGGTGCAGCTGGCGGGCGGAGTGGGGCAGGTGGGCGACCGCCATGAGCGCCATGCGGACGCGGTCGCGGAGGCGGTGGTGCAGGGGCGGTCGACGGAGCGCATGCTGGATGGGTATGCGGGGGCGGCGCCTGCACCGGCCCATCCGGGTCAGCCGATCCAGCGGTTGCTATCGCTGCCGGGCGGGCTCACCGCGCACCGACAGGGCCGCATCAAGATGGCGAATCTGCGGGACGCAATCATCGCCTACAACCAGGCGTTCCAGGTCAGACCGGCCAACCTCGTGGCGTTGATCGGCCTGCTGGACGCGCTGGAGAGCAGGGTGCGCCGCTACAACGCAGAGATGACGGTGGCCGAGCGGGACCTCCACGGCGACCAGCTGGCCGAGATCCTCCGGGAGGTCTACGCCGAGCGCGCAGGGTTCGAACGCTTCGCCGGACAGGGCACCACGGTCGTGCGGCAGGGCGACGTGGTCACGATGGAGGCCAGCGAGGTCCCCCAGCTGCGACGGCGCGTGTTCGACTTCAGCCTGGCGCGCCACTGGTTTCCGCGACTGTCGTCCGAGGCCAAGCCACTCAACAGCATCCTCTATCACGATCTTTCGTGGCCCGACATCGAAGCGGATTGCATCGAGATCGGCAACGCCATGAAGGCATTGTGGGATTCTGGGCACGCCGAGCCTCAGACCAGGGTCTTCAACGTCTCGAGCGGCCGGCGCTACGATATGGACGCGGCAGGTACCTCGGTGGTCATGAACCACTTCTATGTGGTGAACGGCACGAGGGTGGCCAACGTGAACCAGGCAGCCTTCATCTTCTTCAGCACGTTGAGCCGACGGCAACGGGGCGAGGTCGATGATCGGGCGGTGCTCGGGGCGTATCAATTCGTGGAGAATGACTGGGACACCCGGTTTGCCGATATTCAAGCGATCAGCGGCATGAACATGGCGCAGTTCGGCGCGAAGACGCGCGCAGAGAAGCAGCACATCGACGGCCTCACGACGGTCTTCAAGCGCGACATCCTCGCCTACGTGACGGAGCATCCACCCCTCGACGGGCTACCCACGTCCCTGTTGCAGCCCCAGAACTGGGGCCAGGTGGGCAGCGCGCTGTCCTACGCGGAAGCGGAGGAAGCGTATGGCTTCCTGCTCAGAAAGCACAAGCTGTCCTTCAGGGACAAGAAACTCCACTTCAACGACTAGCCCGGCCGGGATCGCGCGCAGGGTGCGCTGTCTCGGGGTGCGCTGATCGAGGCCAGTTGCATCACGCCCGGAACAGCGCGTCGTCGACCCGGCGGCCGAGCTTCTGATACTCGCGCTTGGTGGCGTGGAGCAGGTGGTGCTGGCTCACGCGCGCGCCCTGCGCCGCCGCGAGGAACGCCGCCGCCACGGCGATGTTGCGGATATGCCCGCCCGACAGCTCGAAGCGCTTCGCCATGAAGTCGAGATCGAGGTCGCGGGCGCGGGGTACATCCCGGGGCCAGATCGCCTCCCAGATCCGGCGGCGCTCCGCCTCCGCCGGGGCGATGAACTCGACGATGAACTGGAAGCGCCGGAGGAACGCCTCGTCGAGGTTGCGGCTGAAGTTGGTCGCGAGGATCACCATGCCTTCATAGGCGTCGATGCGCTGGAGCAGGTAGCTGGTCTCGACGTTGGCGTAGCGGTCGTGCGAGTCGCGCACCTCGCTGCGCTTGCCGAACAGCGCGTCCGCCTCGTCGAACAACAGCACCGCTCCCGAGCCCTCCGCCTCGTCGAACACCCGGCCCAGCTGCTTCTCGGTCTCGCCGATGTACTTGCTGATCACCGCCGCGAGATCGATCTGGAACAGCTCGAGCCGGAGCTCGTGCGCCATGATGCCCGCGGTCATGGTCTTGCCGGTGCCCGGCGGCCCGCTGAACA
>Ga0307476_10002763_pt1 | contig 10422 bp, 8 predicted proteins | sample atmos_gasesECM2C_2_FD_203314 | JGI IMG/M metagenome (GOLD analysis project Ga0307476, IMG submission 203314) | Hardwood forest soil microbial communities from Morgan-Monroe State Forest, Indiana, United States - atmos_gasesECM2C_05 | ecosystem: Environmental > Terrestrial > Soil > Temperate...
GGTGGTGCTGTGGTTGGCGCCGAAGTCGGACAGCACGAAGCCGTCGAATCCCCACCGGCCGCGCAGCGTGGTGGCCAGCAGCGTCGGGTTCTCGCACGAGAACACGCCGTTGACCTTGGTGTAGGCGCACATCGCCGCGCCGACGCCGGCGCCGACCGCGGCCTCGAACGGCGGGAGCTCGATCTCGTGGAGCGTCTGGGGGTCGACGTGGACGTCGACCGCCAGCCGGTTGTTCTCCTGGTTGTTCTCGGCCAGGTGCTTGATCGTCGCGATCGTGCCGGTGCGCTGCACGCTCTCGACCTCGGGCGCGATCAGCGCGCGCTGGAGGAATGGGTCCTCGCCGAGGGTCTCGAAGTTGCGCCCGGCGACCGGGACGCGCACGAGGTTCACCATCGGGCCCAGCAGCACGTCCTGCTGGCGCGCCTGCGCCTCGGCGCCGAGCACCGAGCCGTAGGCCGCGGCGAGGCTGCGCGAGAAGCTCGCCGCCAGCGCGACCGGCGCGGGCAGCGCGGTGGTCGGCAGCGGCGTCCGGAGCCCGGCAGGCCCGTCGGAGAATCGCAGCGGTGGGATGCCCAGCCGGGCCACGCCGGTCACATAGCCGACGCCGGCGAGCCCGAGCGGATCCGGCGGGCCTGCGAGCGGACTGCCGATCAGAAGGCCGAGCTTCTCGTCGAGCGTCATCGCCGCGATCAGATCGTCGATCCGGTCATGGTCTCGCGCCGCGGCCAGCGCGAGCGGCGGGCCGGCCGGTTCGTCCGACGGCGGCCCTGCATTGCACCCGGCCATCGCCGAGATCACGACGGACCAGATCGCGGTCATTCGCAACGAGCTTCGATACAGAGCACGCACGTCGGCCTCCTGTCGCCCGGCGCGGGCACCCGGTGCGGGCGCCATCGGCTCGGGCCGGCGATGAACATAATCAATGTGTGTGACAGCCAGACTTCGCTACTTCGCAACGCACCATTCCATCGCTCGCTGCCGCGGAGCGATGCGTGTCGTAATAGCACGCATCGCACATGGAGGGGAGTGCACGGCGGCGCACAGGCCTGCTCGCGATCGATGGATGCCAGGGCTTGTGAGATCGCTCACCGTGGTCGGCGGGGCGATGCGACCGTCAAGAGAATCTCGATTCACCGATAGATGTGAGTGTTGACCATGGATATCGATGCGACATCGTCGAGACACTCCGAGACGCTCCTCGGATATCGCGGTGCACTCCCGGTGTCCCGTGCACTCCCGCCTCGGCCGGTGCCACCTCGCGTGCGTGGATGCTCATCCGGTCCGGATCGACCTCCGGCATGGGCATCGCTGGCGGGTCAGCGCTCGCGTTCTGCGTCAGGGCTCGTCGCCATCGTCGGCGTCCGGAGCGCCGATCGGCGGGCCGTCGGGCGGCTCGGCGGGCGGGGCCTCGAGGCGATGTGGCTCGCGCTCGAGATCGGCGATCTGCTGCACGGCGTAGGCGAGGTGGGCGCGCTCGGCAACGTCGCCGGTGCGCGCGGCCGCGGCGGCGGCCCAGGTCCGCAGCGCCTGCAGCTCGAGGCTGGCGATCGCGCGGCTCTGCGCCGAGGCCGCCGCGCTGCGCGACAGCCCGATCAGATCGTGGAGCACGACGTGATCGACCACGCGGCCGATCTCGCCGCGCAGGCCCGGCTCGCGGCGGGCCCGCCAGGTCGCCGCGAGGACCGCGTCGAGCACCTCGACGAGGCCGGGGCTGTCGGGCGTGCGGGCGTGCTGCTCGATCAGCCGCGCGGCGCGCTCGGGGTTGAACAGGAACTGCAGCGTGTGCTGGGCGGCGGCCTCGGCCGGCGCGAGCGCATCGAACACCGGGCTGGTCCGGACCTTGAAGTGCTCGCGGCCGCGCGGATACTCCGGCGGGCGCGGCGGGATCAGCGCTGCCAGCGGCTCGGGCAGCGCGAGCGCCTGGGGCGACAGCGCAGCGAGCACGGCGGTGAGCGCGCGGCGCTGCTCCGCCGGGGCGACCGGACGGGTCGCGAGCTGGCCGTCGCCGCGCAGCGCGAACGCGTAGTCGACGCCGCCGATCAGCTTGGTCGCGGCCTCGACCTGGTAGCGGTGCATCATGTAGAGCGGGACCAGCGCGTCCTCCAGCGTGGCGAGCGGCGCGCGGTCGCGGATGTTGGCCTCGCCGAACCGCGCCAGCGCGGCGGCGCGGACCTGGAGGATCCGGCCGAGCTCGTCGACCGCGTTGCCGCCCGCGTCCCACAGGTGCGCGAGGCTGCTCGCCGAGCCGGCCGGCCGCGCGTCCTGATCGGTCAGGAACCGCTGGCCGGCGGCGAACGCCGCGAGCAGCACCTGCTCTCCGGCGGCGCGATCGTCGGTACCGGGTGCGACCTGCTGGTAGCCCCAGGTGATCGAGACCCTGTCCCACGCGCCGATCCCGGTCGCGTAGGCCGCCGACGGGTCGAGCGTGCCGTCGGGGCGCAGCGCGACCACCGGCGGCGGGTAGTCCATCACCGAGGCGCGGCCGACCGTGCTCGCCGCGTAGTTGTGCATCAGGCCGAGCGTGTGGCCGACCTCGTGCGCCGCGAGCTGGCGCAGCCGGGCCAGCGCGAGCTGCTGCGCGGCCGGCGACGGCGCTGCCGAGGTGCCCTTGCCGTAGGGCGCCAGCAGCGCCTCGGCGATCAGGTAGTCCTGGCGCGCGCGCAGCGAGCCGAGCGTGACGTGGCCCTTGAGGATCTCGCCGGTCCGCGGATCGATCACCGTGGCGCCGTACGACCAGCCGCGGGTCGCGCGGTGGACCCACTGGATCACGTTGTAGCGCAGGTCCATCGGATCGGCGCCCTCGGGCATCAGCTCGACCCGGAACGCGTCGCGGTAGCCCGCGGCCTCGAACGCGGCGTTCCACCACCGCGCGCCCTCGAGCAGCGCGCTGCGGATCGGCTCGGGCGCGCCGCGATCGAGGTAGTACACGATCGGCTGGACCGGATCGCTGACCGCCGCCGCCGGGTCCTTCTTGTCCAGCCGGTGGCGCGCCGCCCAGCGCTGCACGATCGGCTCGCTGAACGGCGTCGCGTAATCCTGATACGAGATGCCGAAGAAGCTCGACCGCGGGTCGTAGGCGCGCGGCCGGAACCCGGGCGGCGGCAGCGCGACGAACGAGTGGTGCTCGCGCACCGTGATCGCCTCCGGGGTCGGCGCGACCTGGCGGACCCACCCGCCGGGTTCGTCGCCGGCGAACGTCAGCGTGGCCTCGACCTCGGTGTTGCGCGGGAAGCTCCGGGTGTGGTCGAGCACCAGCGCGCTGCGCGCGGCGTCGACGCGAAACGCGCCCTGGCCGGTGCGCTTGAGCGTCGCCGGGATGTCGTGGGCGTCGCGCAGGAAGAACTCGGTCGCGTCGACCAGCGCCCGGCCGCCGGTCTCGGCCGCGACGCTGAACCCCCACAGCGCCGACTCGGCGAACGACTCGCGGACCGCGCGCGCCTCGTCGGGCGGCGCGCCGACCGCGCGGTACGCCAGGTTCGCTTGCACCAGCAGGACCCGGGGCCCGATCCGCTCGAACCGGACCACCCGCGTCGCGCCGAGCTGGCCGCGATCGAGCCCGATGTCGTTCGACCCGACGCCGGCGGGCAGCGCGCTCTGGTACAGGAACTCCTGCTGCCACTGGCCGATCTCGAGCCACAGCTTGCCGGCGCGCTCGTCCCAGTACAGGTTGAACAGCCCCGGCATCGCCCGGGAGCCCGCCACCTTGTCGGCGATCGACGGCGCCGGCGCGGCCGGCGTCGCGGCGCCCGGCATCGGGGCGGCGCGGGATGCCGGAGCGGCGGCACAGGCGGCGGTGGTGAGCGCGAGCCAGACGAGAACCGAGCGCGACAGCATGCGGGACCTCCGTCCGCATGCGTATCACCAACGCGCGGTGCCCGGGGTGGCCGGCGCCGCGACAGAGCCGCTCCCCGTCGGGGTCAGCGGTCGGTCACCTCGGATCGGTCGCGGGATAGATCTGGCCGCGGACCTCCCCGTAGAAGGTGTTGGCCCTGGTGTGCAGGTTGAAATACAGCACGCCCTTGCGCGCCAGGTACTCCAGCGCCGAGATCGTCATCGACTGGGTGGGAAACCCGATCTCGACCGGGCAGCTCTCGGGCAGCGCCGGCTTGAGGCCCCGGGGCATCTGCTTGACGTACGTGATGTTCTTGTTCGACAGCTCGACGGTCATCTTGCCGCTGGCGAGCAGCTTGGGCAGGCTGCCGAGCTCGCCGAAGTCGACGACGATCGGGCCGAGCACGCCGGGCGGGCCGCAGTGGATGTGGAACATCACGACGTCGGCCGGGTTGACGCCGGTGACCTCGATGTCGACGTAGGCGCGGGTCAGGTCCCTGGTGAACCGCAGCTGGCCCCAGCCGCGCGACTTGCGCTGCTCGCGCGGCACCGACGGCTCGGTGCTCTGCAGCCCGGTGGCCTTGGCGAGCGCCCTGGGGGCGTCGGCCTCGTCGCCCGGCTGCTGCTGCGGGCTCATCCAGCCCTCGTACGCGGTGAAGCTGGCGGCGCCCTGCGCCGGATCCCTGGCGAGCGCGGGCGGCCGGAACAGCGTGCAGGCGGCGACGGCGAGGAGGAAGGTCCGCATGGAGGTCGTCCTGGGCATGGCCGACCACGCTAGCCGAACTCGCCCGCGCGCCCGCTGCCGCGTATTGCTCCACGCAGCCCGCGAGCGCGCGCGGTTGCGGTGTCCCGGATGTGGCGTTGCCGTGCAGCGCGCGCGGAACCGCCCTTGAACGCGGCGCCGCTGTAAGCTCACCGGATGCTCAGCACGCTGTTTGCCGCACGGCGCGTACCGGGTGGGAGCTGGGAGGACCTGCGCGAGGCGACCGGCACCCCGGTGGAGCGCGTGGTGGGGGGCGCGCGCGCGGACCGCGCCGGGCACGCGTTCGCGATCGGCTACACGGCCGCGCTCGAGGCGCTCGCCGGGGAGACCCGCGCGGCGTTCTGCGTGACCGAGGACGGCGGGAACCACCCCCGGGCGATCGAGACCCGGCTGGTCGACGGCCGGGTCACCGGCGCGAAGCGGTGGGCGACGCTCGCCGATCGCGCGTCGCACCTGCTGGTGGTCGCGCGCGAGGGCAGCGACGCGGCGGGCCGGCCGCGGCTGCGGATGGTCCGGGTGCCGCGCGACGCGCCGGGGGTGACGCTCGAGGTCTCGGCGGCGGCGTTCGTGCCGGAGATCGCGCACGCGCGGGTGACGCTCGACGGCGCGCCCGGCGAGGTGCTGCCCGGCGATGGCTACGCGGACTACGTCAAGCCGTTCCGCACGGTGGAGGACATCCACGTCCACGCCGCGCTGGCCGGCTACTGGTTCGGGGTGGCGCGGTCGCGCGACTTCGCGCACGCGCTGATCGAGCGGCTGGCGATGACCGCCGCGGCGCTGGTCGCGCTGGGCGCCGAGGACGCCCGGGCGCCGGCGACCCACGTCGCGCTCGGTGGCGTGCTCGCGGCGAGCGCCGCGCAGGTCGCGGAGCTCGAGGCGGCGTGGGCTGACGTTCCGGATGAGGAATGGGGGCGCTGGCTGCGCGACCGCGCGATCCTGCGGGTCGCCGGCAAGGCGCGCGGCGAGCGCCTGGCGCGGGCGTGGGAGGCGCTGGCGGGATGACCGGCGGGCAGCCGCCGCCGGCGATCGCGCGGGCCGGCGTCGTCCTCGCGGTGCTCCAGTTCGCGTTCGCGCTGACCTGGATCGTCTACGCGGCGTTCCTGCCGGCGCTGGCCGCCCAGGTCGGGCTCGCCAGGTCGGTGGTGCCGTGGATCCTGCTCGCCGACCAGGCGATCTTCCTGGTGTGCGACTGGCTGGCCGGCGTGTTCGCCGACCGGGTCGGCGACGCGGTGGCGCGGCTCGGCCGGTGGATCGCCGGGGTCGCGCTGGTGTCGTGCGCGGCGTTCCTCGCGCTGCCGCTGGTCGCGCCGGCCGGGTCGGCGCCGGTGCTGGCGGCCGTGGTCGTGGTGTGGAGCGCGAGCTCGTCGATCCTGCGCGCCCCGCCGCTCGCGCTCGCCGGTCGCCACGCGTCGCGGCCGCAGCGCACCTGGCTCGCCGGCGGGTACGCTCTCGGGCTCGCCGCGGCCGGGGCGGTGGCTCCGTACCTGGGGCGCGCCCTGGTCGCCGTCGACCCGCGGATCCCGTTCGCCGCGACCTCGGTCGTCGTCGCGGCCTCGGTGCTCGTGCTGGCGGGGCTGCCGCTCGGCGCGGCGCCCGCGACCCGCCGGGCCGGGGCGCCGGGCTCGCTCGCCGGGCTGGTCGCCGCGGTCGCGGTGCTGGCGATCGGGCTCCAGGTCCACACCGCGATCGCGTCGTCGGCGATCTACCTGCGGTTCGCCCCTCCCGAGGCGCTCGCCGATCTGCTGCCGGTGTTCTGGTACGGCTGCGCGATCGCGGCGCTGCCGGCCGCGCCGCTGGTCCGCCGGGCGGGCGGCCTCGCGGTGATGGCGGGCGCGGGGGCCGCCGGCGCGGCGGCCCTGGCGGCCTGCGCGCTCGCGGGCTCGCGGGCGGCGGTGGTCGCGGCACAGGCCGCCGCCGGGCTGGCGTGGGGCGCGACGCTGACCGGCGCGTTCGCGGCGGCGAGCTCGCTCGAGCGCCGGCCGGGCGCGGCGACCGGGCTGGTGTTCTCGGTGCTCGCGGCGGCCACGGTCGCGCGGATCGCGCTGGTCGCGAGCGGCGCCGCGGCGCACGGCATGGCCGGCGCGCTGCCGGCGGTCTCGCCGATCGCGTGGGCCGCCGGGGCGCTGATCGCCGGGGCGCTGGCGCTGGGGGGCGGCCGGCGCCGGGCGTGAGCTATCGCGGGCGCGGCGCGAGGCGGACCGCGGTGCCGTAGGCGAGCACCTCGGTCGAGCCCTGCATGAACTCGGTCGCGTCGTAGCGCATCCCGATGATCGCGTCGGCGCCCATCTCCTGCGCGTGCTGCACCATCTGCTGGTAGGCGTCGTGGCGCGCGGCCTCGCAGACCTCGGTGAACTCGGCGATGTTGCCGCCGCCGAGCGCGCGCAGCGAGCCGAGCAGGCCCTGGCCGATGCCGGTCGCGCGGACGACGATGCCGCGCACGATCGCGAGGTACTTGACGATGTCGTGATCGGCGACCTCGTTGCCGGTCGTGACGATCAGCTGCTCGATCGGCTCGGCGCCGATGCGGTAAGGGCTCGCGGGCTCGGAGGCTGCCATGCTCCCGCTATAGCACCCGGCGGCTCACCGCGGGCGGCTCGGATCGACGCCCTCGCACCGGGTGAACGCGGCGTACTGCTCGGCGGCGTGGCCGTGGCCGGTCAGGTGCTCGTTCATGCAGCGGATCGAGCGCGCCAGCTCCCCGCTGTCGTGCGCCCCGGCGACGTTGGCGACGCAGGTGTCGACCACCCGGGTGCGGTCGGCGTCGGACAGCGTCAGGTTGGGGAACGCCATCTCCCAGCCCATCTCGCGCCGCACGCAGTACTCGCGATCGGTCATGTCGTGGCTGCAGCCCGCGGCGAGCACGGCGACGAACCACCAGCGCATGACCGGGTCTAGCATCCGCCCGGGCCGCCGGCTCGTCGGTCACGCTGCCGGTCGAGCGGTGCCGCTGGCGATCGCCTTCTGGAACAGCACGCGGAGCTCGGACTCGGCCCTGGCCGAGGCGACCTGGATCTGCTGGCCGAGCACCTGGATCTGCTGGCCGAGCACCTGCATCCGCTCGCCGAGCTCGCGCATCGGCCGCTCGAGAGCGCGCATCTCCTTGCGCAGCGCGCGCTCCTGCTGGCGGAGGTCGTGGCGCTGGCGGGCGAGCTGGTCCTTCTCGGCGGGCGTCAGCGCGTCGCCCTGGTCGCGCATCGCGATCGCGCTCTCGCGGACGGCGAGGGTGCCCTCGCGGGTGCCGATCACGCTCATCCGCGCGCCGAGCTCGCCCTGCTGCTTGCCGAGCTCGCCCTGCTGGTTGCCGAGCTCACCCTGCTGGTTGCCGAGCTCGCGGACCGGCTTCATCGCCGCGTCGATCTGCTGCAGGATGGCGGGGTCGCGGATCACGTAGTCCTGGCCGCCGCTGCGGAACCACACGAGCGGCTCCTTGCCGCGGCGCAGCCGGCGGGCGCGCTCGGCGTCGCGGCTGTCGCCGGACATCGTGGTGTGGTCGTCGATCAGGTAGACGTAGTTGAGGTCGCGGTCGCGGCGGCCGGTCGCGCGCGCCGCGGCGAGGGCGGGAGCGGCGGCGGTGGCCGGAGCGGCGGCGGTGGCCGGAGCGGCAGCGGTGGCCGGAGCGGCGGCGGTGGCGGGAGCGGCGGCGGTGGCTGGAGCGGCGGCGGTGGCCGGATCCGCGGCGCCGGTCCGTGTGGAGTGATCGGCGTGGTCGCAGGCGGGGGTCGCGCGGTCGGGATCGGCGCGGCCCGGGGCGGCGACGCCGGCGAAGCCGAGCACGGCGAAGAGACCGATCTCGATCGGCCGGAACAGCGCGTTGCGCGTGATCATCATGCCCCGAAGATGCGCGCCGGCGCCGGCCGGTTGACAGCTATTCGATCCGCGGTGGGGTGTAGGTCGCGTCGGGGTCGACCGGCACCGCGTAGCTCGAGTCCCACAGGGTCGCGAAGAACCGGGCGAGCTCGCCGGCGATCGCGGGATCGTCGACCAGGACGCCGACGTTGCGGCTCCTGTAGAAGTAGTCCTTCTCCCAGTTGCTGGTGCCGAGCCAGCCGCGCTTGCCGTCGACCACGAGCGCCTTGGCGTGGGTGACGCGGGCGAACGGGACGAAGCCGCCGGACCACGCGGGGATCGTGGTGAGCCGGACGGCGATGTTGCGGATCCGGGCCAGCTTCTGCAGGCCGGCGATCGTGCGCGGGCGCTTGGACCAGTCGGCGAGCAGGAGCTCGACGCGGACGCCGCGCGCGGCGGCGCGGACCAGCGGGGCCTCGAGCTCGTCCCACGGTGCGCCGTCGGCGTCGGCGCGGTAGGTCAGGGCCTCGACGGTGATCGTGGCGGTCGCGGCGTCGAGCAGCTCGACGATGCGCGGCAGGTCCCAGCCGACGCCGGCCGGCAGCAGGTCGCGCGGGCTGGCGACCAGGGTGATCGCGCCGTGCGCGGCGCCACCCGTCACGCGGCCCGTCGCAGGGATGCGAGGCTCGGGGGCGGGCTCGCCGCCGGCGCGCGCCCAGTCGGCGGCGAAGATCGCGGCGAGGCCGCCGACCACCGCGGCGTCGCGGACGCGCGCGCCGAGCTCGTAGACGTGCTCCAGCGAGCGGTAATCGAAGTTCTGGCTGCCGAAGAACGCCTCGCGATCGTCGACGATGAAGTACTTGGCGTGGAGGATGCCGCCGGTGGTGGACCTGAGATCGAGGTGGCGGACCTGGGCGCCGGCGCGGGCGAGCCGCTCGAGCGTGTCGGGGTAGGTCTTGACGAAGCCGTGCTCGGCGAGGAACCGGACGCGGACCCCGCGGGTGAGGGCGGCCTCGAGCGCCTGGACGACCCGCTCGAGCCGGCTGCCCTGCTGGTTGGAGGCGTAGAACTCGCCGAGGTCGATCGACGCGCGCGCCGCGGCGATCATCTCGGGCCAGACGTCGGCGGCGTCGCGCAGCTCGGGGTGATCGAGCGTGGTCTCGACCGGCACGGTCTCGACCAGCTCGAATGCGGACGCCGGCGCGGCGGCTCCGGTGGCGGAGTGAGCCGGCGGCGGGGCGGGCGCGGGCGGGGCGGGCGGGGCGGGCGCGGGCGGCGGACCACATGCCGCGAGGGCAACGGCGGTGGCGGCGGCGATCCGCGCGGCGAGCGCACGAGCGATCCGGGGCGGCTGCATCGCGCGCACGGTACCCCGTCTCCCGGCGGGCGTGGTGAGCGCGCGGTCGCACCGGCGGGGCGCCCCGGCGACGGGTGAGGAGAGCGCGCAGCGGGCCGCCCGGTCAGGGGAACGTGACGATCCGTTGCTTGACGCGGAACGCCTGGTCGATCGACGAGTCGTACCGGCTGTAGGTCACGAGGAAGCCGGGCGTCGGCCCGGCCGCGAGGGCCACGGCGGTCTCCTCGTCGGCGCCGCTCGCGATCGCGACGTCGGGGTCCAGCACGACGCCGTTCGGGTCGAGCCGCATGCCGTAGATGTCCGTCGAGGTCAGGCTGCGGTGGTCATTCCAGGTGACGAAGTACGCGCCGGGGCTGGGGCCGCCGAACGCGACCGCGGGCGCCGCCTGGCGGTCGGCGGCGGTCGTCACGCTGAACGCCGGGGTGCCCTGCACGACGTTCAGGCTGCTCACGCGCGAACCCATCACATCGCTGGTGGCGGGGTCGTCCCAGACCACGAGGTAGTTCGTTCCGCTCGATGCCACCGCGGGCCCGCCGCACCGCGATCCGCACGGGCCGATCAAGGTGCCGGTGCCATCGAGCAACGCCCCGGTCGGCGTCACGCGCTGGCTGTACACGCCGCCGCGGCTGTCCTGCCAGGCGACCAGGTACTGCCCGGCGCCGAATGCCACCGCCGGGTTGGTCTG
>Ga0307476_10002764_pt1 | contig 10417 bp, 9 predicted proteins | sample atmos_gasesECM2C_2_FD_203314 | JGI IMG/M metagenome (GOLD analysis project Ga0307476, IMG submission 203314) | Hardwood forest soil microbial communities from Morgan-Monroe State Forest, Indiana, United States - atmos_gasesECM2C_05 | ecosystem: Environmental > Terrestrial > Soil > Temperate...
TATCATCGCATCGGCGGAGCAGAAGGCAAAATAGAGTTCTCTGAAATGAATCAGAGGCTTGGGTTGGAGGCCACGTCCGGAATTGAACCGGAGTAAACAGTTTTGCAGACTGCTGCGTAACCACTCCGCCACGTGGCCCCATGGGGGCGAACTCTTATACGGCCAGTCGGCCATAGGCAACCAAGCACGAACCGAGCCAAGTTCGCTGCAAATGTTCTTTCAACCCCTTCTGCGACCTCGAAAATCCCGCCTCGGCCGCGGCCTTCGCGCGGGGACCGGCTGGTCGCCCTGAAATTTCCGGTATTTTGTCAACATCCGTTCAAAACTGGTGTGCAATGCCTCGGCGATCTCGGGCCTGTTTTCGAGGCTGGAAAGCATCATTGCCGCTGCCTCGATCGTTGAAAGACCATCCCGACGCGGCTCCCGGCGCAGGTTCCCGTAACGCGACGGGCGCGACGGACCCAGGATTACACGCTGAGATTTCAGCATCCACGGATTGCGCCACCACAGCGCCTTGGCCTGGCTCCAGCTTCCATCGAGCAATACGATCCCTTCAATCTTCGCCAGGATGGCGCGCTGGTTGTCCTGGAGCTCTCCTTTGCGATTGATGACAACGATATCGCCCTTGGTGTCGAGATTGGCCACTTTCGCCGACCCCAGGTAAAGCACCGCCCAGCGCGAGGGATCGCTGACCTGCCGGCCTAGCGCTTTGGAGAGGCTGGGCCACGACAACCCGATTTTGAGCACGGCATTTGTCAAATGCATTGCAGTCAGCCGTGCCGTACCCAACGCGCGGTCCTGCTCTTGCGGATGTTGCAGGATCAAAAGCGAAATTCGATTTTCAATTGGCCTGACGCCATCGCAAACGCATAGCGGCAACGGCTTCTGACAGTGCGGGCAATCCGGGATCGCCGCCGTCGGGGCGTTGACGGACTCAGCCTCGGATTGTCCTGACATGGGATCGCTATACGCTGCGCGGCGCCCCGCTTCAACAATCCGGGTTGGCTATTTGCCTCGCCGTGGTCATTGCAGCGTACCGCGCCGTGAGAAACGGCAATCGCTGCTCCCCTACCCCCGGTGAAACTTCGTCTGCAACGCACCGTATCTGGCAAAGGACCGGACGGGGAAGCGAATGCGGGTTGCGGTTATTGGAACGGGAATTGCCGGCAACGCCGCCGCCTGGACTTTATCAAAGCGCTATCCTGTAACCGTCTATGATCGCGAGATCAGGGCCGGCGGCCACAGCCACACCGTGAGCATCGACTACGATGGAACCACAATCCCTGTCGATATCGGCTTTATCGTCTACAACGAACTCAACTACCCGGACCTGACGCAGCTATTCGCCCATCTGGGCGTCGAGACGCGGGAAAGCTGCATGAGCTTCGCGGTTACGGCCGATGGCGGACGCCTCGAGTGGAAGGGTGGCGGCAACAACTGGCGCGAAATGACCGCCGGCCTGTTTGCGCAACCGCGAAACCTGTTTTCGCCGTCCTACCTTTGCATGCTGCGAGACATTCTTGCCTTCAATACCCTGGCAATCGAGGATCATGCGAGCGGCGCGTTGGCGGGCGTGAGCCTGGGCGAGTATGTCAACCGGCGCAAATTGGCGCCACGGCTCTTGACTGACTACCTCGCGCCGATGGGGGCGGCAATCTGGTCGGCGCCATCCGATGAAATGATGAACTTTCCGGCCGAGAATTTCGTGGCGTTTTTCCGCAATCACCGCCTGCTTCACTATCACCGTCCCGTCTGGCGGACCGTCAAGGGCGGCAGCCGAAACTACGTGGAGAAAATGACGACCGCCTTTCGGGAGCGCATTCGGCTCGGATGCGCCGTGACGTCGATCGAGCGGACACCGCATTGTGTCGTCGTCAGGGACAGTCACGGCAGCATCGAAAGCTACGATCATGTCGTGATCGGCGCACACAGCGATCAGGCGCTTGCAATGCTTTCCGATGCGGACGATCGGGAGCGCAGGATCCTTGGCGCCATTGGCTATGCGCCCAATACCATCTTCCTGCATCGCGACGTAAGGCTGATGCCCAAACGCAGGAAAATCTGGGCATCCTGGAATTTTCTGCGCTGGCAGCGCGAAGCAAGAACGGAGAACGACGTAGCCGTCACCTATTGGATGAACGAACTGCAGGGAATAGAAAAGAGCATGCCTTTGTTCGTCAGCCTCAATCCTCCGTTCGAGCCGGACCCCCAGCTCACCTTCGGCAGGTACATTTGCGCGCATCCGCAATTTAACGCCCAGGCCTTTGCCGCGCAGAAACAACTGGACCAAATTCAGGGACGGCGTCGCACCTGGTTCTGCGGCGCCTGGACCGGATACGGCTTCCACGAGGACGGGTTGCGGTCCGCGCTGGCCGTCGCGGAAGCGCTGGGAGCAACGGCGCCGTGGCGCGAACCGCCGCCACAACTTGCCGAAGCAGCGGAGTAGCGATGTCGCAACAGATCGCCGCCTGCCGCAAAGATAGGGATGATCCTGCCGCACTCTACTTTGGCGAGGTCATGCATGCCCGACTCAAACCTGTGGGTCACCGCTTCAGCTACCGCGTGATGAACTTGCTGATTGATCTCGATCGACTTGGCGATGCAGATCGGCAATCGCCGCTATTCGGAGTGAACCGGCCTGCGCTCTACAGCTTCAGCGAGGCTGACCACGGCAATCGAGACGGATCGCCTTTGCGCGATTTCGCCCAACGGTGCGCGGGACAACAGGGCATCGACTTGCTCGGCGGACGCGTCTTGCTGCTCTGCTATCCCCGGCTCCTTGGTTACGCTTTCAATCCGCTGTCGGTCTATTTCTGCTACCACAGGGACGGCCGACTGGTTCTAATCATCTACGAGGTTCGCAACACTTTCGGCGACATCCACGCTTATTCCCTGCCGGTAACGGCGGACGGGACCAGCGCCGCCGGAATTCGGCAAGAGCAGGACAAGCTTTTCTACGTCTCGCCCTTTATCGAAATGGCCATGCGTTACCATTTCAGGGTTACGCCGCCGGGTGACGGCATCAAACTGCGCATTCTCGAGACCGACGGCGCGGGACCGCTGCTCGCTGCAACCTTCAATGGGCGCCGCCGGCCCCTGAACACCATGGAGTTGCTGCGCTCGTTCTTCTCGCTACCGGGCGTTACCATCAGGGTCATCGCAGCCATTCACTTTGAGGCGCTGCGGCTATGGCTGAAGGGAGTTCGCCTGGTGCCACGTTAGAACGACGGCGCCGGAAACGGCTTGGCGATCGGGAAAACCAGCGATAATAATTCGCGAGTCTGATCTGCCCACGGCAGAAGGTGAAGCAAGGTCGATCGACCATGCGCGAAGTGATTTCGGTCACGTCCGAGACTGTGGACACTCTGTTGCCCGAGCTGCCCCGAATGGTCCGGCTCGCCCTTGGCGTCGGCTCGAAGCTGCGTCACGGCTCGCTTGAAGTAACGTTGCCGGACGGCCGCGCCGTCAAACTCGGCAACAACGGACCGGGCCCCGCGGCCGCCATGAAGGTTTACGACTTCAGCTTCGCGTCGCGGCTCCTCCGCAGCGGAGACATCGGCATCGCCGAGGCCTATATGCGCGGCGAGTGGGACACGCCCGATCTCACGCAGTTCCTCTACCTCTTTTGTGTCAATCAGGACTGGATGCAAACAAATTACGTCGGCATGCCGCTGGTGCGCGCCTTCCAGACCATCAGGCATTGGTTCAACCGCAACACAAAACGCCAGGCGCGTCGGAACATCTACCGGCATTATGACATCGGCAATGCCTTTTATTCGGCCTGGCTCGACCCCAGCATGACCTATTCATCGGCCCTGTTCGAGGAAGAAACGACGGATCTGACAGCCGCGCAAAACAACAAGTACCGCCGGCTTGCCGAAGCGATCGATCTGAGACCCGGCCAAAGGCTGTTGGAGATCGGCTGCGGATGGGGCGGTTTCGCCGAGTATGCGGCCAAGACCTTTGGCGCAAAGGTGGTAGGACTGACCATCAGCGCGGAACAGCGCGACTTTGCGCAGGCGCGCCTTCAGGCCGCCGGCCTTAACGACCGTGTCGAGATTCGGCTGCAGGACTATCGCGACGAGCGTGATCGATATGATCGCATCGCTTCGATCGAGATGATCGAGGCAGTCGGCGAACAGTTTTGGCCCAAATATTTCTGCCAGCTTCGCGATCGCCTACTGCCCGGCGGACTTGCCGGCATTCAGGCGATCACGATCCAGGATAGCCTGTTCCAGGCCTACCGCCGTGAGGTCGATTTCATCCAATGCTACGTCTTCCCCGGCGGTATGCTGCCCTCGCCCCAGATACTTAGGTCTCTCGGCGAGCGCTTTGGGCTGCCCGTCATTCGCGAGCGCATTTTCGGGCAAGATTATGCCAAGACACTCGCCAGCTGGCGAAGTAACTTCCGCGCGGCCTGGCCGCACCTCATTCCGCTCGGGTTCGACGACCGGTTTCGTCGATTGTGGGAATACTACCTCGCCTATTGCGAGGCCGGGTTTCTGTCCGGGAATATCGATGTCCGGCAGGTCATCTTTGCTAAATCCGACTAGCTCGCGTCGCAAAACCGGCTTCCACTTTTGCCGATCGCGCTCTAGGCTGTTTGCCGGAAAAGGCGGCAGATTGGCAAGATTTTGCGCACATGAAAATCAACAGTGACGTTGTCGAAGCGATCGGCAATACCCCGCTCATCAAGTTGAAAAGGGCGTCCGAGCAAACCGGATGCACCATTCTGGGCAAGGCCGAATTCATGAATCCCGGCCAGTCGGTCAAGGATCGTGCCGGTAAATGGATGATCCTCGAAGCCGAGAAACGGGGTGAACTCAAGCCGGGCGGCCTGGTGGTGGAAGCCACCGCCGGCAACACCGGCATCGGTCTTGCGGTGGTAGGGGACGCGCGCGGCTACCGGACGCTGATCGTCATTCCGGAAACCCAGAGCCAGGAAAAGAAGGACATGCTGCGCCTTTTTGGGGCGCAGTTGATCGAAGTGCCGGCGCTGCCTTACGCCAATCCGAACAATTACCAGCACATCGGAAGACGTTTGGCCGATCAGCTGCGCAAGAGCGAGCCGAATGGCGTGCTGTTTGCCGACCAGTGGAACAACCTGGACAATTCGAAGGCGCATTATGAATCCACCGGTCCGGAAATCTGGCAGCAAACCGAGGGCAAGATCGATGCCTTCATCTGTTCGGTCGGCACCGGCGGAACGCTCGCGGGGACCAGTGCTTTCCTGAAGGAGAAAAACCGGGACGTCGTGATTGGCTGCGCCGATCCGCGCGGGGCTGCGATGTATGAATTATTCAGCCGTGGCGAGGCCAAAGCGACACCGGGTGGATCGATCACGGAAGGGATCGGGCTTGGGCGTGTCACGGCGATCATCAAGCAAGCCCGGGTGGATCAGGCCTACCTCATACCGGATGAGGAAGCAGTGCCGGTAATTTACGAACTACTCGAACACGAAGGTCTCTGCCTCGGCGGTTCGACAGGCATCAATGTCGCCGGCGCGATCCGGCTCGCCGGGCAACTTGGTCCCGGCAAGACCATCGTGACGGTGCTTTGCGATTCCGGAAACCGCTATCAGTCAAGGCTCTTCAATCCGCAATTCATGCGCTCGAAGAACCTGCCTGTTCCGGAATGGTTGGAAAGGCAGAGCAAGATCGACGTGCCGTTTGAGAAGGCTTGAACGCGGTCGCATTCACCGCAGAATCTGGCTGAGGAACAGCTTGGTCCGTGCGTGCTGCGGGTTGGCGAAGAAATTCGCCGGCGTGTTGGCCTCGATGATCTGCCCGGCATCCATGAAGACGACTCGGTCGGCTACCTCCCTTGCAAACCCCATTTCATGGGTCACGACAAGCATGGTCATGCCTTCATTGGCGAGGTCGACCATGGTGTCCAGCACCTCCTTGACCATTTCCGGGTCGAGCGCCGAGGTCGGCTCGTCGAACAGCATCACCTTGGGGTTCATGGTCAGCGCACGGGCAATCGCGACCCGCTGCTGCTGGCCGCCGGATAACTGGCCTGGATACTTGCTGGCCTGCTGCGGAATCTTGACCCGCTCGAGGTATTTCATCGCCGCGGCTTCAGCATCCTTCTTCGGGATGTTGCGCACCCATATCGGCGCCAGCGTGCAGTTCTCCAGCACGGTCAGATGCGGGAAGAGATTGAAGCTCTGGAACACCATACCGACCTCGCGGCGGACCTCGTCGACCCGGCGCAAATTCGGACCGAGCTCAATGCCGTCCACGACGATGCGGCCTTCCTGAAATTCCTCCAGCGCGTTGATGCAACGGATCAACGTCGATTTTCCCGAGCCCGATGGACCGCAAATCACGATGCGTTCTCCCCGCCCAACGTCGATATCGATGTCCCGGAGCACATGAAAATCGCCGTACCACTTGTTGAGGTCGGCAATGCTGACGATGGAGCTGGAGGTCATGTTGGTCACTCAGTTTCGCCGGTGCGCGTTCAGCCTGTTCTCCACGAACAGCGAGTAGCGGGACATTCCAAAGCAGAAGGCAAAATAAATCATCCCGGTGAAGGCAAATCCGGTAAAGAGCGTCGTGGGGGTTGCCCATGTCGGATCGCTGAAGGATGCACGGAGTTGCCCGAGCAGATCGAACAGCGCGACGATCGAGACCAGTGAGGTATCCTTGAACAATGCGATGAAACTGTTGACCAGACCCGGGATGACATGACGCAGCGCTTGCGGCATGACGACAAGGGCGGTCGTCTTCCACCAGGAAAGGCCGAGCGCGCTCGCCGCTTCGACCTGTCCGCGCGGGATCGCCTGCAAGCCGCCGCGGATGACCTCCGCCTGGTAGGCGCCGGCAAACAGCGCAATTCCGATCAGAGCACGCACTAAACCGTCGACATTGAAGCCCGCTGGAAGGAATAGCGGCAGCATGTAGGTTGCAAAAAACAACACAGTGATCAGCGGCACGCCGCGCCATAATTCGATGAAGGTGACTGAGAATACCCGGATCAGGGGGATCGTCGAACGGCGCCCCAGCGCAAGCGCAATCCCAACGGGCATGGATGCCACGATCCCGGTGACCGACACGACCAGCGTCACCAACAGGCCGCCCCAGAGCCGCGTGTCAACCACCGTCAATCCGCCGCGATCGAGGCCCAGGATCGCGATGACCAGTGCAACGCCGGCAAAAATCGAAAGGCTCGCGATCAGAGGACGCCAGCCGGTGCGCGTTCCCCCGTTCAGCCAAAACAACAGAACTGATACAATTGCAGCCGTGACGGCAAGGTCGATCCAGACCGCATGCCCCGACGCCTGCAATTGATCCCGCAGCCAGGTCAAGGGAGCAATCAGATAATGCAGGCCCGCGCCGAGACCGGCCATCAGCCATCCCACTGACTGCAGCAGCAATCCAACGATTGCATTTTTTTCTCCCACGGAGGCGCCAGCACGCAGCACGGCCGGGCCCGCTTCGGCGACGCTGCTGGCAAATCCCGACAGCATGTTTGCGGTCCAGCTCACGGCGAAGCCATCTATTCCGCCGCCATGCAACAGGAAGAAAGCCACTACCGGAAACGCCAGGAAGAACAGAGCGGCATTTATTCCCTTGGCCGGAAGCCTTGGAATGAGAAGCGGCAGCAACAAAATCGCGGCGAGAAAAAAAGTCACATTGACTCGCCACCGCTCGGGCTCGGGGTAGAAGCCGTAGATGAACTGACTGAATTTCGCCTTGATGAACGGCCAGCAGGCCCCAACGGTATGGCCTGCCGCTTCGGCCAGACAGGCCGTTCGATCCCTGCCGCTCCAGACCGCATCGACAAACAGGAATTTGAGCGAGGGAACGACGATGAGCCACAGGAGCAGCGCGCTCACAATCGTGATCAGGATATTGGCAGGCGAGTTGAAGAGTCGGGTTCGCAGAAAACCGACCAAGCCTGTTGTCTTTACCGGCGCGGGGCGTTCCGGAACGATATCCTGCCGGACGAAAGCGATGGTCGCGAGTTCGTTCATGCGCGAAGGCTCCGTCCGAGCCGCCAGCCATAGAAGCTCATGATCGCACTCGTCACCAGCGAGATCAGGAGATAGACGCCCATCGTAATGCCGATGATCTCGATGGCCTGCCCGGTCTGGCTGAGAGTCGTGCCGGCAAAGACCGAAACCAGATCCGGATAGCCGATCGCCACCGCCAGCGACGAGTTCTTGGTGAGGTTGAGATACTGGTTGGTCAGCGGCGGCAGGATGACGCGCAAGGCCTGCGGAATTACGATCAGCCGCAATACTGCGCCGCGCGCCAAGCCAAGCGAGGAACCGGCTTCCATCTGTCCCTTGTGGACCGCAAGAATGCCGGCCCGCACGATCTCCGCGATGAAGGCCGCTGTGTAGGTCGAGAGCGCCAGCGTCAGCGCCACGAATTCCGGAATGAGCCGTACGCCACCGGCAAAGTTGAACCCTTTCAGAACCGGCACCTCGAAGGCGACAGGTACGCCAAAGATGAGAACACTCGCCAGCGGCAGCCCGATCAAGAGGCCAACGACATAGGGCCAGATTCGGAACATCTCGCCGCGTTGAAAGAGTTGCCGCAGCGAGTATCGCCACAACGCAAAGCAGGCAACGAGCGCGATCGCGAGAGCGAACAGAAACGGCTCCAACCCGGGCTCACCGATCGGCTTTGGAATGATGAGGCCGCGGTTGCTCAGGAAGAAGCTGCCGAACAGCGCGACGCTTTGTCTGGGATTGGGAAGTGCTGCAAGCACTGCCAGGTACCAGAACAGGATCTGGAACAGCAGCGGCAGATTTCGCACCAATTCGACGTAACCGCCGGAAATCCGCGCCAGCAGCCAGTTCGGTGACAGCCGCCCGAGCGCCACGACAAATCCAATCACCGTCGCAAAGAAGATGCCGATCACCGAAACCAGCAGCGTGTTGAGCAGCCCGACAAAAAAGACCCGCGTGTAGGTATCGGAGCCTGCGTAGGGAATGAGGCTCTGGTTGACGTCGAATCCCGCGGTGTTCGCCAAAAAGCCGAAGCCTGCGGTGATACGCTGCGCCTTCAGGTTCTCACTGGCATTGGAGACGATCTCGTAGGATATCCAGACCAGCACGGCGACGAAAATGAGCTGGAGGATGAAGCCTCCCCACCCTGCCCGACCACCGAGCGCCCGCTGCAGCGTGAGTAAAAACTGCGACGGGGGCTTTCGAAGCTCGCTGGTCATCGCCGCGGCTACGCAATCAGCGAATCGGCGGTGCGTACTGGATCCCACCCTTGTTCCAGAGCTGGTTCAATCCGCGGGCGATCCCGAGTTTCGAACCGGCGCCCACATTGCGATCAAAGGATTCGCCGTAATTGCCGACCCCCTTGACGATCCTGATCACCCAATCCTTGGTGACACCAAGCTGCTCGCCAAGATTTCCGTCGGTGCCTAACGCCCTCTTGAGTTCGGGCTTGTCCGATTTCGCCATCTCATCGATGTTCTTCTGGGTGATGCCGAGTTCTTCCGCGTCAACCATGGCAAACAGAACCCACTTGACGAGATCAAACCACTGATCGTCGCCATGCCGGACCATCGGACCCAGCGGCTCCTTTGAAATCACTTCCGGAAGCACGACATGATCGGCAGGATTCGCAAGCTTCAAACGCTCGGCATAAAGCCCGGAAACGTCGGTCGTAAATACGTCGCAACGCCCGGACTCGTAGGCCTTGACGGCTTCGTCGGCAGTGCCGAACGCGATCACCTCGTACTTCATGTTGTTGCCTTTGAAGTAGTCCGCGAGGTTTTGCTCGGTAGTTGTGCCGGTTTGCACGCAGACGGAGGCGCTGTTCAGTTCGAGCGCCGAATTCACCTTGAGCGACTTTTTCACCAGGAAGCCCTGACCGTCATAGTAGGTCACGCCGGTGAAATTGGCGCCAAGCGTGGTGTCGCGGGACAGTGTCCATGTGGTGTTGCGCGATAGCACGTCGATTTCGCCGGACTGCAGTGCCGTGAAACGATCCTTGGCGGACAGCGGGACGAATTTGACCTTGGTCGTATCGTTGAAGATGGCGGCTGCGATGGCGCGGCAAACGTCAACATCGAGCCCGGTCCAGTTACCCTTGTCGTCGGGCGAGGAAAACCCCGGCAATCCCTGGCTCACTCCGCAGGATAACTGGCCGCGGTCCTTGACCGTCTTGAGCGTTTGCGCGGTGGCAGCCGGAATCGAAAAACCGGCAGCAACTGCAAGGGCGATGATGAGAGATACGCGTTTCATGGCGAAGCCTTTCGAGGGTCGTCCGGGGACGGTTACCTAACATCGCCTGCGTCAAGGGGCCAAGCCAATGATCCACCACTGCAAGGCCGGCGGATGGGCTGGTTGCCCAATAATGCGGCCTGGCAGTGAATTGGTGGTCGCGGCAGCCCCCTCGACAGCGGCGACGGAATAGTTGAGAGCCATCACAGAACGACTGAACGG
>Ga0307476_10002766_pt1 | contig 10413 bp, 10 predicted proteins | sample atmos_gasesECM2C_2_FD_203314 | JGI IMG/M metagenome (GOLD analysis project Ga0307476, IMG submission 203314) | Hardwood forest soil microbial communities from Morgan-Monroe State Forest, Indiana, United States - atmos_gasesECM2C_05 | ecosystem: Environmental > Terrestrial > Soil > Temperate...
AATCAAGCCGGCGGGAGTCGCAGCGCAAATCAGACAGGCACTGAAGGACGGCGGCTCCCCCGAACATGCTAGCGGTGTGCGGTGGTTCTTCAAGGACGAGATCAAGTCGCACGGATGGTATACGGCTGATTTGCGGCGGGCGATGCGGCACTCCCGTCGCGAGATTTTGCGGGGGCACGATTTCGATTTTCTGGTACAAGTAGCTGACAAACTTTTCTCCGGGCCGGTACTCGAAGAGAAAGTTGCAGCCGTGTTTCTGGTGGAAAAGATGGATGCACGGTTTACGGACCGCGAGTTCCGCATGTTCGAGTCATGGCTCGACCGCATCAGCAGTTGGGCCGATCACGACTCGCTTGTGCACTGTCTCGTCGCGCCGATGGTGGCGGCGAATCCGGCGCGGGTGCGAAGTATGTTTCGCTGGGCCAAGTCACGCGACCGCTGGCACCGGCGTGCGGCTTGCGTAGCACTCATTCGAGGGTCAAGGGCGAAAATGTTCTTCCCTGAAATCGTGAAGCTTTCCAACTCACTGCTCGCTGATGAAGACGATATGGTGCAGAAAGGCCTCGGCTGGCTGCTGCGAGAAACCGCGAAGTTCGACGCGGAGCGCGCAGTGCCGTATCTGATGAAAATTCGGAGGCGCGCTCCGCGCCTCGTGCTGCGGACTGCTTGCGAAACCTTGCCTAGTTCCGTGAAGCGCAGAATTCTGGCGCGTCAGCTGCCGTAAAGGTTGTCAATGGCCTACCGCGATTCGCCCAAATCCGTCCCCTTGATTACAATAAGAGTTTCCCCATGGATCTGGCTGCCATTCAAGCTGCGCTGCGCGAACGCAACATTGACGCGTGGCTGTTCTACGATCATCATCATCGCGATCCCATTGCCTACCGCGTTCTCGGTCTGCCGGCGAGCCTGATGGTGACCCGCCGCTGGTTTTACCTGATTCCTGCCGAAGGCGACCCAGTAAAGCTGGTGCACAAGATTGAAGCCGGCCACCTCGATTCTCTGCCCGGCAAGAAACACCAGTATTCCGGGTGGCAGGAATTGTTCGACAAGCTGAAGTCCATTCTGGCGAATCATCGCGACATTGCCATGCAGTACTCCCCCAATAACATTGTGTTCACAATTTCCCTTGTCGACGGGGGGACCATCGACCTGCTGCGTGGGCTGGGCAAGAACGTGGTCAGTTCGGCCGATCTGGTCGCGCAGTTTGAGTCCACATGGAGCGAAGAGCAGATCCGATCCCACTTCGCGGCGCGCGACAGCGTCGACTCGATTGTGGCCGAAGCATTTAAGGAAATTGGCAGGCGCGTTCGTAACGGTGGAACCAGGGAACACGAGATCCAGCAATGGTTCGTAGAGGCCTTCGGGCGCGAGAATCTGCTGACCGACGATCCCCCGATCGTGGCGGTCAATGCCAATGCCGGTAATCCTCACTACGAGCCTCACGCCACTCATCCCGTGCCCATTCGCGAAGGCGATCTTATTCTTCTCGACGTCTGGGGTAAGAAGAACACGCCCAACGCGGTGTACTACGATGTTACGTGGATGGGTTTCGTGGGTGCGACGCCGCCGGGGCGCATGCATGAGATCTTCGAGATCGTGCGCGATGCGCGCGACGCCGGCGTGAAGACAGTGGTCGAAGCCATTAAAGCGGGACGCCGCATCGCCGGATGGGAAGTGGATCACGCCACCCGCGGGCATATCCAGAAGGCAGGCTACGGCGATTATTTCATCCATCGCACCGGACATTCGATCGGGACTGATGTTCATTCCAACGGGGCCAATATGGACGATCTCGAAATCCATGACGAGCGGCAGATTCTTCCCAACTCCTGCTTCTCCATCGAACCCGGCATCTATCTGCCGGAATTCGGCGTGCGCAGCGAAGTGAACGTGCTGGTGCGCCCGAAGTCTGCCGAAGTAACCGGGAAAATTCAACGCGAGATTGTGAATATCTGAATGGCAAATTCGACGACAGAAAAAAGAATAGGGCAGGCGCAGGCCACGAGCGTGATGTCCGTGGTCGCTCCGGCGGTAGGCTGGCTGATTCCAGGCGCGGGTCACATGATGCAGAGGCGCTGGATTCGCGGCTTGCTGCTATTTGTGTCGATTGCCACGCTCTTCGTGCTCGGTCTCGCGATGCAAGGCCGCATCTATAAAGCGAATGGCGGAGATATCCTCGATATTCTCGGCTTTGTCGGCGACGTAGGTGCCGGCGGACTTTACATTGTGACGCTGGCGATGGATTGGGGCCAGGGCGCGATCGCGTTCGCCACCGCGGACTACGGAACAAAATTCATGATCGTCGCCGGATTGCTGAATTTCATTGCCGTCGCCGACGCTTATCACATTGCCATCGGGAAGAAACGATGAATCAGCTTTCAACTATCAGCCGTTAGCCAAAACCTTTTTACGGAGACTCGCCGAGTGACTATCACTCTCAATCATTTCAGCGCGGCAGCTGTATTTGCCCTGTTCGCGTCCGTGGTTTTCGCCATCACCCATCGAGATACCACGCGCGACATGGTGCGCTACGGTCTTTATTGTTTCGTTATGTTTCTAGGCGGCGTATTCGTCGCGGGCTGGGCGATGTGGGTATTGCGAAGATAGCAGTATCGACTCGTAGAGACGTAGCTCGCTACGTCCCTGCTTGCGGCGCACCGAATGACGCTCAGAAAGACGTTGCAAGCAACGTCTCCACGATTTACCCCTCCCACACGAACGCATCAAAAATTCTCTTCGACTCGAAATTCAGGCGCCGATAGAGAGCGACGGCTCGCGCATTGGCTTCCGTCACCGTCAACGACAACAGTGCGAAGTTTCGCTTCCGCAGATTGCGCTCGGTGGCAGCCATCAAAGACTCTCCAATCCTCCGCGAGCGATACTCCGGCAACACGCACACCTGGGTAACATGGCCGACGTCGTGCCGGACGCGCGAGCATAGAATCAATCCAATCAGACTCTTCGCTCTTCGATCCAGGGCAATGAACGACGATTCGGCGTCAAATACGCCGCATCCCGGGAAGCGCACGATGTTGTTGAGAAAGCGCAGCGATCCGCTGAGCGTATGATATTGGTCGTTGATCTGGGCATCGACGTGGCTGCGATACGCCGCCGTTATGACGGCGGCAGAGGGTTGATAGTCCGCGTCGGTCCACGGGCGGATTTCAACTTCGGGATGAGCAAGAACTTTCTCCGACGCCGCATTACCCAGCGGCAATGTCATGAAAAGCCGCGGGTGGCGCTGGAATCCTGTCTCAGTAAAAGGGCGAGAAACCGAGTTGGCTTCGTGGGCGAGCAGTTGCGCTTCCACACGGTGAATTCCCGGGGACTGCTGTAGCGTCTCGATAACATGCGTGAGCAACTTCATCTCAACTTCGCGCGCGTTGGGGAGCCGGTTGCCGTTGGTGACATAGAGGTCGCCAATCACCCCCTTGCTGCCCTCGTAGACAAAAAACGAGTACCCAAAAACGCGGCCACGATCCACCGCCGCATACCCTGGCAGAATCTTCGCATCCACATAGCGAAGAATCATCTCCGCCGAGCCGGAGTAATCCCACGACAGCTGGCGTGACCAGAGCTGCGTCTCATCGTCGAGCAGAGGACGCAGGTCCAGGGAAGAAAAGTGTCTGAGGTCGAGGATCTCCAAAGGGCTCCTGCAGCGGCAACAGCAAATGGGCAGCGGCAACCGTCGCGGCAAAATTTTGAGTGTAGTTGGTTTCGCCGACCGGAGGCAAACTGGGCGAACAAGGGCAGCAACAAGTGGGATGGCCTGAAGTTTCAGGAAGGTCTTAGGGTAGGCGGCGTTCCCCTCACGATCGTGGCCGTCAAAATGACTCCATGTGGTTATGGCGCGGCCGCGACCCAGTAATAATCGACACCTTGCGGCGCGTAGTGGCCAAGGAATAACACACGCCGTCCCGCCGTTTGCTTTGCGACGTTGTCCTTCCAGGTCGCCGGAGCCACCAGCAGATGTTCCTCCCGCGGGATGTATCCCGACTCGTATCGCATAGCCGTCTGATTGCGGTAAAACGTTAGACCGAATTCCATCTCGCGGGAAACGCCGTAGACTGCCAGCGGCAACTGATGCGTTTCCACACTGGCAATTGCGATCGCCAACGGACGGGCCGAAAGCTTTTGATCGATCGAAGTTGCTCCCAGCCTTAGCACGGCTGCCACCGATAGCACGACCGGAATCAGAGTCACGAAACGCAACATGCGGAGCCGCAACCTGCTGACCAGTGTCAGCGCAATCGCGGCGCAAAGCGTGGACGCGACGATGAGCGCGAAAAGTAAGGGCCGTCCCGCAGGCAGCCGTCGCTCAGTTACGAGGTAAGCAATCAGCAGGGATGGAATGATCGGCGCAGCAGCCAGCAGCGAATGCAGCACCGCTAGTCCCTTCGAAACACTTCCCCGGCCCTCTTGTGCGAGTTGCCCTCGCAGGTACTCCGCCAAAAGCACGGCCCCGGCGGGAATTGAGGGAAGGATATAGCCGGGAAGCTTCGATTGTGAGAAAGAAAAGAACATCACGGGCACGACGAGCCAACAACAGGCAAACAAGCTGAACTGCCATTCGAGATCCGGTTCAGGTGAAACTAATCTTCGCTCGGCCCACCAGATTCGAGTGGGCTGAACTATCGCCGCAATCACGAACACCGTCCACGGCAAAAAAGCGAGCGCTGTGACAGGAATGTAATACCAAAACGGTTGGCGATGATGATACAGATCGCTGGAGAATCGCGCCAAATTGTGTTCGAGAATAAATTCGTGAAAAAATTGCGGATTCCGTACCTGCACGGCAAAATACCACGGCAGGGAAATCGCACAGAACAGGAGAATCCCGGGCAGCCAGAACGTTCTTAACACAAGCCGAGATTCGCGAGCTGCAAGGGCGAAAAGCATGATGACGCCTGCCGCCAGAAACGGCGCCACGGGCCCTTTGGCCAGCGTGCCCAACGCCATGACGCCATAGAACAGCGCCAGGTAGATTCTCTTCCTACTCTCGCGCCAGGCCCACCACGCCATCAGACCGATTGAGAAAGCTGCAGCCAGGGCGATGTCCATGGAAGCAGCTCTCGCATACCCAATCACTCCCGCGCACGAAGCTGTGATGAGCGCAGCATCCACTTCGACGCCGCGACGAAACTTTCGGAAAAAGAGATAAACGGCGATTACGAGCAGGGTGGCGTCGATCGCAGCCGGAATCCGCGCCGCCACATCGTTCACCCCGGACACGGAGTAGACGAGCATAGCCTGCCAGTAATAAAGTGGAGGCTTTTCCAACCACGCATGGCCGCCCAGAACCGGTGTTATCCAGTCGTGGCGTTCGAGCATCTCGCGCGCCACCTGTGCGTAGCGTGGCTCATCGGCGCCAATCAGCCCGAACTGCCCCAAACCGTAGAAAAACAGAAACGCACAGAAGCCGGCCATCAGCAGCACGTCCGTGCGGGTGCGTGTGGTCATGGAAGAATTGCTGACTGTTGATTGCTGATTGAAGCCTGAAGGCCTGCAGCTTGGCCTCTTCAATCAACAATCAAAAATCAGCAATCAACAATTGCCCTTCTATTGTACGGAAGGTCCGCCGCTAAGCTGGAAAAGAACCCGGCGTACGGCATCGGGGAGGGGGCCGTCAACCGAGCAACCGCTGGCACATTCGTGGCCTCCGCCGCCGAAACTTTCGGCCACGTGCGCGACGTTCAGCTTGCCTTTGCTGCGGAGACTCACACGACATCGCCCGTCCGGCAATTCCCGAAAGAAGGCTGCGACCTCGACGCCGCCGATGGATAAAACGTAATTCACCAATCCTTCGCAGTCTTCTTCGATTGCGCCGCAGGCTTCCATCTGCTTGTGCGTCACCCAAGCGTGGCCGATGTTACCTTCCATGCTGAGATTGCGAAGGGCCTCGCCGAGTAACCGAATCTTAGCAACGGAATGAGCAAAATAAATTCCACGAGCACAGTGAGCCGGATCGGCTCCTGCCAACACTAATTCGCGCGCCAAGGCGAAGGTGTGTTCATTCGTACCTTGAAACATAAAAGAACCTGTGTCGGTCATTAGGGCTGTGTAAAGACAGGTCGCAACCTCGGCGGAAAATTTAACGCCGGCTTCGCGGGCCAGACGGAACACCATTTCCGCTGTAGCCACGGCGTGGGGATCGATCCAATTGACATGAGCGAACGGCCGTCCGCTGACATGATGATCGATGCTGATGAGAAATCGGTTTTCCAAACCCTCAAGCCGCGTACGGTGAATGCTGTCACATTCCAGAATAATCGCCGCTTCGTAATTGCCCACGACATGGTGCGACTGCACGACCTGATCGGCGAACGGAAGCGACCGGTATACGCGGGGAACGCCATCGTGCAATACAACATCGGCCTGCTTGCCCATGGCGCGCAGGATTTGGCAACAGGCCAGGGCCGATCCGACTGCGTCGCCGTCTGGCCGGGCGTGCGACGTTAGCACGAATCGTTCGTGCTCTCCGATCTGACGGAGTACGTCCTCGAGCAAGTCACTACGCCTTTTTTCCACCGGGTTCCTTTGGTGCTTTACTTCGTTTTTTGGCTCGCGCCAACAATTCCTCGACTCGCGCCTTCTCCTGTTCCGCGCGGTCTAACCGAAAATACAATTCCGGAGCACGTCTCAAGTGCAACCGCTCGACCAGTTCATGCCGGATGTATTCGCGGGCCGCTTCCAGGCCCTCCAGGCTTTCATCCGCATCCGAGTCGTCACCTTCCACATTCACCCAAACCTGCGCCGACCGACCATCGTCGGCGATATGGACAGCCGTCACACTCACCAGTCCGATGCGCGGATCGGCTAATTCTCCTTCAACCAGAGTTTCGATCTCCTCCCGCAGAGCCTCGCCAACCCGCCCGCGATGATATTTCAGCCCACGCTTCTCCACGAAACCGCACCTCGGGTAAAACGGATGAGAATATCAGAAAATCGGGCCCAAGTGTGGAACCGGATGCCGCTATTGTCGCGCGCTTTGGCGAATGCGGGTAAGTACAGAAGTAACAATGTGATGGCGGGGCCTATTAGCGAATACCTGAGCCGGGCGCGCTGGGCTCCGCCCTGGCGCGGACACCCGAGGCGGCTGTCTCTACGTGAGTCGCTTTAGAAAAACTCTACGAAGGAATCCGCGATGTCGGCCCCGTGGTTATTGGCGATGCGCGTGGCCGCGCGCTCCACGTTCTTCATCAGGCCGTCGAGATAATCGCGCGAGTTGGAAATGCTAACCACACCGACGGTGGCGCGATTCCAAAGCTCCGCAGCATCGAGTTCGGCGACCGATACGTTGAAGCTCGTGCGCAGCCGATCTTTCAGACTGCGCACGACCTGACGCCTGTCTTTGAGGGACTGCGCGGCTTCGATGCGAAGTTCGAGGGTGAGAGAAGCAATCATCGACAGCGTACTCAATTGGATGCTACATCGCGTAGCCCGAGGCTCGAAACGACTCCAGCTGTGGTAGGTTAGTTTGGGGTATGCATACGTTTAGACCGCTCGCCTATGCCATTCTAGCGTGTCTGCCAGCTGCTTCGCAGACCGAGGTGCGATCTGCGCCTGTCGATGTGCAACTCATCATCAGCGGTCCCCGATTGATTCGTGCCAATCAAGACTTGAAATTCAGAGCATTCCTGGTTAATCGGTCCACTGAACCGATCGTTGTGCCGTCGCCCATCGGCTGGTACCAGGCGTTCTTGACGTGGAAAATAATGGACGCGGCAGGCAAGATACTTCCGCCGAACGAGCATTGGACGGTCTTAATCGACCACGTGGGCGCCGGAAACGGCCCTGCATTCAAAGATGCGGATTTTGTTTTATTGAAGCCAGGGGAGCGAACGGAGATCATGAACCTCGGAGACCCGGCCGATCAGTTCCTGTTCGGAGGCAAGGGCTTCTACGAAGTGACGCTGCAATATTCTTTCTCACCGCCGCTAAACACAAACCAAATTCTTGTACAGGGGCCAAACCCTGAGCACTCACAAGCTGGGCTTTATCATTCGACTCTGAACTCTGAGCTTCGGAGCCGATTGCTAAAGAATCCTATCGAGACCACTTCCAACACGTGGAAGATGTATCTTGGGCCTTAGCAGGTCTTGAACCCCGAACGGTAATCCCAGACGGTTTCTACACCATCGCTTCGGCGGCGATCCGCTCGGTGGCAAAGGCCTCGATTACATCACGCGCTTTGATGTCGCCATAGTTCGCGATCGAGATGCCGCACTCCATGCCATTCGTAACTTCTTTAGCGTCGTCCTTGAATCGCCGCAGCGATCCGACCTTGCCCTTGAACACGACCACGTTGTCGCGCAGCAGGCGCACTTCGGAGTCGCGTTTGATCGAGCCATCGATCACGCGGCAACCAGCAACGGTTCCCACTTTCGGAATGCGGAAGGTTTCGAGCACCTCGGCGCGGCCCTGATACGTTTCCTTGATCGTCGGTTCGAGCAGTCCTGTCATGGCGCGCTTGATCTCGTCCTGCAACTCGTAAATGATCGAGTGCAGGCGGATGTCGACTTCCTCTTGCTCGGCCAGTTCTTGCGCCTTGCGCTCAGGTCGCACGTTGAAGCCGATAATGATGGCATTCGACGCGGACGCCAGCAGTACGTCGGTTTCGGTAATGGCGCCCACACCCGAACGCAGCAACTTCAACCGCACCTTCTCGTTCGAAAGTTTGGAAAGCAAGTCGCTCAGCACTTCGACCGAGCCCTGCACATCGCCCTTCAAGATAATGTTCAGTTCCTTGGTGCCGGCGGTCTTGATTTGTTCCGCCAATCCTTCGAGCGAGACGCGTGAACTCTTGGCCAGCGCAGCTTCACGGGCTTTCTGCTCGCGATATTCGGAGATGCCGCGGGCCTTATCGCGATCCGCCACTACTACAAACTGATCTCCCGCCTGTGGCAGCCCTTCCATACCCAGAATTTCAACAGGCGTAGACGGTGGCGCTGACGCGAGCGCCGCCCCGCGATCGTCGAACATGGCGCGAATCTTACCGTAAACATTGCCCACCACGAAGTTGTCGCCGGCAATGAGCGTTCCGTTCTGTACCAGCACGGTGGCCACAGGTCCGCGGCCGCGATCGAGTTTCGCTTCGAGCACCACACCGGTCGCAGCACGTTCCGGCGTCGCCTTCAACTCTGCTAGATCCGCAACCAGGCAGATCATTTCCATCAGCAGGTTCAGATTCGTTTTCTTCTTTGCCGAAACATCGACGAATACCGTCTTGCCGCCCCACTCTTCCGGCACCAGCCCTCGATCGGCGAGTTGTTTCTTCACGCGGTCAGGCATAGCGTCCGGTTTGTCGATCTTATTCACGGCAACGATGATCGGAACCTCAGCGGCGTGCGCGTGATCGATGGCTTCCACGGTCTGCGGCATGACTCCGTCATCGGCTGCAACGACCAGCACCACGATGTCGGTGGCCTTCGCGCCGCGCGATCGCATGCGCGTGAACGCTTCGTGACCGGGCGTATCGAGGAACACTATCTCGCGACCGTAGGCAGGAGATTCTTTATCGGTGATTCGAACTTTATAGGCGCCGATATGCTGCGTGATCCCCCCAGCTTCGCCTTCCGCCACGGCAGTCTCGCGAATCGAATCCAGCAGGGTGGTCTTTCCGTGGTCAACGTGGCCCATGATCGTGACTACCGGCGGACGTGGCGTGACTTCAACAGCGGACTCTTCTCCGCTCGCGGCAGCAGCATCAATATCTTTCGAAGCCTGCTCTTCGAACGTGATCACGTTCGTCTCAGCTCCGAAGAAGCGCGCCACCTCGCTCGCCAGTTCGGCGTCGAGGGTCTGGTTAATCGTTGCGAAAACCCCGCGACCCAGCAGCCGCGAAATCAAATCTTTCGCGCGAATGTCCAGCTTCTCCGCCAAATCCTTGACGCTGATGCCTTCTGTAATCGTGATGTTGCGTGTGATCGGCAGAGGCTCATTCGACACCACCATGCGCGGCGGTGGCGTGTAGCCTTTCATCGGGCCCTCTTTTACTCCACGCGGGACATAGCGCTGGCCGGGCCGGCGAGCAGGAGCACCCGGACGACTGCCGGGGCGAGTTGGACCCGGCGGCGGCAGCCCCGGACCAACACCGAGAGGGCGTGCACCCGCAGGCGCCTGGCGCGTCGGATGCATCGGACGTCGCTCACCCGGGCGCAGCGGACGCGGCGGACCTCCGCCCGGAACCTGCGGACGCGGGCGTTGAAAAATTGGCTGACCCGGCACTGGGCGCCCGGGCGAGGGACGCATCGTTCCTATCCCCGCAGGAGCGCCCGTCTGTGCAACTGGCGCAATCTGACGCGGCGGCGGAGCTTTGTAGACCGGACGCGGTCCGGTTTGCGGAACAATCATGCGCGGCGCGGGAGGCTGCGGCGGACCCGCCGGTGGCGCAGGCGGACGTGCCGCGATCGG
>Ga0307476_10002767_pt1 | contig 10413 bp, 8 predicted proteins | sample atmos_gasesECM2C_2_FD_203314 | JGI IMG/M metagenome (GOLD analysis project Ga0307476, IMG submission 203314) | Hardwood forest soil microbial communities from Morgan-Monroe State Forest, Indiana, United States - atmos_gasesECM2C_05 | ecosystem: Environmental > Terrestrial > Soil > Temperate...
TGCAGAGATTCCGCCGCCTACGGCACTAAAATTGTCTACGAGCTGATGCCCTTCGCCATGATCGACACCCTTCCGGACACGCTGACGATGCTGAAAGGCGCCGGCGAGAAAAACGGCGGCATCATCTTCGACCTCTGGCACCTCGTGAAGATGGGCGTCCCTTACGAGGAAATCGGCCGCTTCCCATTGGAGTATTTCTTCGGCGTCGAGATCAATGACGGCACATTCACCGCGCCCTGGAGCCTGCACGAAGACACGATCAATCACAGACGGCTCTGCGGCGAAGGCGAATTCGATATTCGCGGTTTTCTCGATCAGGTCTGGAAGGCAGGATACCGCGGCCCGGTTGGCATCGAAGTCCTCAACAAAGAACTGCGCACGCGCCCTCTCGGTGAATAGGCTGCGCGGTCGTTCACCACGACTCTGGCGCAATTTTCCGCTTAGCCGGCATTTTCCTCGGCCCAGTTATGTGGGGGAATGCAATGGAAATGGCCTCACCGCTCACGTGATCGCAACGAAAATATAGAGTCTGACGGTGGGAGCCGGGCGAACGAGTCATACGCAAAATACAAACGCGCTACTAGAGAAAATAATCCCCAATTCCTTACTTCCCCAGCTCTCTCGGAATCTCCGGTTGATTTCGAAAGTAGCAAATCGCCGAAACGCGGGCTGAATACTCGATCTCCTGCACCGAGGCTGAGCACTGAAGACTGAATGGCGGAGAGGGTGGGATTTGAACCCACGGTCGAGTTTCCCCGACACACGCTTTCCAAGCGTGCTCCTTAAACCGCTCGGACACCTCTCCAGGATGGGGAAACCCGACCAGACTAGCACATAAATCCGGTGGGAAGAAAACTGGGTGCTGCAAGGGAACCGCTACGTGTACTTCAGCAGAGCCTTGAAACCGAAATCCATGTGCAGCTGCATGTGGCAGTGGAAGAGCGATGGTCCGGGTTGATTGGCCACGAAATCCACTTCGGCGTCGCTGAAGCGCGGAACGTTGACGATATCTTTCTTGATGCCGGCCGTGGTTTTTCCGCCGATTTTCACGATTTCGAAATCGTGCCGGTGAAGATGCAGCGGGTGCCAGTCGCCGGTCTGGTTGTGAAAAATCATCCTGTAGCGCTTGCCTTGCTTTACGAGGAGCGGATCGGTATCGGGCCAGGATTTCTCGTTGATCGTCCACCGGTTGAAGTCGACGCGATTGCCGGGAATTTTTTTGAACGTGAGCTCGAAGGTTCCGTCGGGTTCAGGCAGCTTGTCCTGCGTTCCGAACATTGTGTAGTCCCACATGGCCTTCTCCGGCTTTTCCCAAACAGGTTCACCCGATTGGCCGGCGTATTCGACCACGATGCCCATGCCCATTTGCCGCTCTTTGTCGTCCGCCGAGCCGAGAACCCACACGCCCGGGCGATTCATTTCCACCACGGCGTCGATGCGCTCGGCGACAGCGACCATGAGCACATCCACCGAGGCTTGCGTCGGGACGGGATTGCCGTCCATGGCGACGACCTTGAATTTGTGTCCTGGTAGCGCGAAGGAAATATCGTCGGTCGCGCTCGAGTTCAGGAAGCGGAAAAGAACGCGTTGGCCTTGCTTCACGCGAATCGGTTCGCCGTGGCCGAGCGCCTTGTCGTTGATCGAAGCGCTGCCGTAGGCGATCTCCCAGCCGTTGTTCGGCGGGCCGAGATGGGCGAGCGACGGCTCCCAAGAATGCGCGGCCAGAAAAATTTCCTGATCATAATTTCCGGGCTCGCTCTTCGGCTCGACGTAGAAAAATCCGAACTGGCCCGTGAACCCGCCCCGGTCGAGGTGATCCATGGCCATCGTATGCGTGTGATACCAGCGCGAGCCGGAGGGACTCGGCGCGAAAGTGTACTGGCGGCTGCCGTGCGCAGGCACGAGCGGCGTGCCCTCTTCCTCCGAGCCGTCTACATCAGAGGAAACGAACTGGCCGTGCCAGTGAATGAGTTCGTCAACGTCGGTGTCGTTGTGGACGTCAACCGTGATGCGCTTGCCTTCGCGCATGCGCAGGATCGGCCCCGGTGCTTTGCCGTTGTAGCCGACGGTCTTGATGATCTTACCCGGGGCGATCTCGACGCTGACGGGAGCGATCCGCAGCGTCAGGTCAGGCTTGGCCGGCGGGAGCGCGGCGACCGAGGAGAATCTCGGAAGCGAGGCCAGCGCCGCGCCGACGGCGCTCGCGCCGCCTATCGTCAAAAATGTTCTTCGATTCAGCATGGCGACCCTCGCGTATTTTGGAAGCACGGTCAAAGATGATTTCGAAGCGCCATAATCCAATCGGCTCCGAGCCGTGTCAAGCGCGAATCCGTATCGCAGGAGCGCTCGTGCGAAAAGAGGTGTCGAGCCTAATCCACCAAGTTGCGTTGGCTCACTTGAGAGGCAAAATGCGATTCGGGTCGACGCGCACCACGAGGTAGCTGATCGATCCGTCGATCGCGCTGAACCAGTGCGGCGTGCCCGCGGGAATCACGACCACGTCGCCCGCTTTGATCTGTTGGCTCGTGCCGCCCTGTATTCCTGAGCCGCTCTCGCCCGGTCCGTCCTCAAATTTCACGGATTCACTATCAGCCGGCCTGGGCTTGGCGTTCACGAGCGTGCCCCCGGTCACGAGCGTTGCCCCGCCGTCGATCACGTGATAGATCTCCGTCACCTTGAAATGCACCGCGGCGACTCCGGGAGGGGATTGCGGCCGGTGGATGGCGCCGACGGCGACGTTATAGCCGCCCGCATCCACCACGTGAATGTTCGGCTGGGGATTCACGGCCAATTGAGGTGACCTGCCCAGCGCAGCTTGAACGTTGGCGACGCTGATGTAGGTCGCGACCGGCGACGACTGTTGGGCCGGCGCAACATCGGTAGGCGCCGCGGAAAACGTGAACAGAAACGCGAGAACGCCGAGCAGTGGTTTCACGGGTGACTCCGTCTACGAGGATTGTTTGATGGGGCCTCGCAACTCGGCGCAACGCTACACCCAGTGGCGCTGCAACGCAATCTCTCGTGTGACGTGAACACTCCTCTTTCGACTCTGATACAATCACGATTCTTCAGCGCGCTTTCATGATCACACCGCCGACGAAATTTCATCTCCCCGGCTGGCTCCAGGCCGTTGTCACCGCCGCAGGAGGGCCGGGCCTTTTCCTGATCGCGTTCCTCGATTCCTCGGTTCTTACGTTTCCGGTCATCAACGACCTTCTGCTGATCGATCTTTCAATCCGGTTTCCGAAACGCATGCCGTACTACGCGGCAATGGCTACGATTGGATCGGTCACCGGATGCGTCCTGCTGTATTACATTGCGCGGAAGGGCGGGGAAGCCATGCTTCAAAAATATGCCGGCCCACGCTCGCAACGAATCCACGCATGGATCAAGCGGAACGGCTTCCTCAGCATTCTCATTACGGCGCTGCTGCCCCCGCCGAACCCGTTCAAGATATTCGTAGTCGCGGCGGGCGCGCTGGAAATGCCCATGCGTTCGTTCGTCCTGGGATTGCTGGTCGCGCGGGGGATCCGCTATTTCGGCGAGGGATTTCTGGCCGTGCGCTACGGGAATCAGGCGAGCGACTATCTTCTGACTCACAAACTTGAAGTCAGCGGAATTACGCTCCTCGTTGTCGTTGCGCTCTACCTGGCGTCTCGCGTTGCGTTCGGGCAGTCCGGAACTTCTACGTCCTAGATTTCACTTGGCGCTCGCCGGCGAATCGAACTCGATGCGATCGCTGATGACCAGGCTCTGCGCGTTTTCGTGAATGACGGCGACGACTCCCCGCTGCCCGGCCAGTTCGGAAGCAAAGCGCATGTCTCGCAAACGAACCACTAAGCCGTCTCCTTCGTGCTGCGCGCTCGCAAGAGGGAATCGCGCGAAGTTCAGGAAACGGGCGGCTGCGGCGCTAGCAACTGCATTCTTCAGCATCGGCGACAATTCTGGTTTGAAGTGCACATCCGCGAGGTCGGGATCAAAGGCACGGCCCGGTCCGAGGGGAACTTCGAGTTGAATGACCATGTTGTCCGTCTCGACGACGCCCGACCAGGACAGCGGATTCGACGGGTGAGGGAACGCGGCCACTCCCAGCGGCGTTTGCCCGCGGTATTCGCGAGAATCGAGAAGCGCGACGGCTCGTTCGTGCGCAACCGATCTCACGCCAACGACCAACGCGGCGAGAGCCAGACCGGCGATCGCTCCGCGTTGCGGGCCGTGGCGCTTCGGCTTCGCTCCAATTTCCTGGTGTACGAGGCGAAATAATTCGGGAATGAGCAATCCGGCAAGCAGAAAGAAAAGAATCCACGAGTCCACGCCGTAGACCAGATCCCACCCGTACCATTTCAATCCGAAGGGCCAAAGCAGCTGGATGCCATAGCCGTTCAGCAAATCGAGAAACAAATGCGTTCCCGCGCCAATCAAGCAAATGGCGATCGCCGGGAGAATACCCACCGCGAATTTTGAGTATTTGCGGCCGACGAGCCACGACGCAACGCCCACGCCGGCGACAATGACGCCTGTCCCGACGAACGAGTGCGTCGCGGTGCGGTGACCGCGCAAGAACGCATCCGCTCCGCCCAGCCGCGTGACCCAATCGACGTCCGCGATCAGGCCGGAGACCAGCAGCATCGGCGTCGCTGCGCGCGTGATTCGATTGAGTCCGGCGCGCCCGAGCGCAAGCGAAGCAAGAGCGTGCGTGACAGGTTCCACAGCGCGGATACTACAACGGATCGGGGATGGCGAGGGTGAGCGCGTCGGGCACGATGCGGAACTCGACCGGCAGGCGGCCGGCGGGTTCGCCGTCGACCTGGATCTGGACTTGGCTGCCGTTTTCAGACGCGCACTGCAGGGAATTGGATTTGAAGAAGCGCACGTAGCGCGCGTTGCGAAGTTTTCCGGCCCAGATGAGCGGAAGATAAGCGAGATACCGCCAGGCGCTGCGCGTGGTGACAAAAACCAGCTCGAACTCCGGCCGCAGCAAATCCGCCTCAGTTGTGATCTTGAACGGTCCGCCGTAATGCTTGGTGCGGCCAACGATCACGAGCGACGCATCGATGTCTCCGGGGCAGCCGGCCATCTGTGTTCGAAAGAGGGGAAAATCGTAGCGAGTCAGCTGGCGCAGGCCTTCCTGCCAGTAGGCCAAGATTCCGGATTTTAGTTTGATTTCGGGCCGCACGGCGGAAACGAGCGCGCCGTCCGCGCCCGCGCCGGCGACGCTCAAAAAATAGCGCGGCTCGCCGCTGGATTTCTCGGGGATGGCGAGGCCGAGGGCGATGCGGCGATACGGAGCGTGGGCGACGAGCTTCGCCGCGCGCGGCAAATTCCAGGGGAGCGACAACTCCTTTGCGAGCACGTTCGCCGTCCCCGCGGGCAAAACGGCGAGCGGCACCTGGGTGCAGGCCAGGCCGTTCACCACTTCGTTGACCGTGCCGTCGCCGCCGCAAACGATCACCAGGTCGCGCGATTCCTCGACGGCGCGGCACGCCATGTGGGTCGCCTCACCCGCTGCCGCGGTGTTCTGGAGCTCGGTTTCGATTCCAGCTTCGCGGAAAATCCGGCGCGCCTCATCGAGCTGCCGCACGCGGCGGCCGCCGCCGGCCGTGGGATTGACGATCAGCACTGCATCTCGAAATTGCTTGGGCACCAAGTTCACTCCGATCATTTCAACAGTAAGGCATTCATTCAAAGAAAACTAAGATACCGTGACTCGGCGAAAAATGTGCCGGCTGTTTCGGGGCGGGACACGCATTGTATACTAAACCCCGTTTCTTTAGATGCGTCGAGGCCGCATGGCGAAGCACGCGACGTTAGCCAAACAGATCGAAAAGCTGCGCGAAGAGTTGCGCCGGCACGAGTATCTCTACTACGTGCAGGACGATCCGGAAATCTCCGACATTAAATTCGACAAAATGATGGCGGAGCTCAAGCGGCTCGAGGCGGAGCACCCGGAGCTCGTCACGCCCGATTCGCCGACGCAACGCGTGGGCGGCGCGCCGCGCAAGGGATTCGAGACGCGGCAGCATACGCCGCCGATGATGAGCCTCGACAACACGTACTCGATGGAAGAGCTCGAGGACTTCGACCGGCGCGTGCGCGAACTGTCCGGCCGCGAGAAAGTCGACTACGTCACCGAAAATAAGTTTGATGGATTGAGCATGTCGCTCGTTTACGAGGGAGGAGTTTTTGTGCGCGGCGTCACGCGCGGCGACGGCACGACCGGCGAAGACGTCACCGCCAATGTGCGCACGATTCGCTCGATCCCTCTTCGCGTGGACGCCGCGGAACTGAAGAAGCTTCGCCTGCCGCTGAATTTCGAGGTGCGCGGGGAAATCGTCATGCCGCTGCGCGCCTTTGAAGCGCTCAACGAAAAGCAGGACGAGGAGGGCGGAAAAAGGTTCGCGAATCCGCGCAACGCCGCGGCGGGCGCGGTGCGCATGCTCGACCCGGAAATCACGCGCTCGCGGCGCCTGGAATTTTACGCCTACTATCTGCTGGCGAACGGAAGAATGCCCACGCGCAGGCATTCGGAAGCGCTCGAAGCCCTGCAAAAACTTTACTTCAGGGTGTCCCTCGACTGGCGCGTGTGCGAATCGCTTGACGAGGTGCGAAGGTTTGTCGACGCGCTCGAAAAAAAACGCGACAAGTTGCCGTACGAAATCGACGGCGTCGTGATCAAGGTCGACGAAGTCGGACTACAGGAGGAACTCGGATCGACCGCGAAGGCGCCGCGCTGGGCCGTCGCGTACAAGTATCCGGCGCGGCAGGAAACGACCGTCGTAAACGACGTCATCTTCCAGGTCGGCCGGACCGGCACGCTTACGCCCGTCGCGGTGCTCGAGCCGGTGCAGGTTGGCGGAGTCACGGTGAGCCGCTCGACGCTGCACAACATGGACGAAATCGCGCGCCTCGGCCTGCAAATCGGCGATTCCGTGATCATCGAGCGCGCCGGCGAAGTGATCCCCCACGTGTTGAAGGTGGTCAAGGAAGGCCATCCGCGCCGGGAAGTCGTCGTGCCGGAGCGCTGCCCCGAATGCCACAGCCGGATTCACAAAGATCCGGAGGAAGTCGCCTATCGCTGCGTCAATGCGAGCTGCCCGGCCAAGCGCAAGGAATCGCTGCTGCACTACGCCGGGCGCCACGCCATGAACATCGACGGCCTCGGCGACAAGATCGTCGACCAACTCGTGGACAAAGGCATGGTGAAGGATTTCGCCGACCTCTACGAGTTGAACCTGGACGAAGTCGCCGCGCTGGATCGCATGGCGGAAAAGTCCGCGCAAAATCTGCTCGACGAAATTGCCGCCAGCAAGAAAAACAGTCTCGCGCGCCTGATCTACGCACTGGGGATGCGTTTCGTCGGTGAGCGCACCGGCCAGCTTCTCGCCGAGCATTTCGCGTCGCTTCCGAAGCTCGCTCAGGCTAGCGTCGAGGAGCTCGAGGAAGTCGGCGAAGTCGGCCCGAAAGTGGCGCAAAGCATCGCCGATTTCTTCTCCGAATCCGCAAATCGAAAGTTGATCGAGCGCCTAAAGGACGAAGGCCTGAACATGACGGAAAAACGCGCGGCGCCGGTGGACACGCGCTTCGCCGGCAAGACGTTCGTCTTCACCGGAGCGCTTGCGCGGCGCTCGCGCGAGGAGGCCGGCGCGGAAGTGACGCGCCATGGCGGAAAGGTGACCAACTCCGTCAGCAAGCTCACCGATTATGTTGTGGTTGGCGCCGATCCCGGCTCGAAATATGACAAGGCGCGTGCGCTCGGCGTCACGACCCTGAGCGAGGACGAATTCGACGATTTGCTGGTGGGCCGGCGCAAGGCCGAGCCGGCGCGGGCTGCGGCTCAGGCTGCCTCGACCGGTTCAAAAGGGAACGGCCGCGCGAAAAAGCGATAGGCAAGGGTAGGGTAGCCACGGAGAACACCCGTGTAGCTGCGACAACATCGTGTAAAGATTACGCTAGAGTTACAACAGGAGCAGGCGGGTTGCCAAATCAGCGATTCTCTGTATTTCTTTGTTGGAGTGGGACTTAAAAGTAAAAATTTGTGTATTCCCAAGATGGACGGTTACGTGCGATAGTATGGGCGAGTTTTGGGGGAAAACGGAGAAGTCCTGACCACAAGTCAAGATACCCAGAACTGACAAATGTGGGGGGAGAACGCACAATGAGTAAGGCATCACTGTCCGCAACAATCATGCTCGCCGCAGCGTCACTGTTCATTGCCGGTTGCGCGACGAAGGAATACGTCAGGCAGACCATCCAACCGATCGATCAGAAGATCGACCAGGTTGACAAGAGTTCGCAGTCGCGCGATTCGTCGCAGGTTTCCGAAATCAACAAGACCAACTCGACGGTCGATGACGATGAGAAGAAGCTCTCCGCGACGACGGAAATCGCCCGGACCGCTGACGGAGAGTCCAAGACCGCGATCGCCAAGGCCAATCAGAACACCAAGGAGATCGGCGACCTCCGCAACGTGATCGCGAATATCGACGACTACAAGCCTGCCGGCGCGCCCGTCGTCGTGCATTTCGCGGTTGCCAAGGATACGCTGACGGCGGACGAGAAGGCCAAGTTGGACCAGATCGCCACGCAGCTCGGCTCTCAGGCGCGTTACTTCATTACCGTCGAAGGTTACACGGATCAGACGGGCAGCCCCGAGTTCAACGAACAATTGAGCCGGAACCGCGCGAATCAGGTGATCGCCTATCTCGTGGGTAGCCATGATATCCCGGTGTACCGCATCCACATGGTCGGACTCGGGGATCAAAAGTTGATCGACGAGGGCAAGGGTAAGAAAGCGCGTGAAGCGAGCCGCCGGGTCGAGATCATGGTGTACACGGCGAAGCCGTTGACAGTTGCCGCAGCCGGGGGAAATTAAGCGTAGTTCCGCAGTCATCACCCCGCATTGTCCGAGAGTGCCGTCCTACTCCGTTGGGCGGCACTCTTGTGTTTTCTAGCGTCTGAAAATCCCTTCATGAGAGGCTGATCCCCGGCTACTCCGCGCCACGGCGTGGGCGGGAGAAGTGTTCGCAAGTATTCGGAATCAAACGTAGCTTCGGCGGCTTTGAAGCCGTGCCCGACAAACATTTTCGGACTACCGCACATGCCCGCAATCCTGCGCCACCTGGCCTTAGCCACTCCGACACGCCGCGCACAGCCCCAGCCGCTCACCGCGCGCAGATGGACTAAGATTAGGAGATGGCGCTGCGGTTTGCGCGCGACGACTGAAACGGAGATTTTTCTTGTCCGATCCCATTATCACGCTCACCACCGATTTTGGCGCAAACGACCATCTCGTCGGCGCAATGAAGGGCGTCATCCTGAACATCAATCCCGCCGCGCGAATCGTGGACATCAATCACAACGTCGTTCCCTACGATATTCTCGACGGCGCACTCTGCCTTGGCAACGCGTACAAGTATTTCCCGTCGCGCACGATTCACGTCATCATCGTGGACCCTGGTGTGGGTACGGATCGCCGCCCAATCCTCGTGAGCGGGGAGAAACAGTTTTTCGTGGCGCCCGACAACGGCGTCCTCTCGATGATCTACGAGCGCGAAGCCTGCACCGTGCGGCACATTACCGCGGAGCATTATTTTCTGAATCCGGTAAGCCCCACGTTTCATGGCCGCGACATTTTCGCGCCTACCGCTGGATGGCTCTCGAAGGCTTTTCAGACGGAGGCCTTTGGCGAGATCGTGACCGATTTCGTGCGCTTCACCCTGCCGAAAGCCAAGGCGAACGGGCAGTCCGTCAAAGGCGTGGTCTTGCGCGTCGACGCTTTCGGGAATTTGATGACGAATCTCACGGCGGAGGATATTCCCATCGGCGCGCTGGACGGCGGCCCAATCAATCTTGCAGTGAACGGCAAGCAGGTTCCCAACTTCGCTCGAACATTTGCATCGGGCAATCCAGGAGAGCCAATCGCCGTGCTTGGTTCAGCCGGTTACGTGGAAATTGCCGTGAATCGCGGCAATGCCGCGCGCACGCTCGGAGTGAATCGCGGCGCGGAAGTAACCCTCGACCTTAGCTAACCAGAATTTCTCTCGAACATCCCCCTTATTTGATTCGCTCAGGAGATGATTACGACCTGATGTGGAAATCGACCACATTCAGATTGTATCTGGAGGAATTTTCACCGCTGCACATCCATCGTCGTGAGGAATGCGCGCGTGCGGGGATCGAGCCAGTCGCGCAGCGCGTCTCCCAGTAAATTGAACGCGAGGACCGCGGCCATAATTCCGAGCGCGGGGAATACAACCAGGTGTGGCGCATCGAACAAATGATTGCGTGCATCGTTGAGCATCGCGCCCCAACTGGGCGTGGGCGCGACAACGCCCAGCCCTAAAAAGCTCAGCGTGGATTCCGCTAGAATCGCCCCCGCCATTCCGATCGTCGCCTGGATCAAAACCGGCTGCA
>Ga0307476_10002769_pt1 | contig 10411 bp, 12 predicted proteins | sample atmos_gasesECM2C_2_FD_203314 | JGI IMG/M metagenome (GOLD analysis project Ga0307476, IMG submission 203314) | Hardwood forest soil microbial communities from Morgan-Monroe State Forest, Indiana, United States - atmos_gasesECM2C_05 | ecosystem: Environmental > Terrestrial > Soil > Temperate...
ATTTTCGACTCGCCTGGGCGCGCGGAGCGGCTGCAGATCAATCGCGTAATGGATATCCTTGCCATTACGCGTGGAAAGGCAGTGGCCGATATCGGAGCAGGCTCGGGCTGGTTCACGGTGATCGCGGCGCGGAGAGTTGGCGAAGCGGGAATCGTATATGCGGTTGACATCAATCCGGAGTCGATTCGCTACGTCAGCGACCGTGCGAAGAGGGAGCAACTGCACAACGTCAAAACTATTTTAGGCAAAGCCGACAATCCTGTTCTTCCCGCTGCGGCGGTTGATTCGGTTTTGCTGTTGAAGACGTATCACGAGGTAGCGGATCCGGTCGCGCTTCTGCGAAATCTGAGAGCGGCGCTGCGTCCAGGGGCGAAGGTTGGAGTCATCGACCGCAATGGGAATGGCGAAGATCATGGCGTGGGCCGTGAAGTTGTGATCCAGGAAGCCCGGCAGGCGGGTTACCGGTTGCAGGAACAATATGATTTTGTGAAGGGCGACAAGATGGATTATTTTCTGGTATTCACCCCAGAACCGTGACCTCGTCGACCACCGACCAAGTCGTGCGCGTCAAGTCAGCAAATATTGCGAGGTCGGCATCGGAAGCCGCCCCCTGCGGGCTCGCCCATGCCGCTTCCATACTCGGCCGATCATCGAAGTAGAGCTCGACGATTGCGTCCCATCCCGGCGGTTGTCGTGAGGGATCCTTGTCGGCAAAATTCTGCACATACTTTCTCAAGCCGGGCAGATTCATCGCCAACGGGCCATGTATTTCCCGCATGTGCCGGCGGAACTGTTCAGAAGTCAATTCTGGACGCCGGTACACTACGACCATAAACTTCAGCATATAAGTTCTTCAGCGATCAAACGCTTTCGATCATTTCTGCAAGCAGCAGCGCCCGCCGCGGCAGTTCGGAGATAACGATGTATTCGTGCAGCGCATGTGCGCCTTCGCCGACGCCGCCCATGCCGTCGAGTGTGGGAATGCCCATGCCGGCGGTGAAGTTTCCGTCGGAACCGCCGCCCACGGCCGCTTCTTCGAGCTTCCATCCAATTGTTCGGGCGATTTTCCGGGCTTTGTTGTAGAGCGCCGCCACTCCAGGGGTTCGCTCCATTGGCAGGCGGTTGATGCCGCCCGTGATCTCCAGTGTGCAATGCTTGTCGAAGGGTTTAACGGAGCGCAGCTTGCGGTCGATGCCAGTAGCTTGTTGCGCGCGTTTGATGCGCACATCAATGCGCACCGATGCCTCTGCCGCGACCACATTCGAGCGCGTTCCGCCCTCGATCACTCCAGGATTTAAAGACAGGCCTTGAGGCAAATTGTTAAATTTAGCGATTACGGCGATTTGGCGGGCGAGCTCAAGAATGGCGCTATGGCCTTTTCCAGGATCGAGCCCAGCATGGGCCGCCACGCCTTTCACGCACAGCTTATATTCGCCCACGCCCTTGCGTGCAGTCTTGACCGCGCCGCGAAGTCCAGCGGCTGGCTCGAGCACCAGCACCGCCGCGGATTGTTTCGCCAACGCCTCGGTGATCTTCCGCGAAGAATAGCTGCCTACTTCTTCATCGGAAACCAGGAAAACCGTGACTGGCCGCGGCAGTTCGCCGTGCCATGCCTGCAAAGCTTCAATGGCATGAAGTATGAGCGCGATTCCTGACTTCATATCGAGCACGCCCGGCCCGTGCAGACGTCCGTTCTCAATCTTGCAGGGCATATCGGCCAGCGTGCCCAGCGGATAAACCGTGTCGTAATGCCCGAGCAGCAACACCGGCTTGCTGCTTGTCGGATTTTCACCAGCGGCAAAATCGACTTGCAGGCTGTCTCCGAAATCATTGCTGGAATGAAAACGAATATTGCCGCCGAGGGCCTCGAACTTCGACGCGATGAGAGCGGCCACGCGATCGACTGCCTGCTTGTTATCGCTGGGCGATTCGATCTCGACCAGTTCGCGAATCGTTTCGACCATCTCGTCTTTGCGCTCGACGAAATAGCGCAAGCGATCAGTGCTCGGGTTCTGGCGCGCAGTTGTTATTGTTATTTTTGTTTTCTTCTCGGGCACTCGTGCCTCTCGTCTTCGCCGTGAATGCAACGCGGTACAGTATAATCTTCAGGCTGATTGGGGCGAACTCGAAGATGACGCTGGACATACACGAGATCCTGAAAATCCTTCCGCATCGCTATCCCCTCCTGCTGATTGACCGCGTGCTGGAGTTGAAGCGGAAAGAAAGTATTGTTGCCATCAAGAACGTCACCATCAACGAACCTTTTTTCAACGGCCATTTCCCGGGGTTGCCCATTATGCCCGGTGTGCTGATTGTGGAAGCCATTGCTCAGGCTGGCGGCGCGCTGCTGCTTACTGAAGTGGAAGACCGTGAGAACAAAGTGATGGTGTTTACCGGCATTGAACGGGCGAAGTTTCGCCGGCCTGTCAGTCCTGGTGACCAGCTGCGAATTGAAGTGGAAGTGAAAGGCTGGCGGGTCATTCCGCGGATGACCGCGGCAAAAATGCACGGAGTCGCCTATGTTGCGGGCAAACGGGTGGCGGAGGCGACGGTGTCATGCCAACTTATCGATAGTTTGCCGGGTCGAGGTGACGGCTCCGATGACGCGGCTAACGGTGCGACTTCGGAATGAGTCACCATCTGTTATCCAGCCCCCGAGTCAATCGGCCAAGGATGCGATGACTCGATCATGAACCTTCATCCCACCGCGCTCGTCGATTCACGGGCCAAAGTGCCGGCATCGTGCACGGTCGGTCCTTACTGTGTGATTGGAGCGGACGTTGAATTGGGCGAGTGGTGCCGTTTGGCGTCGCACGTGTGCATTGAGGGGCCAACGAAAATTGGGGCTGACAACGTTTTCTTTCCTTTTTCCGCGATCGGCATGGCGCCGCAGGATATTTCTTACAAGGGCGAGCCGACCCGACTGGAGATCGGCGACCACAATGAGATTCGCGAGTGCGTGACCATCAGCCGCGGCACCGCTAAAGGCGGCGGGCTGACTCGTGTGGGTAGTCACACGCTCATCATGGCCTACGCCCACATCGGGCACGATAGCGTGATCGGCGACCATTGCATGCTGGTGAACGGGGCGACGTTGGGCGGACATGTCACAGTCGAAGAATGGGCCGTGGTCGGCGCGCTCTGCCCGGTGCACCAGTATGTACGGATCGGCGCTCACGCTTACGTGGGCGGGGGCACCACCATCACGCAGGATGTGCTGCCGTTTTCCATGACCTCTGCCGCGCGCGACACGCATGCTTATGGGATGAATAAAGTTGGCCTCGAGCGCCGTGGTTTTTCAAAGGAACGTATCACCAAGATTCATCATGCTTACAAGACTTTGCTGGCATCGAAGAGGAATACCTCGCAGGCGCTTGAAAAACTGAAATCCGAGGCGGACCGCGGAGAAGACGTAGATATGCTGATTCGCTTTATCGAGGGGTCGGAGCGGGGAGTGATTAAGTGAAGTTGTCGTAGAGATGTAGCTGGCTATGTCTTCCTTGCCATTGCGCGAGACGTTGCAGGCAACGTTTCTACACAAACCTCTCTACACAATCGTATATGGAACGCATCGGCCTCATCGCCGGCAATGGCAAGTTTCCTCTGCTCGTATTGGATTCGGCGCGAGCGTTGGGATATGAAGTTGTGGTGATCGCGATCAAAGAGGAAGCTTCTCCTGAGGTGGAAGATCATGGAGCGGCTTCGGTTCACTGGCTATCGCTCGGCGAGCTATCGAAACTGATCGAAACGTTTCAGCGCGAAGGGGTACGGCGCGCGATTATGGCGGGGCAGGTCAGGCACAAGCAGATTTTCTCCGCAATCCGGCCGGACTGGCGTCTGGCCAAGCTCTTACTCTCGCTCACCACGCGCAACACCGACAGCCTGCTGGGCGCCGTGGCCAAGGTTCTTGCGGGGGAAGGAATCACGTTGGAGAATTCCACGTGGCTGCTTGAACCGTTGCTGGTGAAGTCCGGAGTGCTTACTCGCCGCGCGCCCACGGAGCAGGAACGAAAGAACATTGATTACGGCCATTCGGTTGCGCGCGAGCTTGCGCGCCATGACATTGGCCAGACTGTGGTGATCGCCGACGCGGCCTGCGTGGCGGTCGAAGCCATGGAGGGCACGGACGCTACCATCGAGCGCGCGGGACAAATTATGGGATCGTTGGAGGGTGATGCTTCCACGCTTAGCCGTGATTTGACCGTGGTGAAGATCGCCAAGCCGGAGCAGGATATGCGCTTCGATGTCCCAGTCATCGGAGTGAAGACGATCGAAGTGATGCAGGCCGCGGGCGCCAGCTGTCTTGCTCTAGAAGCGGGAAAGTGTTTGCTGCTGGATGGGGAGAAGATTCTCGCGGCGGCGAATGCCGCTGGGATCGCGGTTGTGGCGGACGCTGGTAGCTAGTGCGCTCCTACTGAGCGACGAGCTCCCCGCGTTGCTGCTGGCTGCTGGCTCTTTTCGTGCAATGCTAACGTGAGATCGTGCGCAGTCTGCAAATTCATCCAAAATTCAGCCGAATTTTTGAAATATCCGGCCAGAAGAAGAGCTGTCTCCGGAGTGACTCCTCGCTTCCCGCGCACCAACTCATTCACGCGATTCAGCGGGATAGCCAGTGACCTTGCCAGCTCAGCCTGTGTAAGGCCCAGCGGTTCGAGAAATTCCCGCAGTAGAATCTTTCCGGGATGAGTTGCGATACGATGGCTCGGCAACATGGTTTCTCCTTAATGGTAATCCGTGCACCGCACGTCGCTTGCACTCCCGCTCATGAAACGGAATAGCAAGCGATACTGATCGTTCACTCGCAAACTGTAAAAGCCCAGCCAATCGCCCCGCAGCTTCTCCAAGCGGTTTGACGGCGGCACGCGCAGGTCTTCCAACGTGGCGCTGGCGTTCAGCAGGTCCAGCTTAGCTTGGATTCGCACCCATAATACCTGCGCAATTCTGCGGGCGGCCTTGGTGTCATGCCCGTGGAAGATATCTTCTGTCGTCTTGTCTCCAAAGGAGACAATCATTTCAGCAATGATACACGAATACCGTGTATGTGTAAAGCCGTTGACGCGGGACTCCCGATCGGCGAAGTTAAGTTATGCCTTCTCCGCATTCCGAATCTGCCCGTATCGCCGACCAGCTTCGCCGTGCGTTCGAGGGCGAGGCCTGGCACGGCCCTGCGTTGCTTGAGTTGCTGGAAGATGTGGACGCTGCAACCGCTGCTGCCAAGCCTCAGCCCAATGTTCACAGCATTTGGGAGCTTGTCCTGCATATTGCCGCCTGGGACGAGGCAGCTCGCCGGAGGATCGGCGGAGAGAAAACGCAACCGACTGGAACCGCCAATTTCCCTATTGTTCCCAAAGCCAGCGAAGCCGCCTGGCGCAAGGCCGTGGCTCAGGTCAAGCGTACGCACGACGTGCTGATGAAGACGGTTGCAGCTTTGCCGGAGTCGCGACTCCGGGAGCGGGTTCCCGGAAAGAAATATGATTTCTACCACCTGCTGCACGGAGTGGCGCAACACGAGCTTTACCATGCCGGGCAGATCGCCATTTTGAAGAAATTGAGTAATTGAGAAATTTGGTAGTTGCAAACCCTCCTTGGCTGAGGTTTTCCATCTGCCAAATTACCCGATTACCCAATTGCCAAATTCTGCCTACCACTGCTTAAAGATCACCGCGACCGCGGCCACGATCATGGCGAATCCGACGGCATGGTTCCAGCGCAACGGTTGTTTGAGGTAGAGCACGGAAAACACCGAGAACACCAGCAGCGTGATGACTTCCTGAATGGTTTTGAGTTGTGCGGCGCTGAATTCGTAGGAGCCAATTCGATTCGCCGGTACCTGAAAACAATACTCGAAGAAGGCAATCATCCAACTGATCACGATCACTTTGAAGAGCGGCACCTCGCGATATTTCAGGTGGCCATACCAGGCGAAGGTCATGAAGATGTTGGAGACGGTAAGCAGCGCAATGGTTCGCATGTTGGGAGATGGCTCCTAATTTAGCAATTGGGTGATCGGGTTATTGGGCAATTGAAGACCTCACTGCATGAGGACGTTCCACTTGCCCAATCGCCCGCTTACAAAGTTACTCGATCTATTGCAGATGCTCTTTCCCGACTTTACGTTTACAATTTGTTGTTCCTGGTGGCAACCGGCCAGCCGAGAGTCTCTTCCTGCCAGCTAAAAATCCGATCTCCGTCGCGGTGGTGGGAGTGGGTGTCTTCGGACGCAATCACGCCCGAGTTTACCAAGAGCTGGAACAGCAAGGCGAAAACGTCCGGCTGGTGGGCGTCGTCGATTCCAATCTCGACCGAGCCGACGCGGTGGCGCGCGAGTTTGGCTGCCGCGCTTTCGGGTCGGTCGAGCAGATGCTGACCACGCACAGCGAAGTGAAGGCCGCGTCGGTGGCCGCGCCTACGGTTCATCATCTGGAAGTGGCGCGCGCGCTCATGGAAAAAGGCGTCGATGTACTAATCGAAAAGCCGCTGGCTACGTCGCTGGCCGAGGCCGGGGAGTTAGTGAAACTCGCCGCCACTCACAAGCGCATTGCCCAGGTGGGACATCTCGAACGCTTCAATCCCGCGGTTCGCGCCACGATTCCGCTGCTTACGCAGCCGATGTTCTTTGAAGTTCACCGGCTCAGTGTCTTCACGCCGCGCTCGCTCGATGTCGATGTGGTTCTGGATTTGATGATCCATGATCTGGACATTGTGCTGTCGTTCGCGAATTCTCCGGTGAAAGAAGTTCGCGCCGTGGGGTTGCCCATTCTTTCGGGCAAGGTTGATATCGCGAATGTGCGGCTAGAATTCGAATCGGGATGCGTGGCCAACTTCACCGCGAGCCGCGTGTCTACTGAGCGGGTGCGCAAGCTGCGGTTCTTTCAACCGCAGCAGTATGTCTCCGTCGATTACGGACGTCAGGAAGTGCTGGTGTTCACGGTTGGGGCCGAGGGATCGGCGTCGGGCGCTCCTACTGTCAATCCACAGATCAAAGTGGCTAAGCCGCCGGTCACTTCAGAAGAACCGCTGCACGCGGAGTTGAGGTCGTTCCTCCAGGCTGTGCGGCAACGCTCCACGCCGGTGGTGCCGCTGGAAGATGGCCGCCGCTCGCTCGCGCTCGCTCTCGATATTGTTACTGCGATTCGCGAGCACGGGAAGAAAGTGGGGCTGGGGGGACTGGCGAAGGCGAAGGGCTAGGCGAGAGGCTACTACCTGAGCGGTCGTTGCGACCCCACTCTGGGTGTGATCGCCTGGTTTCGTCAGCAACGGTGGAAGTCTGTGCATTCAGCTGCGAAACCTAGCCCCAGTACAATGGGCACTATGAGCGCGACCTTCGAGCAGTGGCTTGAGTTCGTCTTCAACAACCCCGTTCGCAAGCGCGAGTGGTATTGGGATGACGACTTCGATTCCCGATGGGAGGCGCTCGAACTCACCGATGCGCTCATCGTCCAATACATGAAGCGGCTTTTCCTGGAACCGGGAGTTTTGAGGTCCCATTCGCTTAACCAAGTTGAGCAGGGTTTGTGGTTTCTGCTCGGCGAGTCGTCTCCGGGCTGCTCAAGCAAAGCTCTGCTCAGGCACAAAGCGGCGCTTCTCGACCGTGTCGCCTGCATCCACGCAATGTCCAGCTTCTTCCGCAACTTCATTCTCGCCGTAACTCCCGGCCACTTTGACCCTAAAGCACCCACAATCGGAGTGACCGGCGCAGCCTACATGTGGTGGGACATTTTTCCCATGCGCTTTTACCTGCGCAGTCACGTGCGTGGGCCCACGGGACCCGCCGCGCTGCTGCCCATAGTGGAAAACTGGAAGCTTGGGGCTGAACTCCATGACGCAGTCTTGAAAGGGATGGCCGACGAGATGGAACTTGAGATTGAGCCTGAGATCCATCAGGCAACCTTGCGCGTAATGTCGGATGTCCTCGATTTGTCCTCCGAAACTTGCCAGTTCAGCGCCCTTCACGGCCTCGGCCATTGGCATGCCCACCACCCGGAGCAAGTCGAGCAGATCGTGGATGCGTTTCTCACGCGACACAAAGACCTCAGGCCTCACGTGATCGAGTATGCTTCAAGGGCTCGTCTCGGCAGTGTGCTCTAGGCCGGTCGGGACTCCTTCACTACTCGGCGCGGGTCCCCCATTCAAGCCTTCTTCGGTTTGAGTGGCGCAGCAAAGTGTGATTCCTGTCGTTAAATCGCGATAGCCCTCATTGACGCGGAATTGCAGATCTAATAGCCTTTTACAAATGTTTACACACCTAACTCCCGCGCCATTTGTGAGAGCATAATCCCTGAAAAGGTGCGAAAATACAGATAGCTTGCCGCTCCCCTTCGCTGGGTGATCCTTAAGAAAGCCGGATGCAACGTAGCGAGGGGAATCTGTGTCTAACGGACCAGCCTGAGCGCAGACAAACTTAGTCCATGCCCATCACGCAGATTCCATTCCAGGATCCGGTAGCTCCCGCGGAAAAGCCTCAGCCGGAGCAGCTCGGCCTCTACGATTCGCAGGGATGGGAAACGGCCTACCGCGCCCTCGACGACGAGGCGCGTGTGCCGCACCTGCTCATTCAGTTGCAGGACGATCTGGCCCGCTCGCGGCGACGGGAAGCCGCTTGGATTTCCATCATCACACATTTGGTGCTCATCATCTTGCTCTTCAATATTGAGAAGCTTGAGAAGTACCTGCCGTGGCATTCGGCGGTCGCGGTAAAGAGTTCCAACGCAAAAGATTTCACTTTCCTGGAATTGCCTCCAGACCTGCAGAAGGCGCAGCGCAGGCCGAATACGAACATTGCTTCGGACAAGAACCGCACGGCCATGACGCGGCATCCGGAGCTGGATGTGAAGGAGTTGCGCAAGAGTTTGGCGACGCCGCCCCCTGGACGGCCGGGATCGAGCGGCGCGCAGAGTGCGGAGCAACTGCCCGCCCAGTCTGCGGCGCCGCCGTCGCAGAACCAAGCCACTCAACAGCAACAGCCGAACCAGCAAATTGCGCGCGTGGAACCTGCCGCGAAACCAAACATTGCGAATGAATTCAGCAAGTATGCCGGTTCGATGTCGGCGGGCTCGGCGATTCAGGAGGCGGCACGCGGGTCCAAGCGGGTTGGTGGCCAGCAGGGGGCTGGCGGCGATTTCGGTCTTGGCACTGGGGCGCATGGACGCCAGATGGGCAATCTGGATGTGCTCAGCGACACCATGGGCGTGGACTTCGGCCCCTATCTTCAGCGCGTGCTGCATGACGTGAAACAGAATTGGTACAACGCCATACCAGAATCCGCGCAGATGAAAAAAGGAAAACTCTCCATTGAGTTTGCCATCACGAAAGATGGAAAAGTTGCGGGCATGAAGCTGGTAGCCGGTTCCGGGGACATCCCGCTGGATCGCGCGGCCTGGGCGGGTATCACGGCGTCAGATCCGTTTCCCCCGCTGCCCACCGAATTCGGCGGGCAATATCTGGCACTGCGCTTTACTTTTTTCTACAACCCTTCCAAAGAGGATCTGGAATAGTTTCCAAACACTGTCGGATGAAGTAGTTCAGAAACCAAACGTCCCTCAGGGGCTGTTGAATTTTCCCGCAACCTACCAGACGCTACAGCGGTTCTGATTGACCATGGGCGATGCCGCCTTGCAGTGAAACGCTTCCTGAAACTCTGGCATGTTCGAGACCACGCCGTTGGTGCGGTATTTCTCGGGAGAATGCGGGTCCACGGTGGCGCGAAGGCGCTTGGTCTCGTCGCGGGATTCGCCACACCAGCTTTGTCCGTAGCCCACGAAGAATCTTTGCTCCGGAGTAAGATCGTCGAGCGCTGGCAGCTTCTCTCCTTTGGTGTCGTCAATCCACGCTCTGTACGCCAGGATCAGGCCGCCGAGGTCAGCAACATCCTCGCCCAGGGTTAATTTTCCGTTGATTTTGATGTCATCAATGATGGTGTAGGTCGAGTACTGATCTGAAATGCAACTGGCTCGCTTCACGAACTCTTTGCCATCGCCTTCAGTCCACCAGTCGCGCAGATTCCCTTGCGCGTCAAACTGGCGGCCTTCGTCATCGAAGCCGTGGGTTAGTTCGTGGCCGATGGTCCCTCCAGTGTCGCCATAGTTTGGAGCCGCATCGGAAGTAGGATCGAACGCCGGGGGCTGCAACACTCCCGCGGGAAAGTTGATGTCATTCATCTGCGGGTTGTAATAAGCGTTCACGGTGGGTGGGGTCATGTCCCACTCGCCACGGTCAAGAGGCTTGCCAATCTTGGCCAGTTGGCGCTCAAATTCAAACTTCCGCGACCTTTCTACATTTCCCAATTCATCTCCGCGCACAATTTCCAGCTTGCTGTAGTCGCGCCACTTGTCGGGATAGCCAATCTTGTTGGCCATGCCGTGGAGCTTGATCAGCGCTTGTTGCTTGGTGGTCGCGGTCATCCACGACAGGG
>Ga0307476_10002770_pt1 | contig 10409 bp, 8 predicted proteins | sample atmos_gasesECM2C_2_FD_203314 | JGI IMG/M metagenome (GOLD analysis project Ga0307476, IMG submission 203314) | Hardwood forest soil microbial communities from Morgan-Monroe State Forest, Indiana, United States - atmos_gasesECM2C_05 | ecosystem: Environmental > Terrestrial > Soil > Temperate...
CGCGCCTACGTCCGCAGGACGTCGAACTCATGCACAGGCTCTGGCTGGACATCACCACCGATCCCAAATATGCAGGTGCACACCATTACCACATCGTTGCGCTGGCCTTGGAAGAACTGCAGCGTGAGTTGAGCACCGAGCAGCGGGCCGACTTATTGCGGAAACTTCAGGAAGAGATGGGCCGCTCCGACCCAAAGGACAACTAGCGGGCCAGAATTGCTTCCAGCGACTTCCTCAGATCGCGATATCGAAACGGGTATCCGCTGGAAATCAACTTGCTGGGTTCCACTTTTTGACTGCTGAGAAGCAATTCTTCACCCATCTCGCCGAACGCCAGTTTTACCGCGAATGCCGGCAGAGGAAAAATCGCTGGGCGCGAAAGCACGCTGGCCAGCGTTTTAGCGAACTCTTCGTTCCTTACTGGCTTGGGCGCCACCATATTCACCGGCCCTTGAATCAGATCGTTCTTCAGAATATGGTGGATTGCGCCCACCATGTCTCTCACATCGATCCAACTCATCCATTGCAGGCCGCTGCCGGTGCGGCCACCGAGGCCGAGCTTGAACGGCGTCAGCATAGCTCCCAGCGCGCCGCCTTTGGGACTCAGAACGATGCCGGTCCTGAGATGGGCTGTGCGAATGTCGGCTTGGACCGCGGGCGTGGTGGCTTCTTCCCAGTCCTGGCAAGCCTCGGCGAGAAATCCCGTGCCTGGCGCGCTTTGTTCACGCAGCACTTCATCGCCACGGTTGCCGTAGTAACCGATCGCCGAGCCGCAAACGAAGATCCTTGGCTTGTCATCCGCTTGCGCCAGAGCCGATGCGAGATTGAATGTCCCCACAATCCGGCTGTCTCGGATGTTTGATTTCTTGGCTTCGGTCCACCGGCCAAAAATGCTTTCACCCGCCAGATGAATGACGGCATCGAAGCCGGATACGGTCTGCGGCTCCACCGGAACTGCTGGATCCCAGGAGATCTGATCATCGCCCTTAGCCGGACCACGCACCAACCGGACGACGGCACACCCGTTCGTACGAAGCGAAGGCAGAAGGGCGGTGCCAATTGGTCCCGACACTCCACTGACAAGAATTTTGGAATTCATGACGACAGATTGCCACTCTATCAGTTCGCCGAGCGGCAGAACAAATTGCGGATGAATTTGAAACCTTCGTAACCGCCGAAATGGGAGAAGACACTGTAAAGCTATTTTACAAGTGGCCCTGCGGGCGATAAAAAATAGTTAGTGTAATCGCTTTTTTGCGACAAGCCGCCGCATCGCATAATGGTACAAAGGAATATATTCTGAATGTTTTTTAGATTGATTCTGGCACTCATCGTGTGCGGCTTCGCGCTGTATGGATTCTCACAGGCGGTACAAGCCCCTGGGCAAACGCCTGTGCCCAACCCGGACTCCAAAGTCATAACTTCAGACGGCGAAAGACAGCCCGTTCAGCCATCAACTGGAACCATCAACGGGACGGTGATTGACCAGAGTGGAGCCGTCGTCGCCGGGGCCCGGGTCAGGCTTAGTGCAGCTAATCAGCCGCCGAAGCAAGAGGTACTATCAGGCCAGGATGGGGGGTTCTCCTTTGCCAACGTCGCTCCTGGACCGTTCCAGCTGACGATTTCGTCAGCGGGTTTCGCCGAGCAGACATCGTCTGGCGTCCTACATCCGGGAGAAATTTACACCGCTCCACAGATCGCGCTGGCGGTTGCGTCGGCGGTTACAGAAGTGGATGTGGGACTCTCGCGAGCTGACGTGGCGTTAGTGGCAGAGGAGCAGCTAAAGATTGAAGAAAAACAGCGCGTGCTAGGAATTATTCCAAATTTTTATGTCAGCTACATTCCCAATGCCGCTCCTCTGAATCCGAAACAGAAATTCAAGTTGGCCGCGAGAACATCCGTGGATCCGTTTACGTTCCTCGTGGTGGGAGGAACCGCAGGCGTGGAGCAGGCGCAAAATCACTTCTTCGAGTATGGCCAGGGCGTGCAAGGGTATGCCAAGCGCTTCGGCGCGAACTACGCCGATACGCTTACCAGCACGTTCATCGGAGGAGCGATTCTTCCCTCTCTCCTGAAACAGGACCCGCGGTATTTCTACAAGGGAACGGGAAGCGTGCAATCGCGGTTTCTGTACGCCATTGCAATGTCGGTGATTTGCAAGGGCGACAATCGGCACTGGCAGCCCAATTATTCAGGAATTCTCGGAAGCCTGGCTTCGGGCGCTATTTCGAACCTTTACTATCCGCCGATCGATCGCGACAGCGCCTCACTGACTTTCGATAACACGGCAATCGGCATTGGCTCGACCGCCATAAGCAATCTGCTGCAGGAGTTTGTTATCCGGAAGCTGACGCCAAAGCTTTCTCGCACCGATCCGGCTCAACCATAGGAGACTCAGCAAACAGGCGTCGTTCTCGGCCCTTCCCATCGAGTTGGCTCTCAGCGCGGGCTATAATCCTACATGGCGAGCTTGCGCCAACAGATCGCGACTACCGCTCTTACGCTCACAAAATTCCGTGAGCTGATGAAGCGGATCCAGGAAAACCGTCCCCAGGACGATCTGTCCATTGTAAAAAAAGCCTACGACTATTCCCTGAAACACCATGAAGGCCAGACGCGCGCCTCCGGGGAACCGTACCTGGTCCATCCTTTGGAAGTGGCGCTAGTACTGGCCGAGATGAAGATGGACCCGGTCGCCATCTCCGCCGGCCTGCTTCACGATTCGGTCGAAGATACTTCCGTCACCATCGTCGATATCCGCAAGGAATTTGGCGAGCAGGTCGCGCACATCGTCGAGGGCGTCACCAAGATAAGCAAGATTGACTTTGCAACACGCGAGGAGGCGCAGGCTGAAAATCTGCGCAAAATGATGCTCGCCATGGTAGACGACATCCGCGTGGTGTTGATTAAACTGGCCGATCGCCTGCACAACATGCGGACTCTCGAGCACCTGCAGCCAGATCGCCAGCGCAAGATCGCCGAGGAGACGCTCGAGATTTACGCGCCAATAGCGCACCGCTTGGGCATGGGAAAAATTCGCGGCGAGCTCGAAGACCTGGGCTTCCGCTTCCTCGATCCCGCAGGCTACGAGCAGGTGGAAAAAGCCGTCAACGCACGGCGTAAACAGGGCGAAGCTTTTCTCGCGAAGATGCAAGGCATCATCAACGACAAGCTGAAAGAGGCCGGAATCCAGGCGAAAGTCGATAGCCGGATCAAGCGCCTTTTCAGCATTCACAAGAAACTGCAGCGCCAGCGCATTTCCGTTGACCAGGTGTACGATCTATTCGCCATGCGGGTGATCACGCGCTCCTTGCAAGATTGTTATGCCGTACTTGGCATCATCCACAACATTTGGCGGCCGGTGCCGGGACGCATCAAGGACTTCATCGCCATGCCGCGGCCAAATTTTTACCAGTCGCTGCACACGTCGGTAATCACGGAAGACGGCACGCCGTTCGAAATCCAGATTCGCACCGAAGAAATGCACAAGATGGCCGAGGAAGGAATCGCGGCCCATTGGAAATACAAGGATGGTCCGGTGTCCGCCCAGGACGAGCAGCGCCTCGCCTGGCTGCGGCAGGTAGTCGAGTGGCAGCGCGATGTCAGCGATCCCAATGAATTTCTTACGGCGCTGAAAGTCGATCTCTATCCCGAAGAGGTTTACACCTTCACTCCGAAGGGCAAAGTCGTTGTGCTCCCTCGCGAGGCAACGCCAATCGATTTCGCTTATACCATCCACACGGAAGTAGGTCACACTTGCGTTGGCGCCAAAGTTAACGGACGGATGGTGCCACTGCGCCACAAACTGCATTCCGGCGACATCGTCGAGATCCTCACCCAGGCCGGCCACAAGCCCAGCCGGGACTGGCTCGGGCTGGTCAAGTCTTCCCGTTCGCGAAACAAAATCAAGCACTGGCTCAACGTGCACGAGCGCGAACGCGCCATTGAAATCGGGCGAAAAGTAATCGAGAAGGAAGCCCGCAAATACCGCATCGCGCTCAAAGATATAAAGGATGACGAACTGCTGAAAGTCGCGGCCGGTTACGGACTCGGTAAGGTCGACGACCTCATGTCCGGCATCGGCTACGGAAAATATTCCGCGCGTCAGGTGCTCGCGCGTCTGCTGCCCTCGGGCGCAACGCCTTCCATGGCGGGCGACATCGAGGCCGAGGGGCTCAGTTCAAAGCCCGGAGCTATCGCCAGCGTAGTGCGCCGCGTGTTCGGCGATCACAACGCCATCATGGTCAAAGGCCAGGGCGATATGCTGGTCTACCGCGCCCGCTGTTGCAATCCCATCCGGGGAGAAAGCATCGTCGGCTACATCACACGCGGCAAAGGAGTCGCGGTGCACGCGGTGAACTGCCCGAACGTCACCAACCTGATGTACGAGCCGGAACGCCGCATCGACGTGGAATGGGCCCGCGACGAGTCCACGCCTACGGCTTATCCGGTCAAGCTGACCGTCTACTGCGACGATCGTTTTGGGATGCTGAAAAACATCACCAGCGTAATCGGCGACGCGCAAAGCAACATCCGCAACATTGGTGCGCGTACCGAGAACAGTCAGGCCAGCGTGGAGATCGTCCTCGATATCTCCGACCTGAAACATTTGGAACAAATCATGGCGGGGTTGCGGAAGATTCCTGGCGTACACGAGGTGCAGAGGCTGCAGAAAATCTGACATTCAAAGGATCATTTTTAAAGCATTGAATACGATGCGAATAAGATGTAATATCGGCGCATGATTAATGTGGCCGAGGACATCCACTCTTTTACAACGTTTAAACGCAATTCGTCCGACCTGATGAAGCGTATGAAGAAGACGGGGCGCCCGCTTGTGCTCACCATCAACGGAAAAGCTGAGGCCGTGGTGCTTGATCCAAGCACATACCAGCAAGTAGCCGAACACCTCGATGTGATCGCCAGGATTCGCCGCGGTCTGGCCCAAGCCAAGAGAGGCGAGGGACAGACGGTGGATGAAGTATTCGATGAACTGGAAAGAGAGCCCTGAGCGCCGCGCCGCGTTATCGCGTCATAGTCACGCCGGAAGCCAAGGCTGATCTTCGGGACATATATCGTTACATTCGGGACCGTGCTCCGCGAGCTGCGACTCAGTGGAGCGTTAGCGCACGCGAGAGTATCAAGACGCTTTCCCACTTTCCGGAACGCTGTCCCCTCGCGCCTGAAAGCGCCCACTTTGACATGCCAATCCGTCAAATGTTCCTCGGCGCTGGCAATCGCGGAACCTATCGAGTTCTGTTTGTCATCGTGGATAAGTCCGTACGAGTCATTCACGTTCGTCACGGATCAAGGCCTCCGTTAGATTCGAAAGAATATGGGGAAGAATAGTCCTGATGCATTCGGCTCCAAACGGTGCCAACAGGAGGCGTCGGTGATCAGCTTTCAAGGGGCAACCCACGCTCCAATTTGTACAGATCGTTCACAAGCGGTATCGCCGCCTCTACGCGTGTCGCAACGAAAACTTGCTTTGTCTTGTGATATTCGATCCCGATCCCAACCAGCAACGGCGAAGTTGAAAGTTTGCTCCGAAGATCGATCTCAAGCCGCCATACCCCGCCCCCGCTCATGCCCTGCACCTTAGGGACTCGGGAGCGATTACCGGTATATGTCGGCACCGTCTTTCCTGGATGTCCTAATACGAAGTGGAAATCGTCCGACTTATTGGGAAATGCTTCGGCAGTTGCCTTGATATCGCCAGTAACCAAGTGTGTCGCCAGAGGTGCTATTGAATGCTCAATTGGATTTCTCTCGGCTGGATATCCTGCAATTAAATAGTGGATCCCGGGCGTTTTCGGTTTTGTAACCGACGTTTCTGCCGGTGTAACAAACTGGTAGACTCTTTCTAATTCGTCAGCAAGGTCATCATCGAGTGCCATGACGCACAAGTCTATGTCGGGAGTGCTTCCTGGTTTGAATTCCCACGCTCCCCTTCGACCACAGAGTGCACGCGGTTCCTCGGCGCCCATCGTAAAAAGTGGGATCGGCGCTTTGGACGAATCGAAGCAGACGTGTGCGGCTGTTAACAGAAATCGAAACCCTCCCGAGCGGAAAGGAACGGCGGATCCAGAGATATGAACGCGATTGTGATGGCCAAAAGTATAGAGCGGGCACACTCGACGGTGCATCGTCTCACCGATGGCGCGCAGGGGAACCCAAATATTCACCTCGTAATCATATAGTTGGTTAGTTGCTGAAGGCTGCAGTTTCGGAGATGGTGGCAGTCCTTCCGAATCTACAGCGGTATATTCCCGTGCTTCTTCGGCGGGTTCTTATCCCGCTTGTTCTCCAGCATCGCCAGCGCCTGAATTAATTTCTTCCGGGTCTCGCGGGGCTGGATGATGGCGTCGACAAATCCGCGGTCCGCAGCGACGTAGGGGCTGGCGAAGCGGTCGCGGAATTCTTCCACTCTGGCCTGGCGCACTTCTTGCCGTTCGTGAGCGTCCTTGACTTGATCCAATTCGCGTTTGTAAACAATATCCACCGCGCCTTCCGGCCCCATCACTGCAATCTCCGCTGTCGGCCACGCATAGTTCACATCCGTGCGGATGTGCTTGGACGCCATCACACAATAAGCCCCTCCGTAGGCTTTACGCGTGATCACCGTAACCTTCGGCACGGTCGCCTCGGCAAAAGCAAAGAGCAGCTTCGCGCCGTGCTTGATGATGCCGCCGTATTCCTGCGCGGTGCCGGGAAGAAATCCCGGGACATCTTCGAACGTGACCAGCGGAATATTGAAGCAGTCGCAAAAGCGGACGAAGCGTGCACCCTTTACGGAAGCGTTGATATCGAGCGTGCCCGCAAGCATCGCAGGCTGGTTGGCGACGATGCCTACAGAGCGGCCGTCCAGGCGCGCGAATCCTACAACGATGTTTTTCGCATAGTGTTCCTGTACTTCGAAAAAATACGCGTCATCAACCACGCCATGAATCACATCCTTCATGTCATATGGCAGATTCGACTGCGCAGGCACGATGCTGTCGAGCGCGGCATCGGCCCGGTCGGCTGGATCAGTACAAGGTTTGCGCGGCGGGTCGTCGAGATTGTTCGAGGGCACAAAGCTCAACAACTCGCGCACTATCGACAGGCACTCGGTGTCATCGTGCGCCAGAAAGTGGGCCACGCCTGAGGTTTCGTTGTGAGTCATGGCGCCGCCAAGCTGCTCCTTGGTGACCTCTTCATGCGTCACCGTCTTAATCACGTCCGGCCCGGTGATGAACATGTACGAAGTCTTATCGACCATCAGAACGAAGTCGGTAATGGCAGGCGAATATACCGCGCCACCTGCGCACGGGCCCATGATCGCCGAAATCTGAGGTACCACGCCGCTGTAAAGTGTGTTACGCAGAAAAATATCGGCGTATCCCGCCAGCGACATCACGCCTTCCTGAATGCGCGCGCCGCCGGAATCGTTCAATCCAATCACGGGCGCTCCCATCTTGGCGGCCAGATCCATGATCTTGACGATCTTTCCAGCGTTTGTCTCCGAGAGCGATCCGCCGAAGACAGTGAAGTCCTGCGCGAAGACATACACCAACCGGCCCTCAATGCGGCCATAACCGGTGACAAAGCCGTCGCCGTAAGGCTTCTGCTCGGCCATGCCGAACTCGTTGCAGCGGTGAGTGACCAATTTGTCAGTCTCTTCGAAGGTGCCTTCGTCGAGCAGGAACTCGATGCGCTCCCGCGCCGACATTTTGCCTTCTTTGTGCTGCCGCTCGCGGCGCTTCGCGCCTCCGCCCTCTTCCGCCAGTTGGTTACGCTTCTTCAGTTCAGCGATTTTTTCTTCGAGATTCATGGCGGGAGGATTATAGCGGGTGGGTGGGGTGTGAGGAGATCACAACTGATTCAGAGGCGCCGCGCTCTGCGCCCGCCGGACAGCCGAGGGCGGCTGTCCCCACATGGGTGAGGGAAGATGAGGTCTACTCCAGATCCGCTCCCAGCATCTGATAGCGATACTTCTTGCCATCCCAGAAAACGACCGAAGAGGTGTTTTCCCCTTCGTCTTTTTCTTCCATGTAGATTCCGAGCACGATCCTCTTTTTCAGGGCCAGCTTTTTTACGTTGAGAGTCTTAAATGGCAGATTTATCAGCAGAAACTTGGCCTTAGTTTTATCAGAGCGCCAAGCCTCGGGACCGACGCCATGAACCACCAGCAGGCAAAGTCCCTTGCGCTCCGGCGAATCCGAAGCAAATGTGGAGGTCACTTTGACGTCGCCGAAGCCGAGAAAACTGTCATAGGGATCGATTACGCGAAAACCGTATTCGGCCTGGTCGGCCAAGGGATTCTTGCAGCGGGCGGCTACCAACAGATCGTCAACGCCATCGCCGTCAAGATCGCCGACAAACTGCGGCGGACCGCCCAGCAGCGAACAATTGTCGCCGAACTCTTTATGGATGTACTCATCAGTGACAGCGGGCACGGGAGACTTGGCATGCGCCGGCGGCGGAGGCAGCGGCTTCCTTTCGGCGGCGAGCGTTGCCGACGTGGCAGCGATCGTCAGCAACACGAGCAAAATGCGTAGGGGGACAACTCGGGAGTGCGGCATATCCATACTCTAGTACCGTTTTGCAGGGGAAGGTATAGACATAGATGGTGACCCAGGTAACGAAAGTACCCACTACTTGCGGAAGTGTTCCCATCCTTGGGGCTTGAGTTGGTGCCGCGTGCCGGACGGGTTTGTCAGGAACATCTTCTCCCCGCGCGTGATCTGGCCGATTCGTGTGATCGGCACTCCGGCAATCAGGGATGGGATTTTCTTGTTAGGAGGGGCGGTAAATAGTAGTTCGTAGTCTTCGCCGCCGTGCAGAGCGAACTCAAGATTGACTTCCCGCGGGAGCTTGCCGATGCATGCTCGGGGGATTGCTTCTGCCTGCAGCTCGGCTCCCACGCCGCTCTCTTCGCAGATGTGAGCAAGGTCGGTGGAGAGGCCGTCGCTGGTATCGATCATCGCGGAAGTAAGGCCCTTCTGGCGGAGAACCTGGCCAACTCCAACGCGCGGATCGGGGAAAAAATGGCGTGGAAAATTCCGAGGATTCAGCTGGCGTCGGAGTTTTTTCCGGTCCGCCTCCTGCAACATTCGAACTACAGCCGCCGAACCGCCTAGTTCACCAGTCACGTAAATGTAGTCGCCCGGACGCGCTCCCGAACGCAACACCGCCTTGCCTTTGGGCACCACGCCCAATACCACGATGTCCGCCAGAATTCCGTTCGGTGACTCTGCCGTGTCGCCTCCCGCGAGGTTTACGCCGTATTTCTCCGCTAAGCTGAGCAAACCGCGAGTGAAACGGCTGATCCAACTCTGCGGAAGACCCCCGGGCAGAGCGAGCGAAAGAAATGCGGCCACGGGCTTGCCTCCCATGGCAGCAATGTCACTGAGTCCTCGAGTCAGACAACGGTGACCGACCGATTCCGGAGAATGCCAGTTCCGCCGAAAGTGGATACCCTCGAGAGAGAAGTCAGTCGTCACCAAAACGTCTGTCGTCTTGCCTGAGCGCGAGTCCAGTCGCAGAACGGCGCAGTCGTCTCCAATTCCGGTCAGAACGGCAGAATTGAGGCTAGCCTTAGCGAGGCGGCGAATTTGTGCGATCAAAGCTTTCTCGGCAATCACGACGCTACCCAATATATAGGGACTCCGAGTACCGCAGCTGAGGCGCGCTCTGGTGGCCTTTCGGCCAGTATGCCTTCTAGGGCGTCCGAACCGCGGTAACCTGTCCCAGTATGACTTATGATTACGGGCCTTAAGTAACGCCTAATACTGTCCGCTCCCGTTGACAGGGGGAACCCAGTTTGTTACCTTTTACCAGACATTCATTCAGCATCTCTGGCCGAGCTAAGTTCTGCATTCTTTTGGAATTGCAGACGACGGAAGTATTGGAGGCTTCGGCTGTTGGTTCCGGTAGGGCAGCTGGGCACGTTAGAAATCTCCATTCCCAAGATGGGAACGCGTGACCCGGAACAATCAGGTTGTCCGAACAGGCTTTCTGCAACCTCAGAACTTGCCTGGAGTTCCGGCCCTGATCGTTAAGCAGAAGAACATCAACGCCGAAAAAGGAAGGCATTTGCAGAAACGCTTCTACATACTTTTCGTGGCCCGGGGGGACGACGGCCAGCTGCGCAAGATCTCCATTCCAGTCCATTACCTGTATGTATTCGTAGTCGGCGCAGCCATTGGATTCCTTAGCCTTACCGGCATTGCCAGTTCCTATACCCGGATGCTCTTGAAGGTTTCCCGTTACAACGAACTGCGCACCGAAAAAGAGCAGTTGAAGGACCGTTATTCCAGGCTGGAGGAAGTGGCTAAAGAGCGGGACGTTCAGGTCGCTTCCCTGGGTTCCATCGCCAGTGAGGTATCCGCCCTGTACGGCCTGAAGTCGCAGCCCACCCTGGTCAC
>Ga0307476_10002772_pt1 | contig 10408 bp, 9 predicted proteins | sample atmos_gasesECM2C_2_FD_203314 | JGI IMG/M metagenome (GOLD analysis project Ga0307476, IMG submission 203314) | Hardwood forest soil microbial communities from Morgan-Monroe State Forest, Indiana, United States - atmos_gasesECM2C_05 | ecosystem: Environmental > Terrestrial > Soil > Temperate...
GAGACACTCAACGCTTGAAAAGGTACGTGAGCCCTCGAGACCGTTGGAGATCAGCTGACAGTCCGAGAAGTCGCGCGCCGAGGCAGTCACCGGTTGTTGCTGGTGATAGACAAAATAGCCGGTGAAGTTGCCCTTGCCGTCATCGAAGTTCTGACCCATGAGTATCGAGAGGTCATGCTTGTAGCCATCGCGGATGCTGCCGGTGGGAACTGACGGTTGCGCGGTGAATCCCGTGTTGGGATCATTCGCACCCAGCAGACCCTCGACGTAGCTATTGTGCTGATCGTGCTGATTGAAGCCGTATTGGCCATCGATCTGTATGCCCTCAAAGTCCTTCTTGAGAATGAAATTCACGACGCCGGCAATGGCATCGGAGCCGTAGGTGGCGGAGGCGCCACCGGTCACCACATCGACCCGCTCGATCAGCGGCACCGGAATCTGGTCGATATCAGGCGCTACGTTCTGATTGGAAGTACTAGGGTCGCCGGCGCCGAGGCGCCTGCCATTGACCAGCACCAGCGTGCGCTGGGGGCCCAGGCCGCGCAGGTCGACTGTCGAGAAGCCTCCGGTCGAGGTCAAGGGGCTCGACGTATTGCCGAAGTCCGCATTGGCTCCGATGATATTCTGCGGCAGCTGATTCATCAGATCGGTGATGTCGGTGGCTCCCTGCAGCCTGACTTCCTGACTCGAGATAACGGTAGTGGGGCTGGTTGCCGAGATATTGGCCGGCACCGGGATTCTCGAACCGGTCACCACCACCTCTTGAACGGCAGCGGCCGGTTCTTCGGACGGCGGTGCTGCAGCCTGCTGAGCGCGGGCGTCAGCCAGGAATACGCCGGTGTATATCGCGAACATGGCGCCGATCAGCGCCTGGCGCGTGCGAGTCATGTGCATCTCCCCGTTCGAATTTCGTTCGACCTCGTCGTTGCTCGCGTGCCACGCGCATCCGGGTCACGACGCGGGTGTGCAGCCGCGTGAGGGCTTCAAGGGGATGGGACGATATACGCCGGAGACTCGTGCGGTGCTTCAATGTGACGAAGTCGTACGGGCGCGTGACGAGCTGCTCTGACGCAGTGATGAAACCGCGGGGTTGCGTAAACGCGCGGCAGCCAGCAACACGGCGCCGGACACCGCGCGCAGCTTGGCGTGCGTTACGCGTGTTGCATCAGGAGCCGCGCCGGACATTTGCGCAACGGCGTGCGCCGATCGACCGATACGAGAGTCTTGCAAGCGATCGCGCCAGCTCAAGCTGGTCGTCGACGAGACGCTGTAAAAGGACGAGCCGAGCCGGGCGCAGTCAGCCGTGGGCTATGTGCCTGTGATCATTACCCGGTAGCCGATCGCCGTGGCGGACACCGACATTCCAGTGACCGGACCGGGCCGCGGTGGCGCGCGCCGCCGCAGCGGCAGCGCCGCCAGTATCGTATCGCGGTAAACGTGACCGGAGTGCAGGCACGCACCCGATACGAGCGTGAACGCGAAGGATCCGTGTCCGATCGGTTGGGCGTAGGCGATGGCGCGGATGTTCACCAGCAGCGAGCGCTCAATCCTCACAAAACCGACCGGCGCCAGCACGGCATCGAGGCGCTTGATCGACTCGCGTGCAATGTATTCGACGCCGGCGAGGTGGTACGTGACGTAGTTGCCCGCGGACTCGACATAGTCGATCTGGTAAGGATCCAGCGGGTAGAGCCGATGTTCGCGCTCGCCGACGAGCAGGAACGGCCGGCCCGTATCGCTTTCACCGGGCGCGGCGCTCATCGCAGGCAGCCGGCGTGCATCGTCCGGGCGCGGCAAGCCGCGCGCTCGTGCCCGCAGGATGGAGGCGCAGAACGCCGCCTCTTTCACGGGTTTCACCAGATAGTCGAGGGCCCCGGCCGCGAAGGCACCCGGGGCATCCTGCGCGCTCGCGGTGATGAGAATCGTGCGGCGCTGGTGCCGTCGCCGCAGCGCGCGCAGGACATCCAAGCCGGACATGTCGGGCAGGTCGGCATCGAGGAGCATCAGGTCAGGTCGCAGTGACTCTACGGCCTCGATGGCCTTCGCGCCCGTGCCCGCTTCACCTACAACGTGCGTGTCCTGCGCGCGCTCGCACAGTCTGATCAGTGCTGCGCGAGCCGCTGGCTCACCATCGACGATGAGGAGATTCATAGCGGTATCACACTTGCTGGCACGCGCGACGTCCAGAGCAGATTCTCGCGCTCGTCCGGGAATTGCCTACGGTCGTCCCTGGGATTTTCCGCGGCGCGAGACCGAGGCTAGTCCTTCGAGCCGCCGACGACGAATTTCTCGATGCGCTCACGGACCTTGTGGCGAAAGCGCTCACTGCTCGTCACCGTCGTTCCGCCGCTGAGCACGAACACGTAGTCGCCGCGCGGAGTGCGACTCACCTGCCGGACATGGTTGACGTTCACGAGGCAGGAGCGGTTGATTTGCAGCATCGGCTGCGAGCGCATCGACTCTTCGGCCTGAATGAGCGTGCTGCGTGCGTGGAACGATTCCTTGCCCACGGTGAGCACGACATAGTTGCGGTTCGCGATCACGAGCTCGATCTGCCCTACATCGATCATCTGCAGCGCGCCGCCGCTCTCAGCCAGCAGGCGCGGCCGCGCCTCCAGGCGGGTCTGCGACAGACGTTGCAGTTCCGCGAGGGTCGCCGCGGCGATCTGGTAGTTGGCGGAGTGGCGCGCGGCATAGCGCTCACGGACTCGCCGCAACATGGTGCAAAAGCGCTCCCGGTCAAAGGGCTTGAGCAGGAAGTCCGCGGCATTCACCTCGAACGCCTGTAGCGCGTAGCGGTCAAACGCGGTGACGAAAACGATCAGCGGCGCGCCGGCGGGCTCGAGCGCTTGAGCGAGCTGCATCCCCGAGACGCGTCCCATCTTGACGTCCAGAAATATGAGATCGGGCGCCTGCCGCGGCAGCGCTGCGAGCGCACTCTCCGCGTCGGCGTATTCCCCGACCACTTCGATATCCTGCTCGGTGGCGCACCGCTCCCGCAACGCGTTCCGGGCGGCCACTTCGTCGTCGACGATGATGGCTCTCACGGCGGTCCCGTTGCTGGCACTGCCGCAGGCCCGGGGCGCCACTCGCGCAGCACCGGCAGATGCAGGATTGCCACCCAGGTCGACCCATCGTCCGGGGCCGAGCGCAGGACTGCACGTGGCCCAAACTGTACCGCGAGCCGCTCGCGCACGTTGCGAAGTCCCAGACCCCCGATCCCGGGAGCGCCGCTCGGGCCGATCGAGTTCACCACGCGCAGCTGCAGGCGGTAGGGCGACAGGTCCCAGCTCACGTCGATCCGCACCGGGCCACCGTGGTCTGCCAGGCCGTGAACGACAGCGTTCTCGACCAGCGGCTGCAGGATGAGACTCGGCACCCACACGGCAGGCACGTCGGCGCCGTTCTGCACGTGCACTGTCAGACGATCCGCAAAGCGGCCGATCTGCAGGCCAAGATAGAGCTCGACGAACCGCAGCTCGTCCCGCAGCTGCGTGAAGTCGCGCTCCCCGGCCTGTAGCAAACCGCGCAGCAGGGCGCCCAGGGAGGCGACCATAGTCTGCGCGACTTCGGGCTCACCGCTGATGCGCGCCTGAATGGTGTGCAGGACGTTGAAGAGGGTGTGGGGCGAGAGCTGGGTACGCAACGCGGCGAGACGCGCACCGGCCCAGTCGCGTCGCAGTTCGGCGTTGTGCAACTGCAGCTCATGGTAGTGCCGATAAGCTGCGACCCCGGTGATCAGGGCGAGGCCGAAACCGTAAGCGAGCAGTCCCGTCGCGGTGCTCGAGACCCAAAACGCCAAATCGCCTTTGGTGAAGATGCCAAAGGGTTCGGCATGCGTACCGAAGACGGCGTGCAGGAGGGCGGCGCCGGCCAGCATCATCCAGAACATGAGCAGGGAAAACCCGAGAGCCAGCGCAAGCTGTTGCGGCACCCGCCGGCGTGCCGGCTGCCGGCCGATGCGAACTGCCGTCGTATAACATAACAGCAGTACCGGGAGCATCAGCACGTGCTGCGTCAGGCGGTACTGCCACGGGTAGAAGAGCGTGACGTTGGTTAGCTCATTGGCCTCGATGCGCATCGCTTCGTGGTACACGGTGTCCGTCAGCGTGACGTAGGCCCAAAAGAGGCTGGCGAGCACCAAGATGTCGCGGCGGGACAGGAATTGTTGCCCGGCCTCGGCTACGGGAGCGGTAGTCAACCGGAAAACGTTGGGAATCGCGACCATACGTGATGCAACGGCGCTGTGATCGTACCACCGCTTGGCTCCCATCTCGTCGCGATCCGGCCTGCGAACCCCATCCAGGGACGAGCGCCTGTAAACGGGGGACGAGCGCTGGGATGCGCCGCGGTGGACGGTACCTCGGCGACGGGTGGGTCATCCAAGTCGGGCGGCGAGCATCCACGGGCTGTTTGTCACGCCAGGGCCTGACTTCATCACATTTTTTTATGACTCCTGCTGCGCACTGCTACGTTGGCAGCGTGAAGCTCATCGATTGCGTTGCTCAATGTCGCACACCGTTCGTGGTGCGCAACCGCTCGAGTGGCGTAGAGACGACCCTCAACAACACTGCAGACTGCGCTGAGCTCATCGCACGCTGTCCCATCCGCTATGTGTTGCGCGACGACCTGACGCGCCTGTGTGCCGATCTGGCCTACTCCAAGGGCGCTGGCACGGTTGCCTGCGCGGATCTGCTGCATGTGCCCCTGGAGACGCTGTGGGTGGAGTGGTGCAACGAGCCGTGGAAGAACGCCCTGCACCAATACAGCTTTCCATTGCTTCCCGCCGGCGCGCAATGGGTGGGCCGTCGCGGTGCCTGGGTGCGCGCATCGCGGGATGGCCGCCGGGGACTGGTGCGCACATTCTGGAGCGCCGTCGAGGACGGTGTGCTCGCCAGCAGCGTCGAGGCGTACTTCGACTTCGATACGGCGGCAGGCGAGGAGCCGGAACCCGTCGATCGGAAAGCTGGATTTGCAGGCAGGGTCTATGACAGCGAGCGCACGGACGACGACATCCTGGGCCGCTGCTTTCGTTTTCGCTACGAGCAGAGCTGGTCCGAGTACTACGGCAGTGTCGGGCTCTCGCGCCAGCTGAGCTCTGCGCTGTGGCGGCACGCGGTCGGAACGATTGCCATGGACATTCCGATGCTGCTCACATTCTTTCTCCTGCTAGCGAGCCGCAATGGACTGCCGCAGCGCGCGCAGACATTCGAGCAGCTCAACCAGCGGCGACGCGAGTCCGGGAAGGCGCCGCTGCTGAATCACGTCGAGGTACGCGCTCCCATGCTGGAGTACCGGGACAACCCGCGAGGCGAGCCCCGAACTACAAGGATGACACCGCGGCTTCATCACGTCCGCGGCCATCTCGTGCGCCGCGGCAGCCAGATCTTCTGGCGGGTGCCACATCTTCGTGGCAGCGCCCGCTTCGGCGCCCTACCCACGCGAACCGTGACCTGGACTTTCGATGGGGCGGTCGGCGGACGTACGCATTGATGCCGTCGGCCGGCGACCCTGTGTGATATGCCGCGCCAGTCCGGTGAGCTGCTGCACTCCGTCGAGAACGACCATATTCGCTTGGCACGTTAATAGGTTTGCGGGATCACCGTGGAAGCTCTCATACCGCAGCAGACCGAACCGCCCGACCGGGCCGTCGGCATGGCCGGCCGCACGAGCCGCTGAGTGTTCGCGGTAGCAGCGCGTCGTCGGGGTGTGCGACGACTTGCCTGCTTCGTCTTTTCATCTCCGAGCTCCAGGTCGCTGTCGTAGGCCATTTCCGACGGCATTCCACTGCGGTAGGTTGCGGCTGGTCGGCGACGCCGGCGGTCGCGGTTGACGTGCGAGGTGCATGGCAGCAGGCTGGGTTGCAAAGATAACCTCATACGCCTTGAGTACACGAAAATGGGCAGCAGACCAGAGCCACCGTCGCATCGCGACGGCGCGCCGGACAGGCCGGTCGTGCTGATCATCGAAGATGATTTCTGGACCCGCCGTACCGCGGCCATGTATTTGCGTGAAGTGGGCTATCGAGTAATAGAAGCTGGAGATGCGGCGCAGAGTATCGGCATTCTCTCATCGGGGACGCACGTGGACTTCGTATTCTCCGATATCAACATGCCGGGATCCTTGAACGGGCTTGGATTTGCGCGATGGCTCGCGAAGCATCACCCCGCCCTGCCGATACTACTGACCTCCGGAGCGCACCAAGCAAGTGGTATAGCTGCTGGGGCGTTCTTCATTGCGAAGCCATACCACCTGAACGATGTTGACCGGCTGATCAGAGTAATGCTCTGAAGTTGTGGCGAAACCTGGGCCGCGTCTACTGACGCGGGAGGTTCACGGTGAAGGTCGTCCCCGCTGACGGGGTCGATTCCACATCGATTGTGCCGCCATGACCCTGTACGAGATTTCGCCGCCGGCACGTGCATGAATAGCGTGGCCGAAGGATATCCGTGCCTCGTCGCGTATCCGGCCCAGGCGGCCGCAGCCAATCAGTCGAAGTGCTGGAGTTGGTCCAAGGCGACAGACCAGAAGCGCGACCGGGGCGAGCCGTCCCTCATTGCCGACATCACGCGCCAGATCATCGGCAGCTACGGCGTCGACGCACGCCGGGTGCACGGGGCCGCCCACGCGTGGTCGGGTGGAAGCCGCAGTGGGCCGCCTGCGGAAGTGAATGTTCATGGAAGAATCGGTACGCCGCGAGATGAGCCGTCCGCAAATTGGCGGATGAAATAACCGTACAGTTCCTGGCGCGCGATCACTCCGGGGCCTCAGCCCGATTTTGCCCGAATTGCGTCACCTCGCGACCTGAATGCGCTCGCACACTTCGGCGCAGGGATCAGGAGGGCGACGCTATGGTTTGCGACGATCTGCGGATCTGGCTGAATCACTTCGAACATCACGCCGAGCATCCCCGGCGCGTTCCGTTGGGTCTTCCCGATCATCTGACCGATGAGGAGCAGCGGCTCATCGCCAGCTCGATTGCGACCTTTCAGCTGGGCGAGCAGTCGGAGGGAGCTACGCTGCTGCGGGCTGCGCAGAGCTTCGCCCGCACGCACCAGGTCCCTCGCGAATGAACAACTCCACGATGCGCACCACTCCTTCACCGATCCGCGCGGCCCCGATGCTACGCGCGAGGCGCTGCGGGCGTCCCGGCCTGCCCCGGTGCGCGCACTCATGCGGCTGACGCACCGGGCTTTCATCGCGGGCGCTGCGGGCGTCGTGTGGTTGACGCACCGTGCGGTGTTGCGTCGTGCCGGATACAACCTGCCAAGTTTCCTGCGGAGCTGCCTGACCCAGTACGCCTTCTATCTCAGCGAGCGGCCACGTTTCCGGGAGCGCTTCAGCTCACCACGATCGTCTTGATATTGACGAATTCCTTGATGCCGTAGTGTGAAAGCTCGCGGCCATAGCCGCTTTCCTTCACGCCGCCAAAGGGAAGCCGCGGATCGGAGCGGACGTTATCGTTCACGTACACATTGCCGCTGTCGATCTCGGCGGCGACACGCTCACCACGCGCGCTATCGCGCGTGATGACGCCGCCGCCCAGGCCGAAGACCGAATCGTTGGCCGTGGCAATCGCCGCAGCCTCGTCGGCTACCCGGATGACCGCTGCCACCGGGCCAAACAATTCTTCATCGTAGGCGGGCATGCCTTTGGCAACATTCGTCAGGACACTCGGCGGATAATACGCACCGGGGCCGTTGCCTGGCGTTCCGCCGAGCACGCAGCGTGCACCCTTCGCGACGCTGTCCTCGACCTGCCGATGCAGCGCGTCACGCAGATCGTGCCGTGCCAATGGACCCAATTCAGTCTCCTGGCTGAGTGGGTCACCCATCTTGGCTGCCGCCATGCGCTTGACGAACAGTTCGACAAAACGATCGTGAACATCAGCGACGACGATGAAGCGTTTCGCGGCAATGCAACTCTGTCCCGCATTGATCAACCGTCCCCTGGCGCAGACCGTGGCGGCGAGATCGAGATCGGCATCCTCGAGCACCAGATAGGGATCGCTGCCTCCTAGTTCGAGCACCGTCTTTTTCAGGAGCGCGCCCGCCTTGCCGGCCACGGCACTGCCGGCGGGGCCGCTGCCGGTGAGGGTGACGGCTCGTACCAACGGATGTTCGATCACCGCTGCGACCCTCGCGCTGCCGATCATCAGGGTGCGGAACAGGTCCTGCGGAAAATCTGCCTCGCGAAACACCTGCTCGATGGCAAGCGCACAACTCGGCACATTCGAGGCGAGCTTCAGCACCGCACCGTTGCCCGCCATCAGTGCCGGTGCGGCAAAGCGGAAAACCTGCCAGAAGGGAAAATTCCACGGCATCACCGCCAGTACGACGCCGAGCGGTTGGCAGAGGACCAAACTCTTGCGCGCTTCGGTCTCGATTGGTTCCGCTGCGAGGAAGCGCTCGGCGTTGTCGGCGTAGAACTCGCAGCTGAGTGCGCATTTCTGGATCTCGGCAACGCCGTCGCGGAGCGGCTTGCCCATTTCCTGCGCCATGAGCCGCGCATGTTTGCCGGCGTTATCGCGCAGCACCTGCGCCGCCTGGCGCATCAGGCGGGCGCGGCTCGAGAAGCTCATGCGTCGCCAGGCGAGAAACGCAGCATGCGACCTGCTGATGGCGTCCCGCAGCGCCTCGTCGGGCATCTCCTCGTAGCTCGCCAATTGCTCACCGGTGGCCGGATTGATCGCCTTGATCGTCATGGTTCGAGCCCTCAGATGGCCGTGTAACAGGGTGCTCATGGGTGTACCGCGAGCGCTGCGTCGGCGCAATCGCTTTCAGAGCGTCGGCAAGCCGCGGCGCGGCCCGCGCGGGAATGCGGCATCGATGCGCTCGATCTCCTGCTGCGACAGAGGCACGCCGCACGCGGCGGAGTTTTCCTCGACATGTTCGGCGCTGGACGCCTTGGGGATCGCGAAGACCGCAGGTCGCCGCGTCAGAAACGCGAGGGCGACCTGGCGCGGGGTCGCATCATGCGCCTGCGCTATCTGTGTAAGCAGGCGGCCGCGGGCGGTGTGCGGGCCCGGAAAATCATCGTGCCCGAATGGACTGTAGGCGGTGACGGCGACGCCGTGCTGTTCGCACCAGGGCAGCACGGCATGTTCGATCGCCCGTTCTTGCAGATGATAGAGCACTTGATTGCAGGCGATGTTGCCGTCGCCGGCAACCTCGTGGGCCTCGACCAGATCCGCCACGTCGAAATTGCTCACGCCATAGGAAAGTATCTTGCCTGCGTCGCGCAGCGCCTCGAAGGCCGCAAAGGTCTCCTCCAGGGGATGCGCGCCGCGCCAGTGCAGCAGATAACAATCCAGCCGATCAGTCTTGAGGTGAGCGAGCGATCGCTCGCACGCCCGCCGGGTTCCCGGCCGCGAGGCATTCTGCGGCAGCACCTTGGAGACCAGGAACACCTCATCGCGTCGGCCCGCCATGGCTTCGCCGATCAGCTCCTCGGCGGCGCCTGCGCCATACATCTCCGCGGTGTCGATATGGTTCATTCCCAGATCCAGGCCGCGGCGCAAGGCCGTGATCGCCGCGGCGCGCTCGCCCTGCTCGAGGTTCCAGGTCCCCTGGCCGATCACGCTGATCTCACGCTGCAGGGGACCGAAGTGTCGGCGTTTGATGCTCGGCGGTGTGCCATGCGTGGATAGGTTCATGGCTGGTTCGCTCCTTCACCCTGGAGGTGCTACATCAATCGAGCCAGCGTCTCGGCAAAGGATAGCGTGTCCCCGCACACCGGTCGCAACCGTCATGAATGGTGCGGCTCGAGGAGCGTCAGCGTTGGCTCGGGCGCGCCGGGAACGCCAAACAACGCCGCGATATCGGGCAGAGCCGCGCGCTTCATTGCCGTTGCAATATCGCGCGCGTAGCATCGACTCGCTGACGGACGATCAACAAACCTCCGCAGCAAAGAAAACAAGACTCGGCGCAGGGAGACACCGGATGACTGCGCGCTTCCTGCTCCGCTTACGCCCCTACAGAGGAGGAAAGACATGACATCCCGCATGGCAGGACGGCTTCTGGTCACGGTGTTGTTGCTTGTGCCGTGCGCGGCACGCGCCGATTCCGACGATAAATTTCCCTTTCTCGAAGCCACCGTGGCGCAGCTACAGGCGGAGATGGCCTCCGGCCGTCTGACCTCCGAGCAGTTGACACGCGCCTACCTCGAGCGCATCCACGACCTGGACTCGAGAGGTCCGGGCGTCAACTCCATCATGGAGCTCAATCCCGACGCGCTGGCGTTGGCGCGTAAGGCGGACGAGCAGCGCCGGCACGGCGTGGTGCTGGGACCCCTGCACGGCATCCCGGTACTTTTGAAGGACAACATCGATACCGGCGACAGAATGCAGACCAGTGCCGGCTCGTTCGCGTTGGTGGGAACACCGGCTTTGCGTGATTCGACGGTGGCT
>Ga0307476_10002773_pt1 | contig 10404 bp, 9 predicted proteins | sample atmos_gasesECM2C_2_FD_203314 | JGI IMG/M metagenome (GOLD analysis project Ga0307476, IMG submission 203314) | Hardwood forest soil microbial communities from Morgan-Monroe State Forest, Indiana, United States - atmos_gasesECM2C_05 | ecosystem: Environmental > Terrestrial > Soil > Temperate...
TTGTCGGCTATGGCGATGCTAATCCTTCCAATGTTTCTAGCCTAGTCCACGGTGCCGAAATGCGGGTGGCGGAAACGCGAGCCGTCAATCGTGCTCTGCGGAAGGCTTACGGTATCGGCATCTGCTCGGTTGAGGAGATCGGGTCCCTTGCAGGGCCATCTCAGCCGTCTTACGAGCCGAAGAAGTTGCCTTCACAATCCGCCAACGGGAACGGCAGCGGTCGTACGGTCCGCGACCGCCTTTGCCAAGTCATTCGCCAGCATCAACTCGATCCAAATCTAGTCAAAGCGTACGCGACCGACTTCTGCGGTGCCAAAACCCTGCGCGAAGCTACTCGGGAACAGGTCGAAAATTTCGTGGCTCATCTCGCCGATTGGGCCGAAAAAGACCGCAATGCCCTGCTCTGTCAACTGAACAGCTTTCTCGGTCAGAAAGAAGGTGCGGCATGAAACGCCAGATCACCGGCTTACGTTCTGCGGATAGCTCCGCTGTTGGCCTGACTCCTGATGGGGTTTTTCTGGTTCGTGTCCAACGGGTGCAGTTTCGTCCGTACGCACCGAAACAGTATTACGCCGTGGTTCTTGCTGTGGTTGAGCCGTACCGAATCGCGAACCACATTCTGTCCAGCCGGCTCTATTGCAGCCCGAAGGCACTGTGGAAACTCAACTGGTTCCTGCGCGATTTTGGCTATGACGCCGAGCTGCTAGACCGCGATGAGGTGGATGAGCGTCGACTCGTAGGTCTTCGGGGTGTGGTGAAAGTTAGCCACGTCGTGTATGACGGAATTCCCCTGGTTCGTTTCGATGGTTTCGCTCCCGCTAGTCGCTGGGAAGAGCTCTCACCTGCCAATTTGGACCCACAGGCATCCTGATGACTTACAGCTACACACAGATCAGCCAGTACTTAGCTTGTCCTCGACGCTATCGCCATCGCTATCTCGATGGCTGGAAGGAGAAAGATACCCGTCCGGCGATGCTGTTCGGGCGCGCCTTCGAACTGGCTCTGGGCGCCTACTTCCGCCGGGAGGATCCAGGAGACGTCCTTTTTCGTGAATGGTCCGCCTATAAAGATCAGAGCCTGCAGTTCTCAAACAACGACACTTGGGATCGAATGCTTGAGCGAGGCATCATGCTCCTGATCCGTTTCTGCCAGGACAACCGGATCCAGATTCATCAACCACGCCGCAACCTGCAGATCAAGTTCACACGACCGGTCGGAAGAAACGAATTCGTCGCTTACATCGACGGTATTGGCAATCTTGACGCCACCCGGTGCCTACTGGAATGGAAGACATCCTCAAGCCGTTATCCGGAGGAGCCAGAGGGACTACTGGCTCTAGACCCGCAGCTGGTTTGCTATTCGTGGGTGACCGGCATCGCAAATGTGGCTCAGGTTGTGTTCGTTCGCAAACGGCTGGTGGAGATCCAATATTTGCGAACCACTATAAGCGATCAGCAGCGCGAGGAATTCGGGCGGTTGGTTGAGAGCACGATTCGCAGAATCGAGTCCGCCGAGTTTCTACCTCACAGCGGCATTCGATTTCCCCAAAATCCGTGCAGCAGTTGCGCCTACGTCGGCCTTTGTCTCGGACGGCAAGACATGGCTGATGCTGTTCTGACGCGACGTCCAGGAGCAGAAGACCTTGGTTGGCTTGACGAGCTTAATTACTAAGGAGCCGCCCATGCCGCCGAAACTCAATCGCGAGCGCGCCCTGTTCGTGCTGGGCAAGATTGACGAGATTCTGGCGTGGGAACAACGGAAGGAAAGCGAGCGGGATACAAAGTTCGTAGAACTAGGCCGCTACTTGTGCGAGGTTCGGGCAGGGCAGTACTGGAGGCTGGAGAGACTCAAATCGTTTGACGAGTTTCTGGAGAAAAGATTCCCGGAATCACGAAGGAAGGCGTACTACCTGATGTCGATCCACGAGCACCTACCGCCGCAAGCTAGGCGTCAGCTGAAAGAAATCGGCTGGACGAAGGGACTGGAGTTGGCGAAGGTGGCGCGGAAGGATGGCCAGAAGTTTAATTGTGCAACCTGGTTGCACAAGGCCAAAGAGATGCCGAAGGAAGTATTCAGGCGGGAGGTGGAGCGGGAACTAACGGGGGAGGACAAGGAACCGTGGGAGATTGTCTATTTCAAACTCTACAAAAGTCAGATTCCTGTGATCGACCTGGCACTTGAGACCGCGGCCCTAATGCTGGGCTCGGACAAATCCCGGAGCTACTGTCTGGAGATGATCTGCGCGGATTTTCTGGCGGGAGCGAACATGGACAACGGAGATCCCGAGACCTTGCTATTTTCGGCGGAGAGGTTCTTTGGGTTTCTAACTGACGATCAAAAGCAGACATTCCTCGAGACGGTAACCGAAAAATCGGCATGAAGACACGGCCAACAACTGCCCAGCGGCTTCGGCTTAATTCCGCGTCCTACGAGAAACTGCATCAGCAAGTGCTGCGGCGCGATGCCTGGCGCTGTCAAGCGTGCGGGGCGATGTCCAATCTTGAGGTTCACCACAAACAATTCCGTAGCCATTCCGGCTCCGATTCCGAGCAAAACTTGATTACGCTCTGCACCAAGTGCCACAGCAGCGTCCATGAACATTAAGCGAGCTTTGAGATGACTTGTGCGATCCGCTCAGCAGCGTGACCGTCCCATAGGGGAGGGATCTTACCTTGCTTGGCATGGCCACCGACGATCATCTCCACTTCTCGTCGAATCCGCTGTGGATCGCGTCCCGCCAGCGTATTCGTGCCAATTTCCACGGTTATCGGGCGTTCTGTATTCTCTCGCACTGTCAAGCACGGTACCCCAAGATAGGTCGTTTCCTCCTGGATTCCCCCGGAGTCGGTGATCACGACGGTAGCGTGTTGTTGTAAAGCCAGAAAAGGAAGGTATGGCAGAGGCTCCATCAGTCGAAGGATCGAACTTAACCCGTTCAGCCCGACGTCATTCATTCTCTGCCTTGTACGAGGGTGAACCGGAAAAATGACGGCTAAATCCGAACCGATCTGCTCAAGGCTTTGAAGCATACTCTTGAGCCATTCGAGATCGTCAACATTCGATGGGCGATGCAACGTAACAAGCGCGAAGCGAGCCGGAAGGTTCTCAGGCAGTTGGTTCTGAGCGAGTGGCAGCATACTAATTAAGGTATCGATCATTACGTTTCCTACCAGATAAACCTTTTCACCAGCTATCCCTTCGCGCTCCAAATTGCGGTTTCCATCCTCCGACGGAGTAAACAGGAAGTCTGCAAGCTGATCCGTTACCAGCCGGTTGATTTCCTCGGGCATGGAGCGGTCAAACGATCGAAGGCCAGCTTCAACATGCGCTACATGCACGCCAAGTTTAGAGCACACCAATGTGGCAGCCACTGTGGAATTCACGTCGCCATACACGAGCACTAAATCAGGGCTACGTTCCATTACGACGTTTTCGAAGCGCACCATGATTTCAGCCGTTTGCCTCGCGTGGCTCGCAGATCCCACTTGCAAATTGACATCGGGGTTGCCAATCCCGAGCTGCTCGAAGAATACGTCAGACATGTTGAAGTCATAGTGTTGGCCAGTGTGGACAACCACTTGCTCTATATTTGGAATCTTCGCCAGTGCTCGATGCACAGGCGCCAGCTTCATTAAATTGGGGCGGGCTCCAACGACGTGAACCAGATGCATATGGGAAGATCGCCAAAATTCTATTATCCGGCATTTGCTTCTTTAAGTCTCATCTTCGTATCGCCTGTGTCAATGGCCTTCCCGATCACTAAAGCTTATTTCCCATGTCCGTCCGGACTAGTTCCTTTTCGCGCGTACATGCACTTTCGAGTGGGCCCTGGGATACATAACCCCTGATATCTTCATTTCAGGATAACGTCTTCATAGACTGTGTTTTATGGCCGACACAACGAACCACATACGGTCGATTGCTTTGCTCCGCCAAGTTCCCCACGAGCGTATAAAACCTCTCTTGCTCCTCACCGCGTCTGTGATTCTTAGTGTGGTTGGCTCTGGCTGCGCCGGTGTATCAAGCTCCAACGGACAGCCCCCGAACAGCCCAAAGGCAGTTACCATTACCACATCCAGCTTACCGAACGGCGTGGCTGGAGTTGCATATTCGACTGCGCTGGCGGCTTCGGGGGGCACGACCCCATACAGCTGGACGGTTTCTTCTGGAAACCTGCCGGCTGGTTTAACTCTGACTAACACTGGAACAATCTCGGGTACACCGACCACAGGAGGCCAATCAAGCTTCAACGTTCAAGTCAGGGATTCTTCTTCATCGATGCAGGTGACTTCGAAGGCGTTTAGAATTTCCCTGACTGCGTCCTCGACTTCCCAGCCTACTATTTCCGACATCTCCGTCTCATCGGTGACTTCGACTGGGGCGACGATTACCTGGACGACGAATGTGGCATCGGACACGATGGTTTCTTACGGATTCGATGACAGTTGGGAATGGGATCAGGGCTACACTCAGGACTGCCCCACATCAGCAACCTACTACCCGCCGTGTAATGGCAGTGGAACCATAACCGGCGTTACTAAGCATTCCATGACACTGAATGGCCTGCGGCCGGGCAACAGCTATGACTTTGGTGTGCGATCACGTGGATTCACCAATAGTTTGCCGGATCCCAGCAAGGCCACATTCGACAATGTGGATTGCTCCGGCGGTTGCGCGTTCACGACGCTGGCTGCGCTTACAACGGGAACTTACGATTATGGCTTCCAACCGAAAGGGCCGCAGCACATAACTGCAGGATACTCCGTTTATATCGAGCTTGGGACGTGGCCTATTTCCGGCACGCGCACGGGCTCCGCGGACATTTCTGTTTCCGGGCTGCCGGTCGGAATTACGATGGATTCTCCTGACGCCGACGCCGGGACCTGTTCGGCATCTTATGTAAACGCAACGACGTATTCTTATTATGATCCCGGCGGTTGCGGGAACAGTTATGTCAAGCTGACTGCGGCTTCGAATACCGCGGTTGGCTCTTACACGCTGAAGTTTACGATCACGACGAACGGCGGGTCACCCACGCATACTGTTAGCTGGCCCCTGACCGTTGACGCCGCTACACCGCTTGCTCAAGCGACACCAGCTTCTTATCCACCGATTCCGTGCCTCAACAGTTCTTCTATCCAAATGGACGGAAGTGCTTGTACCTGGAACTGGGCAACCAACATGGCGACGTACGGGTCAATCTGGTGCGTGCCCGGAGTGGGGCGTAACAATGGTGGTCCGGGTGACGAGCAGGGCGCTTGGTACTACGATGGCGAGCGGGTCTACTTCCAGATTCACGACTATGATCAAGCGAACAATTTGACTGGCAATCCTGCTCAGTGGAACACCTGCGCGACTAACTGGGAAAGCGTCTATGGCACATATGTGACTACCAACAGCGGCGGTATTCCTGGGTACCGTGTGTTTTCGGATGGCCCCTACATGGGCTACGTGCGTAACGGCACCACGTCGGATGCAACGAACTTGAACCTTCTGGCTACAAAGTCAGCTTACGCCGGCTTGGATGCATCCGGGGCAGACGCTCGATTGATCCGCGAGATTCAGTACCTGATTACCGCCAATCGTTTGGATGCAAAGCTTGGAGCAAACACCAGCGCAGCGGCTACGAAAGCAGTAGACATGACTCTTGGCAACGTCGATCAGAATGTAGTGTCGCAGAATGCTGATTACGTGCAGCCGTTCATGTTAGGCTTAGCCGCCGATGCGTTGATCAAGTACTACGAGGATGGCAACACTAGCGATGTTCGCATCCCGGTGGCGATAAGACATATTGCGGACTGGTTGTGGGCCAATGCCTGGAACAAAGCGTCCGTGAGTGGATATGTTTTTACCGACGCCTTTTATTACAACAACTACTATTTCAAGATTGGAACGCCAGGCCAGCCATTCAGCAGCGCCTCGGATATGCGGAACCTCAACAACCTGGTTTGCCCGCTTTATGCATGGCTCTACCAGTACACCGGGGATGCCACATACCAAGACGAAGGCGATCAGTGCTGGCAGGCGGGGGTGAACTTTGACCCTGGCAGTGCGATTGGCTGGAGCGGCAAGAACTTCAGTCAGAATTATCGCTGGAGCTTCGATTTTGTGACTTGGCGTGGCGGTCACTAACAGAGGTGTTATCTCGCTCGCGGCAGTTCATCTAAACAACTCGCGGCGCCGCAGTGCTTTTTCTTGGCTGTATTAGCTCGGCCCCAAGGGATTCTTGTATACTGACTTTTGACGTGGAGATGAAGGAATCAGGGAGTAATCGTGCCCAGCGCCGCCGGGGCGTACTGCAGCGTATCGCTGTGTTCTTGCCCTGGCGAGTGCTCGCTTGGCTGAGGAAGAACTCACCTCAGGTTTTCCAGTTCCTCTGCTACGGCACACGTAATGTGAACGACCGAGAACACTGGGATGCAGCCTGGGAACGCCACGGCAAAGACGGGTTTCGCGCTACAGGAGAGGTACGGGAACTGCGGGAGCGTGTGTTGCAAGCGGTCTCGCCGCGCGCGACGGTCTTGGACGTAGGCTGCGGGGCAGGCGAGACTATGGCGCTGCTGCGCGACAATAAAGGTTGCGTCTGCTCCGGCTTAGATATCGCTCCCTCGGCCGTCGCGGCAGTGATTACAAAAGGTATGCAGGCCAAGGTAGCCACGCTTCCCGAAATACCCTATGAAGACGACGCTTTTGACGCAGTGGTTTGCACTGAGACCCTGGAGCACGTTAGCGACGCACGGGCTGTTTTACGTGAGATTCGTCGCGTTCTTAAACCCATGGGTGTACTTGTTCTTAGTGTGCCAGACGGGGCGGTGGACCTGGAAGACGCGCACGTGCACCGATTTAGCAGCGGAAGACTTCGCGGACTCGTGCAAAAAGAGTTCACTTTGCAACATATGGAAAGAATTCACTGTGAATCTCCAAGCCTGCTGGTCATTGCCCAGCGATCCGTTGATCGTCAGCCCCGTTAATGCGAGTTCTTCTGGTTCTTCCGTGGTCTGACCTGAGGGCGATCGGAGGTGTCAACACAATCGTCCACCAGCTTACGGCCTATCTCGCATCGCAAGGTGATCAGGTATCCATCGCCACCCTTAAATGGGATCTGTCACTCGAGAAAGAGGAGTTTCAGGGCACCAGGGTCTTTCGCTTCCCGATGCGCTCACCTTCGAGTTGCCGCACTCTGAAATCACGAATAGGTTTACCGCTTTTGTTGTCTTGGACTCTGTATCGTCTGGCCAAGCTTATGAAGCAGGAGCGGATAGAAGTGGTTAATCTGCACTACTTCAGTGACCAGGCGCTCTATTTCGTGCTGCTGAAACGACTTCTGCGGTTCCGATTCCTCGTGAGTGTGCACGGCACCGATGTGCTCGGAAAGGAAGGTCCGCATAATGTAACGTTGATAAACCGCTGGATCGCATCGATTGACGAACTCATGGTGTGCTCTGAAGCACTGAAGAATGCAGCCTTTGCTGAAGGATCCCCTGCTGCCCGGCGTGCATGTGTGTTGCGCAATGCTGTCGATGTCGGTGAGGTCGATCGCCCCCTCTCACGTTTCGACGCGGTGGTCTCTGTTGCCAGCCTGATTCCGCGCAAAGGTATAGACATTCTCATAAGAGCTTTCTGCTGGCTGACACCGAAATTCCCTAATTGGCAGCTTTGGCTTGTTGGCTCCGGCGAATTGCTGGACGAACTTACGCGCCTGACCTGCGACTTGAATTGCGGGCCTCAGGTTCGCTTCTTTGGCGCGCTTGAACGACATCAAGCACTCGCCCGCGTGGCACAGGCAAGGATTTTCTGTCTTCCGTCCCACCGGGAAGGCCTGCCATTGGCGATAGCAGAGGCTATGATGCTCAAGACTCCCGTCATTGCGACTCGGGTCGATGGCGTGCCGGAGATAATCAGAGACAATATCGACGGTATCCTCGTAAAGCCTGGTTCAGTAGAGGAACTGAGCGCAGCGCTTGAAAAGCTGATGTCAGATGAAAACAAGGCCGCAGAGTTGGCGGCTAGCGCCTTTACGCGCGTTCAGCAAGAATTCAGCTATGACAATTGGGGACGCCGATACCGTGATCTGCTCCGAGGACCTGCTTAAACCGCGCCTGTTTATCCAGCAGCGCCCGGAAGATCTCCGTATCCCTTGCCCCGAAACTACCCCTTCTATGCGCTGATTGGTGTGAGCTGAGGCTTTCGCTTGGCTGAGTAACGCGCCCACAGATACACGAGCTCGCTCCGAAACAACATCGCAGCGGTTATGCCAAACACGGGAAGAATGGCGGCGATCTGTGCGAAAAATGTGATCAAATGGGTCGGGTGCCACCGTTCGTCACTGAGATACGCCACCGCGGCAAAGGGGATGGCCGCAATACCAACTCGCAGCCAAATCTGCCTAAAGTATTCGGAGATGCGGATACCGAGAATTTTGGACAGGTACCAAGGCCAGGCCACTAATTGGATACACAGATTCGGAATCAAGGTGCCAATTGCGACTCCATTGATGCCTATTTTTCGGACCAACAGAATGCTGAGAGTTAGATTAGCAATTGCCTCAGCGATCGCCCAAAGCGCAACTGGCTTATGACGTCCAATGCCGTAAACCACGGCTCCGCCGCTCGCATTACCAATGGCAATGATCTGCGCACACAACAGTATCTGCAGGACTCGCCCGGAGGTGTGAGCATATTGCGGACCCATCCACAATCCAATGAACGTACTGCCGCGGAATAACAGTGAAAGCTGGATGGGAAGAGCAACCAGCAAAATCACACGACTTCCAATTAGGACAAGTTTGCGAATGCGCTCATGCTCCTCGTGTGCTTCGAAATCGCTCGCTATGGGAGTAACTGCCGTTGAGACACAGCTCACCACCTGCTGCACGTACTGCACAAGGGAACCGCCAATTGCGTAAAATGTGACCGCCGCGGCAGACGCAAAAATTCCGACCACAAAATTGTCGCTGTAATAGATAATTTGCGCCATGATCTGCAGTACAAAAATCCACAGACTGTATTGCCAGATCTGTGACAGCTCACCTCCCCCTGGTTTCGCAAACCTGATTTTCAATTGAGGGTAAACTCGCCTGACCGCTAAGATGACCAAGACTGACCCGACAATGCCGCAGGCCAGATCCAAAACCGCAAGCGCCACAATTCCGAAACCACGCGAGAGCAGCAGTAAAACACCAATTGCTCGAAAGACGGCTTTGCCCATATCGATCGAGCTGGCAAGGTCAAAGCGCTGCAGAGCCGGCAAGACTGCCGCGACTACCCCTACCAGCAGCACTATCGCTACATTCATGCCTGCGAGGATTATGGCAATACGTGCCGCTTTTGTTAGTGCCGACGGAATGTGCACAATGTGGGGAAATATTGCTGAAAGCCCGCAAGCACAAAGCATCACGATTGCGGCTATGCCGACGCGCAAGTGAAGGGCGGCTGATAACGCATTGCTCGATGCATCGTGGTCCTTTTGCGAAAAGCCCCGGGCTATGAACCGCATAACTGCGGCACGAAGCCCAAGATCGAGCAACCCCATGTATGAGCCTGCAGCTACAACCAGCAGCCAGACGCCATAAGCCTCATTGCCGAGATGGTGGACGACGAACGGGGACAGAAAGAAGGCGATAGCAATCCCAGCCGCCAGCGAGACCCAATTCAGGGTGACGCCGCGAAGAATCCGTTCGGTTCTAAATATCCTTTGCTGGGTTGACATGAAGGAAATCAGCTCCGCCCAGGCGACTGAGATCTCATGGCTGGACGCTCACATCGTGATGTGCCTCGGCAGCGGTCACGTTTCCGTCCGGGAGCTGCCCCACGGATTCCAGCATCGTCCGGAATGTTTGCACGAACGATGCCTCATCGTACTCAGCCATCGCTCGATCGTAACCTCGATTTGCTAGTCGGGTCCGCAGTTCCGCACTGTTCAAAATTGTTGCCAGCTTCGCTGCGAGTTCCTCCACATTCTCCAATTGAAATAGCAAACCATTATCATTGTCTCGGATATAGTACGGAACTCCACCAACGGCAGATGCAATGATCGGCTTCCGTGCAGCCATTGCTTCGAGTAGAACGCGGCCCATAGATTCCGTTCGCGAGGCAAGCACATAGAGCGAGCATCTGGCGATCACATCTAAGGCAACGTCGTATGGAGCGGCCTTCACGAACTCAACCTGCGGACATCCTGCCGCAAAGTGCTCCAGTGCGTTCCGGTCAGGGAAATGGCCCATCAGCTTCAACTTGTAATTGGGAAATTGCGGCGCAATCGAAACAAACGCGCGAATCAGGATGTCCATGCCCTTCGTGTACCAGGGGTATCCCACCGACAGGATAAATCTTTCGTCAGAATCTATAGGCGTGATTGCGCGCACAGGCACAAACGCGTGAAAAACAGCAGATTTCTTGCCCTTCA
>Ga0307476_10002774_pt1 | contig 10402 bp, 8 predicted proteins | sample atmos_gasesECM2C_2_FD_203314 | JGI IMG/M metagenome (GOLD analysis project Ga0307476, IMG submission 203314) | Hardwood forest soil microbial communities from Morgan-Monroe State Forest, Indiana, United States - atmos_gasesECM2C_05 | ecosystem: Environmental > Terrestrial > Soil > Temperate...
AGTGAGAAAAACGGACTCCGTTCCAGCCGAAAGATGCACATCGATAATCGACGAATCGCGAATGACGACGGGCCGATCGGTCAACGTGTGTGGGCAGATCGGCGTGATGATCCACGATTCGACAGACGGGTGTACGATCGGCCCGCCGGCAGAAAGCGAGTACGCCGTCGAGCCTGTCGGTGTCGCAACGATGAGTCCATCGACGCGATAGCGCGCGACGAATTCGTGATCGATGATCAATTCGAGATCAATCATGCGCGCCAGCGTGCCTTTGTTGATGACGGATTCGTTGGCAACGGTCTGACGCTCGATGACGCGCCCATCGCGAATAAGCTCGACGTCGAGCATGACGCGTTCACTCAGCGGGAGCCGGCCTGCGAGCGTGTCTTCGAGCGCCGAATACATTTCATCGGCTTTGAAGCTGGTGAGAAAGCCGAGGCTACCCATATTGATCGGGAGAATCGGAATGCCGAGCGGCGCCGCGACCTTGGCCGCGGCCAGGAGCGTACCGTCGCCGCCGAGGACGAGAAGCAACTCCGAGTTCTCGGCGACCCCTTCGCGCGAAAGGCCTTTCGACGAATCGGGCAGAACGCCGGCAGATTCTGTGTCGTAGTAAATCTCCAGCTTGCGCGATTTCAGCCATTCCAGCAGCGGAGGCACGACGGCGGCAAGGTTCGACCGTCGCGGGCGCGAAATGATGCCAATTTTTTTGAAGGGGCCGGTCGTCTGCATGGATGATTGAGATTCTAACCTAGGCTCCGGCTTTGCGCGCGTGGAGAAAGTATTCCTGGTTGCCTTCGGCGCCCGGCAGGCGGCTTGGTGTGACGCCGAGGATTTCGAGTTTGGCCACGGTCGCGGCAATGCGGACTTTCTCCACTGCTTTCTGGTGCAGCTCTGGATCGGCGACCACGCCGCCAGCGGGGATGTCTTGTTTTGGAAGCTCAAACTGCGGCTTTACGAGCACAAGCAAGTCGGCGTTCGGTTTCAGCACTGCGGCTGCGGGCATCAGGATTTTCGTCGCGGAAATGAACGAAACATCGACAACGGCGAGGTCCATGGGCTCCGCGACGTCTTCAGCGCTCAATTCGCGCGCGTTGCGCTCGATTTTGATCACGCGCGGGTCTCGTTGAAGCTTCCAGGCGAGCTGGCCGACGTTCACGTCAACGGAATAGACGCGGGCCGCGCCGCGTTGCAATAGGCAATCCGTGAAACCGCCGTTCGAAGCGCCGATGTCGATGCAGATCTGACTCGCGACGTTGATCGCAAAATCTTCGAGGGCGCCCTCCAGCTTCTCCCCGGCGCGGCTCGCAAATTTCGGATTGCGGCTCGAAACGGAAATTTTCGCGGACTCTGCAATTGCTGTACCTGGCTTATCGACGCGCACGTCGTTTACGGAGATTTCACCAGCTAGGACGAGTGCTTGCGCTTTCGACAGGGAATTGGCCAGCCCGCGATCAAGCAGCAGTTGATCGAGACGAACCTTGCGCGGCTTCGGCGGCAAATGCGTAACTCACGCCCGGCGCAGCACGAGAAATTCCGCGATCGAACGAAGCCGGTCGGCCTTTTCGCCGAACGAGGCTAGTCCATCGATGGCGCGATTCGCAAGGTCGTTGGCGATTTCGTGCGACCGCTCGAGACCGTAGACGGCGGGATATGTTGCCTTCTGTTGTGCGATGTCTTTGCCAGCAGTTTTGCCCAACGCCGCTGAGGATTCTTCCACGTCCAGAATGTCGTCGGTGACCTGAAACGCCCAGCCGATGTTTTCGCCGAACTTTCTCAGTCGCGCGACTTCGGCTTTTGGCGCGCCGACGCAAAGCGCGCCGGCCGTTACCGAAGCGCGAATCAGCGCTGCGGTTTTCGACCGGTGAATGTATTCGAGCATTTTCTTTGCGACCGGCTTGCCTTCGGCCTCGAGGTCCGCGACCTGTCCGCCGACCATTCCGTTGATTGTTCCGGCGGCCGTCGCGATCTCCGTCAACATCGCCACGCGGCGCTCCGCATCGACCGGCGCGGCGCCGACGACCTCAAACGCCAGCGTGAGCAGCGCATCGCCTGCTAGAATCGCTGTGGCTTCCCCGAACTTTTTGTGGCTCGTCGGCTTACCGCGGCGAAGATCGTCATTATCCAGCGCGGGAAGGTCGTCGTGAATCAACGAATACGTGTGGATGAATTCGATCGCGCACGCCGGATGAAGGGCGGCCGTGACATCGGACTCAAAAATTCGCGCCGTTTCTAGCACCAGAATCGGCCGGATGCGCTTGCCGCCCGCCTGCACGCTATAGCGCATCGCCTGATGGATCGATGTAGGCTGCGTGGCTTCCGACGGTAGCAATTTCTCGAGGTGCGCATCGACGGCGATGCGATCCTCTTCAAAAAAGTCGGGCAATTTCGAAGCTGGCACCGCAGTCGCTGCGGCTGGGGTTTTGGCGGTGCTCACAGTTCAGACTCGCGCTCGGGATCAAACGGCTGCGCGGCGAGCTTGCCGTCAGCCTTCTTGAGCAGAATTTCAACCTTGCCTTCCGCTTCTTCGAGTTGTTTCTGGCACTCGCGGGAAAGTTCGACGCCTTCTTCGAAAAGTTTCATTGCGTCATCAAGTGAAAGCTGCGGAGATTCCAGCCGGCGCACTACTTCTTCCAGTCTTCCGAGCGACTTTTCAAAATCGGGCTTTTTCGCCGGCTCGGGTTTCTTTGTCGGTGTTGTATTCAAAGTTGCCTCAAAGTGTTGCGTCACGCGAAATAAAAACAGTGCCTCGCGTCACTCGCGATGAAATCATTGCAATCAATCGCGAACCTCTTTTGATGTTCCACGCACTGCCGATGTTACGAGAGTAAGGGAGTTCGCAGAGATTTGTAAATGTCACGGAAGCCGATTTTGCGCGGTGTGCTACTTCTGACAGTGAGCGCAGAAATATGTCGATCGATTGCCTTTGGTGATTCGTTTGATCGGACGCCCGTCGCGCCGGCAGGGATCACCCTCGCGTTGGTAGACGCGCAGAATGCCATCGATGCCCTGGAACCACCACTCAGCGTCGCTGAAGTCTGGCGGCGGGTTGAGACACAGTTGCAAAGCGCGATGCAGCACCGAGATGATCGCTTTGTAAAGTCTGCGCGCCGCCTCAGGTTTCAGCGAGTTCGCCGTGCGAAACGGACTGATCTTTGCGTGCCAGAGCGCTTCGCACGAATAAATATTGCCGACGCCGGCGAATCGCGATTGATCGAGCAGAAACTCCTTCAGCGGTCGCCGCGACTTCGATAAAAGCTGCGTGAACGCCTTCGCGATGAACTCCGGCGACATTGCATCAATGCCGAGCTCATTGTAAGGCGGGCAGGCTTCAAGCGATTCCCACGCGTGAACGCGCCCCAGATGGCGGCCATCCGCGAACGCGAGCACTCCCTTGTCGAATTCAAGAGCAACGTCGATGTGTACGCCGTCGTCCGTCTTCTTGTTCGCGCGCGTATCGAGTTCTTTCGTATTTCTCAGATGGATGAGGTGCCCATCAAACCGAAAATGCATTTCGATCGCCACATGATTGTCGAGCACCAGAAAAAGATATTTGCCCTTGCGCTGAACTGCCTCGATACGACGTCCAATCAAAAGTTTGGAGATATGCGCTGCAGATTGCGGCAGCACCGCGATCGGATGAAACACTTCGACGCTGCGAATCTTGCGCTTGACGACAAGCGGCCGCAACGAAATCGCAATAGCCTCAACTTCTGGGAGTTCGGGCATGAAGTCCTTCAGGGAAAGTGATTACAGGTCGCCGCGCAACGGCGACCGACCGCATCGGCTCTCACTGCGCCGCCTTCAACGTGAGAACGTGCTTCCGATCTTTCAGTTCGGCCGCATCGCTAAACGGCGCGTAGATCGGCCGTCCCTCATACCAATATGCAAACTGATCCGAATAGTGGCTGCTGCCCGGCTGACCTGACTGCCCAGCCGGTATAAGCAAAATCGACTGATCCCAATCCGCCGTATTGGCCACAAAGCGCATCGCCGGTCCGTGCCGCGGTGTTGCCGCTCGAACGCTGTAGTTCGTGCCCGACTGCGGCTTTCCGCTGATGCTCAGCCACTGCTTTAGCACGCCTTCGCGCCCGATCGGATGCAGCATCTCGAGTGCGTTGAAATTCTTCCACTGCCAATCTTCGATGCGGGCGCTCCTGGATTCTTCCGCGATTTTCGTCACCGTGCGATCCGCGGCCGCAACCAACAAATCATCGTAACTCTTGTATTTTGACGGGAGCCACTTCGACGGCCGCTCCGTCAGCGTCTTCTGCAGAAAAGTCGTGGCGCGCCACCGGTAAAGATTTGTATCCGTGCCGAGATAAGGCTCCAGCAACATATTCAGCGCCGTTCGCCGGAACCGCACTAAAAATGTGACCTCAGACGAATCGGCATCCGCGATTCCGTTCCAATCCTTCAGCCCTTCGATCAATTTCTTCGTTCGATCATCCTGCGGCGTAATTGTCTTCGCTGCCGCGATCAGTTGCTCGGCAAGAAAAACATGCGGATAGCTATAGGTGTCAGTCTGCACCTTCAGCATGTCGCTCGGCCGCAAATCGTGCTTGTCGAGCAACAGATCGTAAATGCGCGCCGTCCGATACGGTTCTTCCCATCGATCAGTGAGATATGGCTTATACGACGGGCCCGCCACGCGCGCGTTCGCCGTGGCGATCAACCCGCTTTGAGGATTGAGCGCCTGGGGAAGCTGTTCAAACGGAATGTATCCCGTCCATTCGTAGTCGTCGGTATCGCCCGGCACCGGAATTTCGCCGCGTCCCTTCTTCCGAATCGGCACGCGCGCCGACATCACGTAGCCGATGTTTCCCTGCGTGTCGGCGTAGACCGCGTTCTGCGCCGGCCCCCACACCTTCTTGATCACGCTTCGGAATTCGTCCCAGCTTTGAGCCCTGCCGAGCCAGTTATAGACGTTCAACAATCCACCGGGCTCGGTCGCCGTCCATCGCAGCGCGTAAGCTTTTCCGTTTTCGCGGCGCACAATCGGTCCATGCCGCGTGACCACAATCGGAAGATCCTCATCGGGTCGATCTTTGATTTTAATCACCTCGTCGATCGCCTGCGCCTTCACCCATTTCTTGTTCACCGAATATTCGTCGGCGTTCGCGGGATTGAACGTCTCGATGTAAAGGTCCTGGACGTCGGCGCCGTTGTTCGTGAACCCCCACGCGAGGTGATCGTTGTGACCGATAACGACGAACGGGGCGCCTGGAAGCGTTAAGCCTTTCACGTTCCACCCCGGTGCCGTGAGATGAAGCTCGTACCAGATCGGCGGAATCGAAAGCTCCAGATGCGTGTCGTTGGCGAGCAACGGCTTGCCGGTCGCGGTGTGATCGCCCGACACGACCCAGTTGTTGCTGCCAAGGCTGTGTCGAATCTCCGACTGCGAATCGCGGATGTAGCCGACAACCGAATTCGCCAGCGCGGTCGTTAAATCCGGTGAAGATTCCGCCTGGGTCGTATCTCGCGGCGCAACAGTATTCGCCTTGAGCACGCCGTCCGGTTCCATGTCATCGTCGTCATCATCATCGTCGTCGCTGTCTGGATCGAGGTGTGAGCGCTGCGAGCCGTCATTACTGATGTTGGGATCGCCAACGACATAATGATCCATCGCCGCGTCGGCAGAAAAAAGCTCATGCGCGCGATCGGTGCCGACCTTATCGGTGACCTTCGCGCGATCGATCTCTTCCTCCCACGTGTCGGTCAGCGTTTCGTACATGTAGCCTGAAATCACTAAGGTATCGGTTGGCGTCCACGGCGAAGGTTTGTATTTCAACAGCGTGAACTCGATCGGTAGCTCGTTGGAATGTTGCTCGATAAATCGATTCACGCCGCGCGCGTACGCCTCAAACAAACCGCGCGTCGTCGGATCGACGAGGCCCCAGTCCCGCTCAGCCGCACGCCCAAATCCGAGCGTACGAAACTGCTGATCAATATTGAGTGTTGCCGGCCCAAGGATCTCGGATAGCTGTCCGCGCGCTACGCGCCGAAGCAAATCCATCTGCCACAGCCGGTCCTGCGCCATGACATACCCCTGCGCTTCGACCATATCCTCAACGGAGCTCGCCCGAATGTGCGGCACGCCCCAGCGATCGCGCTCGACGATCACGTCTTTCTGCAGGCCCGGGAGACGAGTGTTGCCATCGAGCTGCGGCAACGGCCGGTAGACGAAACGCCAGAGAACAGCGCCAACGATCACAACGATAATGCAGAGAAGTACGAGCAAAACGCGAAGCAGAGATCGCAAGCGGACTCCTACCGGCAGTGGCGAAAATCAAAGTCTAGAGGAGCGACAGGAGGCGCGCAACCTCGCGCATTCGCTTTGTTTTACGCCGAAACAACGCCGCGGAGCCCAAAACGGCGTCTCCCATTCCAGGCTGATACAATGAACGCAGGGGGCAAGCCTAGCTCATATGTTTGCGGTGCGCTTGATTGGCGTGCTCGCGCTTATCGCGCTCAATGGATTTTTCGCAGCTGCGGAATTTTCGCTCGTGGCCGTGCGGCTCTCGCGCGTGAGGCAGCTCATCCAAAAGGGCAACGCGCGGGCGCGCGTGGTGGAGTCGCTGCTCACCGATCTTCATCGCGTCGTTTCCGCCGTTCAGCTCGGTATCACGCTCACAAGCCTGGCGCTCGGCGCCCTTGGCGAGAGCACGCTCGCAGGCATGTTACAGCCTCTGTTCGCTGGCGCGAGTTCAGCTCGGGCGGCGCTGATCGCTCATGGAATCGCGCTCGGGCTGGCGTTCGCCATGCTTAGCGCGCTCCACGTCGTGATCGGCGAGCTCGTGCCCAAGACAGTCAGCCTCGCGCGGGCCGAACGCGTCGCGTTGCTCATCGCGCGTCCATTCTCCTGGTTCCTCAAAACATTTCGGTGGGCCATCGACTTGCTCGACGGCGTCTCCAGCGCAATCGTGCGCGCTCTCGGCGTAACCGAACCGGCTGGCCACGGCTCGGTCCATTCCACCGAAGAACTGCAAATTCAGATTCAACAAGCCAGAGAGCGCGGCTTGCTCGCTCCCGGCGAAGAAAAATTCATTTCCAGCGCCATCGAGCTCGGCCAGGTGCAGGTGCGCGAAATCATGGTGCCGCGTCCCGACATGCATTTGCTCCCTATCGAAGCCAACATCGACGAAGTAATGCGCGCCTTCGCGACGACGCAACGCTCCCGTATCCCGGTCTATCGAGGCTCCGAAGATCAGATTCTCGGCTTTGTTCACATCAAAGACATGATGTGGGTCTTGCTCGATCGCGAGCGCCGCCTCGAAGAAAACCTCGCGCCGGCGCCATTCGACCTCCGCCGCGTTCTGCGCGAAGTCTTGATCGTCCCCGAAACGAAACCAGCCAGCGAGCTCCTCGTGGAGCTAAGGAACCATCGCGTCGGAATGGCATTGGTCATAGACGAATTTGGCAGCATCCTTGGACTCGTGACGTTGGAAGACATCCTCGAGCAGGTGGTTGGCGAGATTCACGACGAGTTCGATGTCGTCGAACGGCCGCAAAAGCTCGCCGACGGCGCTGTGGTCTTCGACGCAGCGCTCAACGTGCGCGACCTCGACGCGCAGTACAACATCTCACTGCCCGACGATCCAGCGTATGCGACCGTCGGTGGATTCGTTTTGGATCAGCTTGGTTTCATCCCGCGTGGCGGCGAAAATTTTGAGTACGACGGATATCGCTTCACCGTCGTCGAGATGGACGGACGCCGCGTCGCTCGCGTGAAAATCGAACGCGTTCTTCCGATTTTGATCGAAGCGAAAACCGCGAGCGCAAGCGTTACCGGTGTTAAAAGCAATTCAAACGCCACGAGTACGGCGGCCAGTTCAGAGTCGGCGCCCGCGGCCGATTCTCTGAAAACTCATCCCGATCCCGCGGCGCGAACTCGCTGATGACGCGCCATCTGCTGCAACGACTCTTGCTCGCGTTGCCGGCGTTGTGGCTCGTTCTCACGCTCGTCTTCCTGATGATTCACATCGTCCCCGGCGATCCCGTCGAACAAATGCTCGGCGAAGGCGCGGCACCAGGCGAAATCGTGCAGTTGCGCCACTCGCTCGGACTCGATCAACCGCTGCTCACGCAATACGGCCACTATTTAAAAGGGCTCGCTCACGCCGACCTCGGCCAATCGTTCAAATTTCAAGCTCCGGTACGCCAAATTATTTTCGATCGCTATCCCGCGACGTTGAGCCTCGCATTTCTCGCGCTGGCAGTGTGTGCGGCGATCGCGATTCCTGCAGGCATCCTCGCCGCATACTGCCGCGGACAAACCGCCGACCGCGCCGTCGGGCTCTTCACGCTCTTCGGACTGGCGTTTCCGAATTTCGCGCTTGGTCCCGTACTGATTTTGATTTTCTCGATCGAGCTCGGCTTGCTGCCCGTCTCAGGTCGCGGCGGCCCAACGTATTACATTCTCCCCGCAGCAACTCTCGGCGCCGCGCTCGCTGCAATCCTCACGCGCATGGTGCGGGGCTCGATGCTCGAAGAGCTCTCAAGCGATTACGTCCGCACCGCTCGCGCAAAGGGACTCTCCACAAGCGCAGTCCTATTCCGCCACGCGTTCCGCAACGCGCTGATCCCCATCATCACCATCCTCGGCCTGCAATTCGGTACGTTGCTCGCCGGAACGATCGTCACCGAGACAATTTTCTCCTGGCCGGGAATCGGTCGCCTCACAGTGCAAGCAATCTCCTCGCGTGACTACCCTCTGCTCCAGGGCTGCATCCTCGTGATCTCGCTTTCCTACGTGCTCGTCAATCTCCTGACCGACGTTTTGTATTCGGTGATCGATCCCCGCGTGAGGCTCTCTTGAAATCGCTCAACGAGTTGCGCCAATTCCTCCGTCAGAGCGTGCTCGCGCGAGTCGGATTCTCCGTCGCGGTGTTGTTGATCATCGTCGCGCTGTTCGCACCGCTGATCGCTCCCGCAAATCCGGCCACGCAGGATCTGCCGTCGCGCCTGCAGCCCCCTTCACTCGCGCACTGGATGGGCACCGACGAACTCGGCCGCGACACGCTCTCGCGCACAATCTATGGCGCGCGCATCTCACTCATGGTTGCAATCTCGGTAGTCTGCGGCTGCGGCATTACCGGCCTGCTCATCGGCATGCTCGCGGGTTACGCCGGCGGATGGTTCGATCGTTTCGTGAATCTTTTGCTCATCAATGCCTTTTTATCCTTTCCGGGAATCCTGCTGGCGATCGCGTTCGCAGCATTCCTCGGCCCAGGCATCAGCAAAGTCATCATGGCCTTGGTCATCACGGGGTGGGCCGGCTATGCGCGCCTCGCGCGCGCTCAGGTTCTAAAAGTCAAAGAACTCGAATTCATTCTCGCCGCGCGGTCGCTCGGAGCCTCACACGTTCGCATCCTCGCGCGCCACATGTTCCCCAATATTCTTCAGCCCGTTTTAATTCAAGCCACGATCGGAATGGCCGGAGCGATTCTCGCCGAATCGACGCTCAGCTTCCTCGGCCTTGGCGTACTGGCGCCCACGGCCAGTTGGGGCGCGATGCTCAACGACGCGCGCAGCCACCTCTTCGACGCGCCGCATCTCGTCATTTTTCCCGCGCTCGCCGTGATGCTGGCCGTACTCGCGTTTAACTTGTTGGGAGATGCATGGCGCGATTGGCTCGACCCGCGCACCCGGTCGCAAATGGCAGTGATGGATTTAACGCGCTAGAAGGGAAGACTCGCGACCTCGCGCCGCGACTCTGCAAAATAACCCGAATCGCCGGCAGGCAGGAGTTTACTTCGTCAACGTAACCGCAGCACCGCGCCCCTGCTGTAACGTCTTGGCTGCGCTGCCCTTGTTCACACCAATCTCGATATACCCGCTCGACCCAACGTAAGCGATCGCCTCACCCCCGCTGCCCGACGCGTACGTATCGACCATCTTCGATACCGCGTGCGTCCCGACCCGAAACCCAACCTTGCCCGCCTGCTTGGCCTCGTCCGACAAATCTTCCTCGCGAAAATTCGTAATCAAATTCCCGAACGTATCGACGCGCATCACAACACCCTTCATCGCGCCATCCGCAGCCTTCGGGCGTGGCATCGCAAACTTTTTGTGATCGGTGATCTCTTCTCCCATGCTCGCTGTCTGCCCGCTCTTCGCCAACCATGCCGCGATCGGCGCAAAAACATCGCGCCCATGAAAGGTCTTGCTCACCGGCTGCAAATAATAGTGCTCGACGTTCGCATGCCGCACGACCGCATTAGGGTCGCGCTCGTAAATCAGCGAGAGCACGCCATTATCCGGCGCGATGAAATATTGGTTGTCCGCGCTGACGAGCAACGGCCGCCGCGACGTGCCGACACCAGGATCGACCACCACCACGTGGATCGTCCGATTCGGAAAATACGAATACGCCGCGCCAATCGAAAGCGCGCCATCGAGC
>Ga0307476_10002775_pt1 | contig 10401 bp, 12 predicted proteins | sample atmos_gasesECM2C_2_FD_203314 | JGI IMG/M metagenome (GOLD analysis project Ga0307476, IMG submission 203314) | Hardwood forest soil microbial communities from Morgan-Monroe State Forest, Indiana, United States - atmos_gasesECM2C_05 | ecosystem: Environmental > Terrestrial > Soil > Temperate...
GACCGGCTCGAGCTCGTCGATGATCTGCATCGCGCGCACCTTGGGCGCCCCCGAGAGCGTCCCCGCCGGCAGCGCCGAGCGCAGGACGTCGAGGGCGCTGACGCCCTCGCGCAGGGTGCCGGAGACCTGGCTGACGATGTGGAGCACGTGCGAGTAGGTCTCGATTTCCATCAGCTCGTCGACCTTGACCGTCCCGTACTCGCAGACGCGACCGAGGTCGTTGCGGCCGAGGTCGACCAGCATCACGTGCTCGGCCCGCTCCTTCGGGTCGTTCTTCAGCCGCTCGGCCAGGCGCCGGTCCTCGTCCTCGCTGCGCCCGCGCGGGTAAGTGCCGGCAATCGGGCGCGTCTCGACCCGGTTGCCGATCACCCTGACCAGCGGCTCCGGCGAGGCGCCGGCGATCTGGAAGTCGCCGAACTCGAGGAAGTACATGTAGGGCGAGGGGTTGACCGCGCGCAGCCCCCGGTAGACGGAGAAGGCCTCGACCGGGGCCGGCGCCGAGAAACGCTGCGAGGGCACGACCTGGAAGGCATCGCCGGCGTGGACGTACTCGACGATCCGCGCCACCGCGGCTTCGAACTCCTCGCGCTCGAAGTTGGAGGTGAACTCGGGCGGCTCCGGGGTCGACGGCGTCGCCGGCAGCGGCACGGCGCCGCGCAGGCGCTCGCGCATCTCGGCGATTGTCTCGGCGGCGCGCTCGTAGGCGGCGTCGATCGAGCCGTCGGCATCGGCGAAGGCGCAGGCGAGGATCGTCAGCTCGTGCCGCAGGTGGTCGAAGACCACCATCGCGTTGGTCACCATCAGCGCCAGGTCGGGCAGTCCGAGCGGATCGGGATTCGGCTCGCCCAGCGGCTCGACCGTCCGCACCAGGTCGTAACCGAAGAAGCCGACAGCGCCGCCGACGAACGGCGGCAGCCCCTCGACCGGCGCCGGCCGGTAGGTGGCGAGGCGCTCGGCGACGGCGGCATAGGGATCGGGCGCCTGGTCGCGGCGCAGCGGCTCGTCGCCGACCGCGGGCGCCTCACCGCTCCATTCCGACAGCGTTCCCTCGCTCCAGCGCAGCAGCGCCCGCGGCCGCAGGCCGACGAACGAGTAGCGGCCGACCTGGCCCTGCTCGGCCGACTCGAGCAGGAAGCACGGCGCGCCCTCGGGCTCGCCGGCGCGCAGCTTGAGGAATGCCGAAACGGGGGTCTCACAGTCGTCGACGAGGCGGGCCCGGACCGGCACCACGTTGCCCTCGCGGGCCAGCTCGCGCGCCTGCTCGAGGCTCGGCTCGAGCCGCAGCTCGAAATCAGCGGCTACGGTCATTCAGCACCTCCAGCACGTCGGCCAGGGCGATCCCGCGCGAGACCAGCAGGACCATCAGGTGGTAAAGAACGTCGGCCGCCTCTTCGGCGACTCGCTGGTCGGTCTCTTCGCGGCCGGCGCGGACGACCTCCTCGGCCTCCTCCTCGATCTTCTCGCCGATCAGGCCCGGGTCCTCGAGCAGTTGCGCGGTGTAGCTGCCCTCGGGGCGTTCGACGGCGCGGCTGCGCAGCGTCCGTTCCAGCGCCGCCAGCGCTTCGTGGGTGACCGGGAACGGCTCGCCGGGGGCCGGCGGCGCGTCCTTGCGGATCGAGGCCGAGCCCAGCACCTCGCGGTAGAAGCAGCTGCGCTGGCCGGTGTGGCAGGCGGGCCCGACCGGGTCGACCAGTGCCACCAGAGCGTCGCCGTCGCAGTCGTAGCGGAGCTGGCGCAGGTGCATGAAGGCGCCCGAGGTTTCGCCTTTTTTCCAGAGTTCGTCGCGGGAGCGGCTGTAGAGGTGCAGATCCCCCGTCTCGAGCGTCATTTCCAGCGATTCCGGGCTGACGTAGGCGAACATCAGCACCTCGCCGCTGGCGAAGTCCTGGACTATGCAGGGGGCCAGTCCCCGCTGGTCGAATTCGATTTCACCGAACACCCGGCCCATCGTAGTGACCACGCCGCCCCCGGACGCGAAGCGGAAGAGGTGGCAACCGGCTTTGTTATTCGATACCGAGGCGGTCGAGCAGGTCCTCGTCGCGGCGCCAGTGGCGACGGACGCGGACCTTGAGGTCGAGGTGCACCTGGACGCCCAGCTCCTGCTCCAGCGAGCGCCGGGCGGCGGTCCCGATCTCGCCGATCTTCACCCCGCCCTTGCCGATCAGGATCCCCTTCTGGGACTCGGTCTCGGCCCAGATTTCGGCCCTGACCATGACCAGGCCGTCCTCGCGCGGACTGACCTCGGAGACCTTCACCTCGACCGAGTGCGGGATCTCCTGCCGGGTCCGGTTCAGCACCTGCTCGCGGATCAGCTCGGCGAGGAGCAGCTCGCTCGACTGGTCGGAGTGGTCCTCCGGCGGATACATGTACGGCCCCTCGGGGACGAGCTCGCCGAGCCGCTCCAACAGTGGCTCGAGACCGTCGCCGGTACGGGCGCTGATCGGGAAGACCTCGGCAACGCCCTGCAGGTTGGCGGCATCGGCGAGCGCCGGGACCATCTCGTTCGGGCCGAGGCGATCGGCCTTGTTGACCGCGCAGATGATCGGGATCTCGGGCCCGGCGGAAAGCAGCGTGCGGGCGATGAAGCGATCGCCGGCGCCGACTCCCTCCTCACCGTTGATCACCAGCAGCGCGACGTCGGATTCGGCCAGCTCGCGCTCGACCCGGTGCTGCATCCGCTCGGTCATCTCGTCGCGCGGCTTCTGCACGCCGGGCAGGTCGACGAGGACGAGCTGGCGACCGGCCTCGGGGTCGGTGGCGACCCCGCGAATCGCCCGCCGCGTCGTCTGCGGTCGCACTGAGACGATCACGACGTGGGAGCCGACCAGGGCGTTGACCAGCGTCGACTTGCCGACGTTGGGCCGGCCGGCGAGCCCGACAAATCCCGCTCGCTGCTTCCTCTGCTCCGGCTCGGTCGGGCTCATCACGACCGGCCAGCTTGGCCCGACCGAGCCTCCGCGTCCGGGAGCAGCTCGGCGAGGATTCGGCCTTGGATTGCCAGCATCTCGCCGTCGTCGGTCTCGTGGTCGTAGCCACAGAGGTGGAGGACGCCGTGGACCGCCGCTTCGGTCACGTCGCTGCAGTGGGCGGGGCAGATGACGACGTCACCGAGCTCACGCGGGCCGGGGACCGGGCCGGTGCCGTCGAGCGGGAAGGCGAGGACGTCGGTCGGCGCGTCCTTGCCGCGGTGCTCGCGGTTGAGGTCCTGGATCCGGGGCGCATCGACGATCTGGACCGCAAGGTGGCCGTCCTCGACGCCGGCCGCCGCCAGTGCCGCCGCGACCGGCTTCTGCAGCTCGGGAGGGACGTCCGAGAGGTCCGTCGTCAAGATTTCGGGGTCGGCCCGTGTTCCTGGCGGGCCGCGCGCTCGCGGTTGCCGTGGGCGTCGTAGGCGGCAACGATCCGCTGCACCAGCTTGTGGCGGACGACGTCCTCACCGCCGAAGCGGACGAAGGAGATGTCTTTGACCTCTTCGAGGACGTCGGTGACCGCGATCAGGCCGGATTTCTGGTCGCTCGGCAGGTCGATCTGGGTGACGTCGCCGGTGACGACCATGCGCGAGTTGAAGCCGAGCCGGGTGAGGAACATCTTCATCTGCTCGGGGCTGGTGTTCTGGGCCTCGTCGAGGATCACGAAGGAGTCGTTGAGGGTGCGACCGCGCATGAAAGCCAGCGGCGCCACCTCGATCACGTCGCGCTCGAAGTAGCCGTTGACCCGGTCGGGGTCGATCATGTCGTAGAGCGCGTCGAACAACGGCCGCAGGTAAGGATCGACCTTGGCCTGGATGTCGCCCGGGAGGAAGCCGAGCCGCTCGCCGGCCTCGACCGCGGGCCGGGTGAGGATGATCCGCTGCACCTCGCGTTCGGTCAGCGCCGCCGCCGCCATCGCCACCGCGAGGAAGGTCTTGCCGGTGCCGGCCGGACCGATCCCGAAGGTGATCGTGTTCTTGCGGATCGAGTCGACGTACCGTTTCTGGTTCAGCGTCTTCGGCGCGACTTTGGTGTTGCGGTGGCGCCAGACGACGTCGTCGAGGATCTCGGCCGGGCTCTCGTCCGCCTCCAGGGCGCCGGTCACCGCTTCGATCGTCCCCGGCGCGACCTCATGGCCCTGCTCGATCAGCTCGACCATCTCGTCGACGACGGTCGCCGCCTGTTCGACGTCGGCCGGGTCGCCCTCGACGGTGAGGACGTTGCCGCGCAGGTGCAGGTCGGCGTCGAGTTTGTCGCGCAGGCTGCGCAGGACCGAGTCCTCGGACCCGGCCAGCTCGGCCGCCACGTTGTTGTCGAGGGTCAGCTGCCTGCGGGCCACTAAGAAGCACCCAACTTCTGCCGCACCGCGGCGCTGACCCGCTTGCCGTCGGCGCGGCCGCCGACCTTCGGCATCAGCGCCGACATCACTTCGCCCATCTGCTTCTGCTCGGTGGCGCCGGTCTCGGCGACGGCTTCCGCGACCAGCCCCGCCAGCTCCTCGTCGGAGAGCTGCTGCGGCAGGTAGGCCTCGATCAGCTCCGCCTCGAAACGCTCGGCGGCGGCCTGCTCGGCGCGGCCGGCGCCCTCGTAGGCCTCGGCGGCCTCGACCCGCTTCTTGCGCTCGCGCTGCAGCACCGCGACCTCGTCGCCCTTGCCCAGCTTGGCGTCCTGCTGGAGCGAGTCGACGATCAACCGCAAGGCCGCAACCTTGCCCTTTTCGCCCGCTTTCATCGCCGTCCGTACGTCGGCCTGAGCCTGCTCTAGAGCACTCACGGCATTAAGGGTAGAGGGCGGCGTCCGGGGTGACGGCCAGCCCCTTGGAGACGAGGTCTGCGATGTCGGTGCTGACCAGAGTCCAACCGTGACTGCGCGCGGCGGCGACATAGGCCGCGTCGTATGCGGTGAGGCCGCATTCGGCTGCAATTCGAACGCAGGTCTCCATCTGTCGCAGATCGGCCGTGAGGACGCGATCACCACAGCGGGCAGCGATCGTCCTGCAGAGCGCCAAGGCAACACCCGATTCGCGTTGCCGGCTGCCGATGACGTTGGCGACCTCATAGAGCGTCAGGGCGAGCGCCGCCATCGGCCTGTCGGTTTCCGTCACGAGCCGGCGAGCGTCCGGCGAAAAACGATCTTCCTCGTTCTTGGCGGCGATCCAGACGCCGGAGTCCAGCAGCAGCATCAATGAGAATCGCGGTCTTCCCGGATCAACCGGGCCGAATCCGCGCCAAGGGGAACCGGAGGTCCAAGCAGCTCTTCGATTTCCCGCCGCCGCGCATCGCTCTCCTCCGCGACGGCCGCCCCGGAGACTCTCTGAAGAAATCCGCTGCGGGTTTCGCCACGGGATTCCGCATGAGCGTCGATCCGCTCCAAGAGCTCATCGGGGATCGAGATCATCACCTTTGCCACCGGGTGAGTATATACGGTATTGCTAGCGGTTGGAACGCGCATCTGTTCAGCCTGCACGGCCGCACCACACGCGTGGTGCGCGGATCGGGTCAATCCCTGTGCGCAAACCGCGCGGAACTCAGGCGCCGTCGAGCTCGATCCGCTCGACCTCGCCGAGCGGCATCTGCAGGAAGCGGGTGCCGACGGCGCGGAAGGCGTCGGCGTCGCCGGTGCAGAGGAAGTCGTAGGCACCCTCGCCGCCATCGGGGCGGGCGATGTCCTCGCGCTCGAGCGTGCGCTGGACCGCGGCGGCGACGGCGTGGCCACCGGCGACAAGGCGAACGTCGCGGCCGAGGATCCGCTGCAGCATCGGCGAGACCAACGGGTAGTGGGTGCAGCCGAGGATCAGGGTGTCGACGTCGGCCTGCTTCAGCGGCTCGCAATAACTGCGGGCCATCGTCATCGTCTCCTCGTCGAACAGCGAGCCGTTCTGGATGAAGGGCGCCAGCTCCGGCGCCTCGACCTCGGTCACCTCCAGCGCCCGGCCCTGCGCTTCCAGCGCCCGCCGGTAGGCGCCGCTCTCGACCGTGTTCGGCGTCGCCAGGACGCCGACCCGGCCGCTGGCGGTGATCGCCGCCGCGATCTCGGCCTGCGGCTCGACCACCGGCACCACCTCCACCCCCCGCTCAGCGGCGACCGCACGCGCCACCTCCTCGCCGATCGAGGTGGCGGTGTTGCAGGCGATCACCAACAGCTTGGCGCCGCGCCCGAGCAGCAGCTCGGCGATGCGGGCGATTCGCTCGCGCAGGCGCTCCGGGTCGCGGCTGCCGTAGGGGAAGCAAGCGGTGTCGCCGAGGTAGACGTAGTCCTCCTGCGGCAGCGAGACGAGACACTCGTGGAGGACGGTGAGGCCGCCGACGCCGGAGTCGAACATCGCCACCGGCAGCGAGGGGTCTAGATCCGGCATCGCGCCCGCCGGTCGCGGGCGCTCACATGAACGGCTTGTAAACCATGAAGAAAGTGGTGACGACGACGGTCAGGCCCGCCAGCGTGCCGACCTGTCCGAGCCGCTGGCTGATCGCTTCGAACTCGGGGCTGAGGGTGTCGCCACTCTGCAGGTCCCGCTCAGCCAGCTCTTTCGCCTGCCGCACCTGCGGCTGGAAGAAGCCGTGCTGGAGGCCGAAGAGGGCGATGATCGCGATGAAGCCGACGACGATGAAGCCGTCGCTGCCGTCCCAGACGCTGTCGCTGGCGGCCATCAGGTAGATGCCGGCGAGCAGGAGGACGATCATCCCCGGGTTGACCAGGTAGCGGTCACAGCGCTGGACGCCGGCGAGGATCGCCGGCACCGCGCGCGGGTACTGCGGCGCGACCGAGAAGAAGAGGCCGTAACCGAAGGTCGGTCCGAAGGCGAGCACGACCGCCAGGATGTGCAGGAACAGCGCGATCTTGTAGCCGGAGTCGCCGAAGGCCGCGAGTGGCATCGGCGACAACATAGCCGCTAGGTCTGACGGAGCAGCAGGGCGGACCAATCGCCGTCTATGCGGCGGTCTCGCTCGGCAAGCCCGACGCCGGCGAAGGCGGCGGCGACCGAGTCGAGCTCTGAGGGAAGGATGCCCGAGCAGACGAGCGTTTGAGGGGCGCTCGTGAGCTGGGCGGCGACCGTCAGGAGGATTGGGGCGGTCATGTTGGCTACCACGGTTGGGGCCAGTGGCGGCAGCGCTTCGCGCAGGTTCATGCGCTGCAACGCCACGAGCGCGTTGTTGGCTGTGGCGTTCGCGGCCGTGGCTTCCAGTGCTGGCGGCTCATGGTCGTAGGCATGAATTGGACCCCAGCCCAACTTTGCCGCTGCGATGGCGAGGACTCCGGAGCCGGTGCCGAGGTCCGTCAGGGGACCGGTGGCTCCACCCTCCGCCTCCAGCTCCAGCATGTACTCGAGGCAGAGCCTCGTGGTTGGATGGGCGCCCGTGCCGAAGGCCTGGCCGGGGTCGACGACGAGGTCGACCGTGCCGGCGCGGGGTTCCTCCCAGGAGGGGCGGAGCCAGAGGCGGTCGCCGACCAGGAGGGGTTTGTGGAAGTCGCGCCAGCGATCGGCCCAATCGTCGGGGATCTCGGTGGCGCTGACTTCGACCCGGCTCTCCCCCACCGCGGCGTCGATCTCACCCAGCTCCGGCAGCTCCCCCTCGCCGCCGTAGATCGCGTACTCGACGTAGCCGGGGCCGCGCTCTTCCTCGACCCCGTTCGGCGCCAGCACCGCCAGCTCGGCGAGCACCAGCTCCGCCTGGGCGGGCTCGCAGCGGACCGCGAGTCGAATCACCCGCGCCCCTACCCGAAGGCGCGGCGGACGCGGCTGAAGAGGCCCTCGCCGTGCTGGGGCTCGAGGTTCTCGTCCTCCAGCGACTCGTCGAGCCGCTCCGCGACCTCGCGCTGCTCGTCGCTGAGGTTGGTGGGGACGACGACGTTGACGATCAGCCGCTGGTTGCCGCGACGGCGGCCGCCGAGCGGCGGCAGGCCGGCCCCGCGCAGGACCTCTTCGTGGGCGGGCTGGGTGCCGGCCGCGAGCTCGACCTCGCGCTCGCCGTCGAGGGTCGGGATCGTGACCGTGGTCCCAAGCATCGCCTCGGTGGCGGGGATCGAGACGAGGCTGATCAGATCGGTGCCGTCGCGCTCGAAACGCTCGTCGGCGGCGACCCGGACCTCGACGTAGAGGTCGCCGGGCTGGCCGCCGGCATCGCCGGCGTGGCCGGCGCCGGAGACCCGCAGCCGCTGGCCGTCTTCGATCCCGGCCGGGACTTCGACCGACGTCGTCCGCTCCCCGGGGGTGCGACCGCTGCCGCCGCAGACCTCGCAAGGCGTCTCCGGCACTTTGCCGGCGCCGTGGCAGACGTCGCAGGTGACGGCGCGGACCATCTGCCCGAACGGGGTCTGGGAGACCGCGCGCAGCTGGCCGGCGCCGCCGCATTTCTCGCAGCTGTGGATCGGGGTGCCGGGCTCGGCGCCGTTGCCGTGACAGTGCTCGCAGACCGAGACGGCGTCGAAGCTGACCTCGCGGCGGACTCCCTCGACGACGTCGGCGAGCTCGATCTCGACCCCGACGAGGATGTCGCCGCCGTTCGCCGGTCCGCCACCGCCGCCGAAGCCGAAGGCGCCGCCGAAGCCGCCGGACCCGCCGAACAGGCTCTGCAGGAGGTCGTCGAGCGAGCCGAAGGAGCTGGCGCCGCGCGGGTCGTAGCCGCCCGAGCGCAGGCCCTCATGGCCGTAGGCGTCGTAGGTGCGGCGGCGCTCGGCGTCGGAGAGGACCTCGTAGGCCTCGGCCGCCTCCTTGAACTTCGCTTCGGCCTCGGGGTCGTGACCGTTGACGTCCGGGTGCAGTTCGCGGGCGAGCCCGCGGAAGGCTTTCTTGATCTCGGTCTCGTCGGCGTCCCGGGAGACGCCCAGGACCTCGTAATAGTCGCTCGGCATCAGATCCGGGAGGGGTTAGTGGAGGCGCCCATCGTCTACCTAGTCGCCGTAGACGGTCTCGAAATAGCGGGAGAGCTCGCGGGCGGCGACGCGGACCGAGGCGATCGCGGTCGCGTAGTCCATCCGCAGCGGGCCGACGACGCCGACGGCGCCGAGGTTGCGGTGGGCGAGTCCGTAGTTGGCGCCGATCACGCTGACCGAGCGCAGCTCCGGCTGCGGATTCTCGTCGCCGATCCAGAGGAAGACCGAGCGCCGCTCGAGCGAGGAACGCAGCATCTGCAGGACGTCGGCCCGGCGCTCCAGCGCGGTCATCAGTTCGTCGGCGCGGGGCAGGTCGGCGATGTGGGCCTCGGAGAGCAGGCGCGAGGCGCCGTCGACGTAGAGGTCGTCGGCCCGGTGCGTGTCGAGCTCGGTGAAGGCGCCGCCGAGGGTGGCGACGAATTCGGTCTCGATCTGGCCGAGGTCGGGGTCGGAGAGTCGGCTGGCGATCATCCGGGCGCCAACGCCGAGGCCTGAAAGCGACTCGTTCAGGTAGCTCGAAGCCCAGGCGACGAGGCCGGGGTCGACGGTGCGGTCGAACTCGAAGACGCGGCGAGCGACGTCGCCGGTCGAGGCGATCGCGATCAGCACGACCTTGGTCGGCGCCAGCTGCAGAACCTCGACCCGGTGGATCGTCGCCGCGACGCTAGGCGGCGGCGCCGTCGCCATCGCGACCAGGTCGGTGACCTGGGCGAGGGCCGCGGTCGTCTCCCGCATCGCCTCGTCGACCTCGCGCCGCAGGCGCGAGAGCTCGAGCTCGACGTGGGTCTCGGCCGGCGCCTCGCTCGATTCGAGCAGAAGGTCGACGTAGCGGCGGTAGCCGGAGTCGGTCGGGATGCGGCCGGCGGAGGTGTGGGGATGGGTCAGGTAGCCCTCGAGCTCGAGCGCGGCGAGCTCGGCACGAACCGTCGAAGGGCCCCACTCGATGTCACGGCGATCGGCAAGCTCGCGCGAACCGACCGGCCGAGCCGACGCCAGGTACGCGTCAACCACAAGCCGCAAGATCAATTCTTGGCGCTCCGTAAGCATGGCTTCGAAGTCTAGGGAGAGCGCCGGGGTGCCCCGGCGCTCCTACAACTGCAGTTCTGCTTCGGCGTTCCTGATGATCTGGTTCTCGCCCTGGGCGGCGACGGTGTCGACGACCACGCGTCCCTCGTCAACCGACTTGACCGTGCCGGAGACGACGATCTCCTGCTCGGGCATTCCCATCCCCCGGAACTGGACCGAGAGCCGTTTCAACGCCCGTGGGTCGCCGCCGGCGAGGCCCTGTGCGTTGGCGCGGGCGACGAGGCCCATCGAGTAGAGGCCGTGGAGGATGTTGCGCGGCAGCCCGACGGCTTTCGCGAACTCGTCGTCGATGTGGATCGGGTTGAAGTCGCCGGAGGCACCCGCGTAGCGGTGCGGCAGGTACTTGTCCGGGGTCACCCGCAGCTCCGCGATCTGGTCTCCCACGTTCGGCATTTCAAACCCCCCTGACGATGTTGGTCCAGGTGGCGCGCACGACCTCGGCGCCATCCTGGTTGACGGAGACGGTCTCGAAGAC
>Ga0307476_10002776_pt1 | contig 10400 bp, 7 predicted proteins | sample atmos_gasesECM2C_2_FD_203314 | JGI IMG/M metagenome (GOLD analysis project Ga0307476, IMG submission 203314) | Hardwood forest soil microbial communities from Morgan-Monroe State Forest, Indiana, United States - atmos_gasesECM2C_05 | ecosystem: Environmental > Terrestrial > Soil > Temperate...
GGCGTACGGGCCGTATGGAGTGTCGATCGGCATTTGCAGTCGGATCGGAAAATCCCTTTCGAGATGGGCCTTCTCTGGCCGCTTCTGACTGATGACGTAGGCTGCAACATCGTACGCCTGCTCGTCCGTAAGCACGGGGGCGCTGAACGTGGTGCCGATCGGCATATTGTGCATGGCGTAGGCCGCCGCTGTGAGAAGGCGGCTCATTCCCGCGCCGTTGTTGTAGCTGTCGTGACCCCAGAGCGGTGGAAACTGATACCCCGCACCGTTTTGGGCGCGCAGTCCAAGTCCATCCGAGCCATGGCATGCCGCGCACATCTGGTCAAAAACCAGCGCGCCGTGGCTGGGATCGGCAGCGCGCGCGGGCTCCCTGATCCGCATCGTGCCGGAGCCGACGAGTATCGCGCCGTCGGGAATGCCGGTCGATAGCCATCGCACGTAGGAGGAAAATGCTCTCATCTCACGGCTATCCAGCGGCAGCGCGCGGCCATTCATGCTGCGCTCCATGCAGCCGTTGATGCGATTTTCGAGCGTATCTACATCGCCCTCCCGCGCGCGGTATTGTGGGAATTGCCCCCAGGCGCCGGTCAGCGGCATGGCATAGGGCTGCGTCCCGGCCCGCAGATGGCAATTCTGGCAGACAAGATTGTTGCCGGCGAAACGTTTTGCCGGGTCCGATACGCCGGGACCGATCTCGTTCGCCGTGTCGGTGAAGAGTGCATGCCCATATTTGACGAGCCTGCCGAACGGATCATCCGGGCGGTGGCGATATCGGGAGGCGTCCATTGGGTGAGATCGATTTCGATGCTCTCCACGGCCGTCGCGTCGCGGCCCGTCATCAGGACCACTATCGCAGCAAGCCAAATAAGCCACGAGTGCTTCATATCGCACCTCTGCATCAAGCCTGCCGAGGGCATCTCCGGCGAAGAGTTCAGCAATTTACTACAGGAATTGCGGCAATTCCTGTCCAATGTCCGGGATCAGGACAGATGTTATCAATGCGGCGCCCGCGGGGGCGTTCCCGGAAAGCGAACCCCGAAGCGCTGAATAAGGCCGGGAACGCTGCTCATGTCCATGTCGAGCGCATAGCGCGCGCAGAGCGCCGCGAGCCGCTGCGGATCAGGGAGGCCGCCGATCAGCTCCGCTCCCAGCTCGCGGAAATAGTTTTCGAACCCGGCCGGCGATATGATTTCCAATAGCCGGGCGGGCGCGTCGCCGGCGTTCCAAAACGTGTGCCATTGTTCGCGCGGCTTGAAGATCAGGTCCCCCGGATTGCCGATCAGGACGGAATCTCCGAGCAGCGCCCCGATGCTGCCTTCGAGAACGAAGCTATATTCGTCTTCGCGGTGGTGCCGGTGCATGGGCGCCGCCAAGGCGCGAGGCTGCATCGGATGATCTACCAGCGCGAAGCGCTTGCCAGCGTCGTCCCCCGCAATGACAAGCCGGGCGCCGATCCCTCCCAGAATTGCGAGGTGGCCATCATGCGGACCGACTACCCTTGGCGTCGCCATGGAGTCCTTCTCTCAACCGCGGCAATCAGCGACCAAGGAGATCGCTTCAGGCCGCGACACTATTTCCTCCCTCCCTTTCGATCAACAGAGATGAATCTACGCCGTGGTCGAGCACGACCAGTCCCGCCGGTCCGCGGCCTCAAGAAAATTCGTGCCAGCGGCTTCGCCCGGCGCGATCTGGCGCGCTACCTGTGACCATCGGCATCGTGGCCCGTGCAGAACCCATCGCCGCTTCGCTTGACTCGGCTTGCCCACGGGCTCAAACACGGATCAAACGTCGAGGAGAGGCCCATGTTCAAGGATCTGTTTTCGCTCAAGGGGCGTGTCGCGTTGGTAAGTGGGGGATCGCGCGGTATCGGCAAGATGATCGCGTCAGGCTTTCTCAGCCAGGGCGCGGCAAGGGTCTACATCACCGCACGCAAGGCCGCTCCCTGCGAGGCCACCGCCAAAGAGCTCACCGCAGAATACGAGGGCGAATGCATCGCCCTGCCGATCGATATTTCTACCCTTGGCGGCATCGAAATGCTGGCGGGCGAAATCAGGAAGCGCGAACCGAAGCTCGATATTCTGGTCAACAATGCGGGTGCGGCATGGGGCGCAGATTTCGACGAGTTCCCCGAGAACGGCTGGGACAAGGTCGTCAACCTCAACCTGAAGACGCCGTTCTTTCTCACCAAGGCGCTTGCTGCACAACTGCGCGCCGCCGCCAGCCCCGAAAGACCTGCCAAGGTAATCAACATCGCATCCATCGACGGCATCTTCGTCAATCCGATGGAGACTTACTCCTATGCCGCAAGCAAATCGGGACTCATTCACCTGACGCGCCGGATGGCGACCAAGTTGATCAAGGAGAATATCAATGTCACGGCGATCGCGCCGGGTGCGTTCAAGTCCGATATGAACCGCGCGGCACGCGATCACGAACAGGAAGTGGCACGGCAGGTGCCGGCCCGACGCGTCGGAACCGATGAGGACATGGCCGGCGTGGCGATTTATCTCGCTTCGCGGGCGGGCGACTACGTGGTCGGCGCCACCATTGCCGTCGATGGCGGCGTCGTCTACGCCAGTGCCGGACTTGAGATCGCCGGATAGCGCAGAGGAACAGACGACGCACCGCGGTGAAGAAGAGAAATTTACGTTTCGATCTTCACATATTCGAAATCGCCCGGCTTGTTGTCGATGCCGATCTTTGGCGGCGAAATCCACGGCGCGAACTGGCCAGCCACGGTCACCGGTGTCATCAGCGAGGCGATGAAGTCGCCATCGTCGGCGGACGGCAGCCATTCTTGCCTGCGCTTGTTCCAGGTCGCATCGTCGATCAAAACGCCGTCGGGTGTGGCGTGGATGTCCTTGAACTCACCGATGGCGCGGTGGAAGGCGACGTTGGGCAGCGTCAGCTTGAAGTCGAAGCCTGCCGTCGAAATGATCTTGTTCCAGCGCAGCAAGCCCTTGACGCAGTCCTGGGTATAGTCGTCGCGCAGCCGCATGTTGAGCGCGGTCAGCGCCGGCTCGTCGACGCGCCTGATCTGCCCGTCCACCAGCTTGAGCACCGGGTAGGTATCGTTCTGCAGGCGGTGATCGTCCTCGATCTGGGTTTCGCGGTAACGGCCCTTGACCCCGGCGTTGAAGGCGTTCGCCGCATTGGTCGAGACCTCCGAGCCGAACAGGTCGAGCGAAAGCGAGTAATGCAGGTTCAGTTTCTTCTGGATGGTCGGTAGATCGATGACGCCCAGCGCGCGGACCCTGGCGATGTCGGCGGGATCGTCGATGCCCTCTGCCCGCATCGCCTCGCAGGTCCGCTGCACCACCCGGCTGATGCCGGTCTCGCCGACGAACATATGGTGGGCTTCCTCCGTCAGCATGAAGCGGCAGGTACGCGACAAGGGATCGAAGCCGGACTGCGCCAGCGAGTGCAATTGCATCTTGCCGTCGCGGTCGGTGAAGTAAGTAAACATGAAAAACGACAGCCAATCCGGCGTCGCCTCGTTGAAGGCTCCCAGCATCCGCGGCGCGTCGGCGTCGCCGGAGCGGCGCCGCAGTAGTTCGTCGGCCTCCTCGCGGCCGTCGCGGCCGAAATATTTCTGCAGGAGATACACCATTGCCCAGAGATGGCGACCCTCTTCGACATTGACCTGGAACAGGTTGCGCAGGTCGTAGAGCGACGGCGCCGTCTTGCCGAGATGGCGCTGCTGCTCGACGGAAGCAGGCTCGGTATCGCCCTGGATCACGATCAGCCGGCGCAGCATGGCGCGATGTTCGCCGGGCACTTCCTGCCACGCCACTTCGCCATAATGCTCGCCGAACGGAACGACGCGATTCTCCTCCTGCGGCGCCAGCAAGATACCCCAGCGGTATTCCGGCATCCGGACATAGTCGAATTTGGCCCAGCCACGCGGATCGACCGAATAGGCGGTGCGCAGGTAGACGAGGGATTGCTGGAAACCCTCCGGTCCCATATCGCTCCACCAGTTCATGTAACCGGGATGCCAGCCCTCGAGTGCCTTGAGCACCTGACGGTCCTCACCGAGATTCACGTTGTTCGGAATCTTGGTCGAGTAGTCGACGTTCATGATGTTGACGTTCATCGTCGTGCTCCTTCGATCTGTTTCGTCATGGCGGGGCTTGACGCTGTAGAAGCCCTACACCCTCGTCGTATCGAACTGCGCCTTCTGGCCGGTGCCGTAGCGGCGCAGCGCGCCCTCCTCGCCGACTGCATTCGGGCGCTGGAAGATCCAGTTCTGCCACGCGGTGAGGCGCGCAAAGATTTTCGATTCCATGGTTTCCGGTCCGACGAAGCGCAAATTGGCTTCCATGCCGGTGAGACTGTCGGGCGAGAAGCTGGTTCGTTCCTCGAGGAACACCCTGATCTCGTCGTCCCAGTCGACGTCGTCGAGCGCGAAGGTGACGAGGCCGAGCGCCTCGGCTTGCTCGGCGTCGAGGGCCTCGCCGATGCGATTACGGGCGCGTTCCAGATCCGAGGGCTCGGCCTGGAAGCGCGATTGCAGCCGCGTCAACCCATGGCTCATCGGATAGGCAGCGAAATTCAGCGGCGTAAGTTCCATCGTCGGCGGCGGACGGTTGTCGCCCTGCCGGGAACCGATCAGCATGTAGGAACGGTCGGCTGCGAACACGATCTCCGCCAGCGTTCCGACAAAGCACGAACCCGGCTCGACCAGCGTCACCAGCGTGCGCGAGGTGACGTCGATGCGCTTGAGGACCCGCTTCCAGTACTGCCTGATTTCGTTGACCAGCCAATGCGACTTGTTGGCTTCCAGAAATGCGTCGCAGGCCAGCACGTTGGCGCGCTCGCCATGCGACTTGAACACCACCATGGCGATCTGCAATTCGTTGATGCGCAGGTGCAGGATGGCATCGTCAAGTTCGCGGGCGACCTGCAGCGGCCAGAACGAAGCGCCCTGCGCGACAAGGCGATCGATATCGGCCGGTGGCGGCGCGTCGTCCGCCTTGATCGAAATGGTGGCGATGCGCGCGGCACGGTCGATGTCGACGTTGACGAAACCATAGCGAATGCCGCTGTCGTCGATGGTTCGACAAAGCGGCGTGAGCGAAATGCCTTTTCCCGCACCGTTGCGCGCCGAGGCGGCGGCGAATTCGCGAGCACGCTCGGCGACCCTGGCTTCCAGCTTGCTGTTAGGCACGATCTCGTCGACCAGGCGCCATGCGACAGCGCGCTTGCCCTTGATGCCTTCCTCGATGGTGCAGAAATAATCGGCGTGGTCACGGCGGACCTTGCGCTTGTCGACCACGCGCGTCAGCCCGCCGGTGCCCGGCAACACCGCAAGCAGCGGCACCTCGGGCAATGCCACCGCCGCCGCGCCGTCATCGGCAAGTATGATGTGATCGGTGGCGAGTGCGAGTTCGTAACCGCCGCCAGCCGCAGTTCCGTTGACCACCGTGATGAAACGCTGGCCCGAATTCTGCGACGAGTCTTCCAGGCCGTTGCGGGTCTCGTTGGTGAATTTGCAGAAGTTGACCTTGTGGGCGTGGCTCGCGCCGGCCAGCATGCGAATATTGGCACCGGCGCAGAACACGCGATTCTTGCCGGACCGCACGATCACGACCTTGACGGAGGGATGCTCGAAGCGCAGTCGCTGCACGACGTCTGCCAGTTCGATGTCGACCCCGAGATCGTAGGAATTGAGCTTGAGCTGATAGCCCTCGAACAAGCCACCGTTTTCATCGACATCCATCGTCAGCGTCGCGATGTCGCCTTCGACATTCAGCTTCCAATGCCGGTAGCGCGTCGGATCGGTCTGAAAATCGATATAGCTGGCGCCGCCAGCGAGGGCGCGATTTTCACCCGCCATGAGCCGTTCCTGTCCAGGGTTCTGCGTGCTTGGGGTTTTGCCTACCCACTAAACATGCACAATAATGCATATCAAGTCCGGCGTCCAGAGGGATTTGGGTCGCAGAAACTGCATTTTGTTGCATATCTGCCAACCAAGCGTCGGGTAACGGCTAGGCGGCGCATCCCCCCCAACCTTCATGCAGGCACAAAATGCGCGTGGCGAAATCCGCAATCGCATTCAGCGTCACGTCCGGCGCTTCGCGATGCGGCGAATGTCCGATGCCCGCGACGATCGTCACATCGACCGGGCAATAACACTCCTCCCGGGCGATCTCGACCTGGCGCAGCGTACCGTATTGGTCGTCGCCACCTTGCACGATCGCCAGCGGCACGCGGATATAGGCCAAGTATTCACAGATGTCCCATGTGCGAAACTTCGGATCGAGCCAGGCATCGTTCCAGCCGTAGAACGCGTTGTCCACGTCCTTGTGCCAGCGCGCCAGTCTTGTCCTCAGAGCCGCGGTCTCATAGGCCTTCCTGGTTTCGGCGATCGCCGCCACGCCCATGTCTTCGACGATGAAGTGCGGTGCGATCATCACCAAGCCACGCACGCGGTGGTCGGCCTTGCCGCCGGCGTAGATCGCCGCAATCGAGGCGCCGTCCGAATGTCCCAGCAATAACCCGCTGCGGAAGCCGATTGCATCAAGCAGCGCAGGAAACACATCGAGTGCTTCAACACTCATGTAATCGAGGGGACGTGGCAAAGGCACCGGCGTGGATGCGCCATAGCCGGCTCGGGAATAGACGAATACGCCGGCGCCGGTTGCCGCCTGCAGCCGATCTGGAAAATCTCCCCACAGCGCCGCCGAGCCCAGGCCCTCGTGCAGCATGACGATGGTGGGCGCGTCTGCGGGCGCAGGCCCGAGCATGCGGTATTCGAGATCGGAATCGCCGATGCGCAGGAAACCGGCGGGAGAGAGAGTGGTCATGTAGCGCACCTTAAACCCGTTCGTCATGCCCGCGTTTGTCGCGGGCATCCACGTCTTCCCGGCAATCGAAGCCGCGGATGGCCGGGTCAAGCCCGGCCATGACAGCTAGGTGGATTCCCGCAGCTTGAACCGCTGGATCTTTCCAGTCGCGGTTTTCGGCAGGGATTCGACGAATTCGATCCAGCGCGGATATTTCCAGACGCCGATTTTCTGCTTGACGTGCTCCTTGAGCGCTTCCTGCAAACCGGCGATCTCTGTAGCCGCGCGAACCACTACAAAGGCCTTGGGCTTGAGCAGGCCTTCCGGATCGGCCTCAGGCACCACGGCAGCCTCCAGCACCGCCGGGTGCGTGATCAGCGCGCTCTCGACTTCGAACGGCGACACCCAGATGCCGGACACCTTGAACATGTCGTCGCTGCGGCCGCAGAAAGTATAGCGCCCATCGGCATCGCGAACATATTTGTCGCCGGTGCGCGTCCAGTGACCTTCGAAGGTCCTCCGGCTCTTGCTGCGCTGGTTCCAGTAACCCTCACCGGCCGAAGGCGCATCGACCAGAAGTTCGCCGACCTCGCCATCGCCGACATCGGCGCCGGCCTCGTTGACCAGCCGCACCTTGTAACCCGGCACCGGCCGCCCCGACGAGCCGTATTTGATATCGCCCGGCGCGTTCGACAGGAAGATATGCAACAGCTCGGTCGAGCCGACGCCATCGAGGATATCGACGCCAAAACGCGCCTTCCAGGCGTTGCCGACCGATTCCGGCAGCGCCTCGCCTGCCGAAGTGCATATCCGCAGTCGCCTCCCGCCACGCTCGGCCTTGAGCGTCTCGTCATTGAGCATCGCGGAAAACAACGTCGGCACGCCGTAGAAGATGGTGGGATCATATTTGTTCATCAGCGCGAACATGGTTGCCGGCGTCGGGCGATCGGGATTAAGGACCGTGGTGGCGCCGACCGACATCGGGAAGGTCAGCGCATTGCCCAGGCCATAGGCGAAAAACAATTTTGCAGCCGACAGGCACACATCGTCCCTGCGAATGCCGAGCACCTGCTTGGCATAGGTGTCAGCGGTCGCGGCGAGATTGGAGTGCAGGTGACGCACGCCCTTTGGCATGCCGGTCGAGCCCGACGAATACAGCCAGAACGCCGGTTCGTCGGGATGAGTCGCGGCTGTAGCAAAGGCGTCGCTTTCGGCGGCCAACTCGTCGGACAGTCTCTTGTAGCCGTGCGGATCGTGCCCCGAGACCACGACGTGATCGAGATCCGACATCCGCCCGACCATGTCCTTGACGACCGGCAGCAGCGCCTCGGAAATGAACAATACCCGCGCCCGGCAATCGGCCAGCACGTAGGCATATTGATCGGAGGTTAGAAGCGTATTGAGCGGTACCGGCACGATGCCGGCGCGGATTGCCCCCAAAAACACCGCCGGGAAATCGATCGTATCGTGCATGATCATCGCCACGCGCTCTTCGCGCCGCACGCCCAGACGGCGCAGCATGTTGGCGACGCGGCGGGTCTGCTGCTGCAGGCCGCCATAGGTCAATTCAGAAGCAGCGTCGGTGTAGGCAAGCTTTCCACCGAGGCCCGCCTCGACATTGCGGTCGAGCAGCCAGGTGACAGCATTGTAGGAACCGGAGTTGCTCATGCCGTGTCCCTCAAGCCCGCATCCCTCAAGCGCAAGCGCCTCACGAGGCTTCCTCCTGAACTTTTAAGAATTATAATTCATAGAAAGCCACTGACCGCGCTTGCTGTCAATCCTCATCGGCATTATCTTTCCTATGGTTTTAGTTGAAGCGCGTAAGCGAACCGATCCCCTCCCCTCGAAAATCCGGGCGACCTCCCCATCCGAGGATCATGACCAAGACAAACGATCCCGAAACCAGCTTCCTCGAACAACTGGGTCAACGTGTCCGCACCATGCGCGCGCTTCGCGGCATGTCGCGAAAAGTGCTGGCCAGGGTCTCCGGCATATCCGAGCGTTACATCGCCCAGCTTGAAAGCGGCAAAGGCAACGTGTCGATCGTGCTTCTGCGCCGGGTGTCGAATGCGATGGGAGCCCATCTGGAGGACCTGATCCCACCGGGCGAGCCGTCGCCGGATTGGGCCGTGATCCGCGATCTCCTGCGCAAGGCTTCGCCGGGCCAGATCGCACAGGCCAAGGAAATTCTTGCCGGCCAAAACCCGCTGGTCCAGCGCCGGCTGTCGTTTGCCGGCATCGCACTGATCGGCTTGCGCGGCGCGGGCAAATCGACGCTCGGCAGGATGCTCGCCAATAAGATCGGCTGGAATTTCGTCGAGCTCAACAAGGAGATCGAGGCGCAGAACGGGCTGTCGGTCGCCGAGATCATCGCGCTCTACGGCCAGGAAGGCTTTCGCCGCATGGAGCAGGCGGCGCTTGGGCAATTGCTCGCGCGCAAGGAATTGACGGTGCTCGCCACCGGCGGCGGCATCGTCTCCGAGCCCCTGACGTTCGACCTCATCCTGTCGTCGTTTTATACGATCTGGCTGAAGGCAGAGCCCGAAGAGCACATGGCGCGCGTGCGTAGCCAGGGCGATCTGCGTCCGATGGCCGACGACCGTTCGGCGATGGCGGAGCTTCGTACCATCCTCAAAAGCCGCGAGCCGCTGTACGCGCGCGCATCCGCCGTGGTCGACACCGCAGGCCTTGCCGTGGACGCTGCGGCGGCACGCCTGATCGAGGCTGTGGCGCCGGTGCTGCATGATGACGCGCAGGTGTTTGGCTTGCGCAGCGCGGCGCGTTGAGCGCGCCGAGGGTTCCTGTTGCGGATTACCGTTAACGCTGACTTTGCGTGCGTTGTGGCAGGGACGGAAAAGGCTTTAGAGTAAGCGCGCCTTAGCCCGAAAGGACGCGATCCGCAATGATGAGCCAGGAACAGAATGACCTGATCACCCGGACCGGACCGAACGATCCATGCGGCAAGTTGATGCGCATGTACTGGCAGCCGGCGGCGCTGGTCGACGAATTGCAGGGCCCGCGGCCGGTGCGCGCGGTCAAATTGCTCGGCGAAAACCTGGTGCTGTTTCGCGACGAGCAGGGTCGATATGGCCTGATCGAGCGGCACTGCGCGCACCGCGGCGCCGATCTTGCTTTCGGTCGGCTCGAAAACGGTGGCCTGCGTTGCGCCTTCCACGGCTGGCTGTTCGATGCCTCCGGCCAGTGCCTGGAGACGCCTGCCGAACCGAAGGACTCGAAACTCTGCCAGGGCATCAGGCAACGGGCCTATCCGGTGGTCGAGAAAGGCGGCATTCTCTGGGCCTATCTGGGCGAGGGCACCCCGCCCGCTTTTGCCGAGATCGACTGTTTCGTCGCGCCCGACAGCCACACATTTGCTTTCAAGGGCCACATCGCCTGCAACTGGCTGCAGGCGCTCGAAGTCGGCATCGATCCCTCGCACGCCTCGTTCCTGCATCGTTTCTTCGAAGACGAAGACATGTCGTCGGGCTACGGCAGGCAATTCCGCGGCGCATCCGCCGGGACCGACCTGCCGATGACGAAAATTCTGCGCGAATACGACCGGCCGATCATCAATGTCGAGCGCACCGAATACGGACTGCGACTGATCGCGCT
>Ga0307476_10002777_pt1 | contig 10400 bp, 8 predicted proteins | sample atmos_gasesECM2C_2_FD_203314 | JGI IMG/M metagenome (GOLD analysis project Ga0307476, IMG submission 203314) | Hardwood forest soil microbial communities from Morgan-Monroe State Forest, Indiana, United States - atmos_gasesECM2C_05 | ecosystem: Environmental > Terrestrial > Soil > Temperate...
ATCGAGCGTGATCTGCTGATGCTCGCGCCGCTTGGCGTTGCGGCCGCGGCGCTTCTCGGCGATCGCGGTCCAATAGGCGCTTGCCTGTTGTTCGAACGCGCCGTGCACCTCCTGATATTCCTTCAGCAGCCTGCGATATTCCGCGATCGCGTAAGGCGAAGCGCGCTGCGCCATCGCCTCTTCAGGAGGACGCGCAACATTCTCTTCGGCTTTCGAGGGCAGCGCGCTCAGGGACAGCACAAGGACAAGCCAAGCAGCGCCAAAACGAATCATGTGATGGGACATGCCCCGATTCTAGAGCATCGAAAGGCAAAAGTGGGAGCGGCTTTTGCGCCCGGTAGCCGCACTACTCCGGCTCGACGCCACTCGCCTTGACGAGTTCCGACCACTTCTTTTCGTCTCTGTCGATGAAATCGCCATACTGCTCCGGCGTGCTCGGCGTGATCTCGGTGCCGTCAAGCTCAAGCTGCTTTTTCACCTCATCGGAGGCAAGCGCATCGCGCAGCGCCTTGCTGAGCCGGTCGATCACGGGGCGCGGCGTGCCCACGGGCGCCACAAGGCCGTAGCACAGCGATGCGTCGAAATCCGGCACGCCAGCCTCGATCATCGTCGGCACGTCAGGCAACAATGTGTTGCGATGGGCGGATGTGACGGAAAGGCCGCGCAAGAGGCCGCCTTTGACATTGCCGGCGGTCGTGGCGACCGGCGAAAACGACATCGGAATATGGCCGCCAAGCAAATCGCTCAGCGCGGGTCCCGTTCCCTTGTAGGGAATGTGAACGATCTGGATCCCGGTTGCGCGGGCGAAGTATTCGCCGATGATATGACCGACCGTACCGATGCCGGCGGAGCCGAAATTGACTTTGCCGGGATTGGCTTTGGCATAGGCGATCAACTCAGCCACCGATTTGACGGGGAATGACGGATGCACCACCAGCGAGGATGGCGCACAACCGATCGCGCCGATCGGAGCGAAATCCTTGCGTGGATCGTAGCCGACATTGCGGTAGAGCGAGGGACCGATCGCGAGCGTGCCGGTGTATCCGGCCAGAAGCGTGTACCCGTCGGGCTCGCTCTTGGCCACCACCTTGGTGCCGACCGTGCCGCCTGCCCCGCCCCGGTTATCGACGACGATGCTCTGGCCGAGCAATTGACTCATCTTGTCCGCAACCACACGCCCAACGATCGAGGTCGAGCCGCCCGGCGGGAACGGGACGATCAGCGTGATGTTTCGGCTCGGATAGGTTTGCGCGATTGCAGCGTCGATGCTGCCGCAGAGGCCAGACGCCAGCAGCAAAATAGCAAGCGAGCCGCATACACGGCGCATGGGCAGGTCTCCCGCCATTCCTGTTTTCAGCATGGTCGTCGAAAGATCAGGCCTCCGCAAGGCGACCATGCGGCTTGCGCAAGAAGGCTGCCGCTTGACTCACGGCGGCCGCCGATTGAAGACATGACCGCAACATTCGGTCCAAACCCCGCCTGGATAACACCCGCAAATGACTGAAACGGCCGAGGACAGACTGAAGGCGGACGGCTGGAGCATGGTCGAAACCAGCGGATTCCTGAACCACATCGGTCCGTTGTGGGAGCGCGTCGTGAACGGCGATCACGAATACGCGATCCTCGCCGATGACAAGCATCATAACCGCCGCAACCGCGTTCAGGGCGGCGTCTTGATGACGCTCGCCGATCGCGCCTCCGGCATGATCGCGCGCGTGGTCTCCGGCCGTCCGACGCTGGCGACGGTGCAGATGGATGTGCATTTCATCGACGCCGGCAAGATCGGCGAGCTCTTGATCGCAAGGCCGCGGGTGACCCGCGTCACCCACACGCTCATTTTCACCACCGCCGAGGTCGTGGCCGACGGCCGCGTCGTTGCCACCGCCAGCGGCGTCTTCAAGATCCTGAAAGACAATTCCTGATTTTTCCAATCGAAAGGAACGCCCGTGGACTATCGTCAACTCGGCCGCAGCGGCCTGAAGGTTTCGCCGATTTGCTTGGGCACCATGATGTTCGGCGGGCCCGCCGACGAAGCCGCCTCGACGCGGATCATCGCGAAGGCGCGTGAGGCCGGCGTCAACTTCATCGACACGGCCGACGCCTATTCGAATGGCGGCTCGGAAACCGTGGTCGGCCGCGCCATTTCCAACAACCGCCCGGGCTGGGTGCTGGCGACGAAACTGGCGAACCAGATGGGCGATGATCCGAATCGCGGCGGGCTGTCGCGGCGCTGGGTGCTGCAGGCCGCCGAGGAGAGCCTGAAGCGGCTCGGCACCGACTACATCGACATCTATTACCTGCACAAGGAAGACCACGCGACGCCGCTTGCGGAAACCGTGCGCGCGATGGGCGACCTGATCCGCCAAGGCAAGGTGCGCTATTTCGGCGTCTCGAATTACCGCGCCTGGCGCGTCGCTGAAATCTGCAACATCTGCGACGACCTCGGCATCGATCGTCCGATCGTCAGCCAGCCCTACTACAACGCGATGAACCGCATGCCGGAGGTCGAGCACATCCCGGCATGCCATTACTATGGGCTCGGTGTCGTGGCCTATAGCCCGCTGGCGCGCGGCGTGCTCACCGGCAAATACAGTCCCGATGCGGCGCCGGACAAGGGATCGCGCGCGGGGCGCAGCGACACGCGCATGATGCAGACGGAGTGGCGGCCGGAGTCGCTGCAGCTGGCGCAGGAGATCCGCAAGCATGCGGAAGCGCGCGGTATCACTGCCGGCCAGTTCGCGGTTGCCTGGGTGCTCAACAGCGCTTTCGTGACCGGCGTGGTTGCCGGTCCGCGGACGGAAGAGCAATGGGATGATTACGTGCGCGCGCTCGATTATCGCTTCACCGCGGAAGACGAGGCGCTGATCGATCGCCTTGTCGTCACCGGCCATCCCTCGACGCCGGGCTACAACGATCCGCAATACCCGATCGAGGGACGGAAACCGCGCACGTCAGCCTAGATTTCACCCGGCGTGCTCTATCTTCACGTCAGCCCGCGCTTGTCGCGGGCATCCACGTCTTGCTTCCTTTCCACGGCGAGAAAGACGTGGATGGCCGGGTCAAGCCCGGCCATGACGAACAGGCCGTAGGCAAAGCTTGCCGGGGCGTTAATCGCGCGGACTCAATTGGCTGTTGATTTACAAAGGTAATTTATCTGGCCCGGGCTTTGCTTAAGGCTCTCGAGGGGTTGTGCCGGTTGCGTGGGTTCCTCGCGAGAAGGAATGAAACATGTCACGACATCACATCATGCCGCCGGCGATCTACACGCCGCCGCCACCGAAGAAGATCGAGCAGAAGAAGCGCCGCACCGCGGTCGGCATGCTGAGCGAATTCGATGAGACGGAAGAGGCGCGCGAGACCGGCGCGACCAGCCAACCGGCGCAGGTCGCAAGCAAGCTTCTGCAGCAGAACTTTCCCGAAATCGAAGGCGCCGACCGCAAGCCGCAGCATCCGCAAGGACGGCTGAGCCAGGGCACGCTGTCGGCGCTGCTCAAGGTTCAGGAACTGAAATAGAAGCCTTCCGTCGTTTAAATCGCGATGAGATTTGTTCGCTCACCTCTCCCCGCTGGGGAGGAGGCATAGGCCGCTTCTGACGGCCGTTCTTTAGAAATAAGAACGCCGAAGCGAAGCTTCGGCTATGTCGCGATCGCGATCCGGGTGAGGGGTGTTGCTTTCACGAGAGACCGTAACCCCTCACCCCGCCCCTCTCCCAAAGGGAGAGGGAGCATACCGTCGTTGTGGCTCAACCCGGTTTCGCTAACTTCCGCAGCATCGCATCGTAAGCGAGCTTGATCCGGCGCACCGCCGGATCCTTGTAGACGAAACCTTCGTTGCGGGCGTGGACCAGCATCGAGGCGTTGACCTCGAACACCACGACATTGCCAGACGCATCAAGCCCGCAATCGATCCCGAAATAATCGAGGCCGACGCGCTCGCGGATATCCCCGAGCGCCTTGAATTGTGCAAGGCCGAACACCCCGGCTGGATTGTTCAGGAATGCCGCCTCTTCCTGCTGCATCCAGGCCTGATGGGCCATGTCGGTGTTGATGTGATGCAGCTTCCAGTCGCGCCCGATGCAGAGATGATAGGGCAGGATCTCGTTGCCCACGAAGATGAAGCGGTATTTGCGGAAATGGCTGTCACCGGAGATGTAGTCGATATATTCGATAAGGTAGTGGTCATGATCGGGCCGATCCGACAGGAACGCCGATAGCGCCGGAATATCCGCAAGCTTTTCGAAATCGTCGCCGCCATGGGTCCCGACCGGGCGGGCGAGAACGGTCGACACGAACGGCAACGTCGCCTTCAGTGCTGATTCCGAGCGATCGGCGCCCGCCTTCAGACGCAAGGCCTGCGGGACGCGGCAATTCGGAATGTCACGGAGCAAGATGGCAACCGCATCGCGAGTTGTCTGCTGCACCTTGCGCGGGTGGTTGACGATTGGAAGATTGAAGCGGTCGACGAGGTCCGCCGCGAGCGGCAGCAGCTCCTCGGTCTGGTCGGCATCCGACACCAGGTTGATGACGAGCTGGATCTTCTGCCCGAGTTCTGCGGTGTCATAGTCGCGCGAGGGAAACAGCGCGAGCGTATCGTTATCGAAGAATGCATCCTGAAAAAGATATTCGGTCGGCGTATTGCCGCCGAACGGCGCATACAATGCAAGCACGCGGAATTCGGCCGGATGTTTGGCCGCGGGGCGCTTGATCAGCGGCTGGATCCGCGCGGCCTCGGCATAAGCGGCCTGGGCTGCCGCGTCGTCGCCGAGCGACTGCTTGAGCGCGCCGATCCAGTTGATGCTTTCCGAGTCTTTCGGGTTGAGGGCAACGGCTTCGCGGAAGCTTGCGATCGCGGGCTCGATCTCGTTCAACTCGAACAAGGTCTTGCCGAGCAGATGGTGGATGCTGGCGTCCTGCGGGCGCTCGCCCTTCAACTCGATCAGGATCGCCTTGGCGACCAGGAATTGCCTGGCCGCCAGCAGCGCGTGAACCATGTTGGCCCGCGCCGCCCAATGCCGCGGGTTGAGTTTCAGCGCCTGGAGGTAGAGCTGAATGGCGATCTGGTGCTGCCCGTGCCGCAAATGCAGGTCGGCGAAAGAGCACCAGCAATTGGTCAGATGCGGCGCGATCTTCAATGCGGCCTGGTAATTGACGCTCGCCATGCGGAAATTGCCGGACGCCGCCGCCACGTTGCCGAGCTTGGCGTAGAGGTCGGACATCGTCTCGACGGATTCGGTGCCGGCCTTCTCGGCCTCCGCGATGCCCTGCTGGAAAGCGGCGATGGCGTCCGCGGTCTTGCCGTCGCGAAACAATTGCATCCCTGAGCGCAGATACTGCTGGACGATCGAACCTTCCGCGTCAGGATTCGGGGCGACGCCGCCAAGTACTGAAGTTTGCATGGATATCTTGGTCCGAAGCGGCGAATTCGCCGGAAATTCTGCGGGGAAAAGCTTCCGCCGAGCTTTGCCGAACTATGGTTAACAGGATGTTACCGCGGCCTCCCGCAGGGAAAAGCTACCGCTTGCGGCCGACCATCTCGAACACGGCGCCGGGATTGTTGTCGTTAAAGCGCAGGTCGAATTCGTGCAGGTTGGCGATGGCGGCCGCAATGCTCAAGCCCAGCCCGCTGCCGGGAACGCGATGACCGCTCGACGTGCGGTAGAAGCGTTGAAATATCTTGTCACGTTCGGCCGGCTCGACGCCGATGCCGCTGTCGCAGACGCGCACCACCGGCAAGCCATCCTCCCGCACCACCGAGATGCGGACCGACCCATGGTCAGGCGTGAACTTGATCGCATTGCCGATCAGGTTCGACACCGCCTCGCGCATCAGGTCGCCATCGCCCTGGATCTGGACCGGCGACTGGGTTTCCAGCGTCATCTTGATCGACTTCGATTCGGCGAGCGGCTCGTAGAACTCGAACAGGTCGGAGCAGATCGCCGACAGATCGATCGAACGAAAGGTGCTCGATTTCGGACCGTATTCGACGTCGGCGAGCCGCAAGAGCGCGGCAACCGTCAGCATCGCCTTGTCGATATGGGCCAGCGCCTGCTTCGCGACTACGCGCAACTGCTCGTCGCTCGAACTCTCAAGCCCACGCTCGAGCTGGGCATGAACGACCGCGAGCGGGCTGCGCAGGTCGTGGGCGATATTGTCGCCGACGCCCTTGAGCTGCACCAGGAGGCGCACGATCTCGTCGAGCATCAGGTTGACGTCCCGCGATATCTTGTCGATGGTGTCGTGCCGGTAGCCGACCGGCAGGCGCAATTGCGTATCGCCCTTCATGATTTTCGCAATGGCGTCATGGATGGTGTTAAGACGGCGCGAGGTGCGCCGCGCGAAATAGGCGCCGATTGCCAGCGCAAGCAACAGCATCGGAACCAGGCCCGCCGCCAGCGCCTGCTGCACGATACGGCGATAGGCGTAGCTTTCCAGCAGGCTGCGGCCCAACAGCATGATGTTGCCGTCGGGCCGGACGCGCGCCACAAAAATGGCCGGCTCCAGGTTGCCGCTGTCCCGCGCCCGCACCCCGCCGATATAATGCGCCTTGCCGTCCACCGCCATTGTCGGCAGTTCTTCGATATTGCCGAACACGAACTTGCGGTTCGAATCGAACAGCGCCGCAAAATCGATGCGCCGCAGATCATGCGTCAGCCGCACCTCGAACGCGCTCTTCAACTCATCGACCGGGCGATTGACGCTCTTGGCCGCCTCGGCTTCGAGAATGAGGCGATTTCTCGCTTCATTCGCCTCGCGGATCTGAAAATAGACCAGACCGAAAACGGCCATGGTTGCCGCTGTCGTGACCAGCACGAAAGCAAGCGCGACGCGGACCGCCGAGGAACGAAAGAATTCAAGCATTGTTCAGCATGAAGCCAGCCCCGCGGATATTGACGATCAGCGAAGGCATGCCCTTGGTATCGATCTTTTTCCGCAAGTTGCTGATGTGGACGTCGACCACATTGGTCTCAAGCGAGAAGTGGTATTGCCAGACGTCCTCAAGCAGCATCGCCCGGGTGATGACCCTGCCGGGATGGCGCAGGAAGTATTCGAGGAGACGAAACTCGCGCGGCAACAGGTCGATTTTGGCGCCGGCGCGATGGACGGATTTTTCGATCAGGTCCATTTCGAGATCGCCGACGCGCAACTTCGTGGTGCGTACATCCTCGAGGCGACGCAGCATCGCCTCGACGCGGGCGACAAGCTCCACCATCGCGAACGGCTTCGTCAGATAGTCGTCGCCGCCGGCTTTCAGGCCCTTGACCTTTTCATCGACGGACGACAGCGCCGAGATGACCAGCACCGGCACCTTGACGCCCTCCTTGCGCAAGACTTCCAGCGTAACCAGGCTGTCCTCGCCGAAAACGATCCGGTCCATGACCATCATCGCGGCGTCGCCGACCCGCGCGGCGTCTGCAGCTTCCGCGATCGAGGCCCCCCGTACCAGATAGCCTTTGGCTTCCAGTTCACCTCTGATCTCGTTGGCCATCTCCGTCTCGTCTTCGACGAGCACAATGGTCCGGGGATGGGTCGCAGGCTTGTTCGTCAACGACGTGCTCCCTGTTGGCTTACGTCAATGGGTCAGCTCCGGCGGCAACGGCGGCCGATCATGCGGCGGATCCTGCGCCAGACGCTTGACGGCGGCAATGACGGCCGGGTCCGGGCGCCTGATCGGCGGAATGATTTCATTCGGCGGCCAGCCGCCACCCAGCGCCTTGTAGAGCGCCACAAAGCTGTCGCCGGCAAGCCGGACGACATCGGCGCGCTGCTGCTCCAACGCGAATTGCTGGCGCTCTGCATCGAGCACATTGAGGAAATCGGTCAGGCCGCGGTCATAGCGCTCGGTCGCCACCCTGGTGGCCTGACGCGCGGCGTCCAGCGCGGCATCGAGGCTGCGCAGACTTTGGCGAAAGCCCTGATAGGACGCATTCGCTTCGTCCACCTGCTGGATGGCGACGAGGATCGTTTGCTTGTAGACCGCAGCCAGTTCGTGCGCGCGGTAATCCGCAATCTCGATCTTGGCATCGAGAGCGCCGAAATCGAGGATGGGCGCGCTGAGCGTCGGCCCGGCCGATCCGATCCAGGTGATCGGAATGCCCGATCCCGATCTCGGACCCGTCTGCGCGCCGGCGCCTGCGGTGATCGCCAGGCTCGGAAACAGGTCCGCGGTTCGCGCGCCGATATCGGCCACCGCCGCAGCAAGATAGCGCTCGGACTCGCGGATATCAGGACGGCGGCGCAACAAGTCGACGGGAAGCCCGACCGGCGCACGCGCCGGCAGGCGCGGCACCGCGCCGGGCCGTCGCAGCGTGCGGGAAATGCCTTCCGGATATTCGCCCAGCACCACGGCGATCGCGTAAGCGTTGGCCGCAATCTGCGCCTTGAATGGCTCAACGCCGGCCTGCAGGGTTTCGACCTGGCGCCTGGCGAGCAGCACGTCCAGCTCATTGGTCAGGCCGCGATCGAGACGGGTCTGCGCAAGGTCGAGCACCTTGCGCGCCGCCTCGATGTCTCGGTAGAGAATCTCGAGACTCTCCTGCCGCGCGCGCAAATCGAAATAGAGGCGCGCCACGTCGGCGGCGATCACCACATAGACCCAGTCACGCGCCTCCTTCAGTGCTTCGGCGGTGTAAGCCTGTTCCTCGATGCGGCGCGCGATCTTGCCGAAGACGTCGATTTCCCACTCGGCATCCAGACCGCCGACCGCGCTGATCTTCTTCAGACCCGTACTGTTGTCGCCGTCGCGCAGCGCCTGCGCGACGCGGCCCTTGGTCTCGTCGGTGCCGGTACCGACGCCGCCGCCGGCGCCACCATTGAGCTGTGGCACGGCCTGCGCGCCGATCACAATCAACTGCAACCGGGCCTGCTGCAAGCGATCGAGCGCAATCTTCAGATCGAGATTGTTCGCAATCGCGCGCTCGATCAAGCCGTTCAGCTGTGGATCGCGCAGCGTCCGCCACCATTGCCAGAGGTCCGGGCTGGCGCCGCCGGATTGCGCGCCATTGCCCGCGGGTGGAACCGTGAAGCTGACCGGAATTGCGGCATCCGGCGCGAAGTATTCGGGCCCGAGCGCGCATCCCGCCAATGCTCCGGCAAATACGACCAAACAGGCGAGACCCTGGACTCTCATGCACCCATTCCAAACACTATGATGCTCGACAGGCGTGAGACAGCAAACCCCGCTGATTGAGCCCTGTTCCTTGCGCTCGCGTCAACCCGCGCAACGGCGCTTCCACCATATTCATCGTCGAAAAATCGTAGACCGTGCTCATTTCGCCTCAGCCTCATGCGCCGGCGCAGACTGGTTGTCCTTGGCGATGCTGACGAGTTCGCCCTCCGACAACGAATCCGGAGGGCTGTTGATGACGGTCTCGGAGGAACTCAGGCCGCTCAGCACCTCAAACTCGGTTCCAAGGTTGCGGCCGAGCTTCACCGATTTCATCTCGACCTTGTTGTCGGGGCCGAGAATTGCCAACTGCGCGCCGTCCTCACGGAAGATCAATGCGCTGGTCGGAATGCGCAGCGTGCCGGGATTGTCGGCGAGGTTGAAGCGCACCTGGGCGAACGTACCCGGCTGCAAAAGATTGTCGGTATTGCCGGAATGAAGTTCGACCAGCAGCGTCCGCGAGGCCTTGTTGATCGCCTCCGAGGTCGTGGATACGACCGCCTTGAAGGTCTTGTCGGGATATTGCGGCAACCTCATTTCGGCAGTCAGCCCGTTGCGGATATTCGCAGATATCTCCTGCGGGACCTGAACGAACACCCGCATCTCATGCACGTCGGCAACCCTGAACAGCTGCGGCCCGTTGCTGGTGCTGCTGCCGGCATTGATCAGCGCGCCGACGTCGGTGTTGCGCTGGGTCACGATGCCGTCGAAGGGAGCCAGGATACGCTTGAAGGCCTCAAGCGCGGTGAGCTGGTCGACCTGGCTCTTGTTGACATTCGCTTCCGCGACGGCGGCTTTGTAACGCGCGTCGGAAGAGCCGAATTCGGCTTTCTTCGATTCCGTCTCCTGTTCGGAGACGACGCCCTTCGGCGAGTCGCGCCAGCGTGCATAGGTGGTCTGGGCGAAGTTGCGTTCGGCGTCTCTCACATTGACCTGGGCTTCGGCCGACGTCAGCCGCGCTTGCGCCGCCGCGAGTTGTGCGTCGAGGTCGGGCGCATCGATTTCCGCAAGCAACTGGCCCTTGGTGACGTGCGCGCCGAAATCGAAATACCAGGCCTTCAGATAGCCACTCACGCGCGCGTAGATCGGCGCCTCGTACCAGGCCTCGATGTCGCCGGGCAACACGATCTGCTGCCCGGTCACGCCCTGCTTCGGCCTGACGACGGCAACGGCAGGCACCGCGAGGTCGTTGGTCCATTTGGCGACCTCGCTCTCATTGCGCTTGCGCACAATGATGC
>Ga0307476_10002779_pt1 | contig 10392 bp, 4 predicted proteins | sample atmos_gasesECM2C_2_FD_203314 | JGI IMG/M metagenome (GOLD analysis project Ga0307476, IMG submission 203314) | Hardwood forest soil microbial communities from Morgan-Monroe State Forest, Indiana, United States - atmos_gasesECM2C_05 | ecosystem: Environmental > Terrestrial > Soil > Temperate...
CGGCTACTACCTGAATCTGATGAGCACCGCCGCAACCCACTACATGGTGGATCCACTGCCCCAAGCGAGCGGCCTGAGCCCAGAGGAGCAGGCGCGCATTCTCGGCGGCGAGGCGTGTATGTGGACTGAGCAGACCACTCCACGAGACATCGACTCTCGCATCTGGCCTCGCGCCGCGGCCATCGCCGAGCGCCTGTGGTCGCCAAGCTCAGTATCCGATGTGGACGACATGTACCGCCGGCTCACCGTTGAGTCGCTGCGGCTGGAAACTCTCGGTTTGACGCACATCTCGCAGGAAGCAGTGAGTCTACGCGAGTTAGCCGGGACCCAACAGATCGATCCGCTCCGTATCCTCGCGTCCGTGCTCGAGCCTGTCACCTTCAATGAGCGCGCACACATGCAGCACCCGAATCAACTCACGCCACTCAATCAAGTCATAGACGCTCTTCCACCCGATCCGCCGTCGCGCCACAAATTCGAGCTGCTCGTGAGTGCCTATTTGCAGGATCCTGCAGCTCAATCGCAGAAGGAAGCCGAACTTACTGCCAACTTCAAAGCCTGGATCGCGGCAGAACCTGGAATCCTTCGCTTGATGGCTGGCTCGCCCACGCTCGCCCAGGCACAACCGCGAGCTCAGCAACTCACCGTACTGGGCATGATAGGTCTCGAGGCCGTGTCTCATCTTTCATCAGGACTGCCCGCTGCTGCCGGTTGGAAGGCTCAGCAACAGGCTCTCTTGGACGAAGCCGATAAACCGCAGGCGCTGGTTCGCTTCACAGTGACCAAGCCCTTGCGCGACCTGGTCAGCGCGGTTCCCGAAGCCCCGAACAAATAATCAATCAACACAAAATTAGGGCAAGCTGACCTCTCAGCCAGCTTGCCCGAGTTGTTTCATTACGTTGTGTCACGCCTCTACAAACTAGCGGCCTAGACCCGCAGCCAAGGTTTTTACCATGGTCCCGTTCGCGTCGTCGTCTTTCAGTGCCCATACGTAGGCGCCGCCCAGACCTCCCCGGACCTTCTGGTTTATATAGATCGTCTTCAAAAACACCGTCGAGGGATCGTCGTATGTGTAGAAAGTTCCACTGGTCGGGTCGAAGAGCGATACGGCGACTCTTCGCGGATCGAAGTAATTGCTGTAGCCATTGGAGGTGAGCGCGGAAAGAGTCGAATAGGTGAGAAGTCCGGGAGTTAGTAGTGGGTCGCATCCCGGCGTAAGACCGCTGAGATCTGTACACAAAGCTGTTCCGTTCGCCAAGAGGACTGGAGAAGGGCCGGTTGAGTTCTGGTACAAGCCGTGGTTCACGTTGGGAGCGCCCGTCCAGCCGGCGCCATAAAGGGGCAGACCCATGGTGTACTTGTGCGGTGGCACACCGGCCTTGAGATAGGCATTTACAGTGTCGTCAATGTCGAGATCCTGGCCAAACAGCGGATCCCGGCGGGAATCGAATAACGGCGATGCGTCATTGGTTTGCGTGACCCACGAGCCGGAGTAGTTGTAGCCATCGATGGTGATGAAATCGACCTGCTTGGCAGCTTTGCGAAGATCGATGTTGACATAGTTCTGCGCGCCCGCAGGCCCGTCGAACGAGAGGGTATATTCCTTGCCTGTAGTTTTGCTCAACGCGTTCAGCTGGTTGCGGAATTCCCGCAGCAGGGCTGTGAAGTTCTGCGTGTCGGTCGCTGTGGGGAATTCCCAATCGATATTGAAACCGTCAAACAAGCCGGGGGCCGTGATGCCTGCGGCGATGTTACCGCTGACAAACATATCGATGCAGGAAGCGGCAAGCGCTTGGCGTCCGGCAGCGGTGCTGGCGGCGCTGACGAAGGCCGCAGTGTTAACGGCAGACGCCCCTCCCAGAGACATCAGCACTTTTAGACTGGGATGGAGTGCCTTGAGTTGTTGAATGGCCGCAAAATTTCCATAGAGCGGTCCAGCGTAGGCGGTACCGTTCACGCTCGGCAGGTATGGGGACTGATAGTCGGCCCAGGTATCGGCAATAGCGCATGCCGGCGCCGGACTCGTCGTCACATTGCCAAAAGCGTAGATGAGGTGCGTCAGTTTATCGGCCACACCATTCTGTTGCAGGTTCGCGATGTTGTAGCCGGCGTAATAGATACCCCACTCTTCGAAGTATCCTCCAACAATCTTGCCTTGATCGTGTTTTTGTGCAAATGAGGGAGAGATGCATGCAACGATGGCCAACAAACTAAGCAAAGCCATTCGGAACAGGCGTGGCTGGAAAAAGGTTGACATGGCAAAGGCCTCCGGAATTGGTGAAGTACGAACCGCCGGAGTATAGAGCTATATAGCGGAACTTGCAATACGATATTTTTGGAGCACAGTTTGTTTTCAATTCTCAGCGCGCCCAGTGAAAATTCGGACGCAGAAAAGATTGAGGCAGGCCGACTTGTAAGTCGGCCTGCCTACTTGGTTATCTGGCCAGGCATTATGGATTGAGATCTGCAGCCAGAGCTTTCGTCAGGTCTCCACTTGGATCGTCGTCTTTCACCGCCCAAACGTAGCCGCCGCCTAGGCCGTACTGGTTGATGTAGTTCACCTTGCACTGTACCGACTCAGCGTTGTCGTAGCTGAAAGCAGTGTTAGTGGTTGCGTTGAACATACGGGCCACGCAACGAGTGGAGTCGTAGCTGGAGGTGAACCCGTTGTTCAGCAGGTTGACGATTGTCCCGTAGGTCGCCAGTCCGTCAACCAACAGGAAGTCGCACCCTGCCGCCGGGCTACTCTGGTTCTGACCCGTCGGGCAATTTCCCACTCCGTTTGCATTGGGTACCGGGGAAGTTCCGTTCGGGGTTAGAGTTCCCGACCCATCGTTAATGCCAGTTGCGTTCTGGTACATGCCGCTGTTAGTCGAGGTCAGACCTCCTGCCCAACCCGCACCATAGAGCGGGAAGCCCATGGTGTATTTAGCGGGCGATGCGCCGTGCGCCAGGTAGTACTGTACGGTGGCGTCAATCGTGTCACCTTTTCCGTACAGAGGACTGGAAGTTTCGTCGTACAGCGGAGACGCGTCATTGGTGGCATTGGACCAGTCTCCGGCGTAGTTATAGCCGTCGACATTCATGTAGTCCAAGACTGCATTCAGACCTCCGATGTTGATCGTGTCATAACCACCGTCGTTGCCCGAGTCCGCGGGCGCGCCCGGGGTTGACGGACCGGCAGCCAAATCGGCCAATACCAGATACGTCTTGCCGGTCGTTCCCGACAACGAGGTTAGCTCGTTGCGGAATTCGGTCATCAACGCTGTGAAGTTGGCCGTATCGTTTGCGTTCGGGAACTCCCAGTCGATGTCGAAGCCATCGAAGAGAGTCCCGGTGGAGACACCCGAGGCGATATTGCCCTGGATGAACATGTTGATGCACGAACCGACAAACGCCTGGCGTTGAGCCTGGGTGCTGGCGGCGGTGTCGAAGAGCTGGTTGTAGGTGGGGGGATTCCATCCGCCGATGGAGATCAGCACTTTCAGGTTGGGATGGAGCTGCTTGAGTTGCACGAGCGCCCCAAAGTTCCCCTGCAGCGGGGCCGTCGCCGCAGTAGCGCCAGGCACCTGCGGAACGACCTTCTGGTAATCGGCATAGGTGTCGGCGAGCGCGCAATTTACGTTGCTGCCGTTCGCGACGGGCTTGGCAAAGGCATAAATGAGGTGTGTGAGGACGCTGGCTACGCCATTATTCTGCAGGTCCGCAACGTTCGCATTGGCGTAGTAAGTTCCCCACTCTTCGTACCACCCAGCCATCACCAGATTGGTGAGTTTGGAGGTCGTCACGTTCACCGCCGAACTGGCGGACGACATGCCGTCATAGTCCGTCGCTTCAACCGTAAAGCTGTAGGTAGTCGAAGGCGTGAGGTTGGTCGGCGTAAAGGACGTGCCGCTTGTGGTTCCGATCGAAGTCCCGTTCTTCAGCACGGTGTAGCTGGTAATCGTGCAGCCTGAAGGAGGAGATACCGCCGACCAACTCAGATTAGTGGTGGCGTCAGTCGTGCCAGAGGCCGCCAATCCAGTCGGAGCGGCAGGCTTCGTCGTGCACGTGCTGGCCGAAGTCGTCACATTCACCGCCGAACTCGCGGCCGAGGTGCCGGACGAGTCCGTCGCTTCTACCGTGAAACTGTAGGTGGTCGACGGATTAAGACCAGTCACGGCGTCGGAGGTTGTGGTTGGGCTGGCGATTACGGTTGAACTCTGCAGGACCTTATAGCTGACACTGCATCCTGCGGGTGGTGTGACCGCGTTCCAGGTCAGGTTGGTGCTGGATTGCGTCGTCCCGGTTGCCGCCAGTCCAGTTGGAACAGCTGGCGCAGCCGAGCAAGTGGAACAAGGACCAGTCGCAGTCCAAGGTTCGCCGGTTCCGGCTCCGCCGTTGTTGGTTGACGGATTCTGGTTCTGCGTCCAGAAGTTGGCCACGTAGTTTTCTCCACCTACGCTCGCCGTCATGCCTGCGGTGTAGGTCGCAGTGCCACTCCATGGCGTGTCGCATGTGCCTCCGCTGTTTGCCAGGGTGGTTACATTCACAGCCCCGCTTGCGGCTGATGTGCCGGCGGCGTCTGTGGCTTCCACTGTGAAGCTGTAAGCAGTCGATGCCGCAAGGCCGCTCACGGCAAACGACGTGCCAGTTGCGGTTCCTATCGATGTTCCATTCTGTAATACGGTGTAATTGGTGATCGTGCAGTTCGCGGGAGCAGTGTCCGCTGTCCAGCTCAGGTTTGTGCCAGAGCTTGTCGTACCAGACGCCGCCAATCCCGTCGGTGCACTGGGCTTGGTTGTGCACGAGTTCGCCAGCGTGGTCACATTCACGGCTGAGCTTGCAGCTGACGTACCGTTAGCGTCCGTTGCCTTAACCGTAAAGCTATAAGCGGTCGATGCCGCAAGTCCGCTGACGGCGAAGGATGTGCCGGTCGCAGTTCCAATCGAAGCTCCGTTCTGCAATACGGTGTAACTGCTGATGGTGCAGTTTGCGGGAGGAGTATCTGCTGTCCAGCTCAGGTTTGTGCCGGAGCTGGTTGTACCGGACGCCGCCAAGCCAGCTGGCGCGCTGGGCGTGGTAGTACAACTGCCGCCGCTTCCGCCAGTTCCACTGAGGGCGGATGTCTGCGGACTATTTGTGGCGTTGTCGGTGACTGTCAGGGTGCCGCTGGCCGCGCCTGACGCAGTTGGATAGAAATACACGTAGATTGGACACGAGCCGTTGGCGGCCACCGAGGATCCACAATTGCTGGATACGACAAACGGGCCGCTGACCGTGACATTACTGATGCTCACGGCTGAGCTGCCGCTGTTGGACAGTGTGAAGGTTTGCCACGCGGTACCGGTGCCCACCGGGGTGCTCCCGAAGTTGTAGCTCGATGGGCTAAGAGTGACTGTCGCTTGCGCCAACAGCGAAACCGAGATAAAGACGCAGAGCAGGGAGGAGAAAAGAAAAGCACGCTTCATTGTGGCTCCTTTATTCGGGGGACGCTGCCAGCGCGGTCCACCCGCGGTTGGGTGATTAAAGGAAACGGGCCCATGCGGTAATCGCATCGAGCTCTCTGTCTCGAGATTTGGTTATACGCAGCACTTGTGGAAGAGTCAGGGCGCAGTAGTTCATTGATCGCGATATTTCTAGATCTGGAAAGAACAAGTTTCCAACTGATCTACGGCGTTCAAACTGCTCTATAGCATTCGCGGAAGAAACGTACTCCCGCGTGGTCAGCCGAGTCAGGAAACTTTTTTCTTGTTGCGCGATCCGAACTACAAATTATTTCGCGATCTGCTAACCGCTAGAAAGCGCAGGGCGTGGAGGCCGGGGAAGGTTTGTTTCAACGAGGTGCGAAAACGGCGATTCCAGAGCGATCTTGTTACGGAAAACGAACTTGCGGGGGACAGCTTAGGGCTATGCAGAGAAGCCGGCTCGTGAACACCGAATGTTTGAGTGTTGATTCTCGGAGGCGATTACCTGAGCCCCGTCGCAATCGCCTTGGTCAGAGATCCGTTGGCATCGTCGTCATTCAGTGCCCACACGTAGGCGCCACCAAGCTTGTGCTTCTTGATGTAGGCCGTCTTTGTTGCTACAGCGGCCGGATTATCGTAGGTATAGAAGGTTGCGGTGGCCGGATTGTAGAGCGTCGCTCCCACTCTCGCTGAATCGTACCAAGCGGTAAACCCGTTTTTATTCGTGAGGTTCTCAATGGTCGAGTAGGTGGCAAATCCCGCGGTCAACACGGTGTCGCAACCGGCCGAAGCAGTGGTTTTGTCCGTGTTCAGGCACAGACCCGATCCGTCGGCCAAGGGAACCGGAGCGGGGGCGGTTGCCTTCTGGTACAAGCCATGGTTCACGTCGGGGACGCCGGTCCAGCCGACAGCATACAACGGCAAGCCCATGGTGTACTTGGCTGCCGGCACGCCGGCGTGGCGATACGCTCTTACGGTTGCATCAATGTAGCGATCGTCGGCATAAACAGGATCCGCGGCCGTGTCGTACAGTGACGACGACTCATTGGTTTGCTTCCCCTCCGGTGCGGCATAGTCGTAACCGTCGATGGTAAGGAAATCCACCTGCGCAGCGGCCGCTTTAAGATCGATGTTCACATATTTCGTCGGGTTCGCTGGCGAATCAAACGTCAAGACATATTTCTTGCCCGTTGTTTTCGACAGAGCGTTGAGTTGCGTGCGGAACTCTTTGAGCAGAGCGGTGAAGTTCTGCTTGTCCGCTGCGCCGGGAAACTCCCAATCGATATTGAAGCCATCAAACAAGCCGGGAGCAGTAATACCCGCAGCGATGTTGCCCTTGACAAACATGTCGATGCACGAAGCGGCGAGCGCGGCACGACCGACCGCAGTGGCTGCAGCGGTCACGAAGCCCGCAACGTCGCCCGCTTGTCCCCCCAAAGAGATCAACACCTTCAGAGCGGGATGAAGCCCCTTAAGTTGTTGGATCGCGCCAAAATTTCCGTAGAGTGGCGCGGTGTAAAGCTTGCCGCTGACACTGGGAAGGTTCGAATTCTGATAGGCGGACACGGGATCAGCAATCGCGCACGCTGCCGGAGAAGTCGGGGTCACGTTGCCGAAGGCATAGATCAAGTGTGTCAGTTCATCGGCCACGCCATTCTTTTGCAAATCGGCTATGTTGTAACCGGCGTAATTGATGCCCCATTCCTCGAAGTAGCCCCCAAAAATCTTGCCATCAGAGTGCGCTTGCGCAAACGAGTGAGAGACACACGCTACCAGAACCAACAAGCTCGTCAAGAACGCCCGGAGCAGGTACGGTACTAAAGATCTTGACATAGCCAACGCCTCCAGGATTCGTAAAGCATTGTTCGGCAGAGTATAAAACTATACAAGAGAGCCTACAGCCGGTCCTCCGCATAACTGAACAAGACTAATATCTTGTTTTGGTATTCTTGGCCGAAACCGATTATCAAAGATATTGAAATGATGCAGCCACAAAAAGAGCAGGTGGATCCGAAATTCCTAAAGTCTTTTGGTTAGCCCGCTGCATCACAGGATTCTAGGCTGCAAAGCATCGAAATCTTGAATTGCCGGAGAACCTGGAATGGCTGGCACAACTGAAGTCTCGGCTGACATCCTGGCGCCGCTTGCACTCGACGAGCTGCGAAAGATCGATGCTTACTGGCTTGCCTGCAACTATCTGTCGGCAGGAATGATCTATCTGCGCGCGAATCCTTTGCTTCGCGAACCCTTGAGACCGGAGCACATCAAGAATCGACTCCTTGGTCATTGGGGGTCGGATCCGGGGCAATCTTTGATTTGGGTTCACCTGAACCGTCTCATCAAGAAATATGACCTGAATGTGATGTACATCTCGGGCCCGGGTCACGGCGCGCCGGCCACGCTGGCCAACTGCTATCTCGAAGGCTACTACTCCGAAATTTATCCTGACAAGAGTCGTGATGAAGCTGGCCTGCTTAAGTTCTTCCAGCAATTTTCGTTTCCCGGCGGGATCGGCTCGCACTGCACGCCGGAGACTCCCGGTTCGATTCACGAAGGCGGCGAGCTCGGGTATTCCATCTCCCATGCATACGGAGCCGCTTTCGACAATCCCGATCTCATCGTTGCCGTCGCTGTAGGAGACGGCGAAGCCGAGACCGGCCCGCTCGCCACCTCCTGGCATTCGAATAAGTTCCTAAATCCGATTCGCGATGGAGCTGTGCTTCCCGTGCTTCACCTTAACGGCTACAAGATCGCGAATCCCACAATTCTTGCCCGCATCCCGCATGAAGAATTGGAAGCGCTGCTGATCGGATACGGGCACAAGCCGTATTTCGTCGAAGGCGATGACCCGTCTGCGATGCATCAGAAAATGGCTTTCACTCTGGAGCAATGCATCCTGGAAATTCGCTCGCTCCAGCAGCACGCCCGCTCAACCGGCGATGCCACGCGTCCTCGCTGGCCCATGATCGTACTTCGTTCGCCGAAAGGATGGACGGGTCCGAAGGAAGTTGGCGGCCACAAAGTAGAGGGCACGTGGCGGGCGCATCAGGTTCCCGTGTCCGACCCAGCCACGAATAGGAAAGATCTGAAACTTGTCGAAGACTGGCTGCGCAGCTACAAGCCCGAAGAGCTATTCGATGCCAGTGGAAAACTAATTCCAGAGTTGCAGGAACTCGCACCTTCCGGGACGCGGCGTATTTCCGCGAATCCGCACGCAAATGGCGGCCTGCTGCGAAAAGATCTCGAACGGCCGGACTTTCGCGACTATGCCGTCGAAGTGAAAGCGCCGGGTGTGCTTTACGCTCCGCCCACCGATGTACTAGCACACTTTCTCGCCGAGGTGATGCGCCGTAACATGAGTTCCTTCCGCGTCTTCGGACCGGACGAGACCGCCTCCAACAGGCTGACTGCCATCTATGCTGCCTCGAAGAAAACATGGCTTGCCGAGTATAAGCCAGAGGACGCAGACGGCGGTGAACTTGATGTCTCTGGACGCGTCATGGAGATGCTCAGTGAGCACACACTCGAAGGCTGGTTTGAGGGTTATGTTCTAACCGGTCGCCATGGCTTCTTCTCAAGTTATGAAGCCTTCATCCACATCATCGATTCCATGTTCAACCAGCACGCCAAATGGCTGGAAAAAGCGAAGAAAGAGATCTCCTGGCGTGCGCCGGTACCTTCGATCAATATCCTCGTCACAAGTTTAGTGTGGCGCCAGGATCACAACGGTTTTACGCACCAGGATCCGGGATTTCTTGACGTGGTCACCAACAAAAGCCGGGATATCGTTCGCATCTATTTACCACCGGACGCAAATTGCCTGCTGAGCGTGACCGACCACTGCCTCCGGTCGCGCGACTATGTCAACGTTATCGTCGCGGACAAGCAGGAGCATCTCCAGTACCTCACCATGGAAGAGGCCGTCATGCATTGCACTAAGGGCATCGGCATTTGGGATTGGGCCTCCAGCGACAATGGTGAAGAGCCCGACGCCGTGATGGCTTGTGCCGGCGACATCGCGACCATGGAGTCCCTTGCGGCGGTTGCAATCTTGAAGGAGCACTTCTCTGATTTGAAGATACGATTTGTTAACGTTGTGGATTTATTCCGCCTCATGCCGGAGACGGAGCATCCACATGGACTCTCGGATAGAGATTTCGATTCACTCTTCACCACCGACAAGCCGGTCATCTTTAACTTCCATTCCTATCCTTCGCTCATTCACAAACTTAGTTACCGGCGCAAGAATCACGACAACCTGCATGTGCGCGGATACAAGGAGAAAGGCAACATAAACACTCCCCTCGAACTTGCGATTCTCAATCAGATCGACCGCTTCGATTTGGCAATTGACGTCATCGATCGTGTCCCACGTCTGCGCTCGATCGGCGCCCATGTCAAAGAATGGTTGAAGGGCCAGATCATTGAGAGCATTAACTACGCCCACGCCGAAGGCATCGACAAACAAGAAATTCGAAACTGGAAGTGGCCGGGATAGGCATGGCGAAAGAGTTGGCGCGAAACGACGGACCCATCCTTGCGCTCAACAGCGGCTCGTCGTCGCTGAAGTTCGGCATCTACCGGCGCGGGACAGCTGACGAGGAACCGCTTCTGACTGGGAGCGCCGATGGAATTGGGCGCGACAACGGATCGTTCCGCATTTTTTCCTCGGATGGAAAACCGCTTCTGCAGCATGATTGCGTTCACGAGTCTCAGAGCGACGCGCTTAACACACTCGCAGCGGCAATACGGGAACATACTGAGAGCACACCGGTGGCGGTAGGCCATCGGATAGTCCACGGCGGTCCCAATCTCTACAGACACCAAATCATTACGCCACAACTTCTGGATCAACTGCGCTTGGCAATTCACTTTGCGCCCTTGCACATCCCCCAGGCTTTGTCGCTGGTCGCTGCCGCTCAATCGATATTCCCTTCGGCCCCAC
>Ga0307476_10002780_pt1 | contig 10391 bp, 8 predicted proteins | sample atmos_gasesECM2C_2_FD_203314 | JGI IMG/M metagenome (GOLD analysis project Ga0307476, IMG submission 203314) | Hardwood forest soil microbial communities from Morgan-Monroe State Forest, Indiana, United States - atmos_gasesECM2C_05 | ecosystem: Environmental > Terrestrial > Soil > Temperate...
TCAGCAGGAACCACATCGGCCAGCCGGCGCCTTTGGGGACGAAAAACGATGCCAGGGCGGCCAGGCCGAGCGCCGTGAGGAAGTGGACGCGGTAGAAGCGCGGATTGACCACGGCCGGCGACAAGAGCAGCAGACACGCCGTCATGCCGGCGGCGAGGCGCAACGCAAAAACGGAGAGAGCGGACATGAAAAGTCACCGGCCGCCGTAGATGAGGGCCATGAGTTCGCTGCGGGAAGAGGGGTTGTCGCGGAAGACGCCGCGCATGGCGCTGGTGGTGCAGATGCTGTCGGATTTGCGGACGCCGCGGACCGTCATGCAGGTGTGCGTCGCTTCCAGAATGACCGCGACGCCGCGCGGATGCAGCTCTTCGACCAGGAGGTCGGCCACCTCCTCGGTGATGCGCTCTTGCACCTGCGGCCGCCGCGCCACCGTATCCACTAGCCGCGGCAGCTTGCTCAGGCCGACGATGCGGCCTTTGGGCAGATAGGCGATGTGCGCCTTGCCGAAGAACGGCAGCAGATGATGCTCGCACAGGCTGGCGAAGCGGATGTCCTTGACCAGGACCATTTCGTCGTATTTCTGGGTGAACGTCTTGCGCAGACACTCGCCGGGTGCGCGGCGGAGGCCGGCGCTGAGATCGGCGTACATACGGGCGATGCGGGCCGGCGTCTCTTGCAGCCCCTCGCGCTCCGGGTCCTCGCCGACGGCCAGGAGAATCTCGCGGACGGCCGCCTCGATGCGTTGGTGGTCCACCGGCCCCTCGACGGGACCGTTCTTGGCGTTCAGGGCCGGCCGGCGGGGTCGGGCGGCGGGATCGGTCATGCGGTTTCGATCCTTGTTCATCTGGACGGCGATTGGACGCCCGCTCCCATGCCGGTGATATGCATCTCTCTTTGTTTTGTAGGCGGATTCACCGGGTCCGTCAAGCAAAGCGAAGGGCCGTCTTTATCCGCCTGGCCGGCCGCGATGGGCTCGATGGCAGTTGTCGCAGGCGTCATGCACCTTGTTCTGCGCGTCCTTGGCTTTGACCAGGTCCTTCTCCGCGACGGCGGCGTTGAGGGCGGCGGCCAAATCGGCAAAAGCCTTGGCGTCCTGCTGCCACGTGTCCTTGCCCTTGGGCGGGTCGTTCGCGCCGACGTCGGCCGCCAGCTTGGCGAAGTTGTCTGTTTGCGGTTTCAGGTCGTCCCACGGCGGTGAGTCCCTGTTCAGCTCGGAGTTGATTTGGGGCCAGAGCGCGTCTGGCTTGTTGGCGCCAATCTGTTTCATGATGCTTTTCAGACCGCCGCTTGACTGGGGAAGAGGGCCTCCGCCTGGGCCGGGAGGGGGAGGATTTGTCGCCGGCGGAGGCGTGCATCCTAGAACAGCGAAGAAGGCGGCTGCCACGACCAGCAACGGAAGAGCAAAGCGCGACGCCTTTGTCATGTCACGGACTCCTCGCAGAAGGCCGACCGACCCGCCGGCGCGGCGAGTCCAGAACGCCGGTTGTTTCCACTACGCCGCCGGCGGGACGGCAGTTCACCGGGCGGCGCCGTCGAGCCGGTCTTGCCCGTCCGTGGCCGCGATGCTATGAACCGCCCGGCCGTCCGGTCCCGATGCTACGGAGGCGCGCGGAACATGTCCACCCCCAGCCTGGAAACGCCCATCTCGCAGCTGATCGATCGCCTGGGCCACGCGGATCGTCTGGAGCGCGTCCACGCCGCTGTCGGCCTGGTGCGCCTGGGCCGGCAGGGCGCGCCCCTGGCGGCGCCGCTGACTGCGGCGCTGCGCGATGAGCGGCCCATCGTGCGGAAGATGGCCGCCCTGGTGCTGGGCGACCTCGCCCCCGACGCCGTCGATGCGCTCCCGGCCCTGATCGCCGCTCTAAGTGATGCGGACGAGGGTGTGCGGCGCCGCGCGGCCGTGGCGCTGGGCCAATATGGGCCGGCTGCGGCGGCGGCTGCACCGGCTTTGCGCGCGGCGCTCCGTGATCGCGATGAGGGCGTTCGCAGCTTTGCCGATACGGCCCTGGCGCTGATCGAGCCGCCTGCCCGGCGCGGATTGGCGGCGTGAACGTATGCGCATCTCTTTCCGTCTGCCGTCGGTTGCGGTACAATCCACCTCGTTGCAATTTCCCCTAATGGCCCAACCCGCGCGTCCGCAACGGACGCCTCGCCGCTTGTTCACGCAGTCGCATCCCGATTGAAAGGTCCGCGCCCGATCCAGCATGGGCCGGCGCGGCCGGAAAGGTACGCCGAAATGAGCAGTGTTCTTGCACAAGCGCCGACGCGAACCCCCCAACCCGTCCGAGAATCCGCACAAACCAAATACGAATATCCCGGCATCCCCACCACCTGCGACGGCGCCGAAGCCGTCGTCCACGTCGAAATCCATGTGGCCCAGGCGGCCGGCGCCTATCCGATCACCAGCTCCACCACGATGGGCGGCGGCTTCAACGCCGCCGTCATGAACGGCGGCAAGAACCTCTGGGGCGATCCGCTCGTTTTCTTCGAACCGGAAAGCGAGCATTCCGCCGCCACGGTTTGCGAGGGCTTCGCCGTCGCCGGCGGCCGCGTCACCAACTTCACCTCCGGCCAGGGCCTCGTCCTCATGAAGGAGGTGCTTTATACCATTTCCGGCAAGCGCCTCCCCGTCCTCATGAACATCGGCGCGAGGGCGCTCACCAGCCAGGGCCTGAACGTCCACGCCGGGCATGACGACGTGATGTCGGTGGCCGACGTCGGCTGGGGCATGGTCTTCGCCCGCAACGCCCAGGAGGCCGGCGACTTCTGCCTCATCTGCCGCCGCGCCGCCGAGGCCACCCAGACGCCGTTCTTCAACGTCCAGGACGGCTTCCTCACCACGCACACCGTCGAGACGGTGCTGCTGACCGAGCCGGCTTTCATGAAGGAGTACATCGGCGATCCGAAAGAGAAGCTGGTCAACCTGATGGACCCCGCCAACCCGATGATGTCCGGCGTGGTGCAGAACCAGGACTCGTACATGAAGGGCAAGATGGCCCAGCGCTGGTACTACGACCGCGTCGAGCCGGCGCTGGAAGAAGCCTTCGAGCTGTTCGCCATGAAGACCGGCCGCAAGTACGGCTTCGTCGAAGCCTACCGCTGCGACGACGCCGAGTACATCCTGGTCGGCCTCGGCTGCTACATGGAGACGGCCAAGGCGACGATCGATTACCTGCGCGGCAAGGGGATCAAGGCCGGCGTGCTGACGGTGTTCGTGTTCCGGCCGTTCCCGGCCCGGCAGATCGTCGAGGCGCTCAAAGGCTGCAAGGCGTTCACCGTCTTCGAGCGCATGGACGATCCGCTCTCGACCACGGGCAACCACCTGACGCGCGAGATCAAGGCGGCATTTTGCGACGCCATGACCGGCCAGAATGGGCAGACGCGGATCGATCGGCTGCCTCGGATTTACAGCGCGGCGGCCGGCCTCGGCAGCCGCGACGTGCGGCCCGGCGATGTGATCGCGGCGTTCCAGAACATGATGAAGCCGAGCGGCCAGGACTTTTTCTGCGTCGGCGTCGATCATCCGTTGGCGATCAAACGGACGGAGGACCCGGACCTGCGGCCGCGCGGCGGCTTTTCGATGCGCGGCCACTCGGTCGGCGGCTTCGGCTCGGTGACGACCAACAAGATCATCGCCACCATCGGCGGCAACGTCTTCGGCAAGGACGTCCAAGCGTATCCCAAATATGGATCGGAAAAGAAGGGATTGCCGACGACGTACTACCTGACGATCGCCGACTCGCACATCATGATGCACAGCGAATTGGAGCACGTGGACCTGCTGTGCATCAACGACGTGACGGCGATCCTGAACCCGCTGACGCTGGAAGGCCTGCAGCCGAACGGAACCATCTTCATGCAGTCGCCGTATGCGGAGCCGACGGACGTGTGGAGACACATTCCGCCGCACGTGCAGAAGATCATCCGCGACCGCAAGGTGCGCGTCTGCTACACCGACATGGTGAAGATCGCGCGCGAGGTGGCGTCGCGGGCCGACCTGCAAATGCGTATGCAGGGCATCGTGCTGCTGGGCGCCTTCCTGCGGCTGACGCCGTACGCCAAGGAAAGCGACATGACGGATGTGCAGGTGTTCGGCGGCGTGGAGAAGGCGCTGCGGAAGTATTTCGGCAAGCAGGGCGAGCAGGTGGTCAAGGACAACCTGACCTGCGTGCAGCGCGGATACAGCGAAATGAAGGAAATTCCGGCGGCGGTAATCGGAACATGAGTGAGGGAGCACGCAGCGCAAGCAAGTGCCGATTCCCGCTCAGCGATTCCTGGAGCACACGAAATGACGACTGCCACGACCAACGGCGCGACCAAGCCCTCCATGAACGAGGCCAACGAGCGCGATCCGTTCAATAATAACTCCTACGGTACCATCGTGGACGGCGGCTACAAGCTCGTCAGTCTGCCCGTCCTCGACGTCCACGACTTCAACGAGCGCATCATCCGCGGCTATGAGGAAGGCTGGGGCGAGCGCGACCTGCCGGCCGATTTGACCACTGCCCGTTCACTCATCCCGGCCGGCACCGCCACGCTGCGCGACTTCAGCAACATCTCGCCCGAGATCCCCGAGTACATCACCGAGAATTGCACCGGCTGCATGGACTGCGTCACCGAGTGCCCCGACACCGCCATTCTCGGCAAGGTGCTGTCTGAAACCGAGTTGGGGGAGAAGCTCAAGACCATTCCGGAGGCGGATCGGGCCATGTACGCCGCTCAGTGGTCCAAGACGAAAAAATACTACGACGCCGGCAAGAAGAAGCACGGCGACGGCGGCATGTTCCAGATCATCATCGATCCGTCGAAATGCAAGGGCTGCGCCGAGTGCGTCACGGTCTGCGATGATCTCGCTCTCAAAATGATCGAGAAGACCGACGACGTGATGCTGCGCTCGCGCAAGTCGCACCGCTATTTCAAGAACATCGGGCCGTCCAACAACAAGTACATCAGCGACAGCCTGCTCATTGACATGATGCTCAAGGAGCAGACGCACATCTACGTCGGCGGGGCCGGCTCCTGCGCCGGCTGCGGCGAGGGGACGGCCCTGCGCATGATGTGCGCCGCCACCGGCTCGAAGTACGGCGACCAGTGGGGCATCGTGGCGGCCACCGGCTGCAACACGGTGTACACCTCCACCTACCCTTATAATCCGTATCTGGTCCCGTGGACCAACTCGCTGTTCGAGAACGCCCCGGCCGACGCCATCGGCGTGCGGCTGCGCTGGGACCAGATGGGTTGGCAGGACCGGCCGCTGTGGTGCATCGGCGGCGACGGCGCCATGTTCGACATCGGCTTCCAGGCGCTGTCGCGGCTCCTGGCCAGCGGCATGAACGTCAAGGTGTTCGTGCTGGACACCCAGGTCTATTCCAACACCGGCGGACAGGCGTCCACGTCGAGTTACACCGGCCAGAACACCAAGATGTCCGTCCACGGCAAGTCGGTCGCCGGCAAACAGGAACGGAGAAAAGAGATCGCTCAGATCGCGATGATGCATCCGCGGACCTTCGTGGCCCAGACGACGTGCGCCCACGTCAACCACTTTTACAAGTCGGTGCTGGGGGCGCTGGAGTTCGACGGCCCGGCGGTGATCGTCTGCTACACGACCTGCCAACCGGAGCACGGCGTCGGCGACAATATGGCCGGCGAGCAGGCCCGGTTGGCGGTGGACACGCGGGCCTTCCCGATCCTGATTTACGACCCGCGCAAGGGCGACACGATCAAGAAACGACTGTCGCTGGACGGCAACCCGAACAAGACCGGCGACTGGTTCGCCAACCCGAAGACGAAGGAAGAAGTGACGTTCATCGACTTCGCGCGGAGCGAGGGCCGCTTCGCCAAGCACTTCGACAACGACGGCAATCCGTCGGAGACGCTGCTGTACGCCAAGCAGGACCGGCTGGAGAACTGGCGGCTGCTGCAGGAATTGGCGGGAATCCGAGGATGAAAACATACGAGCACGACGCGCAAGCAAGTGATTTCGTCGTCATCACTTGCTTGCGCGTCGTGCTGGCTGCACTGTCATGACCGCACCTCGCGCTGCTCACGACTACACCCCAGGCGGACTGCAAGCCGCTCTGGAATTCCTCAAGCGCACCCGCAATGAGCTGCGCATGCTCCGCTGGGTGCGCGTCTGGAAAGACCGCTTTCAGGTCATCGACGTCAACCACGACTTCTTCGAGGTGCGCGGCCTCGGCTACGGCGATGCGGACATCGTCCCGCTTTTGCAGAACCTCAACACGGCCTTCAACCCGGAAACGATCCATAACGAAACCGACGCCGAATTCAAGGAATTCGGCGCCGGCAAGCGTTATCCGTGGGCGCACGACCGGGTGATGTGACCGCCCAAATCGTTACCGCGAGAAGTCCACCGTGGTCGCCTGGCCGGCGGTCACGGCCACCGTGCGCTTCTGATCGACCGTCTTCCCGTCCTGGTTCCACCGGGCCTCGATCGTGTAATGGTACGTCTGGCCGGGCGTCAGCTGCGGCGAGACGAACTCGCGATCCATGCCGGTCTGCTGGGTCGGGGCGCCGTCGAACAGGATCTGGGCGTCCGGCGACGGGACCATCACTTCGATGTGGGCGGCGGCGTCCGCCGGGGCCGGCGTGTAGTAGTTGGTCGTGTAGGAGGGCGTCAGGTAGGTCGGCGAGGAGTACATCACGAGCGGGGCCGAGTAGTCGTAGTACGGATACGAATCGTAGCCGTAGCCATACCCGCCGCCGTAGTACGGATACCCGCCGAGGGCGAAACCGAGGCCGAAGCCGGGCCAGAATCCGCCGTAGTAGCCGCCGCGGTAGTAACCGCCGCCGCGATAATAGCCGCCGCCGCGGTAGCCGCCTCCCCCCCAGTTCCCGCCGCCTCCACCCCAGTGGCCGCCTCCGCCGCCCCCGTGGCCGCCTCCGCCTCCGCCGTGTCCTGCCGCCAGGGCCGGACCGGCCGTCATGCTCAGGGCGACGATTGCGCCAAGAATTGCCTTGGCGAGCGAGATTCTTCCAAACATGTTTCTCTCCTGGCGCCGGCCGTCGCTTCCGGGGCCGGTCTTTTGCCGTTGTTTGCCAAGAGTGAGGCCGCATCGCCTTCGCTCTCTCCACTCTTACTATACGTGGTGCAGATGGCGTGCCGAAAACATCCAGCGTTGCTGATATGCCGAAGCCGGCGCTGCGGCGAAGAGGGACTGGAGCGACCGTCGCCGGCATCGTACAACATGCGCTAAACCGGCCCTTACCGGGACGACCAGAGGAACGATGATGCCGCAGCCAATGCCGCTCGCCTACCTCAACGGGCGCTTTCTCCCCCAGACGGAGGCTCATCTCGCGCTGAACGACGCCGGGTTCGTCTGGGGCGCTACGATTACGGACCTGTGCCGCACTTTCGCCGGCCGGCCGTTCCGCCTCGCCGACCACCTGCGGCGGTTCCGCCAAAGCTGCGAAGCCGCCAGTGTGCCGATGACCGCCTCCGACGAGGAGCTGGCCGGCGTCGCGGAGCGGCTCGTCCATCAGAACATGCCTCCGGGGGCTGACGCCCTCGGCTCGCCGGGCGCGGAGCTGGCGATCGTCTTCTTCGCCACGCCGGGACCGATCGGTTACTACCTCGGCGAACCCGGCGGCCCCGGCGACGGCCCTCCCACGCTCGGCGTCCACACCTTTCCATTGCCCTTCGCCCGCTATCACCGTCTCGTCCGCGACGGCGCCGTTCTCGTTGTGCCGTCAGCGAGGCACATCCCCGCCGCTTGCGTTGATCCGCGCATCAAGCAGCGCAGCCGCATTTCCAGCTGGATCGCCGAGCAGGAGGCCCGCCGAATCGAACCCGGCGCCTCCGCGCTGCTGCTCGACGCCGACGGTTTCGTCACCGAAACGGTCGCGGCGAACTTCCTGATCGTCCGCGACGGCGTGGTCCGGTCGCCGCCGCGCGACGGCATTCTCCACGGCGTCAGTTTGCAGGTCGTGGAAGAGCTGTGCCGCGATCTCGTCATCCCTTTCGCGGAACAGCGCCTGACCATCGACGACTGCCGGACGGCCGACGAAGCGATGGTCGCCGGCACCTCGTACTGCCTGGCCGGCGTCCGACGCATCGGCGGCGCCGACCTGCCGCCCACCGAGATAAACCCGGCGGCTCGCTCGGTCCGCCGGCGTCTCCTGGACGAATGGAGCCGGCGCGTTGGGGTTGATATCGAACGGCAGATTTTATCCAATCGGTAGACTTCCGCGCGCGGCGGCAGTATCTATATCGGCAGAACAACAAAAGCGTTTTGTTCGGCATTCCATTCGGGGAGCAAACGGGCATGAAGACCCTGAAAGCGATTCTCTGTTTCAGCGCCGTTCTGACGTTATTCCTGGCGACCGCGGCCACGGCCCACGCCAGCGAAGCCAACCTGGCCATTCCCGACCTGTGGCGCCACGGCTCGTACCAGAACCTCGGCGGCATCAGCCCGGGCCTGCTCCTGCTATGCGGCTCCGTGGTGATCCTCGGCACCCTCGGCATCAGCATCTTCCAGCTGATTCAGATCAAGAAGCAGCCGGCCCACAAGTCGATGCTGGCCGTCGCTGAAACGATTTTCCAGACCTGCAAGACGTACCTGCTCCAGCAGGGCAAGTTCCTGCTGATGCTGTTCTTCATCATCGCCTGCGCCATCACCTACTACCTGGTCGGCACCCCGCGCGAGACGGCCTACAAGCTAACGGACCACGCGATCGAGGAACTCAAGGAAGACAATGTGCCCACCGACGCGCTCGCGCCCTTAAAGGACAAGTCCTTCGACAACCGGGAGCAGTTCCTCGCCAGCCTTCCTGCGGTTTATTCGTCGGACCAGCAGAAGCAAATCGCCGACCAGGCCGCGCCGTCGGACATCAACCCATTCCTGACGGTGCTGCTGGTGCTGCTCTTCTCCGTCGTCGGCATGGGCGGTTCTTACGCCGTGGCGTGGTACGGCATCCGCGTCAACACCTACGCCAACGCGCGCACGGCCTTCGCCTCCCTCCGCGGCAAGCCGTGGGACGTCGTCAACATTCCGCTGCGGGCCGGCATCTCGGTCGGCCTGTTTCTGATCTCGCTCGAGCTGGTGATGATGGTCGTCATCCTCCTGGCCGTGCCGCGCACCATCGTCGGCTATTGCTTCCTCGGCTTCGCCATCGGCGAATCGCTCGGCGCCTCGGCCCTGCGCATCGCCGGCGGCATCTTCACCAAGATCGCCGACATCGGCTCCGACCTGATGAAGATCGTCTTCAACGTCAAGGAGGACGACCCGCGCAACCCCGGCGTCATCGCCGACTGCACCGGCGACAACGCCGGCGACTCGGTCGGCCCCACCGCCGACGGCTTCGAGACCTACGGCGTGACCGGCGTCGCCCTCATCGCCTTCATCACGCTGGCCGTGCCCAGCATCGCCATCCAGGCCAAGCTGATCGTCTGGATCTTCGCGATGCGCTTCCTGATGGACATCCTGTCGGGCGTGTCGTATTTCATCAACCAGGCCATTTCCGAGAAAATGTATGCGGGAAAGAAGGAATTCGACTTCGAGCAGCCGCTGACCCGCCTGATCTGGATCGCGGCTGTTCTGTGCATCGGCTGGTCGTTTCTCGCGAGCTGGCTGCTGCTGAGCGACCTGACCGTCAACGGCGTACGGCAGCAGTGGTTGTGGTTACAGCTCGCCGCCATCATCAGCTGCGGCACGCTGGCGGCGGTGCTGATCCCCGAATTCACGAAGATCTTCACCAGCTCCCACTCCAAGCACGTCCACGAAATCGTCACGGCGTCGCGCGAGGGCGGCGCCTCGCTGACCATCCTGTCGGGATTGGTCGCGGGCAACTTCAGCGCCTTCTGGATGGGCACACTCATCATGAGCCTGATGGCGGCCGCCTACGGCGTGAGCCTGATCAGCCTGGGAAACGTCATCGACCACGCCCCCATATTCGCCTTCGGCCTGGTGGCGTTCGGCTTCCTGTGCATGGGGCCGGTCAACATCGCCGTGGACAGCTACGGTCCCGTCACGGACAACGCCCAGTCCGTTTTCGAGCTGGCCCAGACGGAGCAGATTCCTGGCATCAAGGAGGAGATCCAGCGCGACTTCGGTTTCACGCCGAACTTTGAGGAGGGCAAGCACTACCTGGAGGCGAACGATTCGGCCGGCAACACGTTCAAGGCGACGGCCAAGCCGGTGCTGATCGGCACGGCCGTCGTCGGCGCCACCACGATGATTTTCTCGATCATTCTGCTCCTGACCAAAGCGGGAATGCTCAGCCTGGAGCTGACGCAGGCGCCGGTGCTGCTCGGCTTCATCTGCGGCGGCGTCACCGTCTTCTGGTTCTCCGGCGCCTCCATGCAGGCCGTGACGACCGGCGCCTACCGGGCCGTCGAGTTCATCAAGAAGAACATGAACCTGAACAAGAAGGAG
>Ga0307476_10002781_pt1 | contig 10389 bp, 7 predicted proteins | sample atmos_gasesECM2C_2_FD_203314 | JGI IMG/M metagenome (GOLD analysis project Ga0307476, IMG submission 203314) | Hardwood forest soil microbial communities from Morgan-Monroe State Forest, Indiana, United States - atmos_gasesECM2C_05 | ecosystem: Environmental > Terrestrial > Soil > Temperate...
CTGGAAGGGGTGACGGGGGTTCTCTACATAGCGACTACGGTGGCGGTTTTGGTAGGCAGGTTCAGGAACGAATCTTGGGAGTGACTGCGCTGGATCGAGAACCGCGAAATTTATGACAACTACAAACGAAGCGTCTTTGGATCCGTCGATGACCAATCCAACGGTCGGCCAAAAAAGTCTTATCGTTGTGGGCGCGACTGGAATGGTCGGCGGCTACGCTCTTCGCTACGGGCTCAACAATGCCGCCGTGAACAGCGTGACTTCGATTGGGCGCAAGAATCTCGGCATCAGCCACCCAAAGCTCAAAGAGGTCTTGCATCAAAACTTCGCAGACTGTTCCGCACTCTCAGATGTACTTTCGAACCAGGACGCGGTGGTCTATTGCCTGGGGACCTACACCGGCTCGGTATCGGACGCGGAACTCCACAGAATAACCGTGGACTATACCGTCGAGTTCTCACGTGTTCTTCGCGGTAGCAGCCCCGGTGCGGCGTTCTCATTCCTAAGCGGAAACGGCGCCGACCCGACAGGACGAAGCCGGCTTGCGTTCGCGCGCTACAAGGGAGAGGCTGAGAACGCAGTGCTAGCGGAGGGTTTCCCGCATGTTTATCTTTTCCGGCCTGCGTATATCTACCCCGTCGAGCCGCGGAACGAACCGAACTTCAGCTACCGCCTGTTGCGCACGGTCTATCCGGTATTCCGGCTGCTGTTCCCGAACCAGGTCATTCGCGCCGATGATCTGGCCCGCGTCATGGTGGATCTTGTGCTGCGACAGACGCACGAGCGCCAAGGCTTGATCTTGGAAAACCGCGATATCCGCGCCATGGTCAAGTCGCATGTGCCCCTCGGGAATCGTCTTACGTGAAAAAAACGCGATTTCAATGAGGACTCCGAAATTGAATCACAAATTGAGGCCATGAATGAAAAAGAATCGTGATCATCGGCGCCGGGTTTGGAGGGCTCGCCGCCGCTAAGGCGCTTAGACATGCAAAAGCGGAGATCTGGGTGATTGACCGAGCGAACCACAATCTCTTTCAGTCTCTGCTCCATCAGGTGGCGACAACAGTGCTTTCGCCGGCCCCTTGACTCCTTTTGTCCCTTTGGTTAGCGTGTGAACAGCACCTCCCCCGCTGTCGCGGTAAATCACATGGGGGCGTTCCCTAAGCCCGAAGATATCCGACGGCCGACCCCGGTCGAAGATACTCTCCGCCGCGTCATCGATACGATTCCCTGCCTGGTGACCAGATCTCGACCCGACGGCTACGTCGATTTCGTCAATCTGAGATGGCTGGAATATACAGGTTTGAAATTGGAAGAGGTATTGGGTTGGGGTTGGCGCAAGGTTCTCTATCCCGAGGATGTTGAAAGATTTACGAGCGAGCGGCGCATTGCTTTTGCCGCCGGGCAGCCCTTCGAAGCCGAGGCGCGCCTACGACGCGCTGACGGCGAATATCGATGGTTCCTAGTGCGCAACGTACCACTGCGCGATGAGCAAGGAAATATCCTTAAGTGGTATGGGACGAACCATGACATCGAGGATTACAAGGAAGCCAGTGAAAAAATCCGTCAGAGCGAAGCCGAACTTCGACAAATCCTTGATGTGATCCCCGCGCATGTGTTCGTTCTTGAACCTGATGCTGAATTTCCTGGAGGCAGGATTCTTCCAAACCGCCAGGATCTCGAATACACGGGCCGCACGCTGGAAGACGTTCGAGCTCACCGTAAATTAGTATTACATCCCGACGATCGCGAGAGGCTGCAGAAACTGCGGCAGCGTGCACTCGAACAGGGAGTCCCTTTTGAGGCGGAGGCCCGAGTACGGAGAAACGACGGACAATATCGCTGGTTTCTGATCCGGGTGAATCCGCAAAGGGACCACACCGGGCGGATTCTCCGTTGGTACGGTACCCGGACGGACATTGACGATCAAAAACGAGCTGAAGATCACCTGCGGCTCGTGATTGACACCATTCCGCAACAGATCTGGAGCGGTCCTGCCCAAGATTCGCTGGAGTTCGTGCTGGATTTCTGCAACGCACAATGGCGCGCCTACACGGGCCTCACGCAAGAAGACCTGCAAGGTGAAAGCTGGCAGAGTATTCTTCATCCCGATGATCGGGAGCGGATACTGAAAGCTTGGAAGGAGTCCGTTATCACGGGAAAGCCCTATGAGCAGGAAGTGCGGCGTCGTCGAGCCGACGGGCAATATCGCTGGTTTCTCGGGCGCGGCGTTCCCCTTCGGGACTCCGAAGGAAACATTGTCCGATGGTACGGTACCAATACTGATATCGAAGACCGAAAAGAAGCCGAACGGCGGCTTCGGCTCGTGGTCGATACGACTCCCGCAATGCTGTACTCCGCTCGCCCCGATGGCTATCTGGATTTCTTCAATCAACGCTGGTTGGACTATCTGGGCCGTTCTTTGGACGACATACGCGGCTGGGGCTGGACAAGCGCGATTCATCCGGAAGACCTTGAGGACCTGGTAAGCAAGTGGAACTCGGCGTTGGCGACTGGTAAACCCTACGAAACCGAAGCACGGGTTCGGCGCGTGGATGGTCAGTACCGCTGGATGCTGCTTCGGAAGGTACCGCTCCATGATCAGGCGGGAAATATTGTGAAGTGGTATGGCTCGGGCATCGATATCCAAGAGCAACATGAGGCGACAGAGGCTCTTCTGAAAGCGTTTCACGAAATCCAAGTGCTCAAAGACCAGCTACACAAAGAGAACTTGGTGTTGAAAGACCAGGTCGGACAGGCATCGGTGTTCGAAGACATCATCGGCTCATCCGCAGCCCTCCGGCGGGTTCTGGAGCTTGTAGCGAAAGTGGCCCCTACGGATTCCACTGTCCTTATTACGGGCGAAACTGGAACCGGCAAAGAATTGGTGGCGCGTGCCATTCACAAACGATCGAATCGTGCCGAACAGGCATTTGTCTCGGTAAATTGCGCCGCGATTCCACCCTCCCTGGTTGCTTCCGAACTGTTCGGTTCTGAAAAGGGAGCCTTTACGGGTGCGATCGATCGACGTCTAGGCCGCTTTGAACTGGCCGATCGAGGAACAATTTTCCTGGATGAAATTGGCGATCTCCCACCCGAGACTCAGATCGCACTGCTGCGAGTACTTCAGGAGAGAACATTCGAAAGGGTTGGAGGCGGCCCATCCATTCCTGTCGACGTCAGAGTCCTCGCAGCAACGAACCGCGACTTGCAGGCCGATGTTGACGCGGGCACATTCCGGCAAGACCTATTTTACAGGCTCAACGTGTTTCCCATCCATGTCCCGCCGCTGCGCGATCGCGCGGGAGATATCCCGCTGCTGGTAGAGCACTTCGTGAAGCAATACGCGAAGAAGGCAGGCAAGAAGATTAGGAACATCAAGAGAAGGACGCTGGAGTTGCTGCAGTCCTACGATTGGCCGGGAAATATTCGCGAACTGCAGAATGTGATCGAGAGAGCCGTCATCCTGTGCGACGGAGATACCCTGACCGTCGATGAAAAGTGGCTGCAGCACGAATCGCCCATGCTGAGCCGTGCCCCGCGTGGATTAGCGCGACTCGATGAAAACCAGGAAAGGGAGATGATCGAATCCGCATTAACTGAAACGCGAGGTCAGGTTGCAGGTCCAACTGGCGCGGCCGCGAAACTCGGCATTCCACGCTCCACGCTGGAATCCCGGATAAGAAAGTTGGGCATCGATAAACAACAATTCAAATCACTGTGAATCGGAGGGCCTCCGCATCATCGTTCTAGGGTCAAAGTAATGTCAACGCAGCCACCACTTGTCTTGAATGGCTCGCCGTCCTCCGTGGGATGGCTCCGTGTATAGCGTTACGTGGGGTTGATTCGCAGTAATCCCTTTCTTCATGAACCCCCAGTGTCCTGTTGTCTGTCGACAAAAGTGTCGAGAGTCGCCACTGTGGATTGCGTACGAAGCCGTCGATTCAATGACTTACGTTTGGCTTTTAACTTGCTCTTTTGAACCAACAGAGTTCAAAACAGCCCATAGCGTCCGTGAGTGGCTCTGAGACTGAGCGCACATTGGGCTGTGGCGGCTTTTGAGAGGGTAGTTGAGCACCGCCGCGTTCGGCTTTTGTAACAAGTCCAAGGCCGAAGAGCTAGGAACGTTAAAACGGTATACCGTTTGTGCTGGGCCAGCAGAAAGGTAATTAGCACGGCAAGGTGAAGAAATTAATAGATACTGACCGACTGCTGGCCGAGTTTCTTAAGAGTTCCAACGTGGGCCTGGGCATTATCGACGACCAACTGCGTTACAAAGCGTTGAACCTTCGCCTGGCTGAAATGAATGGTATCGCCGCGGAATCTCACTTGGGGAAGACTCTGCGCGAGGTTCTGGGTGATGTTGCCTTGCAAGTTGAACCTGCCATAAAACGGGTATTGGCGACAGGCGAGCCGATTTTCAACTTCATGCTTCAAGGAACCATGCCGGGTCGAGACGAAGCGACACGCTTCGTTGACCACTTTCTCCCGCTGAAGGATGCGAACGGCAAAGTGAAGCAGGTCGGCGCCGTCGTTGTAGAACTTCGCCCCGACACGAAGCCGGAGTCCTCGGGCGGAATTAAGGAGGGCGATGAGTCGTCGCCCGATGCCAGAAACGAAATACTGCGTTCCTGGAAGGAAATTGCCAATTACGTTGGAGCGTGCGTCAAAACCGTGCAGCGATGGGAAAGGCAACACGACCTTCCGATTCGGCGCTTAGAGCGAAGTAAGGGTGCAGTAGTGTTTGCTTTGAAATCCGAGGTGGATAGCTGGTTACAAACACGAACCCGGCGGGCGAGCTAAGGAGTGCTCCTGGGTACGAAAAATGGTCGATTAATTGGCGCAGGGGAAAAGGTGGGCCTTGCTCCTTGCCTGGCGAATCAGACACGCCTGACACGATGCTCTCCCGGTAAATGGATCTAATCGTAAGGTCGTCCTTTTTGTGATGCCAGAAATACTAGAATCCGTGAATCCGAACGCTTTCGCTAAAGCTGAATTCTCGCAGAGCGCCCCCGGAGTGTCTTCACTGGTCCTGTCGCTTCTTTATAGCGGTCATGTCGTTTCTTTACGTTACTTTCTTCAACAACTTTCGGCTACCTCTTATCTAGGCATATAAAGGTCGGGATATTGCGAGATCCGCCGCGATCTCGATATCACAAAAGTGACGAGCCTCGAAGGAGTGTGCGTGCCGGACCGGTTAGCTGTCATAGGAGTATTTATGCTGGGTGCATCGGTGGGCTCACTAGTTACCTACACGAGGTACAGAACCGCCATCGGCGGACTCCGCCGCACCCTTGAATGTTTAATCGCGGATGCTGCACGGGCTAGTAGCGGTCACCACAATCGTGCCCCAGGGCCCCAGAATGAGTGCAACAATTATTTAGAGGCCAGCAACAATCCCCGTCCCTCTCGCGTTGTTTCCGTCTCGAAGAGAGAGCAACAAGAGAATCATCACGAAAAGGAAGATGCTGGAGTCACGATGTAGCTCATAACGTATTGAGAAATGGCCGGAGCTGTGACTCGTTGCGACGGAGATTGCACCATTGCGAAGACTGAGGCGTGTAGACGTGTCTTCAGTAGGATTGAGCCCGATGTTGCCATCTCTCACCAGTAGTGCCGAGACTCGCCACTTAGCCCTTCCCCAAGACTCAGCGAGTCATAGGTTTAGGCTTGGCACTTCACTTGCATCTGAGTAATTGGGTTAGCGAGGAGTACCTTACGCAGTGGAAAGGTCGTATTGAGTTTTTGCCAGTCGGATTTACCACAGCGCATGCGGGGATTAGTGGTCCAGATTCATCGCTACCTGCGAAAAATAAAAAGCGTCAGATACTCCGTTCCGGGCCAAGCTGTCGATGATCGCGACCCCTCATTAACAAAAGCGACCAGCACAGCTAACCGACCAGCAAAGTTGTCATCAATTCCTATCTCCGCTGAATTTTCTGATATCGCCATATTCAACAACGACCTGGAAGGCACGCTTACGGGCTGGAGCAAGGGCGCGCAACGGATGTACGGATACACCGCCGAGGAAGCAATCGGCAAGCCAATCGCTATGCTGGTGCCGGATAACCATGCTGACGAGATTCCGGCCATCCTGAACAAAGTCGCGCACGGTCAGCACATCGATCATCGTGAGACTTTCGGAATCACCAAGGCGGGTCATCTTCTTGAGTTGTCATTCACTGTTTGGCCGGTTAGGAGCACTGACGGAAATATTGTCGGAGCCTCTACCATTGCGCGCGATATCACGGCTCGCAAACGCGCTGAACGGGCACTCCGGGAGTCGGAAGCGCAGTATCGGCTGCTGTTTGATTCCAGCCCTCTGCCTACATGGGTCTTCGACCGCAAGAGCTTGGCATTTCTAGCAGTGAATGACGCGGCTGTCCGGCAGTATGGTTTTTCCCGTGAGGAATTCGCTGACATGACGATCCTCGATATTAGACCAGACGCGGACATACGCCGTCTTAGGGATCACCTGTCGCGATCAATGGCTGACGTCGAGGATATAGGAGTCTGGAGACATCGAAAAAAAGATGGATCAATTATTCACGTTGAAGTTACATCTCATAGATTGGAGTTTGAAGGCCGCGAGGCGGTACTGGTCATAGCACAGGACATTACGAAGCGAAAAATCGATGAAGAGCGACTGCGTCAATCGGAGGAGAGGTTTTCCAAGGCATTTCGTTCCAGTCCGTTTGGTATCACAATCGCTACAGAGTCCGAGGGCAGGATTGTCGATGCTAATGCCGCTTTTCTGAAAACGGTGGGGTACAACCGCGAAGAGGTAATCGGCCGCACGGCCAAAGATCTAAATCTCTGGAGCGATGCACAGCGTCTTGATCTGATACGCCAACAGTCGGCAAACGAAGATCCGGGTAGATTATTTGAAACTAGCTTTACGGCGCGATCCGGCGAAATCAGGCAGGTCCAATTTGCCATTGAGCGTATCCGTTTGCACGACGAACCCTGCATTCTGGCGATCATTCAAGACGTTACAAAGGCCATGAAGCTGGAACAGCAGCTCCGCCAGGCTCAGAAGATGGAAGCCATGGGACGCCTGGCAGGTGGCGTATCCCACGACTTCAACAATTTGCTTACCGTCATCATTGGCTTCTGTGAACTTTCACAGACCCAGCTTGATCTAGAACATCCAGTCAGTAAGCACGTGGACCAGATTAAGAAAGCGGGGCAACGCGCCGCCACTCTCACTCGCCAACTCCTGGCATTCAGCCGGCAACAAGTCCTTCACCCCAGAACACTGAACCTCAACGAGATCGTCAACAGCGTAAGCAAAATGCTGGGCCGGTTGATTGGAGAGGACATTTCTCTCGTTTTAAAGCTAACCGAACCTCTGAGCAGCGTACGTGTCGATCTGGGTCAGATGGAGCAGGTATTGATGAATTTGGTGGTAAACGCGCGGGACGCGATGCCCGAAGGTGGAAGCATAATCATCGAAACGGCTGACTTCAAACTCGACGAAGGGTATTCCCAGCTGCGCGAGGTAGTGAAACCTGGCCCTTACATTATGCTCTCCGTGAGCGATACCGGCGTTGGCATGGACAGCGCCACTTTGTCCCGTATCTTTGAGCCGTTCTTCACAACTAAGGAAGCGAGTCGCGGAACCGGTCTTGGACTTTCAACTGTCTATGGAATTGTAGAGCAGAGCGGTGGATACATCTGGGTCTATAGCGAGTTATTCCGCGGAACAACTGTCAAGATCTACTTGCCCGCCGTTGATCAACCGGCCGAGAGCTTACTTCCTACAACTATTAAGGTCACTTTGCCGACTGGCACCGAAACCATACTTCTCGTGGAAGACAATGAGGCGGTGCGTGAAGTGACCATCGGCCTGCTCCAGAGCAGTGGCTACAAAGTGCTGGAAGCTGAGACTGCTGGATCTGCAATTGAAATCTCGCAACGCTTTGAGGGTGACATCGATTTACTGCTAAGCGATGTCATTATGCCGGGCAAGAGTGGTTCTGATCTGGCGCTCGAAATTAAGCGCTACCGCCCAAACATCAAGCTCCTATACTCCTCGGGATATACCGGCGACATCATAGCGCACCAAGGAGTGCTTGATCCTGGGACGACTCTCGTTTCGAAGCCTTTCTCGAAGGAAACGTTACTTATTACAGTGCGTGCGGTTCTCGATGAGAGCATACCTGCTCCGCCCTCGATTGACAGCCTTTATCGCGCGATCGGGCCGGGCCTCGTGACGAACGGGGTAGAGCCTGAGAACAGCCAGTTAGCCTTGGAGCGAGTTCGGAATAGCCGACAGCATTTGCGGTTCAAGCTGAATGTGGATGCAATTGTCCACTCTCCTACACAAGGTCTCGTGCCTGCAAACACACTCGACATCAGTGAATCGGGCGTGTCCGCAATCTTGCCGGTCGAGTTGCTATCGGGTGAGGTCGTGGACCTCGACTTCAAGCTGCCGATCCGGCGTGTCAGAGTGGTTGCGGTTGTACGTGAAAGCTATAAGTTTCGCTACGGTTTCGAATTTGTGAAACCTGATGAGGCCACTCTACGCACCATTAGAGAAAGTTGCGCCCTGCTGGAACAGGTAGACAGCTAAACTTCGTCAGGAGCTGCGGCTGCCGGGAGCACGAGTAAGTTGTTACTCGATTACGAGTTCGGGCTCGCGTTGCGACGTCGGCGTATGCGCCAACGTTGTTACTTCTGACCGCGCCCCGTCTGGTGGCGATTGCGAAGCGTTCCAGTTCTAGCGAAATATGAAGAAACCGCAACCTGCGCGCGAGTCGTCACGGAATTGTTAATGCGACTTGCCTGGTGTTGAAACCGCCATTTTGGTTCTGAGTAGTTATTGTTACGACGGTCACGCCATCAGGCAGTGGCCCTATGAAGTACTTGAACGTCGAATTCTCAAAGAACATGGGAACGGATTGCCCATTTATCATGACCGAACTCCCGGGCTCCGCCGAACCCACGATTTCATAAATGTGCCCGTGCTGGACCACTGATTTAATTTCGAGGTGCGGAGCCTCGGGTTCCATTCTCGCTGTCCATGTCTGCTTATACGGATCAAACGATGGCATGTTCCCGTGCCGCCGAGACCCAATCACCAATAAGACGAAGCCAGCTGCAAGGATCGCACGGGTGGCGAAGATCAACTTCCGTCTCGAAGGTGTGTCCTTCCAGGCCATTTTCATTCGTATTCAGCGCGATTCAGCGCCCGCTACCGGACGCAACATTTCGATGTCAACGCAGCCCTTTGTGCGATCACCGATTACCCAGTCAATCGGAATTTCACGGCAACCGATTCGGGGAGGCTCTGCTCGAGTCTCCGCGCCAGCCACTCCATCAACTCAGACCGCAAGTCTGAGGAGGGTGCGAGGAATTTTAATCCCGCACGACCCTTTTCATCGCACCAGCAGACCTCGCTCTGAACCGAAAACTCCCTGGATTGCCCGGGAATCGTGAATTGGACTCTTACCTTTGTTCCGGGTTTGAGAGGCATCGGAGTCATTACCGCTAGTCCACCCTGGCTGATGTTCAGCGCCTGACCCCGAATCTCGCCTGCATCTTCGCTGTGGACGGTGGCGGGGATTGAAATTGGGCATCGGAAGTAGCGGATGCGCTCGCGCACGATTAGAGAGTACGCAGCCTTTAATGTTCGGCCAACAGCCGTTGGCGAAAGCGGCCTTTCAAACACGAAGTTGCTGCCTGCCACAAATGCTTCCGCCGATTGTTTCGTGCCGTCGGTGATCGCGAATGCTACCGTGGTGCGGTTGGACGATGAAAGACGCACTCGCTCCAGAACTTTTGTGCTCTCTACTCCCAGACTGAGGTCTACCACCACCGCCTCGTACTTTCGAACATTCACGGTGCGGATGGCATTGGGAATATCGGCACATATGTCGGTCGAGGCCGCCAGGTCCCGCAGCGGTTCTGAAACCTGCTTGATGACTAGCGCGTCATTTGAAACAAGCAACGCTCGGACGACCGATTCATCGGCACTGATGTTCACGCCACTACCTCTTCCCTTAGACAAGAGTGTCCATTTTTGTTTCCGACAATCTGATTACTGACGCGAAGCAAAAGCAGACTCTGGTCATCCTGCTGCAAGCCGTGCTGTCTCACGCTGTCCATCACCAATTGCCAGATTTGCCCCAAGGGTTTGGTCGCGTGCTGGGTAAGCAGCAGTTCCAGTCGTGTCAGACCAAACTCTTCGTCTTTTTGGTTAGCTGTCTCACTAATTCCATCGGTGAACATCAGGAAGACGTCGCCCGGTGAATAACTAACGCGCTTGCTTGCATAGCGAGCTCCTGGAATCAGGCCCAAAGGGAACTGCTCCATGGCGAGCCAAGCGGTGTCCCGTTTGCGATGACGATAGTGCAGAATGGGGAGATGCCCAGCCAGCGTATATTC
>Ga0307476_10002782_pt1 | contig 10388 bp, 6 predicted proteins | sample atmos_gasesECM2C_2_FD_203314 | JGI IMG/M metagenome (GOLD analysis project Ga0307476, IMG submission 203314) | Hardwood forest soil microbial communities from Morgan-Monroe State Forest, Indiana, United States - atmos_gasesECM2C_05 | ecosystem: Environmental > Terrestrial > Soil > Temperate...
CGCGAACTTGCGCATGATCGAGAGCGAACGCATGTCGACGACGAGATTGTTATAGCCGAAGCTGGTGCCGCGCTCTGTTAGAAAGACCTGCGTATTGCCCGCTTCGCGGCATTTCTCGACCGCATGCTGCATGTCCCAGGGCGAAACGAATTGTCCTTTCTTGATGTTCACCGCGCGGCCGCTGAGCGCCGCAGCGACCACGAGGTCAGTCTGACGGCACAGAAACGCAGGGATTTGCAGGATGTCTACTACTTCCGCCACCTTGGCCACATCCCCCACTTCGTGGACATCCGTGAGTACTGGAAGCTGAAGATCGTCTTTGATTTTCTTCAGTATGCGCAGACCTTCCTTGATCCCAGGCCCGCGAAAGCTACGAATGGACGTCCGGTTCGCCTTGTCGTAGCTGGCTTTGAAGATAAACGGAAAACCCAGCGCCCGCGTGACGCCCTTGATGATCTCGGCCATTCGAATGGCATGCTCTTCGCTCTCGATCACGCACGGACCGGCAATAAGGAAGATATTCCCCGATCCGATGTGAACATCGCCGACTTGGAAGGACGAAATCAAGAGCGAAACCTTTCACCGCCGAGCACGCAGACACCGCCGATAAAACCGCGGGAAACCCAAGTTGCCCTCCTCGGCGTACTCGGCGACCTCGGCGGTAAAGTTCTTGCCTACCGGCGCGTCACTTTCTCTGGACGATGAAACATCTCAACCGCCGCCGTCTCTTTCTGCGCCCGCCGCTTCGAGCCGTGCTCATACGCCGCCGCAATGAACGTGCTGAACAGCGGATGAGGCTCCAGCGGCTTCGACTTGAACTCGGGATGAAATTGGCATCCGATGAAATGAGGATGGTCGGGCAGTTCGATCATCTCGACGTAAGTGCCGTCAGGCGTTGAGCCGGAGATGCGCAGTCCCGCGGCCACCATGGGCTCTTCGTATTCACGATTGAACTCATAGCGATGGCGGTGGCGCTCGCTGATTTCGAGTTTTCCGTAAATCTTGTACGCCAAAGTGTTGGGTTCAATCTTGCAAGTCCACGCGCCTAAACGCATGGTGCCGCCAAGTTCCTCGACGCCACGCAGTTCGCGCAGCTTATAGATCACCCGATGCGGCGTCGCCTGATCAAACTCGCTCGAATTCGCATCCGCCAGGCCCACCACGTTGCGGGCAAACTCCACACAGGCGGTTTGCATTCCGAGGCAAATGCCAAAGTAAGGGACTTTATTTTCGCGCGCATAACGAATCGCAATCAGCATCCCTTCGATGCCACGCTTGCCGAAGCCGCCCGGAACCAGCAACCCATCGTAACCTTCGAGCTGCGCGTCGTTACTGTTGCTCTGGTCGCCGGTTTCCAAGCCTTCGGCTTCAATCCAGTTCAACTGAAGTTTCAGATTATGCGCCAGCGCACCATGCACCAGTGCTTCCTTCAGCGATTTATACGAATCTTCATACTCGACGTACTTGCCGACAATCCCGATCGTGACCGTATCTTTCGGGTTGTAGACGCGATGCACAATGTCCTCCCACTTGGAGAGGTCGCGATCCTTCGCTTCCATGTGCAAGTATTTCAGCACCAGCGTGTCCACACCTTCGTTAGCAAACACCAGCGGCACTTCATACACCGAAGCCACGTCCTTAGCCGTGATCACAGCTTCTTCCTGCACGTTGCAGAACAACGCAATCTTTGATTTGAGCTCCTTCGCAAGGAAGCGATCCGTACGGCAGAGCAAGATGTCAGGTTGAATTCCGATACTGAGGAGTTCCTTCACCGAGTGTTGCGTGGGCTTGGTCTTCAGTTCCTGCGCGGCGGCAATGAACGGCACCAACGTGACGTGGACGAACAACGTGTCCTCGCGGCCGAGTTCCTGGCGCATCTGCCGGATCGCTTCCATAAAAGGCAGCGACTCGATGTCGCCCACCGTGCCGCCGATCTCCACGATCGCCACATCCACGTCCTGCGCCACCTTCTTCATCGCGGCCTTGATTTCATTCGTGACGTGCGGAATCACCTGCACCGTCTTGCCCAGATAATCGCCGCGGCGTTCCTTTGCAATGATCTGCTCGTAGAGCCGGCCCGTGGTCCAGTTGTTGTCACGAGAAAGTTTGGCGTGGGTAAAACGTTCGTAGTGGCCGAGGTCGAGATCGGTTTCGGCGCCGTCGTCGGTCACGAATACTTCGCCATGCTGAAACGGCGACATCGTCCCCGGATCGACGTTGAGATAAGGATCAAACTTCATCAGGTTGACCTTCAGCCCACGGCTTTCCAACAGGCAGCCAATGGAGGCCGCGGCTAATCCCTTGCCCAGGGAAGACACAACTCCGCCCGTTACAAAGATGTACTTTGCTGGCATCTCTTCCTCGTCCTAAATTGTGTTTGAAAGATTGTGCAGGTGGGGTGCACGATCAATTATGACAGAAGAGCCCTGTGGAAACAAACAGAAGAATCAGCGCGCGTTGACTATCCCGGTAATGTGGGCGAGAATGAGTGCAGTATTTCCCTCGAAGCCGATTCGTCGAGCTTCAGCTTTTCGTGTTCAAACGTGGGCCTGTGGCGCAGCTGGGAGCGCGCTTCCATGGCATGGAAGAGGTCGCCGGTTCGATCCCGGCCAGGTCCACCAATCTCAATCAGTTAAATCAACGGAAGCTGGGGAACCTGTATTTGGTCAACCCCGCAGCGGACGCCCGCTCCGCCCTTTCGCTCGTTAGACTACCGGTAGCAACGCGCCACACTCCAGGCAAAACGGCTTTGAGCACGCGGTGATGGCTCCGCACGACCGGCACATCCTTTGTGATCCGTAAGCCGCGATCTCAGGATTGCCTTCGAGCGAGCCCAGTATTGAAGTCCCCTTCCTTAGCCGACGAGGGATGACGGACTGCACGATACGATGGAACAAGTTGGGTCCCATGGCGCCTCGCTTTTCTGTCGGTTGCACAGGAGACCGTCGTCGCGACTTGGGAACGGCAATGCGACGGAGAGATGAACAATGGACTCTTTAACTGTAAGCGCTCCCGTTGCCGAAGGCAAATCCCGCGAATCAATTTCAACAAGATTACTGTTCTCTAATGGAGTCCTGGCCCACCCCAGAAAGCACCAATTCTACCGCGGTTGGGCAGGATCGAGAGCGGGGCTGGTAGCCGGTTCGGGAGTTAATGTAGCGTTGTGCCAAATGCCAATTTGTTCGACTGCCTGCGACAGCGAGGCCACGACTCGATCGGGCCGTGTGTTGCCGAAGCGTTCTTTGGCTTTGTCGAGGTCGCCGATAAATCCCCAAATACCAGCGAGGATCCTGATCTGAGGCAAGTGTATGCGGATGCGCTGGCATAGGGTGCGAGCTTGCGCAAAGGCAAAAGGAGGAAGCGCGGAGATGCAGACCACGTCCTGGGCTTCGGGAAGAAGAGTCGTCAGGATTTCCTCGACCGGGGAACCAACCGGCAGCGAAAGAACACCGTGGCCGGCGCGCTCCAGCAATTGGGCGAGCATGGAGGAAGTAATCTCGTCGGCTTGATCATTCGCCGCCAGACAGAAAATGCGGACGGTTGAGGGCGTGGGTTGCGCACGGTGTGAGGGCAACTCGCGCTGCGAAGTGGAGATCCAGCGCGACCTCAGCTTTCTCGGTTTTGCCGAGACCTCTTCTGGCCGGTAAACCGACAACTCGGAAACGATTTCGCTCACGCTGAGAAACAGGAACGACTCCCGCGCCTCATCCAATGCGCATTTGTGGCGGTCTTGTTCGGCCAGGGTGAGGGCCGGGACCAGGACCTCGTCATACAGGCTCTCCAGGGGGTGGGTTTTCAGAAAAGTGACCGCGATCGCTCGAGCGTCTTCCTGGTCGAGCGCCAGCAATCGTTGATAGAACTGAGCCTCGACCGACAGGGCGGTTTCATCGCCTAGCAGAACGTGGAGGAATGACATTCGCGGCACATGGCGTCCCAATACGATCGCCACCACGGTAAGCGGCACCGCCAAAACCAGCCCGGCCCATCCCCACAGGGTGGTCCAGAAAACGGTGGTCACTAACAGAGCGAGAGCGGAGATTCCAGTGCGCGCGCCGTATAGCCAGGGCTCCACAAAATTCACCGCGATCAATTCCAGCAGCGCGAATAATAGAACGACCAGCACGGGCGGTCCCCAACCGTTGAACAGCGCCAGAGCCAGCACCAAAGGGAAGGCGGCAGCCGTCAGAACACCAACATAAGGCACGATCCGGAAAACGCCCGCGAAGATCCCCCACAGGGCGGCATTCGGAATACCGATCAGAAAGAGTCCGGTCCCGAAGCAAACGCCGTAGCTGGCGTTTACCAGAAACTGAACCACCAGGTAGCGGCTGATGCGGCGGGCGGCGTCATCCAAAGCCAGCGTCATGGTGTTCAACTGCGCCACGCCCGCAAGGCGCAGCAGGCGGTTGCGCAGGTCCACCTGCTTAATCAAGATGAACACGGTGAAGATAAAAACCATCCCCGTCATCCCGAGCGGTATGAGTGCGGTTCTGAGCACCTCGCGAAGAGATTGCAAACCATTGGGAGGAACGGGGACGACCTGAACCGGCAACGGTCCTGCCGATTGCGAAGGAGTCTTGGCTTGTGAACCTTGCGCCGACAAACCAGCGGGATTTGCGGGTTTGATCTCGGTTTCCGCAAGCTCCTTGCCAACTTCCTGCACGCTTGCGGCGGCGCGCCCGAACGCGCCGTCGGGCGAAAAATGAAGAGCTTCGATTTTATCGTGGACATTCAACCGATACTTGGGGAGGTCATTCGCGACTTGCAGCAACTGCTCGGCAACCACCCAGCCCATGCCACCGACGGCTGCGACCGAAATGAGCATCACCAGCGCCACGGCAGGCACGCGCCGCATACCGAGCCTCTGGAACCAGATCACCATCGGCGTCAACAGGAAGTTGAGGGTCAACGCGAGAGCGAGCGGAATCAGGACCGCGCGCGCAAAATATAGAATCAGAATGACGCCGGCCAGCACCACCAGGGGGTTCAGCGCCGGCGAATCTTGTCGAGAACGGCTCATATGCCTTGGAACTGTACTCCAAATCCGGCCGAAAATCGCGGTAATCCGCCGCATTTTGGGTCGGATAATGGCCTACTCAGGTTTTCGTCTGTAGCGGACCGGGTTCATGGCCTGATTTCGATTTGAGTTCCATCGGGCACGGCCCGCCAGATCTCGTCCATTTCCTCATTTGTCACCGCGATGCACCCGTCGGTCCAGTCTTTTAGTCGGTGGGCAGCGCCCACGGCTCCGAAGCCGTTGGGCAATCCATGGACGAAAACGTCACCCCCAGGAGAAACGCCTTTCTGACGGGCGAGAGCGCGGTCGTGCCAGCTCGGATACGAGATGTGAATCGACTTGTAGAACTGGCTGTGCGCATTGCGGGAATCGAGGAGGTACAAACCTTCGGGCGTCTTGTGATCGCCCTGCCTGGTCTTGGGCCCGACGGGATCGCTCCCGAGAGCGACCTTGTAGGCTTTGATCACCTTCCCCCGGCTGAGCAGTTGGAGTCTACGTTCCTTCTTTAGAACCACGACGTGATCGGCATGCAGGACGATCGCGAAGCGGATTGCGCGGTCATCGAGCCCCACAGCAATCCCATGCTCAACGCGGTAAACACCCCGGCACGCATGCACGGATTATAGCCGTCCCCGAAGCTCAGGAATGCTAGGCTGGTAGGGTGAACCGGCGGCTACCCACTCCTCCATTCTTCCGCATCGCATTGGCTCTCCTTCTTCCGGGATGGTTATTATTCAGCTCCGTTCCTCCAGTCTCAGCCGCAAACTGGGCCGTGCGGGTGCAGCCCGCGCGACTGGTCAACGGAGGCCCTGTATTGTTTCAGGTCAAACCGCCGGCGCCGCTGGGATCGTTGAGCGGAACCTGGCTGGGACATGATCTCTCCTTCAGCTTCGATCCCGCGAGCAAGACCTGGTTCACGCTGGCAGGCGTCAGCCTCGAAACGGCTCCGGGAACTTATGCCATCGAGTTGACTGGCGAAGCCGTTGCTGGAAAGATTCCGGGCGGGAAAATCTCCTTCACTCGCAAGTTCACAGTCGTTCGCGGGAAATATCCCCGGCTCCCAGGAAAGCTCAGTGTTGAAAGCAAGTTCACTGAGCCCAACCCCGAGCAGCAGAAAGAAATTGAAGAAGGCCAGCAAATCAAGAAGGACTACCTCAACCGCGTCACTCCGGAACGTGAGTGGTCGGGTTCATTCACCGCGCCCGCCGACGCCGAAATTTCCGACGTCTTCGACGCCGAGCGCGTCTTCAACGGCAAGACACAAAGTACCCACCTTGGCTTGGACTTCCGCGTCCCCACCGGAACTCCCGTCGCCGCCATGAATGACGGCACGGTCCTGCTGGCAAGACCGTTGTACTTCGAAGGTAATTTCGTCGTGTTGGACCACGGGCAGGGCTTGCTTACCCTTTATCTCCATCTCTCCGAGTTCAAAGTAAAGGAAGGGGATCAGGTAAAACGAGGACAGATCGTGGGGCTTAGCGGCGGTACCGGCCGGGCCACAGGCCCGCATCTCCACGTCGCAGTCCGCTGGCAGGGAACGTATCTTGATCCCCAAGGCCTGTTGCGTTTGCGACTGCCGTAATTGGCAGTTGGCAACTAGCCACCTCCGACCTGCAATGACTAATCGCTAACTGCTCCCTTCACGCATTCCCGCCCGACACTCCACTCCATCCCCGCGCCGGAATGTCGCGTAGAGCTTCCTTCAGACTTTCTTTCAATTCCAGATTTCGGATCAAGCGGTGCAGATAATTGGGATGCACGCCCAGAATCCGGGCCGCGTCGGCATAGCTGCCGTGCGTCTGCTCCACGGCATCAAGGATCAGTTGCTTCTTCAATTCCTTGACCGCCGCATGATATTTTGCCTCGGTCATCTCTGGCATAGAAGGCCGCTCCAGCAGCGACTCCGGCAGATCCTCGGGCAGAATCACATCCGAAGATGCCAGCACCAACGCACGCTCGATTGCGTTTTCCAGTTCCCGCACGTTTCCCGGCCAGTCGTAGTTGACCAGGAAAGCCAGAGCCTCGCGGGAAATCGGCCGCGCCTTCACTTTGCAGCGTTTCGCATGCTTCTGCACAAAATGCCGAACCAGCATCGGAATATCTTCGCGTCGGTCCCGCAGCGCAGGCATCGTAATCTTCAACACCGCCAAACGGTAATACAAGTCCTGGCGGAAGCTGCCGTCGCGCACCGCTTGATCGAGGTTGCAATTGGTCGCCGCGATGATGCGGATATCCACCTTGATAGGGTGCATCCCGCCGACTCGCTCGAACTCACGCTCCTGCAACACCCGCAGCAGCTTGACCTGCAATGTGGGAGCCAGTTCCCCGATTTCGTCTAGAAACACCACGCCCCCATCGGCCATTTCAAGCCGGCCTCTCTTTAGCGAAACCGCCCCGGTAAACGCTCCACGCTCGTGGCCGAACAGGTCGCTTTCCAGAAGCGTTTCTGGAATTGCCGCGCAGTTGATAGCCAAGAACGGCTTGCCGGCCCGCGGACTGTTCCGGTGCAAAGCCCGCGCCGCAAGCTCCTTGCCGGTTCCGCTCTCGCCTTCGATCAATACCGTCGAATCGGTTGGCGCCGCGCGCTTCAGGAAATTGTAGATCTCTTGCATGCGCGCCCCATCTCCAACCAGGCTTCGTTCCTGGCTGATCTCCACCGTCAGGCGCTCATTCTCCTGCTCCAGCCAGTGCAGGCGGCGGGCATTCTCCAGCGCAACCGCGGAGATGCCTGCAATCGCCGCTACCAGTTGCAAGTGCTCTTCTTGAAGACGGTTGCCGACACTGTCGCTGTCCAGATAAATGCACCCAATCACATGCTCAAATACAGTCAGGGGCACACATAGCAAAGAGCGCACTTGAGACGCCGCCAGGCTCTCGACCTCCCGCAATTCTTCGCTGCCGGCCACATCGCTGCCCAGAATCGCAACCCCTTGATCGAGTACTTGGCGGGCGATCGTGCGGCTCACTTTAACCAACTCAACCTGCCCCGCCTGCCGCATGCGGACGAACATCGAATTAAACTGCTCGCCTTCCTTGTCCGTGAGCAGGATCGCGCCCCGGCCCGCAGGAACGATCTCAAAAATCAGATCCAGCAACTGCCCTTGCAGCTCGTTCAGATCGCGAATCGCATGCACGATCCGGCTGATTTTGAGCAGCGCGTTCAGATTGCGGGCCACGCGGGAGGTCGCGGGCAACTCGCGCAATAGCCGGTCCGGCTGCAGATAAACCACGTCGCGCGGATGGAGGACAACGGTTTCCGCAGTGAACTGCGCTTCCTCGAATTCCACGCGGCCCGCCGCCGGCGCAGTCTCTTCGTCTTGCAGCAGAAACAAAAAGGACGAGTCGCCAGCGGCGATCTCGTCTCCGTGTTGCAGCCACTGCTCCTCGACCCCGGCCCCGTTCACCAGAGTTCCATTGCGGCTGTCGAGGTCCCGCACCAAAAATCTTCCGTCCTGCCCGCTCAGCAGACAATGTTTTCGCGAGACCGAAGGGTCAGTAATCGCGATTGCATTCGACGCTTCCCTTCCGATCGTGACTTCCCCCTCCGACAAAGGAATCGTCGAGTCTTTCAAGGGCCCGGAAAGCACCAGGAGTCTGGGACGCAAGCGACCTACCTCGCGCCCTTCTTATCACACTTCCGCCCCAAATTCATGCCCGAATTGAACTCGTTCCATTATCCGAACAGATAGGGTTCGCTATCCGATCAGATAGCATCAGGACCGGCGCAGAATCAACATGCCCTCCGGCCGCAACCCCGAGTTAGCCGATAAGTGCTTTGCCGAGAGCATATTGGGGAGACGCGTCCGGTCCCAGCAAAGGCGGAACGATTGGCATCCCGCATGCACTATCCAAGCTGCGCTAGTGCTTGGCAAAAAGCGATGGGGGAAGCGCTTTTGCATTAGTCCTTGCCGAGTTTGGCGTAAATCAGGGATCCGAAGGGCCCCCTCATCGGATCCCTGATTTTTTCGTCCTCTTACACCCGACACGGTTCGGGCCTTACCGTTGTAGAATCGCTGAGCAACAGGTCCCGAACTCCGGCAGAGGAGAACAGTCGATGCGATACTTGGCTGTACTTTGCATTCTGCTTGCCCCGCTTTCGGCAGCCGTGGCCGCTGACGCTAAAGCGGAAGATATCGTGACCAAACACCTCGATTCGATCGGCACAGTCGAAGCGCGGGCGGCTATCAAGTCGCTCGGTGTCCAGGGCACCTTAAGGTTCAAGGTTCTCGTTGGCGGTGCAGGCGAGACCCCAGGTAGCTGGCAGCGCTTATCAGAGGGGCGCAAGTCGAAGTTTGTGATGAAGTTCGGCGATAGCAAGTGGTGGGGAGAACAATTTGTTTTCGACGGCGATAAAGCATCGATCGCAGCCGCTACTCCAACGCACCAGTGGAGCGGGTTCGGAGCTTTCGTGGCCAGCCAGGATAGCATCATCAAAGAAGGCTTGCTGGGCGGGGAGCTTGACACGGACTGGGTCCTCCAGAGCGTCGACCCCCACCGCATCAGACTCGACTACCTCGGCCGCAAGAAAGTCGACGGTCGAGAATTGGATGGAATCGGGTACCTCTCAAAAAGTAATGGCAACATGACCGTCAAGTTGTATTTCGAGCCCGAGACTCATCATCACGTCATGACGGTCTATTCGGTTGCGAGGGCACCCACTATCGCCCGTAACGCCGTAGCGAACGCCCAGCAGCAGGAGGTCCACTATACCCTCGAAGAACGCTTCAGCGATTTCCAGACCGACCACGGTATCACCCTGCCCCGGCAGTATGACCTTCGCTTCAGCGAGGAACTGCAGAACGGTAACACCAACGTCTACGATTGGACCATGGCCGCAGACAAGGTCATCGAGAACCCGAACATCGACCCGGCAAACTTTCGGGAGAAATAAGAAAGCACCTGTCCTCCTAATTTTGTGGGAACCCTTCAACTCGCGGCGGACTGGTTGTCCTCTCGCGGCTCAACAGAAATGGGAACAGCAGCCCCCTCGCGGTAGGTCACCGTCCTGCCCGATATCGCCGGTACCCGCTCTCCCGGCACCAGAATCCCCACCAGATTCAGCGGATCTGCAGCCGACAGCGTAATGGTTCCCCCCGTTGGGTCGAGCTTGCGCATCGCCCGCACCGATTCCACCGCGACCGGCAAAGCAAATTGCTCCCCGAGAAATCCGTCCACGAAGCGTCCGCCCCGAATCTCGCCCCGGTCCTCCAGCCGGCGGAAGCCCGCCAGCAGTTCGCGCCACGGTGGCAGGTTGGCTTCCCGCGCTAGCACATCCCGGACAACAATTCCGTATCGCCGCAGCAGCATCCAGCAAGCTGCCTCCACCGCTCGAGGCCGCTCGACCACTTCATCGGTGTGCAGCAAAGCCCAC
>Ga0307476_10002783_pt1 | contig 10387 bp, 8 predicted proteins | sample atmos_gasesECM2C_2_FD_203314 | JGI IMG/M metagenome (GOLD analysis project Ga0307476, IMG submission 203314) | Hardwood forest soil microbial communities from Morgan-Monroe State Forest, Indiana, United States - atmos_gasesECM2C_05 | ecosystem: Environmental > Terrestrial > Soil > Temperate...
GCGCTATCGTCGGGTTGTTCGTGTCTGCAGGTTTTTCCGGGGCATCGAGGTTGGTCACCGCCGGAATGCGCACCGTCCTGTACAGGCGCGGACGCAGCTCCTGTATCTTCTTCGAAAAGGTTGGCCAGTCGTCCGGATCAATCTGATCGACGTTAATACTGAGCTCAGTGAAGATCTCGACATTGTGCCGCGTGTGTTCCGCGACCTGCCGCAGACTCACATGGACATCGCCGCCCTCAAAGCGCTGCGCCGCTTCCTTCTTCGGGAAGACGTCCTCGGGGAAGTCAACTATGTCGGTGTGACGGACGATGCCCGGAAACTGAAACCCGAGCGGCGTGTGTCGGCTCTCGGTCGCGGGGAACCCGAGCGTATCCATCACAGCGAAGGGCACGAGCTGCGCCGTCCGCGCAATTCCGTCGGAAGGCGAAAAAAATCCGGGCACCACGAAGTGATTGACCAGCGTCAGAACGTCATCGTCCTTGGAAGACTCGACCGTCATCGGCGCGGTAGTGTGGGCCTCCGGATAGAGCTTCAAGTAAGACCCAGCCAGCTGCTTGAAGAGTGCTTCAGGGCCTTGTTTCGCAATCACGCTGCGCATGGCTTCCGCCAGGTCGCCGCGAAAGACGACGCGCGATTCGAGTGTCGGATCGGCGTCCATGCGTTCAAAATAAAATGTGTCGGTCACTGTCAGATGTGCGATGCCGTAGGCAGTGGGCAGAGCCGCCAGTGCAGAACCCTGGGACGTCAGCGGCAGCCCCTGTCCAAAGCCCGCCGTCTCGCGATTGGCCAGCGTGCCCGTCTGCTCCGTGCGCGTCGCATCCAGGTAGTAGCTCTGGGCATCGAGGTCCACGCGCACGATGGTGTGATCAAAAGCCAGCGGGCTCGGCAGCAGTTGCGCCGCCGCGCCACGCAGGGTGGCGGATACCAGTATTGGCGTCGCACGAATACCGATGCGGTCGAGGAGCGTGGTTAAGAGAGCCACCTTGTCCTTGCAGTCCCCAAAACGTTTTTTGAGTACCGCCTCGGGCGACGCGGGCCGGTGAGTATAGGGACCAATCTCCGTGCCGAAATAGCGGATGTCCTTCTGCACGAACTCAAGCGCCGCCAGCACCCTCTCGGTCGATGTGCTGGCCTGCGCCTTGATCGCATCGGCCTCCTGATCCAGAAGCGGACCCCGTGCGTCAAGCGGGAAGACGGAGGCCCCCCAGCGCGCGACTTCCGCCCAGTCGGCAAACTCACTGAACTGAAGCCAGTGGTCAATGAACGCGCTGTAGGGCGCGCCGGGCTCGAAATCCAGCCTGGGTGTGTGGTCTTTGCGGAATACCATCTCGCGCAGGCCGCCCACGGTGCGGATCTCGGGCTGCATGTCCCCGTGCACCATCGCGTAGTGGATTTCGCGGCTCGGGGATGCGAGTAGACGCACCTCATGCAGGGTCTCGGGACCTAAGATGTTGCCCAAACCGACAAGGGCGACGAATTTGTCTCCGAATACGGGATTGCTGCCGCGTACGGAGAAGGCATAATCGATCTCATCCCCGACCCGCACGTCATCCAGCACGATCGAGAGGGTCTCGCGGCCGTCATACATTTGGCGCTCAAGCTGGGTTTCCCGTCGCAGCAGCGGGTACTTGCGATCGAGACGGTTCAACCGTTTGCCTGCGCGCACTAGTTCCAGGTGATGCAGGACCAGCTTCTGAAAGGTCGGATCGAACTGAATCTCGATTCGTGAGCCCGTGTCGAGTCCGGCGCTCTGGTTGATCACCCGTACGACGTGGAGGTAGTGAGTTTCGGATTTCGCGCCAAGTTGATACTGCTCATCGATGACCCGATAGCTCATGGGAGCAGACGATTCAGCGGCGGCATCCTCGGTGCTGGGCGAGGGGGTGACCCACGACGGAGCCGGCTCGACCGTGTAGCCTGAAGGCGCATCATTGTGCTGGGCAGGCTTCGGGTGAGCATGAGGAGCCAAGGAATTTCCGCCGCCCTGCCCCTGTGCGTTGCTCGCACTCATGGCAACGCTTGCCGCTGCCAGCAACAGCATTTCCCACCAGGCTCTTTCTGATACCAAGGTCACTCCCAAATCCGCGAACGGCACCTCAGACTACGCCGGGCCGCAGCGCAGCCTATCGCAAGTCGCGAGCGCCCGCTTCCTGGCAACCTTTCCGACTGCGTCAGGGTCCGGAAGTGGCCGGACGCTGCCGATCGCCGACACGCCCCGCCGGAGGCGTGTCTCGACCCGTTTCCGCCCGTCGTCAGCGGCAGCTTTGGAGCGACTAATATAAGTGTGCGGACGCATCTTCAGATAACGCGCTATGCGCGCAAATCACAGTGCCTTCCACGTTAGCCCTACTGACAAGAGACTCGGATCGCCGTTGCTTGCACTAATGCGCTCGTACTCGACGCGCACAGCAAGCCGGTCGAACTTCAGTTGCGCGCCCGCGCCATAGGCAACACGCGTCTCCGTGTAATCCGCGTTGAAAAAGACACATGCTAGGCACCCACTGCTGCTGCTGGCGCGATAGTTGAGACGAGCCACGCCGGCCTTGCCGTAAACGTCCAGACGCGGTACGGGAAGCGGCAAATAGACGATCCCAAGTGCTTCAGTACTTGAAGCATGCGCTGATTCGTTCAAACCGCCTGGAACCCCCTGGGAGTAGTTCGAGTGACCGAAGTCCGTATAAGCGATCTCTGCGCCGAGCAGGGCGAGCGGGTGGATACCAACTAGAACTTTCCAGCCGGTATCGTGCTGATTGAACGCTAGAGGGTCCGCCTTAACGGTGGATTGGCCCACCGAAGCGCCTGCGTAGATGTCAAGCGGATCGGCAAATGCAACGGGCGGTGAGATCAGGCAAGCAGCGACTGCGATGAGCAACACCAATGACAATGACGACGTATTCAGACACACATCCTTTGTGGCGCAGCCAGATCCGGTAAGCAAAGTATGAAGCGTAAGCTGCTGTCTCAACGGGACATACTACTCCCGAGTGTCGAATCGAGCTGTCATTAAGATCAGCATCGCGCCGCCCAAGCCATGAATCCTGCATCAATTCAGCTGATTCCGCGGCACTCTTGGCAAAACGCCGGAAGGATGGTTTCTCGCGCGCGCCGGTCGGTCGGCGCGATGCTCGCCTTCGGGTGGTCGCTTGCACTCGCCGCGCACGCGGCTACGCCGCCCACACAGTCATGCCCAGTAGCCGTGTATCCCAGCGCCAATTGGAAGTCGGTCGACCCGGCAGGGGCGGGTTGGTCGCGCGAGAAATTGAACGCGGCGCGAGAGTATTCGGCCTCGATCCATTCGTCCTCCGTAATGATAGTGGAGCACGGAGTTGTCATCGACGAGTGGGGAGATGCCGCCAAGAAGATAAGCTCCTACTCAGTGCGCAAGAGCCTCATCAGTGCGTTGTATGGCATCTACAGCGCGGAGGGGGTCATTGACATCAACCAGACACTGCAACAGCTCGGAATCGACGACGCACCCGACCCGCTCACTGCGCAGGAGAAGCAGCTCGAGTTGTCGATCTCCTGCGGGCTCGGTCTGGTGTGTACCATCTCGTGGATTTCGAGACTGCGTACATGAACAAGATGCGCCCGAAGCGCGACAGCCATGCGCCCGGGACGTACTGGTACTACAACAACTGGGATTTCAACGCTCTTGGAACGATCTTCGAGGCGAAGACTGGGATGCCGATCAGTGAAGCGTTCTATAAGCGCATTGCCAAGCCAATCGGCATGCAAGATTTCGGCGTCGCCGACCTGTACTACATCGGCGGCCCGATATCGCAGCATCGCGCGTACCGTTTTGAGATCAACGCGCGGGATCTGGCGCGGTTCGGTCTGCTGTACTTGCGACTCGGCTGCTGGGATGGAAGGCAGATCGTCCCGCGTTCATGGGTGGAGAAGAGCAGTCATGCCGACGAGATGGTCCAGGCCTTTGGCGAGGACGCAGGTGGCTATGAGTATCCTGGTGGGTTGAGTACAACGGAGTTCACTTCCCAGGTGTCACTGTGCCGCCCGGAACGTACTCAGCGCGCGGGGCAGGCGGGCATTACCTAGTGGTCATTCCAGCTCTCGATTTGGTAGTCGTTCATCGCTTTGACAATGATCCTCCACGCCGAGATGCCGCAACGGTGACAGAATGGGCGGATCACGGCAACGTGCGTGTCACCCGCCGCGTCAGCGGCCTACCCCATGACTCAGTGGTTGACGTGTCGCGGCTAATTACCTTGGATAAGCAAATGCTCACCGAGAACGTTGGTCGGTTGCCTGCGCAATCACTGCGCGACGTGGAGGCGGGCATAAAACTGGTGCTGGCGCTTTAAGCGCGGTCCGGGTGGGGCCCTTGCAGGCGTCACAGAATTTGGATCAATGCCCTTCCGCCGGCCAGCACCGCCAGCAGCATCAACAGGCGCAAGACCCAGCGCCGAAAGTCCACTGGGTCTGCGTTCATGAAGCCGCGATTGCCTAGCCAGATTCCGCCGGTCAACGCCGGCAGAAAGAGCAGGGCGCGCCAGAGTGTCGTCACGCTGAGCAGTCCGCTGCAGCCCTGCCACGCGAGCCCGGTTACGTCGGTCATGAGGAAGAAGGCGATCATAGAGGCACGACCCGCCGCCGCGCCGGCGGGGGAACTGAAGAAGAATAGGATCACCGGCGGGCCGCCGATTCCAAAACTGCCGTTGAAAAGGCCTGATGCCGTGCCCGTCGCGAAGGTGACGGCGGGACCGGGCAGTGAGTTTAGGGCGTAGCCGCGGGCCAAGAGGATCGCAGCGATAAGCACGAAGACAGCGAGCGCCAGGGTCATGGGAGCAGCTGGTACATGAGCAAGCGCATAGACTCCGATGGGAGTGCCCAGGAGGGAGCCAACGGCGAGCCAAAGAAGCGCCCGCCAGTGGATATCACGCCAAACGTTGGGCAGGAGATGCAGGCTTGCCGCGACCTCCATGATAAAGATTGACGGCACGATCTCCGTCGGCGGCAGAAGGAGGGAGAGTGATGTTACAGCGAGCAACGAGAAGCCGAATCCGCTGTAGCCTCGGACAACGGCGGCGCCGAAGATGCATACCACGGCGTAGAAGAGAATCAGGATCTGCATGGGTCGAAGTGCCGCAAGGGTTTTTGCCGAACCCGAACCTCCGGCATGGTCGCGGATGATCTCGGCATTAGCAACAAACGTAAGATGTTCAGTAACAATCGACCGCTTGGCGGGCCGCAAATTTGAACGAGCGAATGACCGAACCTGGCCGCCTGTCAGCGACTCAATCAAACACATTCGCCGACAGTCGTGACCGGTCATTCCGCGACAAACCCTGAGTACCGTCGGCGAGTGTCCCTCATCGATCCATAAGAGACTTTCGCGAACGACCGCGCATGGGCGGCTCAATTGACCGCGCGCGTCTGCAATGATGTAGTGGCCGAGGTGAGCCAGCAAAGCGCGAAATTGATGTGAATGACGCAGAGGATAGCGTCGAGGATGAGATTCGGCCTGCGCAGGAGGTCGCGCGGCGGTGCCTCGCCCTGTTCGCGGTAGTGGGCACGGCGCTCTGTCCTGCTGCGGGCGCTCGGTAAGATCCAGGAATCGCACGAACTACCAAACAGGTCGAGTTCGAAGTTTCAACGACAATCCACGAATGCCCACAAGGGCGCGATACCGCGACGTTTTCAGGACCGTAATCAGTGGTGGGCTCGTTAGAGGTTGTGCGAAACGTCCGCTTGTGGGCCGACAGGAGCCTGTCGGGCCCGCACCCCGCGTCGAGTGAGTCCTCTCGACCCCATATAGGTCCAAACGGTACCCCGATAGCAGTCATGGAGAAGCTTGGAACCGGACATTCACCGACAAATCTCCACACGTCCGGCGCGTATCGTTGTCAGTGCGGCTCGTGTGTGGATTCAGTTCTTGTCGCTCGACGGTTGCGGGAAACCGATGCGACGGACCAGGTCGCGGAAACGCGGTGAGGAACGAATGGAGTCCAGTTCCGGGGCGGTACGCATGAAAAGTATTTTCCCGTTGTGTTCGTTGTACACTGCCTCCAGGGCGGCAATGGCCCGAGCTTCGTCGTTAAGCAGCGCATAACAGTGCGCTGCATATGCTGCGTTGTGTGTTTGCTCGAATTCGGCTTGCTTCAATAAATAGCCTTTGTAGCCCAAGCGTTTGTACGCCTCGCCGAGCGCGCTGACCCTCGGATCTTTTCCGAGGCTTAGCGCCTGCTGACGCGAGGCGAATGCCTCGGCCAGCATCTTCTTCTGTTCGTATACATCAGCCACGTCCCAGTAGAAGTCATGTTGGTTTGGATACATTTCCAACCCTCGCCGCATTTCGCGCAGCGCGTCGTCGTACCGTCGAGCGTGGTAAAGCACTCGTCCCAGCCAGACGGTGGTAAGAGCGTCAAACGGGTCAAGGTCCCGGGCTCGTTCAATTTCCCGCGTTGCTTCATCGATCCGCCCCATAGCCACTAAGTAGCGCGAATACCGATGATGTGCGGGGGCGCAGTTAGGATTGAGGGCGATGGCTTGTTTGTGCTCGGCTTCGGCGCCGGACCAGTCCCAATCGTGGTAGAACTTCACCTCCGCGAGCATCGTGTGGGCTTCGGCGAGCGAAGGATCAAGCACCAGGGCTTTGACCGCAGCTTCCCTGGCTGTGTCGGGACTGTTCTGAAAGGCGCAGCGCGCGACACCGACATAGGCAACCGCATAGCTCGGATCTTTGGCGACGGCTTTCTGGAAGTAGTCGCAAGCCTTATTCAGGCCTTCCGAGGTAAGCTGATTAATCCAGTACGAGCCCCTCAGATAGGCGTCATACGCCTCGGGGTCGACGGCGTGAACCTGAATTAGCATGCCGCGCTCTTTGGAAGTCAGCTTGAGGCGGATTTGCCCGGCGACGTCCTGGGCGATTTCGTCCTGCAACGCAAGGATGTCCTTCAAGTCGCGTTCGTAGGTCCTGGCCCACAAATGCCGGTCACTGCTGGCTTCGACCAACTGCGCAGTGATGCGCACGCGGCTTCCGGCGCGGGCGACCGTGCCTTCCACCACCGCATCGACCTTCAACTCTCGGCCAATTTGCGGCAGCGTTTCCTTGGAACCCTTGTACTGTATCGCCGAGGTTCGAGAGATGACGCGCAGCGAACCGATCTGGGCGAGGTCGGTGATCAACGCATCGGTCATTCCGTCGGCGAAGTACTCCTGCTCTGTGTCGCCCGACAGATTTTCGAGCGGTAGCACCGCCAGTGAGTGAATCGCAGGAAGAACCCCGGCAGTTTCTGGCCCGGTGCGCGGGAATGAGACATACACGGTCGCGCCGGCAGCCAAGACAAGCACAGGCGCCAATACTGCCAGGACCGCCCGGCGTGGCCGCCGCAGGGGCTGCATGGCTGACGGCACCGCGCCACTCGGGGCGGGAGGGGCAGGAAACGCGGGTGGCTCACCTGATGCCCGTACCGACGCGATAAACCGGTACCCGCGCTTGGGTACCGTCTCGATGAACTTGGGGGTTTCGGGAGGGTCCCGCAGAACCTTGCGGAGCTGGGAGATGTTGTGGGCGAGGGCCTGTTCCTCGACGACGCTGTTGGGCCACAGCGCCTTAAGAAACTCCTCCTTTTGGATCAGCCGGCCCTGGTTCTCTACCAGCAGCACTAGCGTATCGAACACCTTCGGGGCGAGGGGCACAATTTCTCGACCGCTGAGTAATCGCTTCTGGGATGGGACCAGGGTGAACTGACCGAATTCGTAAACAGCCTCCAGATCGCTGGCCATCGTAGATCCTCGCCTGGTGGCCCGTATTCTACCTCCGGGCTAATTTCGGGCAGGAAATTTAAGGGTTTTTCCAAGACCCCAATGCGCACAGGGTGCCTATATTCCGTGGGCGCCGGCAGGGCTTCGATAATTAATCAGGCACGGAGAGTCCAGAGCGGGCGCGTTGATAGCGTCCCTCATGGTCGCGATCGGGGGACGCTCGAGCACCACGTTGCAGTTCACAGTCTCACTCCCGGGAGGTATTCATCATGAAATCAATCATCTGAGTCGCATCAACAGACAATGATCTCGGTCGCCGCGCTTATGGCGCTGGCAGTTCGGGTACCAAAAAATGATGCCCTAGGTGAAAGGCGCTGCTGCATTGCAGGGTGAGAACCCGGTCCACGCCCGATCTGACTTGATAAGAGGCGTTGGTCCGGAATTCGCATGCGCATGGGCCGCCTCCGTGCACGCCTATGTGCACGAGGGCGCGAAGTGGCAAGTAAGCATTCGACCAACTAACGGAGAATCAAGATGAAGACGAATACGAAATTGCGATTGGCTGGTATTTCGGCTGCGGTCGCCATCGCTGGCGTTGCTTTGGCAACTCCAACGGTTGGGCTTTTTTATAACAACATCCTAGCGACGGGAACGGCTAACCGCGATATCCATGCCCATGCGCACGTTGCAATCCCGGGAACCGACGACGACGGATTCAGCGCCGAGCTCGAGACGGAAGGGGCCTCGAACTTCGTCGTGCAGGACGCCATATTTTCGCCGGGGGGGACGACCGGCTGGCACACCCACCCGGGAGTCCTGCTCCTCAGCCTGACAGCGGACTCCGGACCAATCGACTGGTACGACGCGAACTGTGTGAAGCATGTTTACCAGCCCGGGGATTCCTGGACAGAAGGTACGACGCTGCACGACGTCGTCAACAGTGGCTCGCTCAACGCGCACCTCGTAGTTACATATGTAATCGCCAAGGGCATGAGTAAGCGCATCGATCAGCCTGCCCCGGTATGTGCAGCGACGCTCGGCTTGAACTAACCGAGGACGTCAGAGACGACTGCCTTGCCGGACATCGACTGGCGCGCTGGCGGTCAGAGCTGGCTCTGCAAACCCTGGTCAGCGGCGGGACGCGACGGTAGTGTCCCGCCGCTCGTTTGCAAACGCCCGGCAGCGATGCACTGACGCAATTACCGGGGCCGCACGACGTGCACTCCGTGCTTCTCCGTCAGTTTTGCAGCGGTCAATGTCCGCTTCGGAGGATTGAGGCACCGGACGGCGACTGACCGGACGTGGCCAACCGGAGCTGCCTGTGGCCGCCAGGACCGAAACCTAAACGCCCTAGAAATAGGGTGGCCATTTCGGTTGGGCCTTGAGGGCTGCATCGTCGATCGCGGTCAGGACATCGGTTGGCAGAGGACCTTCGGTGACGGCCGTAAGATTGTGCCGCAGATGCTCAGGCGAAGAGGCGCCGATGATGACGCCATCGTTGCGTTCGGCGTTCAGTTGAGAGTGATGAATCAGCCAGCGCAATGCCGCGGAGACCGGATCAAGACCATGGCCTTCACACGATCGGTGAATTTCCGCCAAAGCATCGAGATAGGCTTCGTTCCAATAGCGATCGCGATATAGCTTACCTTGGGGATGTGAGATGTCGAAACGTGAGCCCGGGGCAACCGCGGCGCTGGCGCCAAAACTCTTGTTGAAGGCGCCGCCGGCCAACGGATTGAAGGCGTGGAAACGGATGCCGTAATTGTCGAGGCATTTGAATAATTCCGGTTCGACCGCACGCGTGATCGCGTTGTACATTCCTTGGTAGACGCTCGGCCTTATCCATCCATGGCGCGCGGCTATTTCCGATGCCTCCGCCACTTGCCACGCGCTGAAATTGCTGACGCCGAACTCCTCAAACAGGCCTTCGTCATGAAGTTCCTGGACGGCCGACAGCGTCGATTCGATCGGCGTGGCGCTGTCAGGCGTCACCAATTGCCCTGACGAGTGCCGGGCGCGAGTACGTCGAGGCAATCGCGCCGGCGCTGTCGGACATACGCAACGCCACCCAGGCGGTTGCCGATCATCGCCGTAAGCCGACAGGCACATTACGGTTCAGTTGTTCGGTCGGCGGAGGACGCGGGCTGTTGATGCCCTTCGTCATCGAGTATCGCCGTCGCTATGGCGAGATGAAGGTCGAAATCGTCACCGAGGGCCGGCTGATCGACATCATCAAGGAGGGGTTCGACGCCGGGGTGCGTTTGGCTGAAGCGGTTCCGCGCGACATGATCGCGATGCCGCTGGGTCCACATGCGCGGCATGTTGTGGTCGGGGCACCACGCTATTTCGCCAAAAGGGCCCGCCCCATGGTGCCGAGCGACCTGATGGATCATGAATGCATCCGCACTCGTTATCCCAGCGGCGCTCTCTACCGCTGGGAGTTTGAACGTCGCGGCGAAGCGATGAGGATCGATGTGCCGGGGTCCCTCACACTCGATGAGCCCGGCATGATTGCGCAGGCGAGCAGGGCAGGTATCGGGCTTGCCTATGTGGGCGAGTGGATGGTTGCTGAAGACATCGCATCAGGCAGGCTGGTTGAAGTCTTAAGCGAGTGGACGCCCGCGTATCCCGGGTATTGCCTCTTTTATCCAGGACGCCGCCACAT
>Ga0307476_10002784_pt1 | contig 10384 bp, 9 predicted proteins | sample atmos_gasesECM2C_2_FD_203314 | JGI IMG/M metagenome (GOLD analysis project Ga0307476, IMG submission 203314) | Hardwood forest soil microbial communities from Morgan-Monroe State Forest, Indiana, United States - atmos_gasesECM2C_05 | ecosystem: Environmental > Terrestrial > Soil > Temperate...
CTGCGCTTGGATACGGACCCGTTCCAGCTGGATGGCATTGCTCCGGGCCAGAATCTTCTCCCGGGACAACAGCCCGTCGGCGGCCAGGTCGATGAGCCGTTGTTCTCGGGCTTCCAGCCTGTTTAGTTGCCTGGTGAGCTGGTCGTGCAATTCCCTGGTGAGTTTCTGCTGGTCGGCCATGGCAGCGTCGAGTTGTGCACGTACCGGGTCGGCAAAGTCACCGGGAATGCTCAAACCACTGTAGTGGCGTTCGATGGCCTCTTCGACTTGCCAGGCAGGCAGGTGCGGCAGGTCACACACACCGTCCTGTCGTCCCCGACATAGGAAGTAGCCGTAGTACTGCCCAGTCCGGCCTCTGGCTTCGGTGTAGATGAGCCGCGCCGTGCGGCCTGCCCGGTGGCACCGCCAACAAAATAGCGTGCCCTTGAGATAGTGCTGCAAGATGCGGTCACGACTGCCGCCACTGGACCGGGCAGTAAGTACATCCTGTACCCGGTCGAACAGGGCTTGGCTGACGATCGGCTGGTGCCGCCCCTTCACCAGTTGCCCATCGACGACCACCCAACCGGCGTAGTAGGGATCGTGCAGCATGCGGTGCAACGTGGAGTCCGGCACCGGCAGTTCTCGCGGGTAGCGTCCAGAAGATCGGGTGGTCAGGCCGAGATCGGCCATGGTGGCTTCCAGCCGGTCAATGGAATAGTCGCCGCTGGCGTACAGCTCGAAGGCCTTGAGCACCAACAGAGCCCGTCGCTCGTCCAGACCGCGCGCATGGCGGGTGAAAGCTGGGCGAGGAATTGGTGGGCGAGGGTGTAGCCGACCCCCATGCCCCGAGAACGGGCGAGGGCGTCAGCGAGGTCGGTCGGCAAGTGGAGAAATGCCGAGAACTCATCCAAGAAGATCATGACCGGATGCCGTTGGGACGCCGGAAGAGCGGCCCGTTCGGTCGTGGCCTGCCACAACTCGGCCACGACCAGGCTGCCGAGCAATGCCGCGCCCTCTGGGCCGAGCTGCCCTTGCGCCAGCGAGACGAGCAGAATCTTCCGCTGCTTGAAGACTTCGGTTATGGACAGCTTGGGACGACGTTGCCCGAGCACGTTACGCAAAGACGGACGCAGCAGCCACTGCCGCAGCTTGTTCTGGATCGGCGCGATAGCGGCTTGCCGCTCGCCTTCTGAAAGGCGTTCGTACCACTCCCAGAACGGACCTAGAGCAATTGATTTTACGACCTGGATTACGCAAGAAAATGGCGATGATCCCCTAAGCGATGAGCGAAAGCGCAAGGCGATAGTTGAGGATGCGGTCGCGTTCGGCAAAGTGCTCGACGATTTGTCGGCCAAGCGGTTTTCGCCGGAGTGGATACTATATGTATTTAGACTTGCTTCAATTATTCCCGAGCAGACGCAAGCGAGATGGGATATTCTCAATCTCACATCAGAAATAATGAACAGTGATGACGAGTTTCAAAGGACACTTGCCTGTGCTCAATTGCGGATTATGCAGATGGCTGGTTCCGCGATAACATTGCTATACGGTCCCGAACAAGAGCTTTCCCAAGAGCAGCGCCAGCGCATGGAAGAAAACTGGCGTACATTTGGTGAACACACGGCAGGTCATTTGCAACAATTGGAAGAATTTGGTGCACCCTACTGGCATGCGCAAGCCTTGGCAGGCTTGACCGTGTTCGGGATTCTTGACAAACAACCCCAGCAATGGCTCGGTCCTATACGTGATCGGTTTCAAGCGGCTGCCATTCGGATTGATCGCCCGGACTGGATAACGATGGTAAACGAGGTGGAAGCCGGTACTCGTTCACCCCTTTGGCTGTTGGGCTACTAGCCCCATACACCTCCTGCCTCCCTTGACCTCCGAGCCTCCACCGCACATCATGGCATAGCACGCTTCGCTACATTGCTCGCAAGGAGGCACGACGCGCGCTCGGTTCCTCGGCAAGGACCCAGACTCGCAGACAGCCGGCCGAGCGGCCGTCCCGCGCACATGCCGCTAGAGCTCATTCCCAGCGAACCGCGCACGAAGATCGACAGCCTGCATAACGAGCTCGGCTACACTGCCACGCTGTCACACGCGCCCGTCACGGACAACCGCGTACGCGAAGTCACGTCACTGTCCCCCACGGACGGCGGCTTACGCGGCTAATGAGCGCGGCGATCCCGGCGCCGTTGCGCTCGCGCCCGGGCAGCTGTCGCCGCCGTTCACGACGCCCAGCTCGTGAGCCCGAGCAGGCGCTCGCCCAGCGGAGTCAGCTCGGCCGCCCGGTACATGTCGCGCTCGGTCTTGCGATACCCGCCAGCCGGCTCGTGCGGAGGGACAAGATCGCGCCAGAACAGGACGCGCTTCTCACGCAGTGCGGTATCGGACTCCATCGCGGGTGACATGGATATGTACTGCGCCATCCGCACGCGGTCCTTGGAACGATTGGGCCGCACGCCGTGCGGGAGCAGGCTGTTGAAGATGATCAAGTCCCCCGGATCGACCGGTACCGTGGTGATCGCGTATCCGGCGATGTCGGGCGTCATCGGATCACGGTCCGCTGGCTGAGCCGCAAGCCACTCGTCGAGGTGCTCGAATATCTCGGGCACGCACTGGAAGCCGCCGATCTCGTCATCGCCTTCCGAAAGGGAAAGCACCCCCTGGCAGCGGACCGGCAGCGGACGCGCGGAAGTATCCACGTCCCAGTGAATGAAGCCCTCGAACGACCGGCCGCCGCGGTTGGGCGGGTTGACGTTGGCGAAGTCGATCACTACCCACAGGTCGGGCTTGTCCCAGATATCGACGAAGGCGTCGTAGACACGCTCGGTCTGCCGGTTGTCCCACATGGCCTGGTGGTTGTAGATCTCGACGAGCCCGCTATGTCCCGGCAGCCGACGGCTACCCGGGCGCCGCACGTACCACGTGGCGGGATCATCGGGCTTTATGTCCTCAAAGTCCAGCAGGGCCTCGGTCAGCCGGCGCACGTTGTCTTCCGGTACGGCTTGGCGAATCACCACGTAGCCTCGCGTGGTCCAGTGCTCCCAGTCCTCCTTGGACATGGCCCGAAGGGGCAGCGTCTTACGGATGTCCCGCAACTGCGTCATCGGCCTCAATTCTCCCTCAACTCCGTGTGGTCAACTTTGCCGTCGTCAGCAGAGTGCTAATCAAGCGGAATCCCGTCACGCCAGTTTCGCTCCTCTCGCCAGTCCGGCTGGTCCCTCTTGCGAAGCAGAAAATCGCCGAGCACAAGCAGGTCGATCCGGGTGCGCATGAAACAGGTATAGGCTTCAGCCGGGCTGCGCACAATCGGCTCTCCTCGCACATTAAATGAAGTGTTAACGAGAACCGGGCACTTTGTCAGATCGAAGAAAGCCTTCAGCAACCTGTGGAACCGCGGGTTGCTGTCGTGGCTCACGGTCTGCACGCGAGCCGAGTAGTCGACATGCGTGACTGCCGGGATGGCAGAGCGCTTAGCTTTTAGCATATCCAGCCCGGTGAGCCCGGCGGGTGAGACTTGTTCCGACCGGCGAGCCGCGGCGACCTGTGCGGTAAGGAGCATGTACGGGCTAGGTTGCGAGAGTTCAAACCATTCCCTGGCCTCCTCTGCGAGGACGGCGGGAGCGAAGGGACGGAAGGATTCGCGAAACTTAGTTTTAAGATTCAGCGTTGATTGCATCTGCGGGTCACGCGGGTCGGCGAGTATCGAGCGAGCACCCAGCGCCCGAGGGCCAAATTCCATCCTGCTCTGGAACCATCCGACGATATTCCCGTTGGCCAGTTCGGCCGCGACCCGGCTTGCCATCTGATCCTCGCGCAGCCGCCGGTACGGGTAGCCTCCGGCAATCAGGAACTTCTCTATGTCCGCTGCCGGGTACGCGGGCCCCAGCAGCGTTCCCGCCATCGCGTCCGTGCCCCGCCGCAGGTGCGGGCGACGTGCTCCGCGCCGGTGCGATTCTGCGAGGGCAGCGCCGAGTGCGGCACCAGCGTCGCCCGCGGCTGGCTGAACCCACACTCCGTCACAGGGCACGTTCGCCAGAATGCGGCTGTTCGCGACGCAGTTGAGGGCCACTCCGCCGGCCAGGCACAGGTGCCGCTCGCTCGCGCGGTCGAGGGCTGTCCGGGCGAGGCGCTGCAGCACCTCTTCGAGGATCTGCTGCACCGAAGCGGCAAGGTCCATCTCGCGTACGGTCAGCGGCTCATCTGGCCTGCGCCGCGGGCCGCCGAAGAGGTCCGCGAAATCCTTGCCGGTCATGGTCCGGCCGTACTGGAAAGTGAAGTAACGCAGATTGAGCCGGAAGGATCCGTCCGGCTTGATGTCGATAAGTCTTTCCTTGATCAGCTTGGCGTATCGCGGGGTGCCGTAAGGAGAAAGGCCCATCAGCTTATATTCGCCAGAATCCACCTTGAAACCGCAGAAGTAAGTGAATGCAGAATATAGCAAGCCGAGGGAATGCGGGAAGCGCAGCTCACCGAGCGGCTTCAATCGTGTTCCTGTACCATGCCAGAGACTGGTAGTAGTCCACTCTCCCACGCCATCAACACACAGGACAGCCGCGGATTCGTATGGGCTTGGAAAGAAGGCCGAAGCTGCATGGGAAACATGATGCTCGCCAGTGAGCACGGGCGGAACCGGCTTACCGGGATGACAGTTCTGCAGTTCCCCGAGCACTTTCCGCAGGGCAGAGCGTTTCCACGAGGCCCACTGGCCAAACGTATCCCGGAATACCGGAAACCCCATCGGGGCGGTCGCGAGCCAGGTAGCAAGTACCCGGCGGAATTTGAGCGACGGATCCTCGTAGTATGCGACCGCTGTCACGTCGCCAAGGTCCGCTCCCGCCTCCGCCAGGCAGTACTTGATGGCATCCGCGGGAAAGCCTGGATCATGACGGCGCCGAGTAAAACGCTCCTCTTGCGCGGCAGCAATTGGAACTCCGCCTGCCACGAGCGCTGCCGCGCTGTCATGATAAAAGGCCGAGATGCCAAGAATGAGGTCAGACATGTCAGAACAGTGGGTATATGGACGCGTCGTCGGGCTGATTGCGAGGGCTAGTTGACTGCTTGCGATCTTCCGGGGGATTGCCGCGGGATTTGCCGAAGTGCTTGCCCATGGCCATTAGAAATCTCAGTGCTCGTGCGAGCCCGGCACGGGGATGTGACATGGTACGCGCCTACCGAGAAGTGACCGGAGGGTCGTAGAGGGAACCGGGCCGGTCCTCTCGGATCAGGTCAGAGTTGATCGCCATCGCCGCGAGACCACCGCTGGCCGCCGCCATGACGGCCTGATGCATGTTCGGGCCAGCGTCGCCCGCCACATACAGCCTGGGCAACCGGGTACGACCACGTTCGTCGACCTGAACGGATACCAGATCACGGGATTCATCGAGCCATGGGCTCAGCGGTGCCACACGCGGTTCGATCTCCGTGTGCAGGAACATCGCACCGAAGGCCGGCAGCTGACCGTTCTCGAATACCACTTGGATGCCTTCGGCATGCGGCGACACCTTGACGATTTTGTCTTCAATGAGAGAAACTCCCGCGGCGGCCAGCCTCTGCCTTTCATCTTGCGGCAGGTCGCGTCCGTCAGAAAGGTACGTCAGCGAGCCGGACCAGGCAGTCAGAGTCGCTGCCAGGCACTCGCTGGGTTCTCCGCCGCCGTAGACCGCGAGGCTGCGATCGCGCAGTTCCCAGGCGTGACAATAAGGGCACTCGAACACAGCGTTGCCCCACAACTGCTCTATACCCGGCACCGGCGGCAGCTTAGTCGACACGCCCGCCGCATACAGCAGCGCGCGGCAGCGGAAGCTGCCTGATGCCTTGGTGACGACCACGACGTGGTCGCTGGCAGGTTCGATCGAGACCACTTCATCATCGCGGAAAGAGACGTCATAGGCCGTCAGTTCGGCGCGAGCCCGCGACCGGAAATCGGCGATTGTCACCCCGTCGTTGGTGATGAAGTTGTGCACTACACCCGCGGCCATGTTACGTGCGTCTCCTGAGTCGATGAGAAGCACGCGCCGACGAGCTCGCCCCAAGTAGAGTGCCCCGTTCAAGCCGGCTGGGCCACCTCCTACGACCGCGGCGTCATACAGTTCCATGCTCACTTATCCACCTCATTATTCGGCCTCCGTGCGCTACTGGAACGACCCAGCCGGCAGCGGAACGAGCGGCACGACCGCATCCCAGATAATTTCTGAATGATGATCCGATGTTCAGGCAAAGCTATCGCGTCAAGTTCAGTATCGAAAAGCAGTGCCAAGGCTTCGTCCAAACCGTTCAGAATAGGTTTGCCGACTCCGTTGGCGCTGGTATTAATCAGCACCGGAAGCCCAGTGAGGCCGCCGACTGCATGGCAGAGCCGATGCAATTCACCATGAACGTCAGAACGCACTGTCTGCAGGCGTGCAGTGCCGTCAAAGTGGGATACCTCCGCCAGCCGCTCGGCCTGGTCGGTGCGTACCCGGACAGCGAACAGCATTGTCTCGGTGTGGTCAAGCGGCCCGGTGAAATACTGATCGGCGAGCTCTTCCGGGCAAAGGGGAGCGACCGGCCGGAACCATTCCCTGCCTTTGATCGTCTCCGACACGTACCGGCGGGCACCGGACCAGTGGGCGGAGACCAGCAAGGACCGGTGACCGAGCGCTCGCGGGCCGGTCTCCATGCCTCCCTCCAGCCAGGCGACGCATCCATGGTCAGCCAGAATCCGGGCAGTCTCATGGATGAAGCGATGTCGTGACGGAAACCGGCGCCAACGCGCCGCCTGATCGGACGCGTGCACGAGCCCGGCAACGTCATCGGCCTGCTCGGCGAATGCCTGCTCGCCGCCCAGCGGCGGTCCGGCGTACGCGAGCGATACCGAAGCCGCCTGCTCCGCTATGGCGGGCCGGTCTTCCGGTGCCGCCGCGGCCAGCGCGGCACCCAGTGCGATACCTGAGTCGTCGCAGCAGGTCGGAATGTACACGCGCGTGAACCGGCCGGACTCGACGAGCCGCGTGTTAGCAATAATATTCAGTGCGCAGCCACCGCCGTAGCAAAGAGTGGTGTATCCAGGGAAGCGTCCGCTGATCCCGGCCACCAGTCGCGTAAGGTCTTGTTCGATAGCCGCCTGGAGTGTGGCGGCGACGTTACGGCAGGTTTGGTCCTCCGGTTCCCTCCCCACAACAATCCGCTGCGCGTCGGCGGTAAGAATTTCATCGGGAAATACTGAGCTGAAGGAATAAACAACATCGTCATCGGAAGAATCGGCCAGTCCGGCATCAAGGTATCCGCCGGAGCCAGGGTCATACTTCCACCAGGTGTCCTGATAGCGCAGCGCCGTTCCAGCTAGCATCTCCTCGTCAAGCTTTTCGTAAAGGTCAGGTGACTCCAGCCGGCTCGACTGAGGGACGAGCATGGCGCGCAGTACAGGAAGCAGTGCGGGATCCGGCGTACCAGTAGCCGAGAGGCCGAGAAGCTTTCCGGTGTCAAACTGGCCGCCATGGACGCGTCTGGCCAATGCCTCGTAGATCAGGCCGAAACGCGGCCCGGATCGGTTGTTGAACGACATGACGGGGGTCAGCTGGTCGTCCTCGCCAAGGCAGACCATTCCGCACTCGGCATAATTGCCGGTCCCGTCCAGTACCACCACGAGGGCCCGGCGTTTCCCCGACGTGTAGTAGGCAACCGCCGCATGCGCAAAGTGGTGCCGGACCGCGGTCAGGGTGATCTCACCGAGGGCCGAAGCGAGAGGCCAGTTCTCGCAGTTTATCCTGCGCATGACATTATCCGCGAGAGATCCGCCGAGCGTCGCCCATTCCGCGTCTCCGCCGACCAGCTCCACTAGACTCGGCGGCAGTATCTGGCAAACCGGGGTGTACCAGTCCGCCACGGCAACGTTGGCTACCGATGCGGCAGAGTGACTCCGCAGCTCGTCCAGCCAGCCCGCGACCTCGTCTGGAAAGCCCGGGTTGCCGGCACATACATGCCGCACTCCCAGCCTGCGTTCAGCTTCGATGCTGAGATAACCGCCGCTCTGGGTCAATGCGATGCCGGCGTCATGGCCGAAGTGCATGCCTATCGTACTCACGGCATCATACCTCCGGATGTTGCATTCTAATTAGCGACGGCGAGGCTCTGGACGTAATGGCGTTCCAGCAATCCCTGGACTACCTCGCGCATATAGGCGCAGTAACCAGGTGACATCACCTGGATCGAGCCATTTTCTTCTTCCAGCGCGCCCGCCGATCCTCCCGAGCAGGTACCCTGGAGTTCGCAGCCTTGGCAGCCTGGGCCATTGGTGTATGCGCGCATGCTGTAATCCTGGTATGCGGCCGAGGTGAAAATTCCGCGCCAGTCACTGATGGTGCCGAGTTTTCTCGCGGTCGCCTTGCAAGCGAAGACGTTGCCGTTCGGCTCGATCGAAAGCTGCCGGCCGACCGCTGGGCAAGTCTTGTAGTCGGCTTGCTTGGCCCATTTCATTTCATCGATGATCATCTGGAACGTTTGGTACCAATAGCCGCTGAGTTGCACACCGCGCTCACGTCCGTAATCGACGGCCGCGAGCAGCCGCTGCGCGACCTCATGCGGACTATACTGGTCGAAGAATTCTTTTGCCTGGAATGCCACAATTATGTCAAGCGTCTCTATGCCGGCCTCCGCTACGAAATCGATCAGCGGCGTCCCCCATTTGTCCCATGTGTACTGCGAGAGCACCGATGTTATGCTGACCGGCACGCCAGCGTTCTTCATATCGAGTATCGCCTTGCGGACTACAGGCCATGGCGTGCGCTGCTGGCGACCGCCCCGGAATTCACCTGTTTCCGGGACGAGATAGTCGACCGATACCGTGGTATCTACGTGATGACGGGCCAGTTCGGCGAGAAGTTCTTTGTCAATGCGTGATCCATTGCTAGTCAGGTCATAGGAGAGACTCACGCCGTCATAGCTATCGCCGAAAGTGCGAAGGATATGCAGGATGGTCTTACGCGCTAGAGTGGGTTCTCCCCCGAAGAAGGAGATTGTTAGATGGCCTCCCCCATTCTCCTTACGCAACTCTATCGCTTCCCTGATCGTCTTCTCCGCGACTTCGGGCGACATATGCATCGAAGGATTGCGGTGCTCGTCCGCGCCTGTATTCCAGTCGCCTTTCGCCAGCGTCGGTCCGGAGTCCGGTCGATTGCGGCGGAGTTCCAGTAGAACGGCACCCGGCTTCACCGACTCGCCGGAATGATTGCGTTCGTCTACCCCACCGTCGAAGTTATATGCGAAACATCCTTGGCACGAGAAGTTGCAAGCGTTAGTGAGAACCAGCTGGATCGAGGAATGAAAGACTCCGGTGGTCACGGCCTCTTGACGCTTGGCCAGGAGCTCATCGATTTCGCGCGCCTCGTCGTGCCCGGTCTTGACGAGATAGCGGGAGTCGAGGAGATCACGCAGCGCGGTCTCGCCCACTCGTCCCCGTAGCTGACTCAGAGTCATTCCCTCAGCCGCGTCCCTAAGAAGCTCAATAATGTCGCCGTCGATGAGCCTCGCGTTGCCGAAGAGCGAGTGATAAGCTATGGTGTTCTCCGCGTATGGCGGGGCTTCAAGGCGCCCGCCAAACCGACTGAAATCCTGGTCAATCGTCGATCGCATAGCGCGAACATACCGCGAAGCCTGGTATGTCACTTCAGACACTGAGTCATCTCCTTCTAATCTCGGCTCGAGGGCGGACCCACTACGCTAAGGCGCTAAATGGGCCGCCCTCGGCCTGTCATCTTTATTCTGACACGCACTCAGTATTCGTGAGCGTGGCCGTGTTGTTGCGCACCGGGGTAATCGTCGGAGCGTTACCCTCGTCCGGCGATACAAACGCGCACGGTCGCGGTGACGCCGTGATGGGAACTGGTGGGACTGTCTTTACTTCAGCCATATAGATCTCCTCTCCGAGCATGCGTCGCTGTGGATTTAGCGGGATTCCTTGACGCCCCTCAGCAAATCTGCTGCGGGACGTCGGGAGCAGGCGCCTGCGTAAAAACGCTACTGGAAGATATCCGAAGACGAAATGGATTCAGTAGCCATTTCGGATACGGTGTCCGCCACGGCTGATTGGCCGAAGTCACAAGTGCGGCCATGTGACGACGAGACACATCGCTCAACTTGCGAAGTTCCAGCACTTGAACACTGGCGGGCGCCGTCCAAGCTGACGAGAATGAGCGGCGCTTCCGGGCGGACGGCGAGCGGCTCCCCTGACGCTCAGCCGGTGCTCAGCGCGGAGCCGGCCGCCGCGGAGAACTGACTCCAGAAGGCCGACATTGAACCGGCGCTGATGCGGGACTGTGCAGAGGTGTAACTCTCGAATGTCAGATCATCGCCCTCCCGGATGAAATGACATTCGAAGTCGAACCGCGCCGACCGGGATCCGGTCTCGGGCAGGCGCTGA
>Ga0307476_10002785_pt1 | contig 10382 bp, 10 predicted proteins | sample atmos_gasesECM2C_2_FD_203314 | JGI IMG/M metagenome (GOLD analysis project Ga0307476, IMG submission 203314) | Hardwood forest soil microbial communities from Morgan-Monroe State Forest, Indiana, United States - atmos_gasesECM2C_05 | ecosystem: Environmental > Terrestrial > Soil > Temperate...
AAACTGTGATTTCGTGGCTCGCGGCGAATCCGAGCAGGACATCTTGCAGCAGGCTTCCGAGCACGCCCGCAGCGCTCATCAGGTGAACGAAGTAACGCCGGAACTGGCCGACAAGGTTCGGTCCGCCATTCGGGACGAAGCTGCTTAGACCGGAACCTCACTAAGGGCGGCCAGCAACGGTTCGCCCTTCCTTTTTCTAGTTTCAACAATCTGCTAATCTTCTTTGCTCGCAATCCTTGAGGCTCCATCTGCCCGAAGAAAGAGTTCCGATGACGGAAACCGTGCGTCCTGATCCCAGCCCGCTGTACCGGTGGCTGGTGCTGATTTTTGTCAGCCTGGCGATGTTTGGCAGTTACTACGTGTACGACGCGCTTAGCCCGCTGGCCGACGTGCTCAAGCAGCAGTTGGGATTCACGGACCTGGATATCGGGTTTCTACAGGCGATCTACAGCTTTCCCAACATTTTCACCGTAGTGATCGGCGGGTTCATCATTGACCGCCTGGGCCTGCGAAAGTCTCTGATGATCTTTGGCGTGCTTTGTTTTATTGGTCCGGCAATCACCGTTGCCTCCGGCCACCTCTCGGTCATGGCTGCCGGAAGACTGATTTTTGGCATGGGGGCGGAGTCCCTCAACGTGGCCGTGGTCACCGCGCTGGCACGCTGGTTCAAGGGTAAAGAACTGAGCTTTGCATTTGGATTGAACTTGACCGCATCCCGGCTGGGAACTTTTGCCGCGCTGAACTCTCCGACTTGGGCGCGCGCCGCCTATGCCAACTGGCGAACGCCCTTCTTGATTGCATTGGCTTTCTCGGCGCTATGCGTGGTGGGCGCGATTATCTACTGGGCCATGGAGGTTTGGGCCGAGAAGAACTACAGTCTGGGAGAAATCTCAACCGACAAAGTGGTATTCGCAGACTTGTGGAAGTTCGGCGTGAGTTACTGGCTGATTGTCGCGTTGTGCATTGTCTTCTACTCGGCGATCTTTCCTTTTCAGACTTTCGCAGTAAAGTTTTTCATGGAGGCGCACGGCACATCGCGGGAGTTTGGCGGCTTCCTGTCCAGCATGCTTACGCTGTTCGCGATGATCGCGACGCCTTTATTTGGTCTTTGGGTCGATCGCATTGGCAGGCGGGCGCTACTGATGATGTTTGGGTCTGTGCTGTTGATTCCGGTTTATCTGGTGATGGGCTATACGCACATCAACTTATACATTCCGATGGCGATGATGGGGGTAGCGTTTTCGTTGATCCCGGCGGTGATGTGGCCTTCGGTGGCCTATATTGTCGACCAGTCGAAACTGGGGACAGCGTATGGGTTGATGACGATGATTCAGAACATCGGGCTGTTCGGGCTCAACTTACTGGTGGGATGGGCCAACGAATATGGTCACGCGGATGCAAGTAACCCGGCGGGTTACCACTTGGGCATGTGGATTTTTTCTATCCTGGGAATACTTGGGGTACTATTCGCGTTCCTCCTACGGCAGCGGGAAATGGGACCGCATGGACATGGGTTAGAGACCATCACAACTGCCAAGGCGGCCGGCTCTTGAGCTGAAGACGTAGGCTGACGCGAGATCTGCCGGATGGAGGCGGCATGCGGAATCTCGGCATCCGGCGTTCGATTCTGGCTGCAAGCTACCGATTTGCGAAGATCGCGACTCTTGGGTTGGGCCAGGGTTTAAAGTCTTACCATGGATGGAGCATTCAAATGTACGAAGGGAAAGACTTTCCGGGCTGGTTCCGGGCTGGAATCGGGTCTCGCAGGCGCATCCGAAGATTGGGAGAAATTCTCTGATATTCTGTAAGTCCGGGACTGACCGTTGGTGCGGCAAAACCCGGCAACTAATACAACACAAACTACTTAAGCCGCATCCCAATGAGTGCGGCCGGAAAAGGCGACTTGACCGAGCCACGACAGCGACCAAACATCGAACTTAGCGAATCTGAGGCAATCGAGCGGGCCAAGCTCGGCGATGCAGAAGCGTTTCAAGCGCTCTTTGACAAGCACAAGAGGCGCGTGTACTCGCTGTGTCTGCGGATGACGGCAAATACAGCGGAGGCAGAAGATTTAACTCAGGAAGCGTTCCTGCAGCTCTACCGCAAGATTGGCACGTTTCGTGGAGAGTCGGCTTTTTCGACCTGGCTGCACCGGTTATCGGTAAACGTAGTGCTGATGCATCTGAGAAAGAAGAGCCTTCCGGTGGTTTCGTTGGAAGAGACGACACAAGGCACCGAAGAAGATTCTCCGAAGAAAGATTTCGGGGCGGACGATGTGGCTTTGGCTGGGTCCATTGACCGGTTGCAATTGCAAAGGGCAGTGGATAGTCTTCCCCCCGGCTATCGAATGATTTTTGTTCTTCACGATGTGGAAGGTTACGAGCATAATGAGATCGCAAAAATAGCGGGATGTTCGATCGGCAACAGTAAGTCACAGCTACACAAGGCCCGCATGAAATTGCGGGACCTGCTCAAGATCAATAGAGCCGAAAAGGCCGGGAAGTCACGGGCGGGTTGAGCAGCACCTAATGACAGTGAGTGGAACAGAGGCGTCAAGAGCTGCGAGTGGAGTTTGAGCCGCGGCGATTTGGGGAGAGATTAGTATGAATTGCGTTGAGCTGCAGAACAGCTTGGCGGAAGTAGAAGACGGCAGCACGTTAGAGCAGCGTGCCCATCTCATGGAATGCCCAGAGTGCCATGCGCTGGTCCGGGAATTGGATCTGATCATCGAGGCGGCGGGACGATTAAAGGAAGCAGACGAACCCAGTCCTCGGGTTTGGAACTCCATCACCATCGCATTACGGCAGGAAGGCTTGATCCGCACGCAACCCGCCCTGCTGACGCCTGTATCCTCATTCGGTGCACGCTGGGGAGCGGCGCGATGGCTGGTTCCTGCGGCCGCGATGCTGTTGCTGGCGCTGGGGCTGTACGTGAGGCAGCAACCGGCTGCTAGACAAGCCGCCCAGCAAGCTTCCTTAATTGCGCCGGTTGCGAAGGCTTCTGACCTGGATGACCAAGACCTCATGCAGGAAGTTGCCGACAACTCTCCCGCTATGAAAGGTCAATACGAAGAGAGTCTACGGCGAGTGAACGAATCCATCCGCGAGGCGCAAGGTTTCGTGGATGAGAGTCCCAATGACGAGGACGCGCGGCGCTCCCTGATGGATGCGTACCAGCAAAAGTCCATGCTTTTTGAGATGGCGATGGACCGTCCTCTGCCATGATGGTGATGGTGAGACTTTTCGAGTTGCGCAACAGGGTGATGGAGGATCAGCAGGCTTGGGGGAGTCGTATATGGTGAGGAAGCGCGCGGCTAAGCTGGTTGTGATCGGCATGATTGTAAGTGGCACGCTGGTGGCCCAGAGCAAGAAGGAGTACCACTTCTTGGTGGGGCCAAAGTCTGGCGTCTCGATCATGAATCCCTACGGCTCGATTTCAGTAAAGCCTTCCTTGAACAATACGGTTGTGGTGAATGCGATTCTGCATTCGGACAAGGTCGAAGTCGACAACAGCCAAAACGGAAATCGAGTGGATATTCAATCGCACCTGCTGCCCGGGGCCGACGCCGAATCCGGCCGGGTCGATTATGAAGTTTTGGTTCCCGCCGATGCCAGCATCACCCTGCATTCCAGCACTGGATCGTTGCGCGCCGAGAGATTGCACGGCGACGTCAGCCTGGAAGGCCCAGGAGCGGCCGTAGACGTTCGCGACATCTCCGACGCCCACGTTCACGTGAAGACCATGAACGGGTCGGTAAATCTGGACAACATTCAGAACGGGCATGTTGAGGTGGACTCGTTGAGCGGCGAGGTCATGCTAAAGGGCGTGAATGGCCCGGTCGTCCAAGTGGTTTCCACCAGCGGCCGGATCACTTACATTGGCGACTTCGGCAAGAGCGGCGAATATCGCTTGACCAGCCACAGCGGCGACATCGACGCCACCATTCCAGAGTGGACCTCCGCCGACGTGAGCGCCCGCTCGGTGCGCGGCGAAGTGCACGACGACATTCCCCTCCAACCTAAAACCCACAACTACTTCCCGATCGACAAGGGACGTGCCTTCGCAGGTACTGTGGGCAAAATGGCGGTGTCCTCTACCGTGGTGTTGCGCACCTTCAGTGGTAAAATTCACCTCAGAAAACGCTCCGAAAAACAATAAGCAAAGCGAACCGCAAATCGGGTCAGCGCAAACCGCGTCCGAAAGGACCGGCGAAGACGACCGGAGGTGGTACGCTCGGGCGCGGGAACAAGCCTGCCAAAATCGGCGATGAGCACGGCGTACGGGCTGTGGTTCTGATCGGTTTTATGGGTGCCGGCAAGAGTAGTGTGGGCCGGGCGCTCGGCAAAAGACTAGGGTGGACATTCGAGGATCTCGACGACCGGATCGAACGCCGGGAGCAGCGGAAGGTGTCTGAGATCTTCCGCGATTCCGGGGAATCCGAATTTCGACGGGCGGAGCACGAGGCTTTAAAAGAATTGCTGCACGAGTTGCGTCCCGGAACTGAGAGAATCGTGGCCCTTGGCGGTGGCGCGTTTGTGCAAAAAAACAATGTTCGGCTGATCGAGGCCAGCAGAGCTCATACGGTGTTTTTGGACGCGGATGCGGCGGAATTGTGGCGCCGTTGCCGGGAGCAAACCGAACGACAAGGGGTTGAGCGTCCCTTGCTGGGAAGTTTGCCAAATTTTCGCGAACTTTACGAGGCCCGGCGATCGCATTATTCGAAGGCATTGCTCAGGCAAGAAACTATGGGCAAGACGGTTGAAGAGATCGCGTCAGCCTTGGTTGTGGCGCTGGGTCTGGATATAAGGCACGAAAGGCGAGGAGAAAAGTAGTGAATTTGATGGCGCAGATGCGATGGCTATCCCTGGCGGTTCTAGCGGGCGCAACTTTTTTGTATGCCAGTGACAAGGACAAGAAGGACAAGCCGAAGGCGGCCGGGGTTCAGCAGGTCGATTCGGGCTCGTTCGGCGTGTTCATCAGAGGGCAACGGGTGGTGACTGAGACTTTTAGCGTGCGGCAAGATAACGGCATCAGCAACGTGAAGTCGCGCCTGCAGGAAACTGGCGGGGCGACCCATACCGAGCAACACTCGGAGTTGCAGATGACCGGCAACGGAGAGTTGGTTCGCTATGAGTGGAGCGATGGCAGCGGATCGCTGGTGGTGACGCCGAATAATGAATTCCTCCTGGAGAAGATAACCCCTTCTGCCGGGGCCAAGCCGGCTGAGCAGCCTTTTCTGATGCCGAACACTTCGGCGATTCTGGACAACAACTTTTTTATTCATCGCCAGGTGCTGGCATGGCGGTATTTGGCAACCAATTGCCAGACGCAGAACGGGGCACTCAGGTGTCAGCAGGGAGCGGTAGAATTCGGCGTCTTAGTGCCGCAAGACCGGACGTCAGTACGGGTCCGCATGGAACTGGCGGGCAGAGAGAAAGTTATGATCCGGGGAGCGGAACGGGAGCTACTACGGCTGAATTTGAAGGGCGAAGCGTTCTCGTGGGCGCTTTGGGTCGATGAGAAAGACAAATTCAAGCTAATGCGGGTGCTGGTTGCGGACGATAATACTGAGGTAGTGCGAGACTAGCCAGTATCCGGTAGTGTGCCACTTTGAGTCAGAGTTAGCGGGCCAACAATGCCGGTAGCGGATGGACGGACAGCGCGGGTTCTCATCACAGTGCTACTGTTTGCGCTGGGGTTGGGATTTCTCTACGTCGCCCGGCAAACCTTAATCGCATTTCTGTTTGCCATCTTCTTTGCCTACCTGATGAGTCCCCTGGTGTCGTCGCTGGAAAAACTTTTGCGCGGCCGAGTGCTGGCCATTGCGGTTATTTACTCGTTGTTGCTGGGTCTGTTGATTCTGTTTTTCGTTTCCATGGGGCCGCGTATCGGCCGCGAAAGCGCCCGCCTGGGTCAATCGCTTCCCGCCTTGACCCAGCTAAGCTCCGGACAGATCGCGGAACAATTGGGACATGACCACGGCTGGAACGCTCGTCTGGTCGATTTTGCGCGCGATTACCTGGTCAGCCATAGCAGTCAAATCACGCAACTGGCGCAAAAGATTGGATTGCGCGTGGCCGACGTGGCAAAAGAGGCATGGCTGTTGATCATCGTGCCGCTCTTGTCGATCTTCTTTCTGAAAGATGGACGCTCCTTCAGCCAAATCCTGCTGGACCTGGTGCGCTCGCGTCCGCAGCGCGAACTCCTGCAGGGCGTGCTGAGCGACTTGAATCAGATGCTGGCCCATTTCATCCGGGCGCAACTTACCCTGGCGGGGCTGACCCTGGTAATGTATTCGGCGTTCCTTGCCATGGTGGGGATGCCGTACGCTCTGGTGCTGGGAACGATTGGCGGGCTGCTGGAATTTATCCCCGTGGTGGGGCCGCTGGTCGCCGCCATGACTATTGTGGGCGTCGCGCTGTTGCTCAGCTTCCCCCATTGGCTCGGTCTGGTGGTGTTTCTAGGGGTCTGGCGGCTTATTCAAGACTACGTCACCTCGCCACGCATCATGGGACACAGCATGGAACTACATCCGCTGGCGGCAATTTTTGGCGTGATGGCGGGCGGCGAAGTGGCCGGCATTCTCGGTATTTTTCTCTCGATTCCTGTGATGGCGAGTCTGCGAATCGTATTCCGGCGATGGCGCCTGTATGCCGAGAAGAGAAAGTTCGGCCCGCTGAATGAGTACGTGCTCGATCCCCATGGCGTGCGGCCGAAGTGAGAGGCGCAGTCCTCAGGTTCAGTTCTTAGGTCTTAAGTTCTTAGTCTTCGGTCTTCCCGGTTACTCGACATCCCTCTTCATAATTTCGGTATTAGAGCGCGCTGGCTCCCGCGCCGGTGGATTTTTCTGCTTTGATGTTCCGCAGAAATTCGGCGGCCGCTTCAGGCAGAACCGTGTTGATGAACATTCCCGAACCAAGTTCAAAACCGGCAAGGCGCGTCAGTCGCGGAATTACGCTCACATACCAATGAAAGTGCCGGGCGCCGACATAGTCAGAAGGGCCGCTCCGCACGGTGAAATTAAGATCCGGATTCTCCAGTCCCACATAAATCTTGGCCAGCAAGGTTCGCAGAACCCGGGCGAGATCCTGGATCTCGGAGGCCGTAATTTCGCCGAAGGTCGCCATGTGGCGAAGGGGGAAGATGTGAGTGGCGAAGGGCGTGGCCGAGGCAAAAACTTCCATGGCCACGAATAACTCGCTCTTGAGGACAATGCGGGTCTGGTCCTCAACTTCGCGTTCCACCATGTGACAGAACATGCATTCCCCGGCATCGTCGTAGTGGCGCAAGGCCTCATGCAGTCGATGGCGGACCTGGCTCGGAATCACAGGAGTCGCGATAAGTTGGGAATGCGGATGCTGCAGGCTGGCGCCCGCATCGGCGCCGTGGTTCTTGAAAATCGTGACGTGGTTGATGCGCTGGTCGGTGCTCAGAGAATTGTATCGGTCCTTAAAGACTCCTAAGATTCTGGCCACCTGAGCGTCGGGGAGCAGGGCCATGGCGGAGGAGTGGTCTGGACTGTCGATGATCACTTCGTGAAAGCCGAATCCCTCAATGCGTCGCCGCAAGTGCTGCAGGCTTCGGGTAGGCTGGACTTCGCTGGACAGCGCGGCGAATTTGTTGAGGATGACTCGCACGGCCCAAGGCTCGCTCTCATTCGCCGGAGAACGCATGACCTCGGGCGGAGTCTTACTCTCGTTGCCCGGGCAAAACGGGCAGTTCTCCACAAAAGATGGCACCGTTTGCGGCGGCCGGGGTGTGGCCAATTCTTCGGGACGTTTGGCGCGTTCGGTGGCAATGATGACCCATTCCTTGGTGAAGAAGTTCTGTCGAAGCTCCGGCATGGCGATCCTCCAACGGCTTCTATCGGCAGAACTGGGAACGCACTGTAGTGCTGGAATCCTTAGCCGGGCACTCTGGCCTGAATAACGGCTGTTGTAGAATCCAAGTACCCTTTTATGAGCAAGAAACTTTCCATCGGCATTCTCGGAGCCACCGGCGTGGTCGGACAGCGGTTCATCCAGATGCTGGAGCACCATCCCTGGTTCGAAGTGGCGTGGCTGGCTGCTTCTGACCGTTCTGAAGGCAAAACCTACGGCGAAGCGGCACGCTGGCGCTTGAAGACGACGATTCCACCAAATGTGGCGGCAATGAAAGTATCCCCGGCGAACCCGGCAGGCGCGCCGAAAATAATCTTCGCGGCGCTGGATGCTGCGATTGCCGCCGAAATGGAACCGCGCTTCGCTGAGGCCGGCTGCGCCGTGGTTTCAAATTCCAGCGCGCTGCGCATGCAATCCGATGTGCCGTTGGTCATCCCTGAGGTAAACGGCGGGCACATCAAGTTGATCGATGGGCAGGCCTGGAGAAAGAAATCGGGCGGCTATGTTGTGACCAATCCCAATTGCTCGGCTATAGGACTGGTGTTGGCGTTGGCGCCCCTGCACAAAACTTTTGGCCTGGAAGCGGTGATGGCCGTGACCATGCAAGCGGTCAGCGGCGCGGGTTATCCGGGCGTGGCCTCGCTCGACATCCTGGGCAACGTAATTCCCTATATCCGCAATGAAGAAGAAAAGATGGAGGAGGAAACCCTGAAGTTGCTGGGCCAGCTGAATGGAACAAAAGTTATTCCGGCAAACTTCGCCATGAGCGCGCAGTGCAACCGGGTCGCAGTGGAGGATGGGCACACGGAATCGATTTCAGTACGGCTGAAAACCAAAGCTAAGCCAGAGGAAATCATCGCCGCATGGAACGACTTCAGCAGCGAGCCCCAGGAGTTGAAGCTGCCCAGCGCGCCCAAACATCCTGTGATGTACCTGGAGGCCAATGATCGTCCCCAGCCGCGATTTGACGTTGATATGGGAGCCGGCATGACCACTGCCGTCGGGCGACTGCGGCCCTGCGGCGTGCTGGATTGGAAGTTCACTGTGCTTTCGCATAACACCATCCGAGGAGCTGCCGGAGCGGCAGTGTTGAATGCCGAACTGCTCAAAGCCAAGGGCTATCTCGCCGTCGGACAGGCGAAATGAACGCGGATGCGCACTCCCGTAATCGTGCCAGGAAGCGACGCCGATGATCGTGATGAAATTCGGCGGCACCTCGGTGGAGGACGCTCGCGCCATTGAGCGGGTCGCAGCGATCGTCAAAGACCGGTTAGCCCAGAGACCGGTGGTGGTGGTCAGCGCCATGGCCAAAGTAACCGACACGCTGCTTACCATGGCGCGCGCAGCGGGCGCTGGAGAGCGCAAAACCGCGCTGAAACTCTGCCGCTCGCTTCAGGAACGGCACTACAATACCGCCAGCGAACTGCTGGGCACGGCGCTGTTTACCGACTTTCACTCGGACTTGGGAAGCGATTTCGAAGGGCTCGATGAATTGTTGCGCGGCATTTCCGCAGTCGGTGAAATCACGCCGCGCACCACCGACCATGTCGCCGCGTTTGGCGAAATGCTTTCCAGCAAGATCGTCGCGGCAGCATTTTCAGCTCACGGCCTGAAGGGCGTGCACGTGGACTCGCGCGACATCCTGGTAACCGACAGCACTTACATGGAGGCCGTGCCCCAGCAAGAGGAGACGAACCAGCGGCTGCTAACCAAAGTGAAGCCGCTGCTCGATTCCGGCCAGGTTCCGGTGATGGGCGGATTCATTGGTGCGAACCGCGCGGGCATCACCACGACGATTGGCCGGGGCGGCTCCGATTTTTCTGCGGCGATTGTGGGCGCAGGCCTGGGCGCCGAGCGCATTGAAATCTGGACGGATGTTGACGGCATCCTCACCGCCGATCCACGTATCTGTCCTGATGCGCGCCGCATCAAAGTGATCAGCTTCGACGAAGCGGCCGAACTCGCCTACTTTGGGGCCAAGGTTCTGCATCCGGCAACGGTGCTGCCCGCGATTCAGAAAAACATCCCGGTATACGTTCTGAATTCGCGTAATCCGTCATGCGAAGGAACCAAGATCACAGCTCGCGTGCCGCCCAGCAAGAACATTTTCAAAGCGATTGCGGTGAAGAAGCGCATTACGATCGTCGATGTGGCCGCGCCGCGCATGCTGCTGGCACATGGGTTTCTGCGGGCGATTTTTGAGGCCTTCGACCGCCATAAGGTCGCGGTCGACGTGGTTTCGACCTCGGAGGTTAGCGTTTCGCTCACCGTGGATTCCAACCACGCGATTCCCGCGCTGGCCGCCGATCTGGCCAAGTTGGCCGACGTCAAATATGAGGGCCGCAAAGCTATCATCTGTCTGGTGGGCGAAAGCCTGCGGGATAAGCCGGGCGTCGCCGCCCTGGTTTTTGGCAAGCTGGTGGACAAAAAGATTCGCATGATTTCGCAGGGCGCGTCGGAAATTAATCTGACTTTTGTGATTGAGGAAGATGAAGTGCCGGA
>Ga0307476_10002786_pt1 | contig 10378 bp, 10 predicted proteins | sample atmos_gasesECM2C_2_FD_203314 | JGI IMG/M metagenome (GOLD analysis project Ga0307476, IMG submission 203314) | Hardwood forest soil microbial communities from Morgan-Monroe State Forest, Indiana, United States - atmos_gasesECM2C_05 | ecosystem: Environmental > Terrestrial > Soil > Temperate...
ACCACGCTGCAGTTGTTTTCCTGCACTGTCAGACTTTATTCAGCACCTTGCTCAATTTTACTGCAATCCTTACCCCGCCGACGTACTCTGCACAGGGCGACGATCTCGGCCACCTCGCTCCGGCTCCGTCCCAGTTCGGAACCTCGCTCCGGAATTATGGTGGGCAACTTGTGACCTCTAACCTTGTCCTCCAACCGGTTTCCTGCTTAACCTTTGCCATGGTCCGCATCTCGCAATATCGCCTCGCCGCACTGCCGCTCTTAATCTTTCTCATTCAGGCAAGTGCAAACGCCGCGACCAAGCCTCACATAATCACCTTCGGCAAATGGACCACAGTCCAATCGTCCCCCGAGTCCAGCACCGGCGCTACAAACGACAAGCCACTCGTCTTCAGAGTTCGACCACTTCTCGTCGATGCCCGAGTCAAGGAATTCACTCTAGGCCTTCCTCACGAAGTGACCGACCGTTTGTTCGCAGTCCGTCGCGCCTTCCGCGTCAACGACAGCCTTCCCCAGGAATCCACCTACCCGCCGCACTGGCAATGGGAACGCGGAGGATGGCTTCTAGTCGACCGCACTACCGGCCGCATCTCCCCCATCAATCTTCCCGAGTTCGATGTCGTCTACTCAGCCGCCAGCTGGTACCGCGATTATGCCGCCTATTGCGGAGTCTCCGATGACGGCAAGAAAGTGTACGCAGTCGTAGCCCAAATCAGCCGCCGCAAGCCAATTCTCAAGAAGCCGATCGAGGCTGAGAACATCGCCGACAAAGAAACGAAAGATGCCACCCCGGATTCCGCCTGCCCCACACCCGTCTGGCAACGAACCCCGGCTCGCGTAACCTTCGAACCCACAGGCGCCCCCAAACAAACCTTCGCAATCCGCGGCCACACAGTGGATCTGTTGATTCAAAGCGAAGAAGAAGACGAAGAAGCCTCGAAATAAAAGAGACTCTAGCCCACTCGATCCGTGCAATTTCTGAGAACTGAGAACTGCTACACCACTTCCGCCGGCAGCTCCTCCGCCACAGTCTTCTGTTTCACCTTTGCGCTGGTCACCAGAATCACCGACACCACCACAATCACACTCCCCATCACGATGAAGCGATCGACGCGTTCGTGCAGAACCAACCATCCCAAAAACACGGCGACCACCGGATTCACATAAGCGTAAGTCGAAACTTTCGACGTAGGCACATGCTCCAGCAGCCAGATGTAAGCCGTGTACCCGATCCACGACCCGCACACCACCAGATAAAGCATCGCGCCCACGCCGCGAGCCGTCCAGGCAACGTGGGCGAAGTCTCCCACGACGAACGCAAACAATAGGTTCCCTGCGCCCGCCGCCGTAACCTGCCATCCGGTTGCGCTGAACACGTCCATGCCCGACTGCCAACGCTTCGACAGCACCGATCCAAGCGCCCACGAAAACGATCCGCCCAGCAGCGAGATCGAAGCCCAAAATTCGCGCCGTCCCAGCGCCGAGCTCGAATGCAACTCCGGCCAGAACAACACCACCAGTCCCGCCATCCCCAGCGCCAGCCCGGCCTTGCCCCGCCACGAAATGTGATGATCGCCCAGCAGCAGCGAGTCCAGCACCAGAAACCACAACGGCGTGATGGCGATAATCAAAGCCGCCAGCCCTGATGGCACCGAAAGTTCAGCCCAAGCCAACGTCAGGTTGCCGCCCATCAGCAGCAGAATTCCCACCACCGAAGCCAGCAAAATCTGCCTCGCCGAATACCAGATCCGCCGTCCCGTAGCCGCGCAAACCGCCAGCATCACCACTCCGGCAATCGAAAATCGCACCCCGCACATCAACGCCGGAGGAATCGTCTGCACCGCAATGTCAATCGCCAGGTAGGTAGATCCCCAAAATAAATAAACCAGCCCGAACGCAAGAATCACCGCAAACCGGCTTGGGCTCTGAGTTCTGGACATGTCAGTGAGAAAACGGGGTAAGCTAAAACATATCAGACGAGTGCGGAACCAGTGAGGATTCTAAACTTACGCTGACAGAACACATGTGAGGGACTGCCGCCCTCGGCTGTCTGCCGGGCGCAGCCCGGCCAACACTTACCACTGGCTCGCTGCCGTAGGGGGTTACGCGACGCATCGCCTCAAGCTATAATCACTTAGTGATGTCGACGGTCACCGATGCTGCGCAACGTTTCCAAATCGTGTTTGCCGAACGCACACCTGCCCGAGTGCTGGTTGCACTGTCTCGTGTGTCCGCGGCGCTATCGGGCCAATCTCCCGTCGCGCCTGCGTCCCAGCCTCTTCGGTAGCGACTAACAAATCCTCCGCCCGATTCTTTCGGTCCACGTGTGTGCTTGAACCAGAGCAACGTGCTCCGAGATGCATTTACTGACCACTGGCCACTAACCACTGGCCACTGCCCTAAGGAGGATTCCATGACCACCAAGACCATGACTGCTGGCCCCAAAATCAAGACCGCCCTCCCCGGACCCAACGCCAAGCGCGTCCTGGCCGGCGACGAAAAATATATTTCCCCGTCCTACACCCGCTCCTACCCGCTCGTAGCCAAGAGCGGACGCGGCATCATCGTCACCGACGTCGACGGCAACGAGTTCTACGACTTCTCCGCCGGCATCGCCGTCACCTCAACCGGACACTGCCATCCCCACGTAGTCGCGGCCATGCAGAAGCAGTCCGCCGAACTAATCCATATGTCCGGTACAGACTTCTACTATGAGAGCATGGTCACGCTGGCCGAACGCCTGTCGAAGATTGCTCCCATGCCCGGCCCGCACAAAATCTACTACGGCAACTCCGGAGCGGAGGCCATCGAGTGCGCCCTCAAGCTCGCCCGTTATAACACGAAAAGGCCCAACATCATTGCGTTCTTCGGCGCGTTTCACGGACGCACCATGGGCGCGCTCTCCCTCACTGCCTCGAAACCCCAGCAGCGGCGGCGCTTTTCGCCGCTTCTTGGCGGCGTGACTCACGTCCCCTATCCCGATCTTTATCGCGGACGCAGAGATCCAACACAAGATCCGGATGCGTTCGCGCTTGGCTGTGCGCGCTTCATCGAAGAGAAGCTGTTCAAGACCACGCTGCCTCCTGAGGAAGTGGCTGCCATCTTCGTTGAGCCCGTGCAGGGCGAGGGCGGATACGTGGTCGCGCCCACCATCTTCATGCAGGAGTTGCGCCGCATCTGCGATCGTCACGGCATTCTCCTGGTGCTGGATGAAGTGCAGAGCGGCATGGGCCGCACCGGCAAGTGGTGGGCCGTCGAGCACACCGGCGTCGAACCAGATATGGTCTGCATCGCGAAAGGCATCGCTTCGGGCATGCCGCTCGGCGTCGTGATGACGCGCTCCGAAATCATGGACTGGGTGCCGGGTTCGCACGCCTCAACCTTCGGCGGCAATCCCGTGTGCATCGCGGCCGCGCTGGCCACGCTCGACGTGATCGAGAAAGAACATCTGCTCGAGCACTCAGCCGTTGTAGGCGCACACATGCTGAAGCGCATGTCCAGCTGGCCCGCAAAACTGAAGCTGGTAGGCGACGTCCGCGGCCGCGGCCTGATGATCGGCGTCGACATTGTCAAAGACAAGTCGACCAAGGAGTACGCCGCCGCCGAGCGCGACCTGATCGTCGAAAAGGCCTTCGAACACGGCGTCCTGTTCCTAGGCTGCGGCCCAAGCTCGATCCGCCTCTGCCCGCCGCTGGTGGTGACCAAAGAAGAAGCCGACGTCGCCATGGACGTGCTGGAAGAGTGCATCCAGGAAGTCAGCAAGTAGACCGGAGCGGGAGAAAGACGGGCTGGCGTCGGGTACCTTACGCAGCGAACATCTGCGCTACCGTTTTCATCGGAAGGAAAAGACGGTTGGGGTGATCCGGGAGTTCAAGGACGCCATACTTTTTGTAGAAAGTCTTTGCCGGTTCATCTTTGGCGTCCACTACTACTGCCATGGAAGCGATTCGCAGGCTGTGATCGAGGGCTCGCTTCAGGGCGCTCATCAGGAGAAGTTCGCCAACGCGTCGTCCCTTGAAGCTTAGGCTTCGTGCGAGCCGGCCGAGCAGCGTGGCCGGCGGGTCTTTGTATTTGGGAAGACCTAGACTGCGCATGGTCTCCTCGGGCACGCTGCTGGAATCGAGCGCGTATTGCGACAGGGTGTAGTAGCCGGCAATGGTCTTGCTGTCCGCGGTTAGAACGAAAACCGCGGCTACGTGTTTTTTAATGTCCAGGCTGGCTTGCCGCTGAATGTAGGTGTTAAGAGCTTCGTGCTCGCACGAAAAAGCCGCTCGATTGTGTTTCTTCTTGTCGAACGGCTCGATTGCGAACTTTGCGGGAGAGTCGTCCGGCAATCAGCGGACCTCTCGCTTGAAGCGTCTAACGGCGGCGATCGAGGCAGCGTTCGGTTTCGGGGGACTTAAGAGAGCTTCCACAAAGATCTTCCTGGAGCGCTCTGCGAGGGTCAACACTTCACTCTCGCGGATGATTTTGTGGGCGGCATCGGTCACAGCGGTCCGCAGGAAATCTGTGACGGAGATGCCGCGAAGGCCTGCCGCTGCCTCGATTAATTCTTTCTCCTTCGGGCTCACCCTGGCGTCGAGCCGGGCACTTCTTTTTGTGGCATAGGCGGCTTGAGGCATCTTCTGCTCCTGTTTAATTGTACGGCAGTTTGCCGTACATTGCAAATCGCGGGCGACGTCGCTATGGACGTGCTGGAAGAGTGCATTCAGGAAGTGGACAAGTAGGACGAAGAGTTGGGCAGAGCGGGGGTGCCCCGTCCTTCGCGTTTTTGCGAAGGGCGGGAGTTGGAAATGCTTGCGGCCATCTCCTAGCACAGGCAAGAATGTCCAAGCGGCATCGCCGCCCACCCCTTCGACAAGCTCAGGGCAGGCTCTTGCAAAAAACGCAAGGATGGGGCACCCTCTGTGGAAATGGTGCGGGCAGGCATCACATCAAAGCTGGGCCACCCGTCCTTCATTCATCTAAGTTTTGTTAGTAACTTCTAGCGCACCGTACAAGGAGAGGAAATATGAAAGCAGTTGTTGTCCACCAATACGGCGGTCCTGAAGTACTCAAGTTCGAGGAATACCCTGATCCGGTGGCGGGTCCCGGCGAAGTACTGGTGCGGGTCGCTGCCACTAGTGTGAATCCGATCGATTACAAACGACGTGCCGGGTTGACGAAAGACTTTTATCCCATCAACTTTCCGGGACTGATGGGAGTGGACATTGCGGGGACAGTCGTCACGGTTGGGCCCGGAGTGGAAGGCTTTTCCCGAGGCGACCAGGTGTTTGCCATGGCGGCGGACACATACGCCGAACTTTGCGTTGTGAAAGCCGCGATTCTGGCGAAAGTTCCCAAGGGGCTCGATTTGATCCAGGCGGCGGCGCTGCCGCTGGTGACGACGACTGGCAATCAACTCGCTTCCGCAACCGGGATCAAAGCGGGCCAGACGGTTCTCGTCGCAGGTGCTGGTGGAAATGTCGGGCGTTCGGCGGCATTCACGGCGAAGCAACGGGGAGCAGTCGTGATTGCAGGGGTGCTGAAGAGCCAGATGGATGAAGCGAAGACCATCGGCGCAGATCAGTTGGTCGCAACCGATGACGACAATGCGATTGCGAATCTTCCGATGCTCGACGTCGTAGCCGATACGGTTAATGGCAAGACTGCTGAAAAATTGATCGCCAAGGTCAAGCCGGGAGGAGTGTTTGCATCGGTTCTCGGGGCACCACAAAATGCCGAGAAGTATCCGACCGTGAAGGTGATACCGGTGTACGTGAAACCTGATGTGAAGACTCTTCAGTTCATGGCCGAGGCCGTCCGCGATGGCAAACTGATAATCCCGATCAGCCAGAAACTGCCACTCAGTGAAGCGGCCGAGGCTCAAGCAGCGGCAGAAAAGGGTGGTATCGGGAAGGTCTTGCTGGTGGCTTGACATTATTTTGCGAGCAGAGGACACGAAAGGAAAATCGGAAATGAAGAAGGGTCGGCGCGGAATCAACCCCGCTTCGAAGCCGAGTGGCGATGGGTGTGTGGAGTGCCTGGCACAGGCAAGAATGTCCAGGTGGCATCGCCGCCCACCCCTTCGACAAGCTCAGGGCAGGCTCTTGCAAAAAACGCAAGGATGGGGCACCCTCTGTGGAAATGGTGCAGGCAAGCATCATTAAAGATGGGCCACCCGCCAGGAAGAGTGTATCGTGCAGGTCGGCAAGTAGCGAGGCTGCCCCGTCCTCGTCCCCGCGTTCTTTGCGGGGACAGGGCGGGGAATTCGACTTCCTCCCGTCCATTCCCGATCTCGGAATCGTGGAAATAAATTCCCATCGGAACTGACCACCGCACCCCGCCTCGGCTTACGATCATCTTCATATGCCCTGGGGACTAAGACGGTTTCAGGAAGCGCGATGTCTGCACTTTCTCACGTTCAGCTGCTATGACCGCGCGCCCCGGCTTGGCTCGCCTCATGCCCGCGACATCTTCGAGCAAACTCTGGAGCGGGTGCGGCGTTGGTATGGCTTCTGCGTCGCTGGCTACGTCGTGATGCCAGAGCACGTTCATTTGCTGGTCAGCGAGCCGGAGCGGGCTAAGCTATCGCTCAGCCTGCAAATGTTGAAGCAGAATGTTGCCCGCGAGTTGTGCGAACCCGAGGGCGGGTCGTTCTGGCTGGCTCGGTATTACGACTTCAATGTCTGGAGCGAGGCTCGGCGGATCGAGAAGCTGCGGTTTATCCATCGCAATCCGGTTCGGAGGGGACTGGTTTCTAGTCCCGAGGAGTGGGCTTGGAGCAGTTTTCGTCATTATGTTTCCGGGGTCGAGGGAGTAGTCGAGATTGAGTCGCAGTGGACCGCTCGGAAGCGGGAGTTGCTTGGCGTTGAGCCTCAGGTTGTAGGGAGTCAAATTCCCCGCCCTGTCTCTGCAAAAAACGCAGAGACAAGGACGGGGCATCCGCGAGTGTAAATTGCCGCGAAGGACGGGCCAGCCCCCGATGGTAGCAGCAGAAAGTGACGAAATGACTCTGTCCGACGGACTAAGTCTGTGAAATGTGAACATCCCCGCTCAAGCCAAAACCGGGCTTGAGTGGGCTACCCGGGGATGAAGCCTTGTTGCGGGGGTTCTATCCATCGTAGACTGCGAGGCGAGAGCGCAAATGGAGGCAAGCCGTGCCTACTCCTGGGGACTGGCAGGTCGTCTGCGGTCGGGAACTATTTGACAAATGCCAAGAGAACGAGAGGTTCCCATATATCGTTGCGCTTGCGCGCGCGGTTAATTCTATAAAGTTTGTCCACTCGGCCATGCTTCGGGTCGGCATCGAGGATAGCCCCGAAGCTAAGCGGGGGCGTCTGAATTCGTACTTTTTCGCCTCCGCGATCTTGTACGAAGGCCTGAAACTCGTGCGAGCAATGAACCGCACATTCAAGCAAGACGAAATGTTCCGCCAGGGTCTACATGCTATTTTGCGAGACAAAGCCGCGCAACAAATCGAACAGACTCGTCTTAATCCTGCGAGAAATAAAGCGGTCTTTCACTTCTTGCCGCAGTTTTTCGCCGAGATAATTGGAAGCGCAACGTGCGATGAATGTATTTTTGCAGCCGGCCGGGGAACACGGCGCGAAGAGTTGTACTATCCTTTCGCAGATATCATCACCGCCGGGATTTTGATTGGCTTCTCATCGGACACTGAAGAGTTCTATGAGCTCTTAGGGAAAGCGATGTCAGACACAAGCGTTCTCATGGTTCGATTCATCGACGCCGCAGAATTCTTGATTGCCCGCCATTTGAGGGACTGGGGCTTTGTCGCACGGGAGATTTCGCCTGCGCCTGCCTAAACCTAGAAGACAGACGCGACGCCCCACCCCTTCGGATTTACTTTCTCCAAGAACCGGGAAGCCTTACGTCTGTCCCCAATGGCCTTGGCTTGTGTCTATGGAAAAAAGTTGGGGTCGAGTTTGGTCTGCAGCCAGTTATAGCCGTCCGAGACAAACGGTTTTCCCCAATCCAGATTCTTGAAGACTCGGTGCAGGACCGCGAAGTGCTCCTGTTTGGGATGGTTGACGCAGTCCTCAAGCTCCTTAAGGAAAATATCCCGCCAGGCATTCAGGTTTAGAGCAGACTCGCCGGCGTATAGAACCTCCGACGTCTGCCAACCGAGGGCGAACATGAACCTGAAGTAGCGTTCGACAATCTGATCCAGGTGGTCGGGGTTGATTCGATTCGGCTCGCTCATCAACTTCCAGATTGAAAGGCACCACATCCTGACCAGTGTCACCCCCGTCATACTCGGCTTGGAATCTTCCGGTATCCCTTGATTTCTTTGGACCGACATTTGAACTGCTCTTCCCGTCAGATCTTCGAAGTCCGATGCGATCTCGTTCATCAGGTACGTGTACGGCGTATGGGGCGCGTACAACCCGCCCTTGGCCAGGACCGCGCCGTATTTGGAGTGGCTATAGATCTTCGTCAGAATCTGCCAAAGGTCGGAGATGTAGAAATCCTCCTCTACGCTTTCATCGACCGCCGAACCTATTGCAATGACCTCCGTTTTGATTGCCAGATACAAAGCGCAGGTCGCGCGTTTGGAGACGCCTTGTGTAGCGACGTAGTTTTCATCTGGCTGGTTATAGAGAGTATCTAGTTCGCCGCTCTCGATCCTATTTATCGCTGTAATAATGAGTGGATAGTGGGCATTTGTATCGTGGTACCAGTGTGGATTTTCAAATGTAGCGGCTATCAGCGATCGTTCCGAGTCCGTGTATTGTAGATGCTCAATTCCCTCGTATTTCTCAACGACGGCCGACTGAAGTGGCGAAGCCCCGGCCATCAAGATTTCACGCACGACGGTTTCGACGGCTTGGAGTCGATTTTCGAGCGACTCCATAAGCGGGCGCTGAGATAGTAATTCCAGGTGAACGAACGACTGCGAGCTTACCATTTGATGTACGAGCCGCGAGTTGAAGAGAACTGTCGCTGCCCCAGAAGGTATGCGTGCCAGACGGCCGCGATTCCTACCTAGAACACGGTCTACCTCATCGAACTTGCCTTCGCGCAGTGCGGTTTGGAGGAAGGCCTCAAGTTGAGGGAGATTGCGGCTCGAAAGTTTGGCGTCAAACCACAGCACCCAGGCGACGAAGGCCGCTGACACGGGAAGCAGGAACGCACCCAACGTCAGTAGGTAGGTCACTAGGTCAAGTCGCAATCCTAAAGGCGGCGGTATCCCAAGCGGTGTGTCGCGCAATATCAAAAACGCCAGAGCCACAACAATCGAGGCGGGTAGGAGCCACCTTGGGACGAACAGGGAGAGCGCCCGACGCTGCACAGGGCCCATGATCGCCAGTGCAGCCGCGAGCAATCCGAAGTAAGTCAACAATCCTTCGAGGCTCATCTTTTAGGTCACAGTTCTAGTGTGAGTCTATACTGGAAGCACGGCGGCTGGCGTTCCACTCAAGCCGTCCTTTGGCTTTAGCGGGGCGTGCCAGTCCGCTGTTAGCGGGGCTTCTTTTCCTCCAGCTTGGGGCGCAGCAAGCCCCACGCTTCCCGGTAGCACTCATAGCGGTAGCGATTTACCTTCATCCGCTGCATGGGAAAGAGCATGAGGCACTCCTTGCGCACCTTGCCCGCAACCACCCGGACCGGGATCAGATACCAGGCATCCTGCGGGATCACATACGCGGCGAAGAAGTCGATATTGCGGGTCGTGTAACGCCGCTCCGAGTTGCTCCTGAGCTGGCAGAGATATCCCGTACTGAAGCGGAAAGAAGTCGATTTCACCTGCACCCTTACGATGCGTGAGCCGAAATAGACCGCGACGTCGAAAGCGGAAGAATCTCCCCACGGCTTCAACACTTTGTAGCCGTGCCGCATGGCTTCAGCCATGAAGCGCAGCTCGACCCACTCGCCCCGCTCCTTGAAATTTTCAAAGCACTTCACCGCGTCCACCCTCCCTGTCGAATGCCGACTCTCCGCCGAACTGCGCCGCCAAAAGAAAAGGCGCGGCCCATGGGCCGCGCCTCGTTTTTCTGAATTTTTACTCTATATATTCAGTATAGCAATTTGAGAGGGGTAAACCCGCCACGTTTCCCGGAAATATATCTGCACTGCTTTGACAGACTTAGGGTCGATCGTGTTGCTCTTGCCTATTGACAAGACTTTGGCGGTTTCTCGGTTTGGCAGGCAGCAGTGCCTCCGGGGATGGAGTTTCGGATGAGCAGCCTCGACAGTGGTGGCCGGGCTGGCCGACAGCAGGTGCCTCCACTACGCTCGCTTCGCTCCGCTCCGGTTGATTGCATAACGACGTTGGCCCGTCGCGAGTAGATTGGTATGCGATGAACAAGACCAAGGCTCGTGAGAGGAGCCAACGTCAATGCTGATTATAGGCTGTGATTTTCATCCGGGTTTTCAGCAGG
>Ga0307476_10002788_pt1 | contig 10374 bp, 4 predicted proteins | sample atmos_gasesECM2C_2_FD_203314 | JGI IMG/M metagenome (GOLD analysis project Ga0307476, IMG submission 203314) | Hardwood forest soil microbial communities from Morgan-Monroe State Forest, Indiana, United States - atmos_gasesECM2C_05 | ecosystem: Environmental > Terrestrial > Soil > Temperate...
CTGCTGGCGGACGAACCGACGGGAAATCTGGATTCGAAGAACGGCGAAGCGGTGATGAAGCTGCTGCAGGAGCTCCATCAAGAAGGCGCGACGATCTGCATGGTGACGCATGATCCGCGATTTGCCAAACACGCGCAGCGGGAAGTGCATTTGTTCGATGGCAAGGTTGTGGCGGAAGAAGAACTGCAGAAGTTGATGGCGGATGTGCATGTATGAGCGGCATAGTTCAGGATCTTCGCTACGCATTCCGCCAGCTCCGCAAGAGCCCGAGCTTTGCCTTCACTGCTATTTTGATCCTGGCTCTGGGGATGGGGGCCAGCGTCTCCATCTTCGGGTTTGTCGATGCCGCTCTCATCAAACCGTTGCCGTACAAGGATCCGACCCGGCTGACCGATGTGACCGAAAGTGTCGCCATGCTTCCGCGCGCGAACCTTTCCTATCCTGACTATCTCGATTGGAAGAAACTCAACCAGGTCTTCAGTTCGTTGGAAGTGTACAACGGCACCGGCTACCTGGTGCGCACTTCGGGGGGTACCGAGCCCGTGCCGGGCATGCGCGTGAGCGATGGGTTCCTTCGCGCGCTGGGTATTACTCCGGTGCTGGGGCGCGATTTTTATGCGGGCGAAGATTTGCCGAGCGCGCCGAAGACCGTGATCCTGAGCTACGCCACATGGCAGAAGAGATTTGGCGGAAGAAAAGACGCGGTGGGAGAAACGGTGACGCTCAGCGGCGTTCCCTACGTCATCGTCGGTGTGCTGCCGCAGGACTTCCAATTCGCACTTGGGAGGAATGAGGAGTTTTGGACGACGCTGCATGCCTCCGACTACTGCGGCCTGCGGCGAGGCTGTCACAACTTGAACGGGATAGGACGCCTCAAAGATGGGGTCTCCGTAGAAATGGCCAGAGCCGAGATGGAGACCATCGCGCGACAACTCGAGATGCAGTATCCGAAAGACAATCGTGGTCAGGGCGCCAGCGTGCAGCCGCTCTCTGAGGTGGTTGTTAAGGACATCCGCCCCATACTTCTCGTCCTGCTTGGCGGCGCGGGACTGCTTTTGGTTATAGCGTGCGTCAACGTGTCGAGCTTACTGTTGGTCCGTTCCGAGAGCCGGAAGCGCGAGATTGCGGTGAGAGGAGCGCTGGGCGCGTCCCGGGCGCGGTTGATTCGCCAGTTCCTCACTGAGGGACTGGTGCTGATGGCGCTGGGCAGCTTGCTTGGTTTGGCAGTTGCGGGTAGCGCAATGCAGATGCTCGCGCGCCTCATCTCCAAGGACATGATGGCCGGTATGCCTTATCTGAGGGGCCTTGGCCTGAACCCTCATGTGCTTGGGTTTGCGCTCGCCGTGTCCGCGTTTTCTGCTGCGCTGTTCTCCGTCCCGCCCATGGTGCGCTTGCCTCTGACAAGACTGCGAGAAGGCCTGGCGGAAGGCGGCCGCGGTTACGCCGGAACTCTCTGGCGCCGCTTTGGTTCGAACCTCGTCGTCGTCGAACTGGCGATTGCAGTGGTCCTACTGGTAGCGGCTGGATTGTTGGGCAAGAGCTTCTACCGTTTGCTCCACGTGGACGTCGGATTTCAGGCTGACCATCTGGCCACGGTGGGAGTTGCACTGTCGGAGGCAGCCTATGCCAAGGACGAGCAGGTCGTAGCGGTTGAGCGGCAGATCGTAAGCCGCGTGTCAAGCCTACCGGGCGTGGAATCGGTGGGCATCTCGAGTGTGCTGCCGGTGAGCTTTAACGGCAACACCACCTGGATCAGGGTGGTCGGCCGACCGTACAACGGAGAGCACAACGAAGTGAACCAACGCGAGGTGAGCTCGGCGTTTTTCACTACATTGCGGGCCAAGCTTTTGCGGGGGCGCTACTTCACGGACGCTGAAGACGCGTCCAAGCCGTTGGTGGTCATCATCAACCGGGCGCTGGCCAGAAAATACTTCGCCGGCGAAGATCCGATCGGCAAGAGGCTCGGCGACACGGATCTGTCGCCGAAGTCGGTCGCCGAGATTATTGGGATTGTTGAAGACGTGAAGGATGGCTCGCTGGACTCGGAGATTTGGCCGGCTGTTTATTATCCCTTCAATCAAAATAATGACACCTATTTTTCTCTCGCGGTGCGCACTTCTCAAGCGGAGAAATCGATTCTCCCGACGCTGGTTGCTACGGTCCACGAAATCGATCCCGGCATCGGCACGATGGACATAGCGAGCATGACCGACAGAATCAATGACTCGCCGACAGCATATCTCCACCGCTCCTCCGCGTGGCTGGTGGGCGGCTTCGCGTTTGTGGCATTGCTGCTGGGCGTGGTTGGCCTGTACGGCGTGATTGCCTACTCGGTGAGCCAGCGAACGCGGGAGATCGGAGTGCGCATGGCGCTCGGAGCGCAGCGCCGCTCGGTGTATCAACTCATCATGAAAGAGGCCGGCTGGTTGGCTGCGGTAGGAATTGGCGTGGGCCTGGCCTGTTCTGTCGGGGCTGCAACCCTGATTCGCGGGCTGCTCTTTGGAGTTCGAACCTGGGACGCGGCTACGCTGGCTACGGTTGCGATGGTGCTCGCGATTTCGGCGCTGTTGGCAAGCTACATCCCGGCGCGAAGGGCGGCTAAGGTCGATCCCATGGTGGCGCTGCGGTACGAGTAGTTAGTGACAAGCAGGGAGTAAATTAAATCATGACCGGCCTGATGCAAGACTTTCGTTATGCGCTGAGGCAAATGCGCAAGAGCCCGGCTTTTTTCTCGGTCGTAGTGTTGACCCTTGGACTTGGCATTGGGGCTAACACGGCCATATTCAGCATGGTGGATTGGCTGGTCCTGCGCTCGTTGCCCATCGCGCATCCCGAGCAGATGCATTTTCTCGCTTTCTCGCGGCCCGGCGCAAATTCCGAAGTCGAATTCTCCTATCCGGAGTTTACGGAAATTCAAGAGCAGACCAAGGACGTCTTTTCGGGTGTAACGCCATTTATTTTCGGCGGGCTAGCGGGCGAGCAAAACTCGCAAAGCGGAATGACCGCCGACGGTATAACCAAACCGGTGCAGACGGCTTACGTGGGCGGAAATTTCTTTTCACTGATGGGGATTGCTCCGGCCGCGGGCCGGTTCATTTTGAGTACGGAAGGGAAGGCCGCCGGTGCCGACCCGGTCGTGGTGCTGAGTTACAACTATTGGCAGACTCGCTTCGGTGGCGACCCGGCAGTTGTCGGCAAAGCCGTTTCGATCAATGGTCATCCCGTCACTATCGTCGGCGTCGCAGGCAAAGGTTTTCTAGGGCCGACTCCGCTCCTGGTGATGCAGGCTTATCTTCCCCTGAGCCAGTTCATGATCGAGAGAGGGGTTGCAGGCGACTTCATGGCCAACCCCAAGACTCGCAGCATGGCCGCCATGGCGCGCGTGAAGCCCAGCGCAGAGATCAAACAGGTCCAGTCCAAGCTCGCTGTTGTAGGCCAGCGTCTGCTGAAGCAATTCCCGAGAGATCGCGGGATTGGCGAACTAGGCGCTAGTCCCTTGCGGGGGCCCGGAATCATTACCGGGCAGAATCCATTTCCCAAACTGGCCGCGCTGTTCCTGACTCTAGCTGCCCTGGTGCTGGCCTTGGCGTGTGTGAACGTCGCCAACCTTTTTATGGTTCGCGCGGCAGCCCGCCGGCGCGAGATGGCGGTGCGCGCAGCGCTGGGCGCTGGAAGTGGCCGCCTCGTCCGCCAACTGCTCACCGAGAGCCTGCTTGTGGCCGCTCTCAGTTCCGTTCTTGGGGCCCTCCTCGGCTCAGCCGCGGCGCGTCTCCTGGGCTCTGTAAACATGCAAAGCGAACTGCCGCTCGTCTTCGATTTTGATTTCAACTGGCATGTTTTCGCATATGCGTTCGCAGTAGCAGCATTCACCGCAGCAATTGTTGTTGTCGTGCCTGCGGCGCGCGTCCGGCATGCTAACTTGCGGGAAGTGCTGCACGAAGGCGGACGTACCTCGACGGGAGGACGCCAGCATTTGCGCAGCGTCCTCGTCGCCGTCCAGGTCGCCGGATCGCTGACGCTGTTGGTCGTCGCCGGACTTTTTGTCCGCAGTCTCCGCGGGGTGCAGAACAGCGATTTAGGGTTTGATCCCCGCGCTGTCCTCAATCTGACGCTTGACCCGAACGAGCTCGGCTATACGGAAGCTCAGGGGCGGGCATTCTATCGCGCGATGTTGGATCGTACTCGCGCTCTGCCCGAAGTCCAGTCTGCCAGCCTCGCCTCGGTGGTTCCGCTGAGCGACTCCGTCCAGGGCAGCGACCTTGCGATTCCAGGATACGTAACATCCCCAGACCAGCAGGCGCCTCACGCCGAAACCGATGCCGTTTCCCCGGACTATTTCGCGACCATGCGCATCACGCTGAATCGCGGACGCGACTTCAACGATGCGGATAACGAAAAGGCGCCCCACGTCGCCGTCATCAACCAGGTCATGGCGGATCGCTATTGGCCCGGCCAGGATGCGCTCGGCAAGTCTTTTGCTCTGACGTCTGATCCGAAGCATCCCGCCACGATTGTTGGAGTGGTGCAGAACAGCCGGATGGGTCAGCTTTATGGAGTATTCGAGCCGGTCTTCTATCTGCCGGTCGCGCAAACCTACGTTTCGACGGAAACGCTGCAGATACGCTCGGAACAGAGTCTGCAGGAGACGGTCGCCGAAGTAAGAGGAATTGCGCAGTCACTGGCGCCGGCGATCCCGGTCTATGGCGTGCGCACAATGAACGAAGCCCTTCACGGAGGCAACGGCTTGTTGTTCTTCGAACTGGGAGCGAGTCTGGCCGCAGCGTTGGGAATGCTGGGGCTGATTCTGGCAATCGTTGGCGTGTATGGAGTGACGTCGTACGCCGTAAACCAACGAACGCAAGAGATCGGCGTACGCATAGCGCTAGGCGCGCAAAAACGCGACATCCTCCAGATGGTCGGTCGCCAGGGCTTGCTGATTGTTGTATCCGGCTTGACCGTTGGCGTACTGGCGGCCCTTGCCGTCGGCCGCATGGTCAGCGACTTTCTCGTGGGGGTTGCTCCGAGTGATCCGATCACCTATGTGGGAGTTTCAAGCCTGTTGGCCGCGGTTGCGGGTATGGCTACCTATGTACCCACACGGCGGGCAACCAGAGTCGATCCCATGGTGGCGCTGCGGTACGAGTAGGGAATGAACGGAGGTAAAGAAAGTGAGCGGATTTTTTCAGGACCTTCGCTACGCGCTTCGCCAAATCCGAAAATCGCCGGGATTCACCCTCACGGCTTTGCTCTCCCTGACTCTGGGTATCGGCGCCACTACTGCTATCTTCAGCGTGGTGTACGGCGTGTTGCTCGATCCTTATCCCTATAAAGATGCGGACCGCATGGTACACGTCGAACTGCGCGACAAGAGCGGCCGGGGACCTTTGCTCTTCGTCAATGGGGCAGAGTATCGGGAACTTCGCGGCGCACCTTCCATTGACGATGTGTTCGTCCAAAACCAGCGGCCCGAGACCTTAACAAGTGGCCAGTTCCCGATCTCGGTAATCGTCGGTCAGTACTCTCCGAATCTGTTTACTTACATGGGCGTGCCTCCTGCGCTGGGGCGTGAGTTCACATCGGCCGATGCGCCCGGAGGCAAAGCCGCTCCAGTGGCGGTGTTGAGTTACTTGTTCTGGCAGCGGCAGTTTGGTGGAAAGCGCGATGTGATTGGACAGAACATCGAGCTTGACCACAATCTTTATTCCGTCATCGGTGTGGCGCCGCCACGGTTCACCTGGGGCGATACCGACGTGTATGTGCCTGCGACGCCGAGCGCCGACCCGCATGACTACTGGATGGCGTTTATCAAGTTGAACCCTGGCGTGAAACATCCAGCCGTCGCGGCGGAGTTGCAGGTTCTGGTGGATCGCTTTGTGAGAGACGATCCACGGGATTTTCGACGGGACCGGAAAGTTGCGATCGTCACTTTAAACGAAGAGGTGTTGGGACGTTTCTCTGGGACGCTCGTGCTGCTGTTTGGGGCGGTGGTCGCGCTACTGGTGATTGGCTGCGCCAATGTTTCTATCCTCCTGTTGGCGCGAGGTATCGCTCGGCAGCATGAACTGGCCGTCCGCGCATCGATCGGTGCCAGCCGCGGACGTCTAATCCGGCAACTTCTCACCGAAGCTGTCCTGCTTTCGCTCGCGGGCGCTGCGCTCGGAGTGCTGGCAGCTTACAGCTGGGTGGGAAAACTCTCTGCCATGCTGCCGCTTTATTCGTTTCCGCACGAAGCGGCGATTCGAGTCAATGGAAGCGTGCTCGTATTCAGCGTTGCCGTCGCCGTGCTTACCGGGATTCTGTTTGGGGTATCGCCGGCGTGGCAGCTCTCGCGGCCACCGATCAGCGAGCTGATCCAGGCTAACAGCACAAAGGTTACGGGCAATACGCGTAGCCGCAACACTCACCGGCTTCTGATTGCGGGTCAGGTGGCGCTCACGCTGCTGCTGATGGCCGGCGCCGGAGCCGCTACCAAGGCGTTTCTCGCTCTGACGCACACTCCTTTGGGCTTCGAGCCTGATCGCATTTTTGCCTTGAGCATTGCCATGCCCAAGGGCGCTTATCCGACGTGGCAGGCGCGACTGAACGCCAACGAAGCGGTTCGGCAGGCGATCGCCGAGACGCCGGGCGTGGAGAGTGCCAGTGTTTCGACGACGTGGTTTCCGCCCTTTGGAGGATTTCGGGCGAAGATTGATATTCGCAGTCAACCGTCGTTGACCGGTGCGGAGGCAATGTTTGCGCTGGTGAGCCCGTACGAGTTTGCCACGCTCCGCATTCCGCTGATGACGGGGCGAATCTTCAACGATTCGGAAGTGGGGCGCGCGGCTCATCTGGCGTTGGTGAATCAAGCGTTCGTGAAGCAGTTTCTGGCGGGCGGCAGTCCGATTGGGCAGGCCGTTCGCAGCTCGATGCTGAGAGTCGAGCGGCCTGACCTGCTGCTGACGCAAGCTCCCGACGATTGGCTGGAAGTGATCGGAGTCGTCGGGGACGTGCTGAATGACGGACTGGATCATCCCGTGAAGCCGACGGTCTTTCTTCCTTACAGCTTCATTCTGCCGCCCGACGAATCGTTGCTGGTGCGCTCCGCGGGAAATCCGGACGTGACGATCCAGGCGGTGAAACGGCGACTGCGCCAGCTGAATCCCGACATGGTGGTCGGGCAGGATCACACTCTCCTCTGGGCGCTGGAAACGCAAGGCTGGGGACAGGGGCGATTCATTGCGACTCTGTTTTCACTCTTCGCGGTTCTTGCGCTCGCACTGGCCGCGACCGGACTCTACAGCGTGGTCTCATTCGGCGTGACACAGCGTACGCAGGAGGTTGGCATCCGGATGGCGTTGGGTGCGCCGCGAGCCAGCATTTTGCGACTGGTGATCAGTTCCACCGCCTTGATGCTGGCGGCGGGCGTCGTGATTGGACTCGGGCTGAGTCTAGCTCTTGGCGGTGTTGTCGGATCGTGGGCGGGCGGGAGTCCGCGCGATCCGCTGACCTTGCTGGGGGCGGCCCTGGTTCTGATGCTGGTGTCCGCGATTGCCTGCATTGGGCCAGCCTGGCGCGCCGCGTCGGTCGATCCCATGGTGGCGCTGCGGTACGAGTAGGAGAGGCAGTGATGAGTGGACTGATCCAAGATGTGCGGTATGCGCTGCGCCAACTGCGCAAGAGCCCCGGCTTCACGACGGTTGCCGTGATTACGCTGGCGCTCGGCATTGGGGCCAACACGGGAATCTTTAGCGTCGTGCAAGCCGTCGTGCTGGCACCGCTGCATTACTTCGAGCCGGATCGCCTGGTCATGATCTGGGAAAACAATCCACGCTTTCCGCGCGTCTGGGATTCATACCCAAACTTTCAGGACTGGCAACGCAACGCTCGCTCATTTCAACGGATGGCCGCGTTCAGGCAGCAAGGAGTTGATCTGACATTTCCCGGCACCCCTTCGCACCTTAATTCCAGTCAAATCTCCTTGGGATTTTTCAGCACGCTAGGACTGGAACTGGCATTGGGCCGCGAATTCAGCCCGCAGGAAGATCAACATGGCGGGGCGCCGGCTGCCGTCATCAGCAATCGTTTGTGGCGGGAGCGGTTCGCTGGCAGCGCTGAAGTTTTGGGCAGCACCGTCACCGTGGACGGACTGAATTACTCGATCGTTGGAGTCGCCCCGCCCGGATTTCGTCTCGAAGATGAATCCGATATTTATACGCCGCTCGGTCAGTCCGATCCATTAATTCTGAACAATCGGGCAAGTCACGCCGGCATCTTCACCATCGCGCGTCTGAAACCTGGAGTGAGCGTATCTCAAGGTCAAGCAGAGATGAGTACGATCCAGGGCAATCTTGATCGTCAATACCCTGACGACAACCGGGATCTGGGAACTTATGTCGAGCCTCTAAAACAAGCAATCGTCGGGGACGCGGGGCAAACTCTCGGCCTTCTGCTGGGTGCGGTTGGGCTGGTCTCGCTGATCGCGTGCGCGAATGTTGCCAATCTCCTGCTGGCCCGTTCAGCGGCGCGCAATCGAGAGTTTGCTATTCGCTCGGCACTCGGTGCGAGTCGCGTGCGCGTGGCACGGCAGCTATTGACGGAGAGCTTGATTCTTTCGCTCGCCGGGGCCAGCCTGGGGATCGTGATCGCATTTTTCGGAATCAGGTCCCTTTTGGCGGCGTTGCCTGGAATTTTGCCGCGCAGCGAGGACGTCGGCGTGAATGCCGCCGTCCTGCTTTACACATTGGCAGTCTCGCTCGTGGCTGGAATTCTGTTCGGGCTCTCACCTGCTCTCAAGAGTTGGAGCGCCGATCCGCAAGCATCGCTCAAAGAGGGTGGCCGCGGTTCCACCGTCGCCCATCGGCGCACTCAAAGCAGTTTCGTCGTTATGCAAGTAGCGTTAACGCTCGTGCTGCTGGTGGGCGCTGGCCTACTGTTTCGCACAATTCTTCGATTGCGGGATGTGAATCCGGGCTTCGACACAAAAAACATCGTCACCTTCAAGGTTGGTGTCTCCCATTCACTGACGAAGACGGCTTCGAGCACTCGCATCGCTTACCGCCAATTGCTGGAACGCATTCGCCAGATTCCCGGCGTAGAGGCGGCGGATTTTACTACCGCTATTCCGTTGACCGGGCAGGGCGGGTACTTGCCGTTTTGGATCGACTCACGAAAGCCCGAATCACTGCAAGGGGCGCCACGGCTACAGGCGTTTCTCACCGGGCCAGATTATTTTCGAACCATGGAAATCCCCCTGCTGCAAGGCCGTTTCCTCACCGAGGAGGACACCACAAGTTCGCCGTGCGTCGCCGTGATCGACAGTGAATTCGCGCAGAAGTTTTTTCCTGACGGAAAGTCTATCGGGCATACGATCACTGCCGGGTTCGCGGCCTTCGGCCCTTGCACAATTGTGGGCGTGGCAGGCCACGTGAAGGATGCGGGACTGAATGACGCGGGTGTGGCCAATCAGTATCAGACGTATTATTCGCTCTATCAAGATCCGGACCAATGGGTCCCTCTCAATTATTCGGACGCAAGCATAATCGTTCGCACGCCGCTCGCCCCCGTGACTGTCATTCCAGCGATCAAGGCAATGGTTTACCAGGCAGGCAACGACCAGCCGGTATACAACGTACAAACGATACGGCAGATCGTTGCGGATTCGATGTCTGAGCAGCGTTTCCCCATGATTCTCTTAGGCGCGTTTGCGGGGCTGGCGTTGCTGCTGGCAGCGGTTGGAATCTACGGCATGATTTCGTATTCCATTACGAGGCGGGTGCAGGAGATTGGCATTCGCATGGCTCTCGGCGCCGACAAAAGAAATGTTCTCCGACTATTTATCGGGCAAGAGTTGAGATTGGTTTTTGCCGGCATTGTGGTCGGCGCAGTCGGGGCACTGATACTCACGCGAACGCTCTCCAGCTTGTCGCACTTGCTCTATGGGATTGGATCGAGCGACCCGATGACCTTTGCCACCGTATCGGCTGTCCTGATTAGCGTGGCGGCTTTGGCTTGTTACATTCCGGCCCGGCGCGCGACGAAGGTCGATCCCATGGTGGCGCTGAGATACGAGTGAGGAGGACGCGAACGATGAATGGGCTAATCCAGGATCTCCGGTACGCAATTCGCCAGCTCCGCAAGAGCCCGGGATTCACGGCGGTTGCCGTGATCACCCTGGCACTGGGGATTGGCGCCAACACGGCGATTTTCAGCGTGGTGAATGGAGTGCTGCTGCGACCGCTTGCCCTCAAGGATCCCGGGCGATTGGTTCGGGTCTGGCATGTTCCTCCGGCAAAGAGTTTTCCAGGAATGACGACATTCTCTGTCTCCGCGGCGAATTATCTGGACTGGGAGCGGCAGAATCAGGTCTTCGAAGGGATGGCGATCTACACCTACCAC
>Ga0307476_10002789_pt1 | contig 10372 bp, 8 predicted proteins | sample atmos_gasesECM2C_2_FD_203314 | JGI IMG/M metagenome (GOLD analysis project Ga0307476, IMG submission 203314) | Hardwood forest soil microbial communities from Morgan-Monroe State Forest, Indiana, United States - atmos_gasesECM2C_05 | ecosystem: Environmental > Terrestrial > Soil > Temperate...
CCGGAGGCTACAAACATGGGTTTTCTCACCGGCAAGCGCGCCTTCGTCGTGGGCGTTGCGACCGACCGATCGATCGCCTGGGGCATCGCGCAGGCGATGCACCGCGAGGGCGCGGAACTTGCGTTCTCGTACGTGAACGAGAAGATGAAGGAGCGGGTGGAACCGCTCGCGCACTCGCTCGGCTCGCATCTGACCATGCCGCTGGACGTCACCGCGGACGAGCAGACGGATGCGGCGTTCGAGCGCCTGAAGAGTGAATGGGGGCAGCTCGACATCGTCGTGCATGCGGTCGCCTACGCACCGCGCGAGGCGCTCACGGGAGGCTTCCTTGACGCGACGACCCGCGAGTGCTTCCGCATCGCCCACGACGTGTCCAGCTACAGCCTCACCGCGCTTGCGCAGCGCGCGCGGCCGCTCATGACCGGACGCCGCGCGGCGCTCCTCACGCTCTCCTACCTCGGTGCCATGCGCTCGATCCCCGGTTACAACGTCATGGGACTCGCCAAGGCGAGCCTCGAGGCGAACGTACGTTTCCTCGCCGCCGATCTGGGCCCGCAGGGGATCCGCGTCAATGCCATCTCCGCCGGTCCCATCAAGACGCTGGCCGCGGCCGGCATTCCCGGATTTCGCAAGATGCTCAGCCGCGTGGCGGAGATCGCGCCGCTGCGCCGCAACGTGTCGCTCGAGGATGTGGGCAATGCGGCGGCGTTCTTGTGCTCCGACCTTGCCGCCGGCATCACGGGCGACATCCTGTACGTTGACAGTGGCTTCAGTACCGTTGGCATGAGCTTTCCGCTCGAAGCCGAGGGTCAGTGAAAAGCGCGCCCGTGGCGAGCGGGCCGGCTACTCGAACGCCTTAGGATTCTTCTTGACGTCCGCGGTGCGTCGCATCTCGGCGAGGTAGGCCGTGACCTCGTTCTGCCCCATGTCCTGGGCTTCCCGGACGCCGCGGTCCCTCAGGGCCTGTAGGTCCGCTGAGGTCGCGCTGCGCACGGCGCTCACCTCGAACACCGCCGCGCCACCCTCGGTCAGGGCGAGCGCGCTCACGGCGGGTTTGCCCGACGGGGGCGGCAGCGCGAAGGCCGCGGCGCGCAGCTGCGCCGGCACTGAGGGGTCATTGCGGCCGATGAAGTGCGCCGGTTCCGCACTCACCTTCAGCTGCTGCGCGAGCGTCTCAAACGGCGTGCCGACCTGCAGCTGATCGCGGGCGGCCTGCGCGGCCTTGAGTGCCGCACCCGCGGCCTGCTCCTTCGTCACCGCCGCAACGATGCTGTCGCGCACCTCCGCCAGCGGTTTAGGCTGCGGGGCGCGGTGCTCGAGCACCTTGGCGACTACGAGGCGATCATCGCCCAGGAGCACCGGACCGGCGATACGGCCGGCCGCGACGGGCGGCTCTGCAAACACGAGTGCCTGCAGCTGCGGCGCCGGGCCGAGCGGGGCGGCACCGGCACCTTTCTGGAAATCTCCGATCTCACCGTGCTCCAGGTGGTACTCCTGCGCCAGCGCGCCGAGGTCGGCGCCGGGTTCGGCGAGCTTCGATTGCAGCTGCTCCTGGATCTCGCCGAAGCGGTCGGTGGCGCGGTCGCGGTGCAGCTGCGCCTCCAGATCAGGACGCGCCTCTTCGAAGGACTTGCCTTTGGCGGCCTGGATTTCATCGAGACGAATGATGTGATAGCCGTACTGCGTCTTGACGGGCCCCTTGATCTCTCCGACTGCCATACCAAATAGCGCATCCGAGAATGCGGCGTCAAAGCTGCTGCGCTCCGCAAAGCCCAGATCCCCGCCGTTTGGTGCCGAGCCTGAGTCCTGCGAGTACTGCTTGGCGAGCTCGCCGAAATCCTTCCCCGCCTTCGCCTGCGCGAGCACCTGCTGCGCCTGCGCGAGCGCTGCCGCGTCGTCCTTGCCCGTGATCAGGATGTGGCGCGCGTGGCGCTTCTCGGGTACGAGCAGGCGGGTCTTCGCCTTGTCATAAGCGGCGTGCAGATCCGCATCCGTGATGCTCTGCGCCGCGGCGAGCGTATCGAGGCGCAGCTCCGCGTACTCGAGCCGATCGGACTCGGCGGTCATGTACTGGCTCTGATGGGCCTTGTAGTAGGCCGCCACGGCGGCATCGTCCACCTTGATGCCGGCGGCGAACTTGTCCGCAGGCAGCACGAAGTAGCGCACCTCGCGCTGCTGATCCTCGAGCGAGGTGAGACGCTTCAGCTCGCTCGGCGTCAGGAAGTTCGAGGCGCGGATGCCTCCCTCGAGCTGCACCCGCCGCACGTCCGTGCGCAGTTCATTCTCGAAGGTCTCGAGCGAGATTCCGGCCTGCGCGAGAGCTGCCTTCGCTGCCTCCGGGGAATACTGGCCCGCGATCTGGAACCCGGGCACGCCCTGTACGGCCTCGCGCAGATCCGCGCTGCTTGCGCGGTAGCCGAGCTTCTCGGTGCGCTGCGCCAACAGCGCGTTCTGGATCAGATTCTCGAGCGTCTGGTCCTGCAGCTTGTCGCGCAGCGGCGCGGGCAGTTCCGCGCCCCCGAGCTGCTGCTGAAACATGGCCTGCGAGCGCAGCCAGGCGTTGCGCGCTTCCTCGAGCGAGATCTTGGTGCCGTCGGCTTCGGCGGCGTAGTTGGCGCCGCCGACGCTCAGATTGACGATGCCATAGGCACCCCAGGCGACGAACACCAGGACGATGGGCCCCAGGACCACGTAGGCCAGGGGACCGTGAAGTCTGTCTCGGATCCGCTGCAGAACCATGTTTAAGCTGGCAGAGTGTAAGAAAGTTGGCGGAGCGGACGGGACTCGAACCCGCGACCCCCGGCGTGACAGGCCGGTATTCTAACCAGCTGAACTACCGCTCCGAATTTGGGGGGCGAATCCTAACGGATTGATCAATAAGGCCACAAGCAGTTTTCATTTCCGCATCCGCGCGCGTGGCGCCCGTGCCGTCCGGAACCCCACAGGCCGCTTTTGGTCAACCAAACGGCCACTGCGGCGCTCTCCTTCTGGGGCGCTTTCGGGCCGCCGGCCGCGCCGGCGTCGCCGTTCCAAGACATGTTGCAGTTCCGGGCAGCCCCTTGTGCCATAAGGCACAATCAGCAGCAGGGAACTTTAAGGATCCTCCGCATGAAGTTGACGCGTATTGTGCTTTTTCCGGCCCTGCTCGCCGCCCTGGCCGCAGCGCCGGCCTTCGCCGCCCTCGGGGGCGATGTGAGCTCCGTGCAGGCCGATCTCGCCCACATGAAGGGCGCGCTTCGAGTCACGACCAACGCCGCTGTCACGGTGCACGAAATCTCGACCACCTACGGCACCTCGGTGCGCGAGTTCACGGGTGCCGACGGCAAGGTGTTTGCGGTGAGCTGGAGTGGCCCGGTGAACCCGGACCTGCGCCAGGTGTTAGGTAGCTACTACCCGCAGTTTGCGCAGGCCGCGAGCACCACGCACGGCAGCCACCGGCGTCTGAATATCGAGCAGCCCGGACTTGTGGTGCAGAACGTCGGCCGTCTGCGCGCCTTCGCCGGGCGCGCCTGGGTGCCGTCCATGCTGCCGGTGAATTTCTCCATCGACGACATCAAGTAATGCGCGTCGGTCATCAAGGAACAAAGCCTTATGCGTAAGCTCGTAATCCTGACCCTGTTGCCGCTCGTCCTGCTCGGCGCCTGTGGTGGCGGCGGTGGCGGTGGCACGACCACCCCGCCCCCGCCCCCGCCCCCGACGCAGATGCTTGCCACAGCCGGGCCGCCAAACGTTGAGCCTCTGGTGATGGACGCAGGTCCGGCCGCTCTGGCCACCGCGCAGGAAACCGCTGTGAACACAGCCTTTGTCTCGGTCAAGATCTGCATCCCGAACGGCGGCGCCTGCCAGACGATCGATCACATCGAGGTGGACACCGGCTCCTCGGGACTGCGTGTACTTGCGTCATCAGACTCACCGTTCACGCTCAATCTTCCCTCCGAAATGAGCGCAGGCGGACTGCCGATTGCTGAGTGCCTGCAGTTTGCGGATGGCTCGGCCTTCGGCCCGGTGGCGACGGCGGACATCACGCTGCCCACGTCCGGGAAGACCCTTACAAACGTTAACGTGCAGGTCATCGGCGCGACCGGCTGGACCGTTCCATCGGATTGTCCGGGCACGGCCGAAAATACCGTCGTGTTATTCGGCGCCAACGGCATCCTCGGGGTCGGTCCGTTCCTGCAGGATTGCGGCGCCGCCTGCACGCAGACGCCGCCGATCGCGGGCACCTACTACACCTGCCCCACGCCTTCAACCTGCGCGGCTGCCACGGTCACCACGGCGCAGCAGGTCCCGAATCCGGTGTCTCTGTTCGCGACTGACAATAACGGGGTGATCGTCGAGATGCCCGCCATTGCGAGCGGCGGCGCCACCAATCCGTCTAAGGGGGTGCTGGTGTTCGGCATCGGCACCGAAACCAACAACGCCCTCGGCAGCGCCACGGTGCTGCTGGCGAGCGATAGCGACGGCTTCATACTCGCCAGCTACAACGGCACGACCAACCTGAACGCCGCGCTCGACAGCGGCTCAAACGCCACCTTTTTTACCGACAGCACGATTCCGACCTGCACGGACAACGCCAGCTTCTACTGTCCGACCTCGACACTGAACCTGACGGCGACGCTGACGGGGACCGACAACACCATGGCGACCGCGAACTTTACGGTCGTGAACGCCGACAGTGTCTTCAACGCCAACTCGATGGCGACCGCTATGCCTGGCCTGAGCGGACCAATCGGCGCTCTGCCGGGCAACAACATCATGATCCAGTTCGATCTCGGGATGCCGTTCTTCTTCGGCAGAAACGTCTTTACCGCCATCGAGAATCAGACGACCCCGGGCGGCACGGGTCCGTACTACGCGTTTTGACCGGCGCCCGGGGGCACTGCCGCGGGCCTCAGGCGCGGCGCGAAAAGCGTCGCCGGTAGCGCGCGGGCGTGGTGCCCAGGCGCTGGCGGAAGTGATGCCGCAGGGATTCGGCGCTGCCCATCCCGACCCGTGTGGCCACGGCCTGGGCGGTAAGGCGCGTGCTTTCGAGTAACTCCTTGGCGCGTTCGAGGCGCTCGCTCACGAGCCACTCGTAAGGGGCCTGCCCCGTGGCCTGCGTGAACTCGCGCTGCAGCGTGCGCGTGCTCATGGCGGCCCGCGCGGCGAGCGAATGCAGCGTGTGCGCCTCGGCAAGGTGCGCCCGGATAAAGTCAAGCAGCCGTGCCAGACGGCCACGCTCATCGGGCGCCACGGGCCGCGGCACGAACTGCGCCTGTCCGCCCTCGCGGTGGGGGGCGATCACGAGCCGCTGTGCCACCAGATTGGCGACCTTCGGTCCGTAGTCGCGGCGCACCAGGTGCAGCAGCATATCGAGTCCCGCGGCCGATCCGGCCGAGGTGAGCAGCTGCCCCTCATCGACGTACAGCGCGTTCACTTCGACCCTCACCTGCGGGTAGCGCGCCCGCAGGCGCTCGACGTATCTCCAGTGCGTGGTCGCGCGGCGCCCGTCGAGGACGCCGGCCGCGGCCAGCACGAAGACTCCCGAGCAGATCGAGCACAGGCGCGCGCCGCGCGCATAGGCGGCGCGCAGCTTCTTGATGAGCGCCGGCGGAGGTGGCGCCTCGATCGCCCGCCAGCCCGGAATCACGATCGTGTCGGCGTGATCGAGGAGCTTCAGCCCGTGCGGCACGCGCACCTGCAGGCCCCCCGCAGCGCGCAGCGGGCCGCGCTCCGCGGCACACACGGCAAATTCGTACCAGGGGACGCACAGTTCCGGCCGCGGCAGCGCGAAAAGCTCCACCGTGCAGCCGAACTCGAAGGTACACAGCTGATCGTAAGCGAGCGCCACCACCTTGTGTCTCATGGCGTAATCTTAACGTAGATAGGCATTCAGGCCACTGGTCGCACCGGCGGGCACCACGCACACTCACGCCATCTGCCCGCCGCAAGGAGGTTTCCCATGCCGAGCCCCGTCACCGAGGTGCCCGCAGCCGACAGCGCGAGTGCCCTCGCCCACTTCGAGAGTTCGCTCGGCTTTGAGACCGACTGCTGGGACGTGCAGCACGCGCTCGCCCAGGGCGCGGACTTCGTGCTCATCGACGTGCGCAGCCCAGAGCTCTTCGCCCAGGCCCACATACCCGGTGCCCGCAACGTCCCGCACGCGAAGCTCATCGGCTCGCGCCTGGCAGGCCATGCGGCCGGGACGCTGTTCGTCCTCTACTGCGCCGGCCCGCACTGCAACGGCGCGCAGCGAGGTGCAATCCGTCTGGCGCGGCTCGGGCTGCCGGTCAAGATCATGCTCGGCGGCATGACCGGCTGGCAGGACGAGGGCTTCGCTGTTGCCCGCGGTGCCGAGGTCGCCGCCGTACCCGGCTAGCGCCACGGCACGCGCCGCGTCGCCCCAGGCGCGCGCCGTGGCATCATAGGGGCATGAGCGCCCTGCAAAGAATCACCACCACGGTGTTGACCGTGCTCCTCGCCGCCGCCTTGTACGGCCTGTGGAGCACCCGCGAGCCGGCAACTCCGGCGCCAGCTGTCGCTGCGGCCAACAGTCCGGTTCCCGTGATCGATGAGAGCACGCTCGCTATCGCACAGCGACTGGCGCGGATGGCGAATACGCCCGAGGAACAGCCCCTCGCTGATTTAGCGATACAGACGGCTAATCATGAGCTCGACCTTGCCTTCATGGGAGCACTGCACAGTATCGAAGCACATCCGCCGCAGTTAAGTGCCGAGGCGCTGAAGATTCAGGAGCGGCTGAACGACGCCCAGAAGCGTCTGGCGAACGATACGCAGGTGCTCGAGGGCCTGGCGAAGAAGATGGGCACGGCCTCGGAAGCCGACAAAGCCGACATCCAGGACCAGCTGGATCTCGTGGGGTCGCAGATCGAGCTGGAAAAGGACGAGATCGACGAGGCCAACAACGATCTGCTGGCCGCCGGCGGGAATGTCCATCAGCGCATTCAGAAGGCGCAGGAGGAGCACACGGCGGCGGAACGCAACACGCCCGCGCCCGCGGCCACGGCGCCGGCCAGCACACTATCCTCGTTGCACGGCATGGTGGCGCAGCTGCGGCAGTGGCTCGCCCTGCACACGAAGCGCGCGGCGCTGGAAGAGGCGCGTCACGAGGCCGCCACGAGCGCCGCCAAACTCAGCGCGCAGCGTCAGCAGATCAGCGATGAGCTCGCGAGCGTCCAGCAGCGGCTTGCAGATTTCAACGGCAAGACGGCGCACCGCACCGCGCTCCCGGCCGCGGGAACGTCCGCGGCACCCGCGGCCTCCGCCCTACCGCCTACCACCGTCCACTCCGGTAGCGTCGCGCCGCCGCCCACGGCGGCCCCAGCCGACTCCCTCCTCAGCCTCACGCGCCGGGTCGCCATCGACCAGCGCCGCCTGATGGTGCGCGATCAGCGCGTCAGCGCGCGCCAGAAGCTGGCGGACATCTACGGTAAGTGGGATGGCGTGGTGGCGAACCAGCAGCGCACGGTGTTGCGCGAGTTGCTGATCGGTAGCGCCGTCGTGCTCCTGGCGCTGCTGCTGCTGTTGTTCGCGGACCGCTCTATTAATCGCCTGCTGGGACGCGCGCGCGTCGATCGCCGCCAACTCGCCACCTTGCGCAGCGTCATCGGCGTGGCGCTGCAAATAATCGCCGTGCTGCTGATCCTCTTCATGCTCGTGGGGCTACCGGGGCAGATCGGCACCATGCTCGGGCTCGCCGGCGCGGGACTTACGGTGGCACTGAAGGACTTCATCGTCGCCTTCATTGGCTGGTTCGTCTTGATGGGCAAGAACGGCATTCGCGTCGGGGACTGGGTCGAGATCAACGGGGTCAGTGGCGAAGTCGTCGAACTGAGCATGTTCCATACCGTGCTGCTCGAGACGGGCAACGGGACCGACGCCGGCCAACCGACCGGGCGACGTGTCACCTTCACCAATAGCTACGCCATCGAGCGTCACTACTTCAACTTCTCGACCTCGGGGCAGTGGCTGTGGGATGAGCTCACGGTGACGGTGCCTTTCGGCCGCGACGCGCACGCTATCGCGGAGGCGATCGAAAAGGAGGTCGTGGCGGCCACCGCCGAGGGCGCCCGCCAGGCGGAGCTGGAATGGCAGCGCGCTTCGCGCGGGCAGCGCGGCGCCTCGGTTTCCACGGAGCCGGCGATCGCAGTACGCCCGGCCGCCGGGGGCGTTGAGATTGCCGCGCGCTACGTCACGCGGGCGAGCGAGCGCTTTGCGGTGCGCGCACGCCTGTCGCAAAAGGCCGTGCAGCTGCTCGCGCAGAGTCCCGCCACATGAGCGCAACGCTGCCGGCGCTGTTCGTCGGTCACGGTAACCCGATGAACGCCATTCGGGTGAACGCTTGGACGCGCGCCTGGAGCGAGCTGGGCGCGCAACTGCCGCGCCCGCGCGCGGTGCTGTCGGTTTCGGCGCACTGGTACGTGCCCGGCCTCGCCGTGACCGCGATGCCTCAGCCGCGCACGATCCACGACTTCGGCGGCTTCCCGCGTGAGCTCTACGCCGTAGGCTACCCCGCCCGCGGGGACACCGCGCTCGCGCGGCGGGTGCAAGAGCTGCTGGCGCCCCTGTCGCTCGACCTCGACCAATCCTGGGGCCTCGACCATGGCACCTGGTCGGTGCTATGCCATATGTACCCGCAGGCGGATGTACCCGTGGTGCAGCTGAGCATCGACGCCCGGCAGTCGCCGCAATTTCACTACGAACTTGGCGTGCGTCTGCGCCCGTTGCGCGATGAGGGCGTGCTGATATTGGGCAGCGGCGACGTGGTGCACAACCTCGCGCTATACAGCTGGGGCGAGCGCGAACAGCCGCCCTTCGCGTGGGCGGTGCGCTTTGAAGCGCTCCTGCGCGCGCGCGTATCCTCGGCGGAGCGCGCCTCGCTCATCGACTACGAAGCACTCGGTAAGGACGCGCAGCTCTCCGCGCCTACTCCCGAGCATTATCTGCCGCTGCTCTACCCCATGGGTGCGAGCGTGCTCGATGAGCCGGTGAGCTTTCCGGTCGAGGGATTCGATGGCGGCTCGATTTCAATGCTCGCCGTGCAGTTCGGCTGACGCGCACGTGCCCGAGGGTGAAGGTCTCACGTAGCCCAAGCCGCGGTGGCGCTCGCGAGACGTCTCAGCTGCCGCTCTCACTGCTATCTACCGGATACGGCCCGGAGGTTTGGGCCGGATGCATCAGGGCTGCGTGCACGGGCTGCAGGCTTTGTCGGCGCGGCTGGCGCGCAAGCAGCCAGCGCACGATACGACGCCCCTGTGAGGTGTAGGCCCACTCCCCACCGCTGACCAGCGGTTGTGACTCAGCAAAGGCACGGCGCTGTGCCATCGTGGCGGCGCTGGGCCGCACGCGGTCGGCGGCATAGGCGCTCATCTCGCGCATGGATCGGCACCACTCGATCCCCGGAAAGGCGCTCACCCACAGATACGAGAGCGAAGCGTCCGAGACCGTGCGACGGCGATAAGCGCGGCGCAGCAGCCAGTGACAACTCGCAGCGAGTCGTGTCAGTACCGTTTCGGGTACACAGGCGTAGTAACGGTTGGCGAGCACGAGCGGCGGAAACGCCCACCACAGGCTCGGATCCGCCGTACTTGCCCCCTGGCGGAAGAGCTCTTCCCAGTCCGCCGCGCTCATACCCCGCGTCAGTCGCGCAATGTCGATTAAGTGCAGCAGGCGCGCCTCGCGAGCAATCGTCCCGCCCGCGGCGTGCAGCAGTACGTGCAGCAGCAAAGCCGTGCGCGAGCGGTAATCGTTGAGCCCCGGATGCGGCTGCGCCGGGAACATCAGATGCGAGACGTCCACCGCGCGCAACGGCAGGAACTCACGGATCTGAGTGTGCAGCTCTATCTTGAGGGGATTGTTGCTATTTTCGCCGAGCTGCGCGGCCATTTGCGCATGTCCCGGGAGCTCGAAGGTCTGGTGCTTGCGGGTGACGGAGCCGGCACGAAAGCCACACTCCGTCAGCATCTGCGCGGTGCGCGCCGCATCCGGCTCGGCCACAAGCAGATCAATATCCGCCATCGGGCGCTCGCCGAACGCGTAGTAGCCGTGCGCGTGCAACGCGGCCCCCTTGAGTGTCACCAGGGCGATGCCCCGGGCAGCGGCCCGCGCATCCAGCTCGCGCAGCAGATCCTGGATGCGTACCAGGCGCTGCGCGATCTGGGTGCGTTGTTCCTGCAGAAAGGAGCACCAGCCGATGGGTCCCTGCCAGCGAAGATTCTGCGCCAGCAGCCCCGCAACCCCATGGATTGCCGCAACGGCACGTGCGATGCGCCACTCAGCTTCCGACCACACGGGGGACTGTGCGCCGGGATGCGCCAGCTCGTGCGCGAGAAACTCGGTGGTCTTGCGCAGCGCCCGCTGCACAGCCGCCAGG
>Ga0307476_10002790_pt1 | contig 10368 bp, 6 predicted proteins | sample atmos_gasesECM2C_2_FD_203314 | JGI IMG/M metagenome (GOLD analysis project Ga0307476, IMG submission 203314) | Hardwood forest soil microbial communities from Morgan-Monroe State Forest, Indiana, United States - atmos_gasesECM2C_05 | ecosystem: Environmental > Terrestrial > Soil > Temperate...
CGTTCCCAGGCGGAGCCTGGGAACGAGGGCAACGAGGGCAAACCAAATCCGGTGAGCCGCTCATTTGTCCGACCCGCCAGCCAGCTTTTCCAGCTCCGGAATGCGTTTCTTCGCCTCGCGGCAAGCGTCGGCGTCCACGCCGTCGTCCAGCACCTTCTGCCACAGGTCTCGCGCTTGCTTGGCCATGTCCGGCCGCATCCTGATGTACTGCGACGGCAGATCGCCGGAAGCATAGGCGTCGAGCGCGCGGGCCTGGGCGATCAGGAACTTGCGCTGTTCCGCAACGTCCTCGGCCTCCCACGGCTTTTCCGCGCGGCCGTCGTAATCGAGCAGGATTTTCTTCGCCTCGTCGGCGGCCGGCAGGTCCGGCCAGCGCTCCAGGCAGCCCTTGAGCAGTATCAGACCGCTGTACAGCGTCTCCTTCGCCTCCAGCCGCTTTTTGCCCTCCGCCAAGAACGCTTTGGCCGTTTCCACTCGGCTCGGCGCCGCGTCGCCGGGAATGTGCATGGCCGGATAGTCCTTCGCCAGCTTCCGCCGACGATCGCCGTCTTCCTCCAGCCACTTCACCGCTTCGGTTAGTATTTTTTCGCCGGGAATGGCGTGGCCCATTGCGGCTTGTTCCCACCAGCGCGTCCGCACGCCGACCTCTTTGAGGTAAGGTCCGCGCAGCCGTTCCACCTCGCCGCGGTTGAAGTCGTTCTCGCCGGTCAGCAAGGCCACGCTCAGTCGATCCATGACGCGCTGCCGCAGCCACGGCTCGTCGCGCAGATCGCTGCCGGCGCAGATCGGCATCACGCCGCCGAAAAGGTCCGGCAGCGCGAAGCCCACCGCGCAGGCGATCCGTCCGCCGCCGGAAATGCCGACGATGTACGTGCGATCGGAATCGATCGGCACGGTGCGGCGCACGTCGTCCAGCACGTCCAGCACAATGCGCACGCGCTGCTTGACCGGGCAGTCGTTGCCGGCGTCCTGCGCTTCGGCGTAGACGAAGCCGAGCTTCTTGCAGACCGGCTCGAACTGCTTCCAGCCTTGCGGCTCCTTGTTCGCCGCCACGAAGAGGATCATCGGAAGCGGCGTTTTGGGGTCGTGTTTGGGCGGGATATACAGGTCGTATTGCTGCTTGGTGGAGTCGAAATCTTTGAGCCAGTCAGCCGGCGGATCGGCCAGGCTTTGATTCGAGACGGCGAAGGTCCAGTCCAGGCGCGTGGCGGCGGAGACGGCCACGCGCGTCTGGTAGCCGTCCGCCGCGGCCTGGGCCGCGGCCGCAGCCGTCAGAAACAGCAAGGCGGCCGTCGGGTGCTTTCTCACGATACATTCCCCCGTTGGACTCGGTTCAAGGCCGGCGCTGTCGGGCTTTTTCCAATCGCTTGACGAACGCAGCGTGGCCGGGCGACGCCAGCCCCTGCTGCACGGTCGCAATCAGCCGTGGGCTGTCGCGGTCAAGCAAGGCCGGCACGGCAATCCAAAGGCCGGGAAAGACGCGCGAACGCGCTATTCCCTGTCGGTCGGGTCGGATGGGGCGGCCCGACGGAAAATGGAACCAATGCAGCTCGCGCTCCTCGATGCACAGGACCATGTACTCTAGTACGCCGTTTTGTTCGTAATCTTGCCGCTTCTGGTTCATGTCAATGGCGCGCGAACTGTGGGCGACCTCGGCCAGCAGTTCGGGCGCGCCCCGGCAGTATTCGTCCTCGGTGACTCCCGACCTACCGCCGTGTTCCGTCTGAATGCGGAGCAGCAGGCCCGGTTGCGGTTCGCTCTCCTCGCCGAGGATGACTGTGGCGTTGTCGGCGGCTTCCACGCCGGGCGTCTCCGCCTTGAACAAGCTGAGTACCAAGCCCAATTCAAGGTGATAAAGTCCATGCGGCAGACGCAGCGGCGAGGCCATGTAGACGGTTCCTCCTATCAGCTCGAATTTCACATCTTCGGGATAAGCCGCATACCGCTTGTGAAATTCGGGCTGCTTCATGCGATCGCCGTTGCAGAGGAGGGACAGGCCGTTCTTGGACGGCCGAATGTTCATGCCATGGGTGGAAATGCCGCTCATTTACCGTCTCCTCACCGAGGATTGTACGCGGACAAGGCATGCTTCCAAAGCGCGGACTGCCATACGGGACCTGGGCACGCCCGGCCACAACCAGGGCGCTTGCGAGCCGCCGCTGCTTCCTCTATCGTAAACCAAGCCGCTCCCGACGACCGCCTTGCTCCGAGGAACCGTCCGTGTCCCCGTCCGATGCACCGTGCGCCGACCAGCTGGAAACGTTTGCAAACCCCAACCCCGGCCGCGATTACACCGTCGAAATCGTCTGCCCCGAATTCACCTCGCTTTGCCCCAAGACCGGCCAGCCCGATTTCGGCGTCATCACCTTCACCTACACGCCCGGCGCCCTCTGCGTCGAGCTGAAGTCGCTGAAGCTCTATCTGCAGCGCTACCGCAATCAAGGCGCCTTCTATGAAACCGTGGTCAATCGCCTGCTCGACGATTTCGTCGCCGCCTGCCGGCCGAGACGCTGCCGCGTCGCGGGCGCCTTCACCCCCCGCGGCGGCATCACCACCACCGTGACCTGTTTGTATGAGGCGGCCGCGCCCTGAAATGGCGCCGGAAGGCCGTTTTCCTCTGGCAATGGCCGCCGCGGCGGTTATCGTAATTGGGGTGCCCTGGGAAAACCTTGCAGGATGCTCAAGCGCCGACGCGCTGCCGTGGATGGACCATGATTCGACGAACCCTGTCGGGAAGGTGAACACCGTGATCCTGCACAAGCACATCGGAGCGGGCGTCGTGGGGGCGCTCGTGCTGGGACTGTTCCTGACGCCCTCGGCCGCGCCGGCCGAGGACAAGACGCGCGAACAGCAGATCGCCGACCTGGAAAAACAAATCCAGGACCTGACCAAAAAGCTCAATGAACTCAAGGGGCAGCCGCCGACGCCGTCCACGCAGCCGACGCCCTCGACGCCGGCCAAGCCTACGCTGCCCGAGGATTGGGTCGGCGCCCTGAAATGGCGCTGCATCGGACCGGCCGCCATGGGCGGGCGCATCGTCGCTTTCTCCGTCTTCGAGGCCGATCCTTGCACCTACTGGGTCGCCACCGCTTCCGGCGGCCTTCTCAAGACCGTCAATAACGGCGTCACCTTCGAGCACCAGTTCGACCACGAAACCACCGTCTCCATCGGCGACGTCTGCGTCGCTCCCTCCGACCGCAACATCGTCTGGGTCGGCGCCGGCGAAAACAACCCGCGCAACTCCGTTTCCTACGGCGACGGGGTCTACAAGTCCACCGACGGCGGCAAGACATGGCAGAACATGGGCCTCAAAAAGACGTTCCAGATCGGCCGCATCGTCGTCCATCCCAAGGACCCGAACATCGTCTACGTCGGCGCGCTGGGCCGGCTGTACGGTCCCAACGAGGATCGCGGCCTCTACAAGACCACGGACGGCGGCAAGACGTGGAACAAGGTCCTCACGATCGACGACAAGACCGGCGTCATCGACGTGAAGATGAGCCCGGCCGATCCGGAGACGCTGCTGGTAGCGGCGTGGGAACGGCGGCGCGACGAGTTCGACAGCCATCGCGGCCAGCCGCCGGTGCAGGATGGGTACGACGCCTATGACCCGGAGACGAAATGGGGGCCCGGCGCCGGCATCTACAAGACCACCGACGGCGGCAAGAATTTCCACAAGATCACGAAAGGCCTGCCGACCGTGCCGGTCGGCCGCATCGGCATCGACTGGTATCGCAAAGACCCCAACGAGGTTTGGGCCATCGTCGATTCGCAGAAGATCGGCATGGGCACGCCGCCGACCCAGGTCTATCTCGGCGTTCAGGGCGAAGACGCCCCCGACGCCGGCGGCGCCCGAATGGAGCAGGTCAGCGAGAACACGCCTGCCGCCAAGGCCGGACTCAAGGCCGGCGACGTCATCAAGGCCGTCGATAAAAAAGAGATCAAATCGTACAAGGACCTGCTCGACCAGATCACGTCGCGCAAGGCCGGCGACAAGCTGCCGATGACCGTCCAGCGCGGCAAGGACACGCTGGACGTCACGGCCGAGCTAGCCGTGCGGCCCGCGGAGCTGGAATCGGGCAATCCGAAACGGCCGTGGGGATTCTGGTACGGCGGCCAGCGCGAAAACGCCCAGGAAAAGCAGGGGCCGGATGCATTCGAGTACGGCGGCGTCTACAAGTCGGCGGACGGCGGCGAGTCATGGACGCGCGTCAACAGCATCAACCCCCGGCCCATGTATTTCAGCCATATCCGCGTCGATCCGAGCGACGACAAGTACATCTACGTCTGCGGCATCAACTTTTACCACTCCGTCGACGGCGGAAAGACGTTCACGGATGACGCCGGCAAGGGCGTCCACGCCGACCAGCACGCGCTGTGGATCGACCCCAAAGACGGCCGGCACATGCTCGTCGGCTGCGACGGCGGCTTCTACGCCACTTACGACCGAACGGAGCACTGGGACTTCCTCAACAACATGGCCATCGGCCAGTTTTACAGCGTGTGCGTCGATTCGCGGCAGCCCTACCACGTGTACGGCGGGTTGCAGGACAACGGCAGCTGGGGCGGCCCGAGCCGGTCGTTGAGCGGCGCCCTGCTGAACGAGGATTGGATCGCCGTCCTGGGCGGCGACGGCTTCGTCTGCCAGGTCGATGCGTCCAACCCCGACGTCGTCTACGCCGAATCGCAGGACGGCGCCATGGTGCGGACCAACATCAAGACCGGGCAGCGGGCCGGCATCCGGCCGAACCCGCAGGAGGGACAGCCGACCTATCGCTTCAACTGGAACACGCCGTTCATCCTGTCGCACCACAACACGGACATCGTTTACAGCGGAGGCAACTACGTTTTTCGCTCCGTGAAACAAGGGTCCGATCCGAAGATCATTTCGCCGGAGATCACGCGGACCAAGCGCGGCACGGCGACGGCCCTGGCCGAGTCGCCGCGCAATCCCGATGTGCTGTGGGCCGGCACGGACGACGGCGCCCTGTGGGTGACGCGCGACGGCGGCGTGAAGTGGACCAACGTCGCGGACAAAGTCGGTCTGCCCGGTCCGCGCTGGGTGGCCAGCATCGAGGCGTCGCGCTTCCACGAGCGCACGGCCTACGTCGTCTTCGACGGCCACCGCTCCGACGACGACGCCCCTTACGTCTACGTTACCACCGACTACGGCGAGACGTGGAAGCCGCTGTCCGCCGGCCTGCCGACAGGATCGACGCGCGTCTTGCGCGAGGACATCGAGAATGAGAATCTGCTCTATCTCGGAACGGAATTCGCCGTTTATGCGTCGATCGACCGCGGCGCGACCTGGACGAAGATCAACAGCAATCTGCCGACGGTGGCGGTGCTGGAATTCGCACAGCATCCGACGGCCGGCGAGCTGGTGGCCGCGACGCACGGCCGGAGCCTGTGGGTTGTGGACGTGGCGCCGCTGCGGCAATTGACGAACCAGAACGTGAAGGCCAAGGCGGCGCTGTACAAGCCGAACGACATCATCCGCTGGCATTCGGAGCCGCAGCACACCACGATTTTCGGCGGCGGCAGTCGGCGCTATATCGGCGAAAACCCGGCGTTCGGAGCGCAGCTCTACTACTCGCTGACGGCGCCGGCCAAGAAGGTGCGAATTAAAATCCAGGATTTCGCCGGACGGACGGTGCGCGAGCTGGACGCCGGGGCGGAGCCGGGTTTGCACCGCGTCGAATGGAACCTGATGATGCAGGAACAGCCGAACCTGCTGAGCATGGTGGCCGGCGGCGATCGGCGCAACGTGCCGACGCCGCCGGGCATGTACACCGTCGTCCTGTCGGTGGACGACGACACATACAAGCAGGGGCTGAAGATCGAGCCGGACCCGACGACGCCGAACGCGGTCCTCACCGACGCGCCCGACGCCGATCAGGACGAGGACGAGGATCGGCCGAAGGATCATCGCGTGCGGATTGATGATTGAGGCAGTCCGCCGAAGCCGTGACCGTAAGGGCGATCTTGCGCCCAACGGTTACGGCTCGCGTTTCTACCGCGCGTCGGGTTGGGTTATAATGACGCCGGCAGCGGTGCGATTTCGGCTGTCCCGCAGAACCAGGCGACGAAGGAACTCAGCGAATGACCCAAGCTGTAACCCAAATCCTTTCTCATATCGACAGCCTCTCCCAGCAGGAGCGCGCCGAGGTGGCTTACGCTTTCATTTGCTCATTGGAGGCGGAGGAGCAAGGCGTCGCTGAGGCCTGGGACGCCGAACTAGCTCGCCGAGTTGCGGCGATCAAGGCTGGCAATGCCGTCGGCAAGCCGGCCGAACAACTCTTCGCCAAGTTGCGGGCGGAGCGGTCGTGAAGCAGGTCGTATTCGACAAGGAGGCGGAGGCCGAGATGCGCGCCGCGATTGCATATTACAACAGCCAGCGCGCCGGCCTGGGGGACGAATTCAGCACGGCAGTCGAGCAAGCCGTGGGCGCGATTGTCCAATCGCCGAAGGCGTTTTCTCCGCATGGTTCAGAAGGCCTCCGGAAATTCGTCATGAAGCGCTTCCCTTACTACATCTTTTATCTCGAACTGGACTCCGGCATATGGATCGCCGCCGTGGCGCATCAACGGCGGCGCCCCGGTTACTGGGCGCATCGCAAGCCGTAATCCGCGCGGCCGACTGGCCGCGATTCCCGAAGCCAACTGGCTTCCCCCCCGCCGCCCCCCCTATACTGCCCTTACCCTCCGTGTTCCCTCCCGCCAATCACCCGTCCCTCGTGGAGTTCCTGACTGCCATGAAGCCGTTGAAGACAATGCAGAATGCAGAATGCAGAATGCAGAATCCGGTTCGTCTGCGAGTTTTTCTTTATTCTGCGTTCTGCATTCTGACTTCTGCATTGGGCTCCGCCCGCGCCCAGGTTCCGCCGGACAAGGCCCTCTCCACCTTCACCGTCAACGCCGAGGGGATGGAACTGTCCCTGTGGGCGTCCGAGGAGGTCGGCGGCTTCTGCAACCCCACCTGCATCGACGTGGACCACAAGGGCCGCGTCTGGGTCTGCGAGTCGGTCAACTATCGCAACACACTCCATCACCTTCCGCTTCGCCGCCCCGAAGGCGACCGCATCCTCATCCTGGAAGATACCAAGGGAGAGGGCAAAGCGGACAAATGCACCGTCTTCTACCAGTCGCCGGAGATCCTCGCCCCGCTCGGCATCGCCGTCGCCAAGGACCCAGTCGGCCCCGGCTGCAAGGTCTTCGTCTGCCAGTCGCCCGACATCCTCGTTTTCGAGGACAAGGAAGGCAAGGGCCATGCGGACGGCCCGCCGAAGAAGCTGCTGACCGGCTTCGGCGGCATCGACCACGACCACGGCGTCCACGGCATCCTCATCGGCCCCGACATGAAGCTCTACTTCAGCGTCGGCGACCCCGGCGGCGCGGCCATCAACGGCCTGCAAAGCTCCGACGGCAAGGGCCGCAAGTGGTACACCAACGACGTGGACTGCCGGGCCGGCACGATCTGGCGCTGCGACCTGGACGGCACGAACTTGGAGCTGCTGGCCGACGGCTTCCGCAATGAATACGAGCCGTGCATGGATAGTTTCGGGACCGTCTTCGTCTCCGACAACGACGACGACGGCAGCCAGCAAACGCGCATCTGCTACGTCATGCCCGGCGGCGACTACGGCTACCACCACCCGCGCCACGTCAGCCACTGGAACGAGGAAATCCCCGGCGTCGTGCCGAAGGTGCTGCGCACCTATTTCGGAGCGCCGACCGGCATGTGCTTCTACGAGGGGACGCTGTTCCCGAAGAAGTACTGGGGCCAGCCACTGCACACCGACGCCGGCCCGCGCCAGGTCCGCTGCTACCACCTGACGCCGGAGGGGGCGTCTTACGCAGTGGAGCGCGAGGACATGGTGAACAGCACCGACACGTGGTTCCGGCCGTCGGACATCTGCGTTGGGCCGGACGGCAGCGCGTACATCGCCGACTGGTACGATCCCGGCGTCGGCGGCCACGGCATCGGCGACTGGACGCGCGGCCGCATCTACCGGCTGGCGCCGAAGGGGAGCAAGGCGAGCGCGCCCAAGGTGGATCTGGAAACTGCGAACGGAATAACCGCTGCGCTGGCATCGCCGAATCTGGCTACACGCTACATGGCTATGGCGAAATTAGCACTCCTGGTCCAAGGATCCGACGCTGATCGCCGCCTTGCGGATCTTTTGATTGATGCGGCGGAACAGAAAGACAACGTGGTGCTGCGGGCCCGCGCCCTCTGGATGGAGGCCGTCCTTGGCATCGCTGCTGGGTTCGAAGACGATGTCAAGGATGCCCTGCGGGACCCCGATCCACGTTTCCGCGTACTCGCGCATCGTCTGCTTTGGACCTACGCCCAAGGGCATGGCGCCATGACGACCGCCGAGCAAGCCATCAATGACCCGTCTCCCGCCGTCCGCCGTGAAGTGTTGTTATTGCTGCGCGACGCGGCGCCTGCCCAGGTCAAGAAGATCATTTACGGGATGGCCAAACAATACGACGGCAAGGACCGCTTTTATCTCGAAGCGATCGGCATCGCCGTAGGCCACCACGACAAGGCCCGCCGCGGCGTAATCCTCGCCGACTTCGAGAAGGAGTTCCCCGACTGGAACGACAAGGTCGCCGACCTGGTGTGGGAGCTGCAGCCGCCGTCGGTGATGCCGTCGCTCGGCAAGCGGCTGACCGACGCGTCGCTCACGCCGGAGCAGCGCGGCCGGATCGTGGATATCCTGGCGGCGTCCGACGACAAGGCCGCCGGCGTAGCGCTCCTGCCAGTGCTGGAAACCGACGCCCCGCCGGAAGTCCGCCAGAAGGTCATCGACAACCTCAAGCTGTACCTGCCCAACCGGTGGCACGACCTGCGCGGCAGCAAGCAACTGGCCGATTCGATCCAGCGGCTGCTGGACAAGCCGGAGACGCGGGTCACGGGTCTGAACCTGATCGCGGCCGCCGAGAAGACGGACATGGTCGATGCCGTGGCGAAAATCGCCGCGGACGGCAAGGAAGCGGCGCCGATCCGCGTCGCCGCAGTCCAGACGCTGGGCGCCCTGTCATCGAACGACGGCGCCTGGGCCCTGGCGAAGTTGCTCGACGACGGTTCATCGGCAGTGCGCGTCGAAGCGGCCCTGGCGCTCGGCAAGCTGGCCCAGCGCAAGGTGGATCAGCCCGGATCGGCCCCGGCGCTGGCGGCGCTAAAGACCGGCTTCACGAACAAGGACGCGGATCTCGGCGTGCGGCAGGCGGAGGCGTCGGCGCTTGCGGGAACGGACCCGGGGTCGGCGTGGCTGCTAGGTCTGGAGGAGAAAAAGCAGCTAGCTGACGACGTGCGGCCCGACGTGGCCCGCTTCCTGCGCAACAGCCCGTTCCGCCATATCCAGGACAAGGCAATCGCCCTCTTCCCGCCGCCGCCCAAGATGGACCTGAAAAAGCTGCCGCCGATCGCCGTTCTGGCCAAGCGAGTCGGCGACGCCGGCAAGGGCAAGGCACTGTTGGCCGCCAGCGCCAAGAACGACATGCAATGCCTCAAATGCCACACGATCCGCGGCGCCGGCGGCCAGGTCGGCCCCGACCTGTCGATGATCGGCAAAAAGGCCAGCCGCGAGAACCTGTACGAATCGATCCTGCTGCCGAGTAAGGCCATCGCCGACCAGTACCTGCAATGGAAAATCGACAAGACCGACGGCCTCTCCATCAGCGGCCTCATCGTGGAGGAGACGCCGACCTCGATCACCCTGCGCGACGCCAACGCCAAGGACACGAAAATCGACAAAAAGGACATTGATACGCGGACGAAGCTGCCGACGTCGATCATGCCGGAAAACATCGCTGCGTACATGACGGAGGACGAATTGGCCGACGTGGTGGAGTACCTGGCGACGCTCAAGACGCCGGTGCTGGGCATGGACTGGTGGCACATCGCCGGCCCGTTCGACAACGGCGTGGACGACGCGGGATTGGACAAGGTCTTTCCGCCGGAGACGGCGATCGACCTGAAGTCGGCCTACGACGGCAAGTCCGGCAAGGTCGCCTGGCGCATCGTCAAACCGGACAATCAGGGCTATGTGGATCTGCGAAGGTTCTTCGCCCCGGAAAGCGACGAGATTGTGTCGTATGTGTACCGCGACGTGGATTCGCCGGCCGACCAGGATGCGACCATCGCGCTGGGTACGGACGACGGCGCTAAGCTGTGGGTCAACGACAAGCTGGTGTTCACGACCCGCGCCCATCTCGCCGCCGTGCCGGACCATGATACGGTCAAGGTGCGTCTGCAAAAAGGCGTGAACCGGCTGCTGCTGAAGATCAACAACGGCAACGGCGAGCACGGCTTCTATCTGACGCTGTCGGCGGAGCAGGAGGTGAAGCGCGTCGAGGA
>Ga0307476_10002791_pt1 | contig 10362 bp, 7 predicted proteins | sample atmos_gasesECM2C_2_FD_203314 | JGI IMG/M metagenome (GOLD analysis project Ga0307476, IMG submission 203314) | Hardwood forest soil microbial communities from Morgan-Monroe State Forest, Indiana, United States - atmos_gasesECM2C_05 | ecosystem: Environmental > Terrestrial > Soil > Temperate...
GGTCGTGATCTCGCGCTCGTTATGCGAGTGCCACATGAAAGAGATTCCCGATTCGAGCGGCCCGTTCTGCAGCGCCCCTCCGGGCGGCAGCGGCGTCGGTCCGCGGCTGCGATTCACCGCATCGGGTCCCAAGTAAGGTGTGCCGTTGAACCACAGGCCGTTGGTCGCGACCAAGGGATCGGGCAGCGTCGCGGGTCCGCCGACACCGACCTGGCCGGCCGGATTGGCTTCGAGCGGGTGGTCGTGATCCGCGCACCATTCGCCGTAGTTCAGCGACGCCGCGGTGGGGTTGGTAATCGCATATGGAAATGCAGTGCTGAAGACCGGCGCAACCGCGCCGCTCGCCTTGGTGAAGAAGCCATTCGCATCGGCCACGCACACCGGTTCACAGGCCGTCGAGGTCCCGAGCATGCTGGAGGTCCCCGTGCACTTCGGCCGAGTGGTGCCGTCGTTGAGCTTCGGCGTGTGGGCGTAGATGTCCCAGGCCAATCCCTTGCCCGACCAGTAGAATATGCCGTCGAACGCCTGGCCCGGCCACGTGTCCGTGTTGAACATCATGAGGCCGGCGAGCTTGGTCTGATCGGTCTGGCTCAGGATCAAGTTGCCGTCCCGCGCCAGGATGCGCACGTGGTTGGCGTGCTCGTGGAACGGATGTTCCCAGCGCCCCTGTCCGATGGTGCGAATCAGCACTTGATCCAGCGGATGCATGTGCGGGTTGCCGTTGTACGGTTGCGCCGGATAGTTGGGCGCATAATCCGGATCCATGTCGTCCGGCATCGAACGCCCGTTGATCACGAAGTAGCGCGGGTGATAGGGCTCGGTGATGACTGACAGGCAGCCCCGGGGGTTCGTGCAAGTGGGCGTCGCCGCGACCTGTGCCTGTGCCTGCGCGTGGATGACCGGGTCGATCTCGCCCCACTGCCAGAGATACTCGATGTCATAGCAAGTGTCCGGATGGTCATACGCGGCGGGCGAATTCCGATACTCGAGGCCTCCCTCGATGCGCCGGCCCAGAGGCACGCAGGGCGACTTGGCGGCGCTGCCGGGCGCGACCCCAGGGGTCGCCGGCAAGACCACCAGCGCGCCGTACATCCCCATCTCGACCTGCAGGTCGGGCTGAGTGCCGCTGTAGTAGGCGTGGGTGCCGGCCTTGCCGGTCGTGTTCAGAACATAGGTCACCGTCTTGCCGGTGGCCGCCTCCATCGTCATCAACCCGGGCGTGCCGCCGCTGGCGGTCACGCTGCCGGGCACGGCGCTACTCGTGCTCACCGTAAACCCGGGGAACAGGATCGAGGTGTTGCCCGCGGCCGGCGGCAGGTTGTTGGTCAGCGTCACCGTGACGATCGCGCCCTCGGTGACGATGATCGTCGGGCCGGGCATCTGCATGTTGGCCGTGCCGCCTGCGGTCGACCCTGGGCAGAATTGCGGTACGCCGGCGGTGGCGAACGAAAGAGGTAGGAACGACGGACTGAAACCGACGGCACAACCGTAGCCCCATGAGTAGATCTGCATCCCGTCAGGCTGCGAGTTGTAGCCTTGATTGGCCTGCAGGTTGATGGTCGTGCCGGTGATCCCCGGTACGGCCGCCGAGGCGGCACCGGCGGCGCAGGCGAGCGCCGTCCCGGCAAGCAGCTTGGCGAGCACGCGTCGTGCCGATCCGCCGCAGTTTTTTATGTTGGAGTGGCTCATCGTTGCATTCTCCTAAGGCGTGACTACCACTTCGGTCATGAGGCCGCCGAAGTTCTCTGCGTCGTTCGACAGATGATCGAGGTTGGGCTCGTAAAGGAAATATGTGCCCACGGGTACCGGGGTGTTGCAGTGGTAGGTCGGTGCGGGTCCGCGGGCCGCGCACGAATCGAGCAGCAGGTCCATCGACTCGCCGCCGCCGATCGTGATCGAATTGGTGTAGTAGTCCATGTTGTTGCCCGCCTGGTCGCGCAACATCTTGGCGTTCCAGCCGATCACATGCAGCGGCATGCTGAGCGAGGCGAACGTGTGGTATTGCTCCACCGACAGGTTCACCATGCGCAGCGCGGCGATTTGCGGTCCACCGTCCGGCGCGCCGGTCTGGCTCAACACGACCAGCGTCGAGATCGGCTGCTCGGGACGTTGTTGGGCGTCGGAGCCCGACGTGAAGATCGCATTGGTGCCATACGCACCGCTCGTGCCTACGTCGGGGTTTGAGGTGCCGTCCGGCAATCCACCCGTCCATTTGGCAGCCGCGTTCACCGAGCTCGTCGCCACGCCCACCGTGTCCGGATAGCTGCGGCCGTTCAACAGGAAGTACTTGCCCTTCATGTCGGCGAAGCCCTCGGGGTTGAAGGTCATGCCCACGAAATGGAAGTTCGGATCGAAGTCGTGCATCTGGATCGGCACGTCGATGCTGTAGCGGGTCGAGCCGTCGCCGTCGTTGTACACGTACTTGTAGCCCGCCACGTGCCTGGTGTGCGCCTGGGTTACAGGCGGCGCTGCCGGTGCCGGCACCGAGCACAGGATGTCGGCGGTGGGGGCCGTCGGCGCGGCAACCGTCCCGCTGATCGTCGGGTCGTAGAGCTCGCTTTGGCCGTTGGAGTAGCACGCGGTGCGCAGGTCGCTCTGCTGGCTCAAGCCAACGGTGCCATCCCCATAAGTGACCGCCGTGCCCGCCGGAGCCGCGACCGCATTGAAGAGATCCGTATTGGCCGGCACTCGATTCTGGCGCGGCCGCACGTACAGCTGTCCTACCATGCCCATCTGCAGGTGCTCGGGCGGCGTGATGTGGCAATGCCAGAAGTAGGTTCCGGCATCGGGAGCCAGGTAGTAGTAGGTGAAGCTTGCGCCGATATTGATGGCGAGCGAGGCGTCCGGGACGCCGTCATAGAACGACGAGGCGTTCGGGTAGCCGTGGAAGTGAACCGTGTGCTGCTCGAACAGGTCGGGCCGCATGATCATGCCGACGTTCGTCAGCGTGAGGAAGAATTCATCGTCCTCGTCGAACGCCATTTCCGGCGCCGGAATGTTGCCGTTCATCACGCCGGTGTTCATGATTGCGGCCGGGTCGGTGCCCGGGATCGAGTAGCTGACCGGCGTGGTCGGGGTGAACGTCACCGCCGGCGCATTCACGTAGCCGCTGCCGGGATTGGTGATGGCCACTTCGATCACGGAACCCAACCCCAGGGTCGCGGTCGCGGTCGGCGCCACGAAAGGCGCGCCGGTGCACAACACGCCCGCAATGACCTGTCCATTGGTCGTGCAATCCGGCGGTCCGAAGGTCACCAGCGGGGGCGCGGCGTACCCGGAACCTTCGCTTACCGTCGGATAGTCCTGGTTCGGAAAGATGATGACGGCCTGAACCCCGGTGGATATGGGAACCCCGGCGGAGTTGGTGACTTGAGTGCCATTGCCGACCAGCGAGGACACGCCGATCGCCGGGTTGTAGCCCGTGGGCGGCAGGTAGCCCACCGCGCCGTTCGCACTGCACGACTTGAGCACGGAGTTCGGTGCCAGGGGATTCGGCTGGCCTGTCGCGTAGGGAATGGGCTGACCGTTGTTGTAGACACCGGAGGCATTGCAATAAGGCTGGTCGAATTCATCCGGGTAGTCGGTGCCGGCGCCGCCCTTCTGGATCTTGTCCAGGCCGCTCAACGGCCCGAACGAGAACATGAAGGTTTGGTTGCCATCGGCTTCGGTCATATAGCCGTCGCCGCCGGAGATTTGCTGGCATTTGACCGTGCCGCCGTTCAGCGTATACGTGAGCGGTACCTGGTTCGTGTAATTCAGCGGCGGAGTGTAGGATTTTGGTCCCGTGTACTTGGGCTCGCCCGAGCTGCTGAGATTCGGCCACGACGCATAAGGATTCGTCGTGATCGCCGCATTGGCCGGGTGCCACAGAGTGTTCTGCGGACACTGCACCATGAAGTTCTGCGCGCTGGCGGGCAGCGCCCACCAACACAGCACCACCGAAAGGATCGTCATCCATCGGTACTGAAAGGCGCCTGCTCTAGACATACAGCCTCCGTCCTACTAATTGTTCTGCCGGCACGCGAGCGGCGCCCAACGACAAAATGCGTGCAGTGGAAAGTGTGCCGCGCATCGTGGATTCGATGCGCTGCATTGACAGCTCGGTTCTTCTTGTTTCTTCGAACGACAAAAAATGCTTCCCTTTTTCAAGATATCCCTGCCGCCACCAGTCCGTGTCGACCGCCCCTACCCGAGGCTGGCGCAACTCGCGCCGCTGAGCTTCGGTTCGGTGTGGGGTACACAATGCGGAAGAAGTTGCCCGGGCACAATTTCTGGAACCCCGTATTTGGGGGTATGAATCACCCCATCTAGGCGCGGCTCGGGCGCCGCGGCGGCGGCCTTTTGAACACTGCGGCGGCTGCGAAGAGTCGCAACAAATGCTCGGATTTACAGGCTTTGCCCACACCAGCGCGTGCACAGCAGCGAGCAGCAAGCTGCGGCGCCGGCGTACAATATGACGTCTTGACATATTTCCCGTGTGGCGCCGATCACACGAGCGCATCGACTGCTCGGCTACACTTCGAGCGACACGATGCGCCACCGCATTCCTTGGCCGGACGCAGAGTACGGAGAAATTTGCATATGACGCTTTGGCTAAGAAATCATGGAATTCGCGTGCGCAACGTGGCACTCGCGCTGCTGGCATCGGCGTCGTGCGCCAGCGCTGCCGCGAGCGAACAGAGTCAGCCCGCATCGGCCGACGCGAACACGGTTGCGCAATCCTTGTATCGCAACGGCGTACTGCCGTCGGGAGCAACGCTGATCGGCGCGCGCGAGGGCGGCGCGCAGGTCCAAGGCAAGAACGCGGCCTGCGCCAGCTGCCACCGGCGCAGCGGCCTCGGCGTCGCGGAGGGGCGCATCGTGATTCCACCGATCACCGGCCACTACTTGTTCAATCCCGGCGAGCGTCCCGCGCCGGAGGGTGAAACCAATCCGCTCGCGGCCGCAGCGTACAATCGGGTGCGCTACACCGATGAGACGCTGGCGCGCGCAATCCGCACAGGCTTGGGTCCGAGCGGCAAGCCCTTGAGCCCGTTGATGCCGCATTTTGCGCTCGACGACGCCACCATGGCCGCGCTGATCGAATATCTGCGCGTGCTATCGCCCGCCGCGGCGCCGGGCGTGGAGAAAGACACCGTGCACTTCGCCACCATCATCACGCCCGACGCGGATCCGGAGCGCGCGCGTGCAATGCTCGAAGTGCTGAATCATTTCATCGACAACAAGGACGCTTACTATCGCGGCAAGGCGCCGCCCCTCGATTCGCCGCGCCGCATTCATTACCGCGTGCTGCGCCGCTGGCAGCTGCATCCGTGGACCTTGACCGGTGCGCCCGATACCTGGGAAGCGCAGCTGCGCGCCAAGCTGCGCGCAGAGCCGGTCATGGCGGTGGTATCGGGAATCGGCGGGCGCACGTGGGCGCCGGTGCATCGCTTCTGCGAACAGGAGCAGATCCCCTGCCTGCTGCCGAACGTGGATTTACCCGTGCTCAACGACGGCGATTTCTATTCGGTGTACTACTCCGCCGGCGTGCTGCTCGAGGCCAGGCTGCTGGCGGCAAGATTGCCGGCCGGCACGCAGCGGGTGGTGCAAGTCTATCGCGCGGATGACATCGGCGCCGCCGCGGCAAAATCGCTCGCCGTCCCGTCCGCCACACGGGTCGAGAATTATCCGCTCGAGCGCAGCGCCGGCAAGGCGCAGCTCGCCGCCGCGGTCGCTCACGCCGCCGCCGGAGACGCGCTGATCCTGTGGCTGCGGCCCGAGGACCTGCGACAGCTGCCCGCCTCGGCATCACCAGCGGGCGTTTACCTGTCGGGGCTCATGGGCGGATTGGAACACGCGCCGCTGCCGGCTCAATGGATGCCCAAGGCGCACTTGAGCTATCCGTTCGACCTGCCCGAACAGCGGCGCCTGCGCTTGACGTGGCCGCTCACCTGGTTCAAGACCCAGGGCATCAAGGTGACCGACGAGCGCACCCAGGTCGATACCTACTTGTCGTGCGTGATTCTTGCCGAATCGATGGGCGCGTTGTGGGGCAATTTCGTGCGCGACTACCTGCTCGAAACGTACGAAAATATGATGAGCGCGCGAATACTCAATGGCTACTATCCGCACTTGAGCCTGGGGCCCGGACAGCGCATCGCCTCGAAGGGCGGCTATATCGTGCACTTCACGGATGCCTCGGGGGCATCCGTGGCGAAGGATGGCGAGTGGATCGTGCCTTGAGTGAGCGCGTGCCTTAGGGGGCGGCGCTTGCGGTGCGCGCCGGACCGGCGGCCTCCAGCCACAGCTTGCGTTCCGCCAGTAGATCTGCGGCGGTCGCAAAACCATCCAAGCGCACCCAGGGTTTTCCTGGGGCCGCGCGCATCAACGTCACCGGCGTGTGGCTCATCTTGTCGCCGCGATAGGTCACGAATGCGCGTTGAATGATATTGCTGGCGGCGACCGTTCCGGAATAATGGTCCCAACCTTTTTCGGCATGAAATTGCTGCGCGTAAGCGTGCAGGCGCGCGGGCGTATCCTGTTCCGGATCGATGGAAATCGACACCAGGTGGACCGATTGGTGATCGGCTCCCAAGCCTTGCTGAAACTGCGCGAACACCTGGCTGCTCAGGGGGCAAATCGTGGTGCAGCTGGTGTAGATGAAGTTCAATACCACCGGCCGGCCATCGTCCAATTCGGCCGGCAGCGACACGGTTTTGCCGTCATCGCGCACCAGATTCACCACCGGCGCGACGTACGTGCCTTCCGAGCGCTGCAGCGCGCGGCTCGCATCGGGAGCGTGATGCTCGTGCGCAGCGGCGGCCGCCGACGCATCCGACGAGGCAGGCGCCGCCGCCGCCGTCCCGACCAGCAATAACATACAGACCGAGGCTACACCCGTACTGAGTTGACTCATGCTGTGTGATTCCAAGCGCCAGACTTCTGACTGTGCTCAAGAGTATTCGCGAAGTAGACGCGCACCCACCATGGGTAGAACACCTACCGTGTCCCGCCACGGCCGTGGTTTACATAATCTCGACGCGACGTTGACGCCCGGCCCGCGCCCGCGCCCGCGCCCGCGGTGCCGAATCAGGTCGCGTGCGCCTGTTCCATCAACCGCTGGTACACCTTCATGACGCTCGGCACGTAGCTCATGGTCTCGCGGTACGGCGGCACGTGCCGGCCGTAGCGCTCCACCGCGTCCTCGCCGGCATTGTAGGCGGCCAGTGCCAGTTCCAAATTGCTGCCGAACCGGTTCAGCAAATCGCTCAAATAGTGCGCCCCGGCGCGAATATTCTGTTCCGGATCGTAGATGTCCTTGACCCCGTAGCGCTTGGCGGTCGCCGGCAGCAGTTGCATCAGGCCGACCGCCCCCTTTTTGGACACCGCGTGCGGGTTGAACCCCGATTCGACCACGATGACCGCGCGTACCAGCGCCGCCTGGATGGTGGCGGCTTTGGCGGCGCCGGAGATCGCCTGATCGAACTGCGCGGATCGCGCCAGCCAATCGACGGCGTGCGCGGGCGCAGGTTGCGCGCCGGGCTCGAGCGGGGTCGCAATCAGTAGTTTGAAGCGCGAGTCGGCCGGTACATTGCTGAAGTGCGTCACCCCATTGGCGTCCGTGAACGCAAAAATGTCGGCGCGCGCGAACCCCGGCACGGCCATGGTAGCGACGATTATCAAGTAGCGGACCCAGGGTGCCATACCCGCGACTGTACGCGCGACGGGTCTGGCTGAAAGGTAGGGTAATGCCGTAGTCACTCTCAATCTTGTCGGATAACCCTGTAGTCGCCGAACCATTTCGTGGCCCGCGGATCAACCCTGGGACCATGATGAGCAAACCTCACGCCGATCGACCCTGGAGCGGGCATTTCCCGGTCACGAGCACCGCCCTGCTGTCGATTCTCGAGCGGGCCGCCCGCGGCGAGACACGCTTCTCGACGCTGGAACGGCGACTCCATTTGGCCTGCGAAGTTTGGGCTGCCGTCAACGCGGGCGAGCTCGAGGTGCTATTCGCAGCCGGAGGCGTGCGGCGCCAGGCAGCCGCGGCCTTTTCGGCCATTGGTGCCGAGCGCGTGGCGGAGGTCCTGCGCAAGGCTTTGATTCGCCCCATCGGGTCTTCTGGGGCGGCCGAAAACGAGCGGATCGCGGCCCTGGAGAGTGATCTCAAGCATGTGTCCGAGCCGGTCGATGAATTGATCGCGCGCTTCGCGCGCAGTTATCTGGGTGCTGCGGCGCAACTCCGCGAATCGGCGCCCGCGCTATCCCAACGGGCATCGGGATAGCATCCCGACCTCGAGTCAGTTCGCGCCGCCGAGCTTCGACTGCGTGCTGAAATCGGTCCAGAACTTGATTTCCGCGGCAAAGTCGCCACGCGCGTCCGCCGGTGACCGCTCGTGAGCGGCGTCGCCCGTTTGGTAATAAACCGCCTTGCGCAACGCGCCCGTCGCCGACGTGAGATAGGCTTTCGTCGAATGACTCTGTTCGTTGTAGGTCAGAATGACCAGATTGTCGCGATTGGTCATGCAGACGTTGAACGTGCGTACAGTGGCACCGTCACGCACCACGGCCTGTTTGACCGCCACCCGTTGTTCGACCCCATTCACGCCGAGCACCGCCGACAGGTGCGCAGGCAGCTCGGCGTCGGGGCCCTTGCGCACAACGGCATCGACCAGCGCCCCGAGCGGGTGGGTCGCGGCTTGCGCCGACAGTATCACCGCCATCGCGAGCGCTGCGAACTGCCGGGCCCGATAATCTATTTCTGCACGTAGCATGTCCTTCCTCGCGGCCGCCTGGAGGAACAGTCTACTCCGCCCGCCAAAAATACCGACCAGGTCTCGCCTCCGGCGTTATGGGTTCGCTCTTTCACGACAACCTCGCTATCGTCCTCGAGTACTCAAAATAAACGTCTGGGATGACATGGGCCAAGTGGAAATTTCTCGAATGGCGCGACCGTGGCGCAGCGCCGCCTTGGCCGCGCTGCTGGCGGCCCTTGCAGGACACACGGCGCTCGCTCAGCATGAGCACGCGTCCAGCGAATTCGAGGTTTTCGTGGCCACCGAGGCGCTCGCGGGCTCGGGCCAGCCGCACCCTCGCGACGACGATTCGTGGTTCGACGCCGACCTGATTTTTGGGCTGGCGCACGACCAATTTCGCGTCTTCGGCGAATTTTATGTAGCGCCGGGGGAGCACGACTTGGAGCGCTTCCAAGTGGGCTACGAGCTCGTTCCCGATACGGTGCTGTGGTTGGGCCGCTTTCACCAGCCCGCGAGCGCATGGAACCTCGAACATCATCATGGCCGTTACCTGCAAACGGCCATCACGCGCCCGTCAATCGAAGATTGGGAAGACGAAGAGGGATTTCTCCCCCAGCATATAACCGGGGCCTTGATCGAATCGCGTCGTCCGTTGGGTTCCGACGACGGCCTCATGATATCGGGCGGTGTCGGCGCCGCGCCGGCATTGTCGAGCGACAGCTTCGAGCCGGTCACGCTGGTCGACAACAACCCGGGCAAACACGGCCTGTCGCTCACGACGCGTCTCGCTTACCTGCCGGAGTATGCCGGCACGAGCAGCGCCGGTTTGCTGTGGGGCCGCGATCAGATCTTCGTGAGAAACCCCATCGCGTTGGCGCGCCTACGATCGAATCATGCCACCCTCGGCATCTACGGCACGTACGCCGACTGGAGCCTCGAGCAGTGGCGGCTCATCGGCGCGGTCTACTACGTCGACATCGACTTGGACAGTCCGATTCCGGATGAAAGCTTCATATCCGGATATGTCCAGGCCGAAAGACAATTGCCGCATCGATTGACCGCGTTCGCCCGTATCGAAGATTCGGCGCGCATGCAGGAATCCAGCTACGTTGCGCTGTTCAGAGATCATTCCGGCGACATCGACATCACCGTGCGGCGCTCCGCGGCCGGATTGCGCTGGGACTACGTGCGGCGCCAAGCCCTGAGCTGCGAATTCTCGCACGTGGTCTCGCTGCAGCAGCGGCGCGCATATGAGCTGCGTTTAGAGTGGTCGGCGGTGGTGCCGTGAAGAAGCTACCGGCGAATTTATTGCTCGTGCTGCTGCTGAGCGCGCTCACGCCGGCATTCGCCGGCCAAGAATTGGTGCTCATCACGAGCACCACCAGCAATGTCGAGCAGCTCGATTCGCCCTTGGTGAGACGCCTGTTCCTCGGACTGACCGTCAGTCAGCACGGCAGCCGCCTGCGGCCGGTATTGAACGAATCCGACTCCCAGATAAAGGAAGTATTCCTGCAGAATGTCGTCTCGATGTCGGAGAGCACTTATGATCGCTATGTTCTGCAGCTTTCGCTTCAACAAGGTCGCAAGCAACCGGTGGTTTACCAAAGCACCGCACAATTGATCA